>JAESFV010000011.1_pt1 | contig 29871 bp, 23 predicted proteins | sample 9269471 | NCBI WGS metagenome assembly JAESFV01 (sample SAMN14502647, study PRJNA617108) | algae metagenome | isolation source: Symplocastrum torsivum CPER-KK1 and co-occurring heterotrophs from... | place: USA: Central Plains Experimental Range, Colorado | collected 2001-01-01
GGCGCCCGCAATCGCCATCCCTGGGGCACGGAAAACCGGATCGTGCAGTTCCCGGGGTCGTTTCTGGAGCTTATCACGATCGGCGATGCCGCGGCGATTCCGGCGCCGGCGCCCAGGCAGTTCTCCTTCGGCCAGTTCGTGCGCGAGGCGCTGGAGCGTGGCGAAGGCCTGTCGATGCTCGTCCTCGAAAGCCGGGACGCCAAGGCCGATGCGGCCGCGTTCCACGGGGCCGGCATCGGCGATTTCGAGCCCTTCTTCTTCGAGCGCCAGGCGAAGCGGCCCGACGGCAGCACCGTGCGCGTCGCGTTTTCTCTGGCCTTCGCCGCCGATCCGCTGGCCCCGGAATGCGGCTTCTTCGTCTGCCAGCAGCACGAGCCGCAGAATTTCTGGAACCCCGCCTTCCAGCAGCATGCCAATGGCGCCAGCGCGCTCGCGGCCGCGATCCTCGTCACCGACGATCCCGGCAAGCATCGCACCTTCCTGTCCGCCTTTGCCGGCTTTCCGGACGTGCTCGAGGGCAACGCGGACTATGTCCTGACGCTTCCACGCGGGCGCATCGACGTGCTCGATCCCGAGGCCGCGCAGGCGATCTACCATGCCGAGCCCGATACGACGCCGGCCCGCTTCCTCGGGTTCTGCGTCACCGTCCCCGATCTCGATGCCCTCGCCGAGCGGCTCGAGGCGGCGGAGATTTCCTTCGGCCGGGGCGAGGAGCGGATCGTGGTGCCGTCCGAGGCGGCGATGGGCTGCGTCATTGCCTTCGAGCAGGGTTGAGGGGCAGGCTCCGCGGCATCGGCTCACAGGATTCGCACCATCATGATCGCGCAGGCGCTGCTGAAACTTCCCGATTTCGCGCTGTTCTTCTCGGTGTCGCTCGCCCTCGTGGGCGTCTACCTGGCGGTCTACACGGTCGCGACATCGCATAACGAGTTCGGCCTGATCCGTCAGAACAACATCGCGGCGGCGCTGTCGCTCGGCCTCAGCCTGACCGGCTTCGCCCTGCCGCTGTCGAGCGCGGTCGTGCATTCGACCACCATCGCCGACCTGCTGGTCTGGGGCGCGGTGGCGATCGTGGTGCAGCTGATCGTCTATGTTCTGGTGCGGATCGTGCTGCCGAATCTCTCGACGCGGATCGCGGCCGGCGAACTCGCGGCGGCGCTCTTCCTCGGCGCGGCCTCGCTGGCGGCCGGTGTCATCAACGCGGCGGCGATGAGCTTCTGAGGGCGAACCGTCGGAGCGGTCACCCCGCCGGGCGCTCGGTGGGCAGCGAGGCGAGCAGCGCCACCAGCGCGCGGTCGTGGAGCACGACCATGCGCTCCTTCGGCTTCAGCCAGATCGCGGCATCGTCGATCGTCTCGGCATCGACGAGCTTGGCCTGGGCGACGGCGCGCTCCGGCTCGATCTCGCCACGCCGCCGCGGCGCGGCCTCGGGCAGCATGGCGTCATGCGCGTTTCGCAGGGCCGGGTCCGCATGCAGGGCCCGCAGCCCGTCGGCATCGTCGTAGCCCGCGGCCGCGAACTCAGCCTGAAGGGCGTTCGCCCGCTGCGCCACGGCCGGCGGCTCGCTCTCCTCGGGCGTGAAGAGCAATTTGCGGCGCTTGAGCCAGAGGCCGATGGCGAGCTGGCCCGAGGCCCAGGAGAGCGGGATCGCGAGCACGAGACCGACGATGGTCGGCGACATCCAGGCGAAGAGCGAGGTGGCGATCATGAAGGCCGAGATGCCGGTAACGAGCCCCAGCAAGGTGTGCATCCGGTGGCGGCGGATGATGTCCCGGAGCGGGATCGAGCCGTCGTCGCGGCGCTGCGGGTTCCAGCCGGTGTCGCGGCCGAGCAGAATCTGAAAGACCGAGCCGGACTGGATCAGCATCATGATCGGCGCGAAGAACGCCGAGAACAGCACCTCGATCACGGCCGAGATCACCAGCCGGATCGCGCCGCCGCCGGCCCGCCTGAGCTTGGAATCGAACAGGCTCAGCAGCAGCCCGAACAGCTTGGGCGCCAGCAGGATCGCCATGGTCAGGGCGAAGAGGTTCAAGGCGCGCTCGGGGTCGAAGCGCGGCCAGACCGGGAAGAGCGTGAACTCCGAGGTGAAGTATTCCGGCCTCGCATAGCTGACCTGGAGCACGATCAGGATGCCGACGACGAGTTGCATCAGCCAGAGCGGCGAGGCGAGATAGCCCATGATCCCGGTGGCGAAATGCTGCCGCGTCGGCGCGACGAAGCCCTTGGCGCCGATGATGCGCGAGTGTTGCAGGTTGCCCTGGCACCAGCGCCGGTCGCGCACGGAGACGTCGATCAGCGAGGGCGGGCTCTCCTCGTAGGAGCCCGTCAGGTCCGGCAGCATGTAGACCGACCAGCCGGCGCGGCGGATCAGGGCGGCCTCGACGAAATCGTGGCTCAGCACATGGCCGCCGAAGGGCGGTTTGCCCTTGAGGTCGGGCAGGCCGCAATGATCGGCGAAGGCCCTGGTGCGGATGATCGCGTTGTGGCCCCAATAATTGCCGTCACGGCCCGACCACATGGCGAGGCCGGTCGCGATGACGGGGCCGTAGACCCGCGCGGCGAACTGCTGGAGCCGGGCGAAGAAGGTGTTGCGGTTGATGATCAGCGGCAGCGACTGGATGATGCCGGCGTCCGGATCTGCCTCCATCGCGGCGGCCAGGCGCACGATGCAGGTCCCGGTCATCAGGCTGTCGGCGTCGAGCACCACCATATGCTCGTAATGGCCGCCCCAACGCGTGACGAAATCGGCGATGTTGCCGGCCTTGCGGTGATGGTTCTTCGGCCGATGCCGGTAGTAGACCCGCGCGCCGGGGCCCAGACGCTGGCGCAGCGCCAGGAAGGCCCGCTCCTCGGCGATCCAGACATCGGGGTTCGTGGTGTCCGAGACGATGAAATAGTCGAAATGGCTGCCGAGTCCGGTGGCCTCGACGGATTCGCGGATCGCCGCCAGCGCGGCGAAGGTGCGGGCGGTCGATTCGTTGTAGATCGGCATCACCACGACGGTTCGATGCTGCAGCGTCTCGACGCGGGCAGTCCGTGATCGAGCGAAGATCAGCCCGAGGAAGCCGAGGACGGCACTGGTGAAGGCCAGAGAGATCCAGGAAAAATTGATCGTGAACAGCACGAGCAGGACATACTGCAGCGACGTCGTGCGGCTGACCGAGACGACGTTGTACATCTCCCAGGCGCCATAGCCGGTCAGCGCCAGCCCGCCGCCGAAGACGAAGAGCCGCTTCAGCCACGGCGTGCGCCAGGCCTGCGGGGCCACCGGCCTGCGACGGTCGCTGTCCGTCCAGCGGCTGAACGACTGGACGGGCATGATCAGACGATTTTCGGGGGGCGTCGCCGGCTCTTGGCCGGCAGCAAGCAGATGCTCGGGCATCGGGACCTCGCCCGGGTGGGGCAACGTCACCACGTCCATCGGTTCAGCCATGTTTCCGAGACGGGCTGTCCGCCTGACTGCAGGACCAGCCGCAATTCGCAAAGGCTGTCCGTCCCGGGATCGACCTCGAAGCCGACGCGCATCAGCTTGCGCTCCGGAAAAGGCCAGAGCCTGATGTTGTGGATCTGACCCGGCTGGGTGCTGATATGGGCGCGGGTCGAGGCGACCATGGCGGCATCCGCCAGCCTGTCGCCGGTGAAATCGACGAGAAAGCGCCGCCGCCGGCCCTGGCTGCCACGGCCCTGCCGCACGCGGGTGGCCAGCGCGAGGCCGGGCCGCTCCGGCGGCTGCCAGCACCAGGCCTGGCGATAGGCGATCGCGGTCTCGCTGCCTGCCGCGAGCGGCTGGCGCGGGCGCCAATAGGTGATGACGTTGTCGTTGACGTCCGACTCGCTGGGGATCTCGATGAGCTGGACCGAACCCGCTCCCCAGTCGCCGAGCGGCTCCATCCAGACGCTGGGGCGCAGTTCGAAGCGCTGGTCGTCGTCCATGAAGGCGGCCGAGTCGCGCTCGCGCTGGACCAGGCCGAAGCCCTTCGGGTTGGCGTCCATGAAGGACGAGACCTGGAGCGTCGCCGGGTTGCTGACCGGACGGTAGATCCATTCGCCCGTGCCCGAGCGCATCTGGACGCCGGAGACCTCGTGCACGGCCGGGCGGATGTCGTCGAAGCCGCGCCGGCTCTGCGGCCCCGAGAGGAACGTGCCCATGGTGCAGCCGAACCCGATATGGTCGAGCTGCTGGCGGGCGAACAGAGTCATCTCGACATCCATCAAGGTGACGTCGCCGGGCCGCAGCGTCATCCGCAGCGCGCCGGTGAGGCTTTCGGAATCGAGCAGCGCATGAATGACGAGCAGGCCCGAGGCCGGATTCGGCCGCTCGATCCAGAAGGCACGGAAGAACGGGATTTCCTCGCCGCGGGTCTCGCCCGGGCGCAGGATCAGGGCGCGGGCGAGGGCGCCGAAGTTCTGCCCCCGCGCCAGAGCCCGGAAGAAGGTTGCGCCCTGAAACATCGCCACTTCGAAGGGCCGCTCGAGCCCCGTCGCGATGCGCATCCCGGAGAACTGAAGGTCGACATTGGCCGCCGGCGGCGTGACTCGGCCATAATCGAACTTCGAGCGATCGAAGGCGACGCGGCGGACCGCGCCATCCTCGATCGTGAACAGGCTCACCGGATTGGAGAAGACGTAGCCGCGATGGAGTGGCTCGATCGTGAAACCGCGATTCTCGCCGGCCCAGATCAGGCTGCCCGGCTGCGCCCGGATACCGGAATACTGATCGAAGGGGAGGGACGCGTAGCCCTCGGGCAGATCGGTCGCCACCAGCGGCACGACGGGCCGCTGCGCGAGGATGCGCGCGGTGTCGATGACCAGCGAGGGATCGAACGGCTTGCCGTCGAACAGGAAGGACTGGTTGATGGCCGCAAGCGCCGTCGGCATCTGGGCGCGGGCCGCGCCAGAGGCGATCAGCGTAGCGGCCGCGGCGCCGCCGGAACCTTCGAGAAACTGCCGACGATTCAAAGGTTTCGACATCAGACCCAACATGCGCGGACGACGCCCTCGTCCTTGCGCGCTTCTAGAGCATTTCCCGGTGACATGAAAAGCGGCCGGGTCGGTAATTTCTGGCGGATGGGTCGTCTCCTCGCGGCACGAGGCGCAAACAGCCCTGCCGACTTTGGCAAATGCCGAAGGGATCGGCTATCCACCACCTCTGCAACACCACCATGCGCCGGGGCGACCCGGAACGGACGAGCCGACGGGCCCGTCGCGGCCGGCAAAGGAAACGACAATCATGACCGAAATGCAGTCCCCCCGGTCCTGCCTGGCGATTCTGCTCGCGGCCGGCGAAGGCACGCGGATGCGCTCGCAGCGTCCCAAGGTGCTGCACGAGGTCGGCGGGTGCTCGCTGCTGGGCCATGCCCTGTCGGCGCTGGCGGCGGCCGGGGCCGACCGGATCGTCGTGGTCGTCGGGCCCGATCGGCCTGAGGTGGGAACGGCCGCGCGGACACTGCTGCCATCGGTCGAGATCGCGATTCAGGCCGAACGCAAGGGCACCGCCCATGCGGTCCTGGCGGCAAAGGAGGCGCTGGCGGCCGGTTATGACGATGTCGTCGTCGCCTTCGCCGACACGCCCCTCGTCCGGCCCGAAACCTTCACCGCGCTGCGCGGCGCGCTGGCGGGCGGGGCGAAGGTCGTGGCGCTGGGCTTCGAGGCGCGCGACCCGACTGGCTATGGCCGCCTCGTCGTCGGGGAAGCGGGCCTGGAGGCGATCGTCGAGCACAAGGACGCGACGGAGGCGCAGCGCGCGATCACGCTCTGCAATGCCGGGCTGATGGCGCTCGACGGGCACGAGGCGCTGGCTCTGCTCGGCGCGATCGGAAACAGCAATGCGCAGGGGGAATTCTACCTGCCGGACGCGGTCGCCGTCGCGCGGGCCCGGGGTCTGGCGACCGCCACCGTCCTCGCGCCCGAAAGCGAGGTGCAGGGCGTCAACGACCGCATCCAGCTGGCGGCGGCCGAGGCCGAGTTCCAGCGCGGCAAGCGGCGCGCCGTCATGGCCGCCGGGGCGACGCTGACGGCGCCCGAGACCGTGTTCTTCAGCCATGACACGCAGGTCGGCCGCGATGTGACGATCGAGCCCCATGTCGTCTTCGGCCCCGGCGTAAGCCTCGCCGATGGCGCCGTGATCCATGCCTTCTCGCATCTCGAGGGGGCGGAGGTCGGGCCCGGCGCCAGCGTGGGGCCCTTTGGCCGCCTGCGGCCGGGTGCGCGGCTCGCCGAGAAGGCCAAGGTCGGGAATTTCGTCGAGATCAAGGCTGCCGAGATCGGGGCGGGCGCCAAGGTCAGCCATCTCACCTATATCGGCGATGCCACGGTCGGGGCCGACGCCAATATCGGGGCGGGAACGATCACCTGCAATTACGACGGCTTCTTCAAGTATCGCACCACCATCGGCGCGGGGGCTTTCGTAGGCTCCAACTCCTCGCTGGTCGCCCCGGTGACGATCGGTGCTGGGGCGATCGTCGGCTCTGGCTCGGTCGTGACGGAGGATGTCGCCGCCGATGCCCTGGCGCTCGGCCGGGGCAGGCAGATCGCCAAGGAAGGCTGGGCGAAGAGCTTCCGCGACGCCTCGCAGGCTCGTAAGGCCGCTGCCAAAAAGCCCTGAAAAGCGGCCATCGCCGCAAGCTGGCATTCACAGTTCGACATTTAGAGTGATTTTGCGTGGGGGTGCCGGAGCGCTATGCGGTTGGCCAACGGCAACGTCTGAAGAGGTCTTCGCATGTGCGGCATCGTCGGGATTCTGGGCAAGGAAGCGGTCGCGACCCAGGTGGTCGAGGCGCTCAGGCGGCTCGAATATCGCGGTTATGATTCAGCGGGCGTCGCCACGCTGGAGCATGGCCTGCTGACCCGCCGTCGCGCCGAGGGCAAGCTCAAGAATCTCGAAGTCCGCCTGTCCAGCGAACCGCTCGAAGGGCTGATCGGCATCGGCCACACCCGTTGGGCGACACATGGCAAGCCCAACGAAACCAACGCCCATCCGCACGCCACCGCCAAGCTCGCGGTCGTGCATAACGGCATCATCGAGAACTTCCGCGAGTTGCGGGCGGAACTCCAGGCCGACGGCTACGTCTTCGCGACCGAGACCGACACCGAGATCGTCGCCTTCCTGGTGACGCGCGAACTCGATCGCGGCCTGACGCCGGTCGAGGCCGTGGCGGCGAGCCTGCCGCGGCTGCGCGGCGCCTTTGCGCTCGCCTTCCTGTTCGAGGGGCAGGAAGACCTGCTGATCGGCGCGCGCAAGGGTTCTCCGCTCGCGGTCGGCATCGGTGACGGCGAGATGTATCTCGGCTCGGATGCGCTGGCGCTCGCCCCCTTCACCAACCTCATCGCCTATCTCGAGGAGGGCGACTGGGTCGTGCTCAACCGCAAGGGCGCGAGCTTCTACGACAAGGCGAACCAGCCCGTGCAGCGCCGCGCCCAGCGCGTCGCCGCCGGCGCCTTCCTCGTCGAGAAGGGCAACCACCGCCACTTTATGGCGAAGGAAATCTACGAGCAGCCCGAGGTCGTCGGCCATACGCTGACCCAGTATCTCGACATGGCGGCGGGGCGGGTGCGCCTGCCCTTCGAGGGCACGATCGACTGGGCGTCGCTGTCGCGGCTGTCGGTCTCGGCCTGCGGCACGGCCTATTATGCCGGGCTGACGGCGAAGTACTGGTTCGAGAAGCTCGCCCGCCTGCCAGTCGAGATCGATGTCGCCTCGGAGTTCCGCTACCGCGAGGCGCCCTTGCCGGAAAACGGGCTGGCGCTCTTCGTTTCGCAATCGGGCGAGACCGCCGACACGCTGGCCTGCCTGCGCTACGCCCGGCAGGAACGTCAGACGGTGCTGTCCGTCGTCAACGTGCCGACCTCGACGATCGCGCGCGAGAGCGATGCGGTGGCCCCGACCATGGCGGGGCCGGAGATCGGCGTCGCCTCGACCAAGGCCTTCACCTGCCAGTTGACGGCGCTCGCCTGCCTGGCGCTCGCCGCCGCGCGCGGCCGGGGCACGCTCTCGGCCGAGGAGGAAGCGCGGCACGTCCAGAGTCTGATCGCCCTGCCGGGGCTGATGGCGAAGGCGCTCGAGCTCGAGCCCGAGATCGAGAAACTCGCCCGCGAGCTCTCGAAGGCCCGCGACGTGCTTTATTTGGGCCGTGGCACGAGCTTCCCGCTGGCGCTCGAGGGCGCGCTGAAGCTCAAGGAAATCAGCTACATCCACGCGGAAGGCTATCCGGCGGGCGAACTCAAGCACGGGCCGATCGCGCTGATCGACGAGCAGATGCCGGTCATCGTGGTGGCACCGCATGACGGCCTGTTCGAGAAGACCGCTTCCAACATGCAGGAGGTCGCCGCACGCGGCGGGCGCATCATCCTGATCACCGACGCCAAGGGCGCCGCCGAATGCGGCATCGAGCCCGAGACGACGATCATCATGCCGGACATGGACCCGACCTTCGCGGCGATCGTCTATGCGCTGCCGATCCAGATGATCGCCTATCAGACGGCGGTTTTCATGGGCAAGGACGTCGACCAGCCGCGCAATCTGGCGAAATCCGTCACGGTCGAGTGAGGCTGGACCCGGCCGGGATCAAGGTTCGGGCCGGCTCGCGACATAAAGGCCGGCGGCCAGCAGGCACAGCCCCGCCGTCCACAAAGCGATCGGCGGCGCGCTCGTCCGCGTCAGGATCGCGAAGCTGATCAGCATCGAGCCGCAGGCGACCAGCTTCACCCTGCGGTCGATCGTGCCCGCCTCGCGCCAGCGCCGCACCTGCGGGCCGAGCCGCGGATGACCGAGGAGCCAGGCCTCGAACCGTGGCGAGGATTGCGAGAAGCACCAGGCGGCCATGATCAGGAAGATCGTGCCCGGCATCAGCGGCAGGATCATGCCGACGGCACCCAGCGCCGTCAGGACCCAGCCGGCCGCAAACAGCAGCGAACGGCGGAAGCGGTGGATGCGGCGCGTCATCGCCCGGGAAGCTCCGCTGATTCCGTTTCCAGTGGCCACGAAAGCACCCTCCGGGCGCCGCTCGCAAGCACGGGACGCGGCGATCCTTGAATTCGGGCGGTGCCGCTGGCACGTCTGTCGCATCGCGTCTCCACGCTCGCGCCCTTGAACCCATCGGACCCGCCGCATGACGCCCACTCCGCCGGACCCACGCCTCGTCGCGCAGGCCGACCTGCTCAATCCGAGCTTCGGCACGCGCCTGCGGCGCTATTTCCTGACCGGCCTCGTGATCGCGGCGCCACTGGCCATCACCGCCTCGGTGACATGGTGGTTCGTCAATTTCGTCGACGGCCTCGTCAAGCCGCTGATTCCGGCCGCGTATTGGCCGGACACCTATCTGTCCTATCCGGTGCCGGGGTTCGGGCTGGTGATCGGCCTGCTCGGTCTGACGCTGCTCGGCTTTACGACCGCCAACCTCGTCGGGCGCACGCTGATCGAGGCTGGCGAGGCGATCCTCAACCGGATGCCGCTGGTACGCGGGCTCTACAAGGGCGTGAAGCAGGTCTTCGAGACGATCTTTTCCCAGTCCGGCACCTCGTTCCGCAAGGTCGGCATGGTGCAGTTTCCGCAGCCGGGCATGTGGTCGATCGTCTTCATCGCCCAGGAGGCGGCCCCCGAGATCGCCGGGCGCCTGCCGGATGGGGACGAACAGATCGGCGTCTTCCTGCCCTGCACGCCCAACCCGACCACGGGCTTCTTCTTCTACCTGCCGCGCCGCGAGGTGGTGGAACTGTCGATCTCGGTGGAGGACGGTGCCAAGCTGATCATGTCCGCCGGACTGATCCAACCCGGCGCGGTGGCCGCGAAGGGGTCCTTGCGCCCGCCGCCGCCGACGACGCTGGCCTGACGCGGCCCTTGCATCGCGTCGTGGTTGTGGTTGTGATGGAGGCGCGGCGGGGGGTGGCGCCGCCCGAGACGGCGAGGCATGGATGAGGGCATTTTGTCGTCCCGCCCTTGCGGCTGTGCTTTCGGTCCCCGTGGCGCTATCGGCCGGGGCCGCCGAGTATCGGCTCGCTTTTCCGCAGGGAACCGAGGCCTGCTTCATCCGCCACTACGACCGCGCGCATCTCGCCGCCCATCCACGCCAGAGCGTCACCCGCCTGATCATCGCCCGCAACCAGGCCGCGCTGCGCCGCGAGGCGATCGACGGTCCCGAGGCGCCCGAACTGGCCCTGGCCGTGAGCGTGCGGCTGCGGGGCGCGGCCGAGGCCGGTCCCGAGCCGCTGGACTGCCACGGGGTGACCGCCCTTGACGCGGGTGAAGGCGGGCGGGAGCGGCTGCAATGTGCCTCCACCTGCGGGCGCGGCGATGTCGACATCCTCGTTGAAGGCCCGAACCGTCTGGTTCTGCGGATCGGCGGAACGGTTGAGGGGCACCCGATCTCTCATGCCATCGGCATCGGCCGCTCTTGCTCCCGCGAGAGCGACGTCGTCTGGCTCGGCGACAGGCCCGGCGATCGGATCTTCGTGCTGGAGCGCGCCCCGGCGGCGCGGTGCCGGCCGTGAGGGGCCTGCCCGGAGCCCTTGCGATGCTGCCGCTCCTCGTCGTGACGGCGGCCGCACAGGCTCCGGAGGCCGCGCTGGATCAGGCCCTGCCGAAGCTGGAGCCGGTCTGCTATGGGCGGTACTACGATGCCGCCCATCTGCGCACCCGTCCCCGGCAGAAGGTGAGCTCGGTCAGGCTGGTGCGGGATTTTCCCACGATCAGGCTCGAACGCGGCCTCGAGGCGCAGCGAGAGGCCAGCGAGGGCCGGAGCGCCTATTTCCGCCTGATCGTGACCTATCGGGACCGCGGCTCGCGCCGTTTCGTCGGCTCAGGGTCCTGCCGCGTGGTGGAGGGCGTCGTCCGCTGCTCGTCCGACAGTTGCGACGGCGGCGGCTTCAGGCTGCGAATCGAGGATCGCGACACGCTGCTGATTGGCGACGCCAGCGAGGGCGCCTGGTTCACGACCTCGGGCGGCTGCGCCGGCGGCGAGGGGCGCAGCCTGAACGAGGGGGCGGACGACCGGGTTTTCCGCCTGACGCGCATGCCGGTCGCGCGCTGCCGCAGAGCCGGGTCAACCCGCCCGCAGCAGTCGGATCGCGACGTCGCGCTCGAAAAGGTAGAGGAGCGTACGGATCGCCCGGCCGCGCTCGCTGTCGAGCTGCGGGTCGCGCTCGATCAGGAGGCGCGCATCGTCGCGCGCCGCCGCGAGCAGGTCGCCATCGGTTTCGGGCCGGGCGACGCGCCAGTCGGGCGAGCCGGATTGCTTGGTGCCGAGGACCTCGCCCTCGCCACGCAGACGCAGGTCCTCCTCGGCGATGCGGAAGCCGTCCTCGGTCTCGCGCATGATCGTCAGCCGCGCTTCGGCGACGGGGCCGAGCGGGCCCTTGTAGAGCAAAAGGCAGGTCGAGGCCGCCGAGCCGCGCCCGATGCGCCCGCGCAGCTGGTGGAGCTGGGCCAGCCCGAAGCGCTCGGCATGCTCGATCACCATGACGCTGGCATTGGGCACGTCGACGCCAACCTCGATGACCGTGGTCGAGACGAGAATGCGGGTCTCGCCGGCGACGAAGGCGGCCATGGCGGCGTCCTTGTCGCGGCCGGGCATCTGGCCATGGAGCAGACCGACCTTGTCGCCGAAGACCTCGCGCAGGGCGTCGTAGCGTTCCTGCGCGGCGGCGACATCGAGCGTGTCGGATTCCTGCACCAGCGGGCAGACCCAGTAGACCTGCGCGCCCTTGTCGACCGCGCGGCCCACCGCGCCGACGACCTCGTCATGGCGCTCGGAGGAGATCGCCTTGGTGACGATCGGCTGACGGCCGGCGGGTTTTTCCGCGAGGATCGAGATGTCCATGTCGCCGAACCAGGTCAGCGACAGCGTGCGCGGGATCGGCGTCGCGGTCATCACGAGGATATCGACCGCCTCGCCCTTGGAGCCGAGCAGCAGGCGCTGATGCACGCCGAAGCGGTGCTGCTCGTCGACGATGGCGAGCGCGAGGTCGCGGAAGCCGACGCCTTCCTGGAAGAGCGCATGGGTGCCGACGGCGATGTCGATTTCGCCGCTCGCCAGGCCTTCCAGAACGCGGGCCCGGCCGGGGCCCTTCTCGCGGCCGGTCAGCAGAGCGAGCTTCAGCCCGGCCTTCTGGGCGAGCGGGGCTAGTCTCTCGGCATGCTGGCGGGCCAGGATCTCGGTCGGTGCCATCAGTACCGATTGCCGCCCGGCTTCTGCAGCCGCCGCCATCGCCATTAGAGCCACCACGGTCTTGCCTGAGCCGACATCGCCCTGCAGCAGCCGCAACATGCGCACCGGCTTTTCCATGTCGTCATGGATGTCGACGAGCGCCTGGCGCTGGCCGTCGGTGAGCGTGAAGGGCAGGGCGCTTTCGATGGCGTGGCGCAGCCGGCCGTCGCCGGCGGTGGCGCGGCCGGCGCTCTTCTTCTGCTGGCGGCGCACCAGCGCGAGCGCGACCTGGCTCGCCAGCAGTTCGTCATAGGCGACGCGACGGCGGGCGATCGTGTCGCCCTCGATCGCCTTGAGATCGTCAGGGTGATGCAGAGCCTGCATCGCCTGCGCGAAGGGGGCAAAGCCGCTCTTCGCCAGGAAAGCGAGATCCTGCCATTCTGCGAGATCGGGACATTTCTCGGCGGCGGCGGCGACGATTCTCGCCATCACGCGCGGTCCGACGCCCTCGGTCAGCCCGTAGACCGGCTCGATCGAGGGAAGCGTCGCCGCGTGCTTGGGGTCGAGCAGCCGGTCGGGATGCACCATCTGGCGCATGCCCTCCCAGAGCTCGAGCTTGCCGGAGACGATGCGGTAGGCGCCGATCGGCAGGGTCTGCAGCAGATGGCGGACATCGGCATGGAAGAAGACCAGCGTGACGTCTCCGGTCTCGTCCTCGACGAGGATGCGGTAGGGCGCCTTGCCCTTGCCGGGCGGCGGCGGGCGGTGCTCGGTGACGCGCGCCGAGAAGGTGGCGATCCCGCCGATCGGAGCATCGACGATGGTCGGGCTCGGGCGACGGTCGACTCCGCCCACCGGCAGGTGGAACAGGAGATCGACGACGCGGGCGCCGCGCGTCTCGTCGCCCATGAGCTTGTCGAGCGCCTTCGCCGTCTTGGGCCCGACGCCGGGCAGCGTCGTCACGGGGGCGAAGAGCGGATCGAGCAGGGACGGGCGCACGCGGCAACTCGGCTTGTGTCAGGAGTGCGAAGATTTGCCGCCCTTCGGCCGCTGACTTCGCGGGATGCGGAGGCTATATAGCCCGCATCGGCAGGCTCCGCGACGGGGCCGGCCCGATCCGCATTGCACCATCCCGTGGTTTCCCATCCAACCGAGGCTCCCATGAGTGGCTCGACCCGCACCAGCGCCGACCTCGATCCCCGCCGCCGCAAGATCCTGTTCCGCTCCTGGCATCGCGGCATGCGCGAGAACGACCTGATCATGGGCGGCTTCGCGGATGCCCATATCGGCGAGCTCTCTGAGGCCGAGCTGGACGAGTTCGAGCGGCTGATCGAGGTGCTCGACCGCGATCTTCTGAGCTGGATCACCGGCGAGGCCGAGGTGCCGGAGAATTACGACACCCCCGTTTTCCGCCGGCTGAAGGCGTTCCACCACCACGAGCGGCCGATCCACGTCTGACGTGACGGGGCGCAAGCCGGCGCAAGCGTCATGGTCGGGCTTGCCCCGGCCATCTCTGAATTCATTGCCCTCTCGTCCCGAGATTCTCGGGTCCAGCCCGAGAATGACGCATTACCCATGAGCATCCCGCCTCCCGCCCAGATCGCCAAGCTGCAGAGCGACCGCATCCTCGATGCGCTCCATCGTGGCGACAAGCCGACGCTGGCCAGCGTGCCGGACGGGTTCGACGCCGTCGTGCTCGCCGACCTGACGCGGGCCCGCGCGAAGAAGGCGGAGGGGCCGGCGATGCTGGTCTTCGTCGCCCGCGACGGCCAGCGCCTGCAGGTGCTGGAGACCGCGCTGCAGTTCGTCGCGCCCGATCTCGAGGTGATGTCCTTCCCGGCCTGGGACTGCCAGCCCTATGACCGCGTCTCGCCGGCGCCCTCCATCGTCGCGCACCGGATGACGACGCTGTCGCGGCTCGCCAAGACCAAGTCCGGCGACAAGCCGCGCCTGCTGCTAACGACCGTCAATGCCGCGCTGCAGCGCGTGCCGGCCTTCTCCAAGGTGGCCTCCGAGAGCTTTTCGGCGGCACCGGGCAACATGGTCGATACCGAACAGCTCGCGCGCTGGCTCGACATGAACGGCTATCTGCGCACCTCGACCGTGCGCGAGACCGGCGAATTCGCGGTGCGTGGCGGCATCGTCGATCTCTTCCCGCCGGGCATGCCGGCGCCGATCCGGCTCGATTTCTTCGGCGACACGCTGGAATCGATCCGCACCTTCGATCCGGAGACGCAGCGCACCACCGGGCAGATGCGTGGGCTCGACCTCGTGCCGATGTCCGAAGCGCAGATGACCAGCGAGAGCATCCGGCGCTTCCGCCAGAGCTACATCAGCACCTTCGGCACGCCGGGCCGCGACGACACGCTCTATGAAGCCGTCAGCGAGGGCCGCCGTCCGGCCGGGCTGGAACACTGGCTGCCGCTTCTGGCGGAGCAGCTCGACACGCTGTTCACCTATCTGCCGGACGTGCCTCTGATCCTCGACCACCAGGCTGAGGATGCGGTCGGCGAGCGCATCAGCCTGATCAAGGACTATTACGACGCCCGCAAGGCGGCGATGGACCAGCCGAGCGCCGGCGGCGTGCCCTACAAGCCACTGAAGCCGGATGCACTCTATCTCTCGCCGGCCGATTGGCGCGGCATCGTCGACCAGTCCGGCGCCGCCACGCTGACACCGTTCCAGCTGCCCGACAGCGATGGCAAGCTGATCGTCGATCTCGGTGCCCGCCAGGGCCGCAGCTTCGCCGCCGAGCGTGCCGACAATGCCGGCAGCGTCTTTGACGCGGCGGTCGCGCATGTGAAGGCGCTGGAGAAGGATGGCCGGCGCGTCATCCTCTCAGCCTGGTCGGAGGGCTCGCGCGAGCGCCTCGCCCATGTGCTGGCCGATCACGGCCTCAAGACCGTGCAGATGACCGGCAGCTTACGCGCCGCCTTCGACCTGAAGCCCGGCACGACGGCGCTCGCCGTCTGGGGTTTCGAGACCGGCTTCGAGGCCGGCAAGCTCGCCGTCATCGGCGAGCAGGACATCCTCGGCGACCGGCTGGTGCGCCCGCGCAAGAAGACGCGCCGGCCGCAGGACTTCATCGCCGAGCTGTCCTCGCTCGCGCCGGGCGACCTCGTCGTCCACGTCGATCACGGCATCGGGCGCTTCATCGGGCTGCGCTCGATCACGGCGGTCGGCGCGCCGCATGACTGCCTCGAGATCCATTACGCGGCCGATTCCAAGCTGTTCCTGCCGGTCGAGAACATCGAACTGCTCTCGCGCTACGGCTCCGAGGACACCGAGGTCGCGCTCGACCGGCTCGGCGGCGGTGGCTGGCAGGCGCGCAAGGCCAAGCTGAAGCAGCGCATCCGCGAGATGGCGGGCAAGCTCATCGCCATTGCCGCGGCGCGTGCGCTCAAGGAGGCGCCGCGCCTGATCCCTCAGGAGGGGATCTACGACGAATTCTGTGCCCGCTTCCCCTATGAGGAGACCGAGGACCAGCAGAACACCATCGACGCGGTGCTCGACGACATGGCGGCGGGCCGCCCGATGGACCGGCTGGTCTGCGGCGATGTCGGCTTCGGCAAGACCGAGGTGGCGCTGCGCGCCGCCTTCGCCTGCGCGCTCGCCGGCAAGCAGGTCGCGGTGGTTGTGCCCACCACGCTGCTGGCGCGGCAGCACTACCGCAACTTCGCCGAGCGCTTCAAAGGCCTGCCGGTGAATGTCGGCCAGGCCTCGCGCTTCGTCTCGGCGCAGGACCTCAAGGCGGTGAAGGCCGGCATCAAGGACGGCACGATGGACATCGTCGTCGGCACCCATGCGCTGCTCGGCAAGGGCATCGAGTTCAAGGATCTCGGCCTCGTCATCGTCGACGAGGAGCAGCATTTCGGCGTCAACCACAAGGAGCGGCTGAAGGAGTTCCGCGCCGAGGTCCATATGCTGACGCTGACCGCGACGCCGATCCCGCGCACGCTCCAGCTCGCCATGACCGGGGTGCGCGAGCTCTCGATCATCGCGACGCCGCCGGTCGACCGTCTCGCCGTGCGCACCTTCGTGACGCCGTTCGATCCGCTGATCGTGCGCGAGGCGCTGCTGCGCGAGCGCTATCGCGGCGGGCGCTCCTTCTATGTCGTCCCGCGCATCGAGGACATCGCCGAGGTCAAGGATTTCCTCGACAAGCAGGTGCCCGAGGCCAAGGTCGGCATCGCGCATGGCCAGATGGCGGCGGGCCAGCTCGAGGACGTGATGACGGCGTTCTACGAGGGCCAGTACGATGTGCTGCTCTCGACCACGATCGTCGAATCCGGGCTCGACATCCCGACCGCCAACACGCTGATCATCCACCGTGCCGACATGTTCGGCCTGGCCCAGCTCTACCAGCTGCGCGGCCGCGTCGGCCGCTCCAAGGTGCGCGCCTATGCGCTGTTCACGGTGCCGGCGACGCGCAAGCTGACCGACCAGGCCGAGAAGCGGCTCAAGGTGCTGCAGTCGCTCGATACGCTGGGCGCCGGCTTCCAGCTCGCCAGCCACGATCTCGACATCCGCGGCGCCGGCAACCTGCTCGGCGACGAGCAGTCGGGCCATATCAAGGAGGTCGGCTACGAGCTCTACCAGCAGATGCTGGAAGAGGCGGTGGCGGCGCTGAAATCGGGCGTCGAGTTCGAGAGCGAGGCGCAGTGGTCGCCGACGATCCAGATCGGCGCGCCCGTGATGATCCCCGAGCATTACGTCACCGACCTGACGCTGCGGCTGACCCTCTACAAGCGCCTCTCGACGCTGGACGACGACGGCGACCTGCAGTCCTTCGGCGCGGAACTCGTCGACCGCTTCGGGCCGCTGCCGGAAGAGGTCCAGCAGTTGCTCGAGATCGTCGCGATCAAGGCTTTGTGCAAGCGCGCCAATGTCGAGAAGGTCGAGGCCGGCCCCAAGGGCATCATCGTCGCCTTCCGCGACAACGAGTTCGCCAACCCGGAAGGGCTCGTCTCCTATGTCGCGAAGATCGGCACGCTGGCGAAGGTGCGCCCCGACATGCGCGTCGTCTTCATCGACGATTTCGAGACGGCGGAAGCGCGGCTGAAGGGCACGCGGCGCCTGCTCACCGATCTGGCGCGGATCGCGGAGCGCAAGAAGGCGGCCTGAGCCTCCACCGTCATTGCGAGCGCAGCGAAGCAATCCAGGTGACGTCGAGCAAGACATCTGGACTGCTTCGTCGCTTTGCTCCTCGCAATGACGACGCCGTCTCGGCGGGCCGCTACCGCCGGCTGACCGCGATCTCTGCGGCGTTGGTGACGTCGATGTCGACGATGGCGATGTCGGCCCGGTCGACCGCCGGCAGGCTGCGCTGCCCGGCCGGGCGCTGCACGAAGACGAGGCTTGCCAGCGCTGGGTGGCTCGCCAGGCGCGAATGCGCGAGCGCCGCTTCCATCGTTCCCGGCAGCACGAGATGAACGTTGCGCCCGCCGGCGAGGCAGGCCTGGAGGTCGCCGAGGCTGAACAGGCCGAGCGTCAGCAGTTCGACGCCGGTCAGCATCGCCATGGCCGGGCCGCTGGCCAGCGCCGCGAGATCGCCGCCAACCAGCGTCGTCACGATCCGCGAGGAGTCCATCGGCTTGAGCAGGCGCGAGATCTCGAGCGCGCGGGCGAGCACGTCGCGCTCGGTGACGGCGAGGGGGCCGGCCAGCGTCACGGCGTCGACGACCTGGAGCGGCGCACGCTCGCCGAACTCCGGCAGCGGGTGCAGGGTGGCGCTGTCCATCAGCCGGTCGAGCGGCGCGATGCCGTCCGGAATGTCGGCGCCGAAGCCGCCGACGAAGCGCGTCCCGAAGGCGCGCACGGCGAGTTCGCGCAGCATCAGCAGCGGCCGCAGTGGACCGACGCGGGAAACGCCGAGCGCCATGACGGCATCGGCGGCCTCGATCAGCCGCAGCAGTTCCAGCTCGTTGCCATGCATCGGCAGCAGCATGGGCGAGAGACCCGCGCGCAGGCAGGCGAGCACGGAGACGATGGCCTCCGGCCCGAGCGGCGCCAGGATCGCCACGCGCGCACCGGGCTGGGCGCGGTTGACCGCGAGCAGCCGGGCGAGCCTGTCGGCGGCGCCATGGAGTTGTCCGAAGCTCTGGGAGCCTGGGATCGCATCGCTCCAGCCCTGCCGGCCGGGCGGATCGCGCAGCGCCGGCTCGTAGCCGCGACCGGCCGCCAGCGCCTGGAGCAGGGTATCGAAATGCAGGCCATCCAGGAGGGAAGCGGCTTCGTCCGGTCCGGCCCGCATCGGCGAGGTCTCTCAGTTCGCGGGCGCGGGCGCCGCGGGGCGGCGGGCCAGCACTTCGGTGGACAGGAAATAGCGCGGCTTGCGGGCCGGCAGCACGATGTCGCGCCCATGGGCGATCCAGCTGTCCGGCAGGTAGTAGAGCGGCACGACGTAGAAGCCCGAGAGCAGCAGCCGGTCGAGCGTGCGCGCAGCGGCGACGAAATCCTCGCGCTCGCGGGCGGCTAGCAGGGCCTGCAGCGTCGCATCGATCGCCGGCGAGGTGACGCCGGCATAGTTCAGCGAGCCCTTGCGGCCGGCATTGGCCGAGCCCCAGCGCCCGATCTGCTCGTTGCCCGGCGAGGCGGAGACGGGCCAGGTCCACTGGATCATGTCGAAATCGAAGGCGGAGAGCCGGCGCCAGTACTGCACGTCGTCGATCAGCCGGACCGTGACGGCGATTCCGAGCCTCGCCAGCGATTGCGCATAGTTCAGGGCCAGCCGCTCCTGCGGCCGGTTGGTGACGGTGATCTCGAAGGCGAGCGCATCGCCGCCCTTCATGCTCCTGAGCACGCCGTCGACCAGGCCGTAGCCGGCCCTGTTGAGCAGATCGAGCGCGCGGCGCGCCTGCTCGCGGTCGCGTCCCGACCCGTCCGTCGCCGCCGGAGTCCAGCTTCCGGCGAGGATGTCGGGCCGGACCGCGCCGGGGAAGGCGGCGAGCAGCGCCTGCTCGCGCGCATCGGCGGGCTGGCCGAGCGCGGAGAGTTCCGAATCCGAGAAGAAGCTCCCCGCGCGGCGGTAGACGCCGTGGAAGAGGTTGCGGTTGACCCATTCGAAGTCGAACATCATGGCCAGCGCCTCGCGCACTCGCACATCGCCGAAGAAGGGGCGGCGGGTGTTGAAGACCAGGCCGGTCATGCCCTTGGGCGCGTCGAAATGCAGCGTCTCGCGCAGGATGCGGCCGTCGCGCACGGCCGGCACGTCGTAGCCGGTCATCCAGCGCGTCGGGTCCGGTTCGATGCGGACGTCATAGAGCCCGGCCTTGAAGGCCTCGAAGAGGGCGTTGGAATCCCGGTAGAAATCGTAGCGGATCTCGTCGGCGTTATAGAGCCCGCGCGTGAGCGGGTGGTCCTCGGCCCAGAAATCGCTGCGCCGCTTCAGGGTGATGGTGGCGCCCGGCACGAGGTCTGAGACGACATAGGGGCCCGAGCCCAGCGCCGGCTTGAAGCTGGTCTCGCCGAAGCTTTCGGCATCGGTCGCATGCCTCGCGAAGATCGGCATGGCGCCGATGACCAGCGGCAGCTCGCGGTTGCTGCCGTCGCCGAGTTCGAACTCGACCCGGCGCGGGGAGGGAGCCGAGGCCTTGGTGACGCGGCCGAGGCTCGAGCGATGAAACGGCTTTCCCTTCGTCTTCAGCATCTCGAAGGTGAAGAGCACGTCCTGCGCCGTCACCGGCGTGCCGTCGGAGAAGCGGGCGCGCTCGTCGATCTCGAAGGCGAGGCGGGTGCGCGCCTCGTTCAGTTCCACCCGGGAGGCGAGCAGGCCATAGGCGGTGAAGGGCTCGTCGGCCGAGCGGAAGAGCAGGCTCTGCTGGACATAGCGCGGCACCGCATCGGGCGCGACGCCGAGCACCACCAGCGGATTGAGGCTGTCGAAGGTGCCCTGCTGGCCGAAGACGATCCGGCCGCCCTTCGGCGCGTCAGGATCGGCATAAGGCAGATGCGCGAAGCCTCGCGGCAGGGCCGGCTCGCCATGCATCGCGATCGCGTGGTCGACCGGCGGCTGCGATTCGGCGCGAGCCGTCGAGGCCGAGGCGACGAGCAGGGCCAGCAGGGCGAGGAGGGCCATGGCGGCGGCCCTTGATGCCGTCTCGGCCGCGTGAAGCAAATGCATCGTCCAACCTGATTCTGGCCCTCAGGATAGCATGCCGGGCTGTCTCTTCGTCAGCTTTTCGGGCTGGAAACCCGCAGCGGAACTGGCTAAGCCGGATCAAGACGTCATGCTCACGCCGCATTCGCCCCTGATGCACCGCTTGCGATGGCCGGCAGGGATATGCGATGGGGGCTGCCGGTGGTGACGTGCGCGGCTTGCGAAGTCGTGATCCCGAATTCGCTGATAAGGAAAACTACATGTCCGCTTCGTTTAGCCTGTCCACCCGTGCCCTGAGCATCGCTCTCAGCACGGCGATCGGCCTCGCTCCGATGGCATCCTTCGCGCAGCAGGCGCAGCCGCGCCAGGCCCCGCGTCCGGCTCAGCCGGCGCAGCCCGCCCAGCCGCCCGCTGGACAGGCCGCCACCGGCCCCACCGTGGTGCAGGTCAAGCCCGAGCCCTCCCAGACGACCTGGACCAAGGTCTGCGGCAAGGACGAGGCCGCCAACAAGGAAATCTGCTACACCACGCGCGACTTCGTTTCGGACCAGGGGCAGCCGGTGCTGGCCGTCGCAGTCTATGACGTGAAGGGCGATCCCAACAAGATCGTGCGCTTCCTGATGCCGCTCGGCCTGCTGCTGCAGCCCGGCATCCGCTTCGGCGTCGACACTGCCCAGCCGACCGCCGGCCGCTACGCGATCTGCTTCCCGAACGGCTGCTTCGCCGAGGCGCAGGTGAAGGACGACTTCATCAATGCGATGAAGAAGGGCAACACGCTGAGCGTCAGCGTCCAGAACCAGGGCGCCCGCGAGGTCTCCTTCGCCATCCCGCTGACCGATTTCGCCAAGGGCTTCGACGGCGCGGCGATCGACCCAAAGGTGCTGGAACAGCAGCAGAAGCAGCTTCAGGACGAGCTGGCCAAGCGCCAGGAGGAACTGCGCCAGCGGCTCGGCGGCGGCGGCGCCAATGCGGCGCCGGGCACCGCGCCGGCGCCCGCCCCCGGAGCCGCCCCGGCGACCCCGCCGAAGCCCTGAGCGGTCACACGCCCCCATACGCAAACAGGCCGCCCGGAAGGGCGGCCTGTTTCGTTTCCGGTGAGGGTACAGTCCGGAAGGGTCCCGGTCAGTTCAGGCCGGCGCGGTCGATCTGGTAGCGGCCCTTGCGGTCGCGGCGGAAGAACTCCTTCGCCTGCGGATGGCGCACGGGGCGGCCGGTCTCGTCGATGACGAGGTTCTGCTCCGAGACATAGGCGACGTATTCCGTCTCGTCGTTCTCGGCAAAGAGATGGTAGAAGGGCTGGTCCTTGGACGGGCGCAGATGCTCGGGGATCGCCAGCCACCACTCCTCGGTGTTGGAGAAGACCGGGTCGACGTCGAAGATCACGCCCCGGAACGGGTAGACCCGGTGCTTGACGACCTGGCCGATCCTGAACTTGGCGGAACGTGCTTCCATTTGTGAGCGATCCATCGGTAGGGACGAGCAAGGGTGAACCCTTGCGCTTGCGTGAGAATTGCGTCGCAAATAGGTCAAAATCAATCGGTTTTCGCGCTGCGCCCCATCACATCCCGTAATGCGCGGCGAGCTGCGGATCGCGCGCCGCGACCTGCCTCGCGAGATCGACGATGACCTTGGCCTGTTTCCAGGTGGCGTCGTCCTGCATCTTGCCGTCGATCATCACCGCGCCCGAGCCGTCGGGCATGGCCTCGAGGATGCGCTTCGCGAAGGCGACCTCGGCCGGATCCGGGCTGAAGACGCGCTTGGCGATGGCGATCTGAGAGGGGTGCAGCGTCCAGGCGCCGGCGCAGCCGAGCAGGAAGGCGTTGCGGAACTGGGCCTCGCAGGCCGCCTCGTCGGCGAAATCGCCGAAGGGGCCGTAGAAGGGCTTGATGCCGGCCGCGGCACAGGCATCGACCATCTTGGCCAGCGTGTAGTGCCAGAGATCCTGCTGGGCGACGGCACGCGGCCCGCCATCGGGCGTGGGATCGGCGATGACCTTGTATTCGGGATGGCCGCCGCCGACGCGGGTCGTCTTCATCGCCCGCGAGGCGGCGAGATCGGCCGGGCCCAGGCTCATGCCGTGCATGCGCGGCGAAGCGGTGGCGATGGTGTCGACGTTCTTCACGCCCTCGGCCGTCTCCAGGATCGCGTGGATCAGGATCGGTTTGGGCAGCTGATGCTTCGCCTCGAACTGGGCGAGCAGCTGGTCGACATAGTGGATGTCCCAGGGACCCTCGACCTTGGGCACCATCACGACGTCGAGCTTGCCGCCGATCGCTGCCATGATCGCGGTGATGTCGTCCAGAAACCAGGGCGAGTTCAGCGCGTTGACCCGCGTCCACAGCCCGGTCTTTCCGAAATCCACCGCCTGGCCCATGGCGATGAAGCCGTCGCGCGCCGCCTGCTTGGCCTCGACGGGGATGGCGTCCTCGAGATTGCCGAGCACGATGTCGACGGTCGGCGCGAGGTCGCCGACCTTGGCCCGGACCTTCTCCAGATGCGGCGGCACGAAATGGATCATCCGCTCGAGCCGCAGCGGCAGCTCCCGAAAGGGCTCGGGCGCGCCGATCGCGAGAGGCCGGAAGAACTGGCGCGGCGTCTTGGTGGTCATCGGGCGCTCCCTGCTGCGGTGCAGCGAATGTGGCCGAGCGGCGAGGGCGCGTCCATCCTCCCTTGGGCGGGAGAGGGGGCAAGGGAGACAGGATGCCTAGGACGATAATCCGTCCATTTATTCCTAGGCTTCGAGTCCTTCCTGCATCTCCTGCCACCCGCCCCGGCGCCGTTGCCGCTTGCGTGCGGGCCGGCACCGGATAAACAGCGCCGGGCAGGTCGATCCCTCTCGCGGTCGGCGCCTCCGCTGGGACTGTCGACCGCATGGCCGATCTCGCCACCATCGCCAATCTCGTCGCGCCCTTCTTCGGGCTGATCCTGCTCGGCTTCGTCATCGGCCGCCGGAAGCGCCTGCCGGAGGCGGGTCTGGTCTGGCTGCAGTTCTTCCTGATCTATGTCGCGCTGCCGCCGCTGTTCTACCGGCTGATCGCCGACAAGCCGGTGACCGAGCTCGCCAATGGCCGCTTCATCCTGGCGACGACGCTCTCGACCTTCCTGGTCTTCATGCTGTCGCTGGCGGTGGGCCTGCGGGCGACGCGGGGCGACCTGCCACAGGCGGTGATGCAGGGCGTCGCCGGCTCCTATTCCAACATCGGCTATATGGGGCCGCCCCTGCTGCTGGCGGCGCTCGGGCCGGGCGCGAGCGCGCCGCTCGTGCTGATCTTCGTCTTCGACAGCCTGCTGCTGTTCTCGATCATCCCCTTCCTGATGGCGCTGGCCGGCGTCGAGAAGAAGAGCCCGCTCGACACCGCCCGGCAGGTCGCCTGGCAGGTGGCGACGCATCCCTTCAACGTCGCGACGCTGCTCGGAATCCTCGCCAGCGCGACCCATTTCGAACTGCCCTCGGTGCTCGACAAGATGACGCTGTGGCTCGCGCAGGCGGCAGCGCCCTGCGCGCTTTTCCTGCTCGGCGTCACCGTGGCGCTGCGGCCGATGAAGACGCTGCCGCCCGAGGTGCCGGTGCTGGTGGCGATCAAGCTCGTGCTGCACCCGCTGCTGATCTGGGTGCTGCTCTCGGCGATCGGCAATTTCCCGGACATCTGGATCTTCACCGGCGTGATCATGGCGGCGCTGCCGCCGGCGCTGAACATCTTCATGATCTCGACGCAGTACCGCGTCGGCATCGACCGCGCCTCGGCCTGCATCCTGATCGGCACCGTCGTCTCGATGGTGTCGCTGACGGGCTTCCTGTGGCTGGTGAAGACGGGCAGGATGGCGGCCGATCTCTTTCCCTGATCGCCCGGGGAGACGGCTCGCCGATCGACAGCCTCATCCTGAGGAGCAAGCCGGAAGGCTTGCGTCTCGAAGGATGCTCCAGATGGTTCGGGAGCCTCCGGGACCATCCTTCGAGACGCCATTCCTTTCGGAATGGCTCCTCAGGATGAGGGCTTGAGGACCCGCGAGACGTTTCCACCGAGCATCGCGATGCGCAGGACGCCGATGCTGCCGCTGGACGACCTCACGGTCCTCGATTTCTCCACCCTGCTGCCGGGGCCGATGGCGAGCCTGTTCCTGGCCGAGGCCGGCGCACGGGTCATCCGCGTCGAGCGGCCGGGCGGGGAGGAGATGCGCCGCTTCCCGCCGCGCTTCGGCGAGACCTCGGCGCCTTACGCCGTGCTCAACCGCGGCAAGGCGAGCGTCGAGATCGACCTGAAGGCGCCGGATGCGCTGGCGCGGCTGACGCCGTTGATCGCACAGGCAGACATCCTGATCGAGCAGTTCCGGCCGGGCGTGATGGAGCGGCTCGGCTTCGGCTACGAGGCGCTGTCGACGATCAATCCGCGGCTGATCTATTGCTCGATCAGCGGCTACGGCCAGTTCGGTCCGCGCGCGCAGGAAGCCGGGCACGACATCAACTACCAGGCCATCGGCGGGCTGCTTGGCCAGTCGCTGCGCGCCGGCGACCCGCCGCCGCTGCCGCCACCGCTGGTCGCCGACATCGCCGGCGGCACGATGCCGGCGGTGCTCAACATCCTGCTGGCGCTGCGCCAGCGCGAGCGCAGCGGACAGGGCTGTCATCTCGACATCGCCATGACGGACGCCATGCCGGCCTTCGCCTGGTACGGGCTGGCGCAGGGCCAGGCGAGCGGCCGCTACCCGGAAGGCGGGGAGGGGCTGCTGACGGGGGGAAGCCCGCGCTACGGCCTCTATGCGACGCAGGATGGCTGGTTTCTGGCCGTGGGCGCGCTGGAGCCGAAATTCTGGGAGATGTTCTGCGAAACGATCGGGCTTTCGCCCGCCTTGCGCGACGACTGCACCGATCCAGAGGCCACGCGTGCCGGCATCGCGGCGATCATCGCCGGCCGGCCCGCCGGGCATTGGCGCGAGACGCTGGAGCCGCGCGATTGCTGCTGCACGGTGGTGCGCACGCTCGAGGAGGCGGTGGCCGATCCGCATGCGACGGCGCGCGGGCTGTTCGACACGCAGGCGCAGGAGCCCGGCGGGCGCCGGCTGGTCTCGACGCCGCTGCCGCTGGCGCCGGTGTTCCGCGAGCAGGCGGTGGCCTTGCGCGAGGTCGCGGCCAGCGGCGCGGATACGCAGGAGTTGCTGGGGTAAGGCGGAAACCTCAACCGTCATCCTGGCGCCAGTCGCGCAGCGAGGCAGCGCCGGGATCCATCATGGGGCTGCGGCGGTGCTCGACGATGGATCCCGGGCCGACCTGCGGTCGTCCCAGGATGACGGGGAGAGGTTGGTCGGTCCGGAAAGCGCTACCGCGCCATCCCGCCTGCGAGGCCCTGCCGCATCACCAGGCGCCGCAACGGACCGATGCGGGACAGCGCGAGAAGTCCGGCGCCGCGCAGCAGATCGGCCGGCATCAAATCGGTCAGCAGGGTCCGGTTCAGCGTGTCGACCGCGCCGGTGCGCAGGCGCACATCGGCCTGCCGCGCCTGGTCATAGGCTGAAACCGCTGCTGGGGCGCCGGGATCGGAGGTTTCGTCCACCGCATCGCGCAGCGCCATCACGTCGCGCAGGCCGAGATTGAGGCCCTGCGCGCCGATCGGCGGGAAGACATGGGCGGCCTCGCCGACGAGGACCATGCGATCGGCGCCGAAGCGCTCGACCGAGAGCCCGCCCATCGGCACGCGGCCGCGCGGCCCGTCGAGCCGCATCGCGCCCAGCAGGGAATGCGCCTGCCGCTCGACGCGGCGGGCGAAGGGGGCGTCGTCCAGCGCCGCGACCTCGTCGGCCTCGGCGGGATCGAGCAGCCAGACCAGCGAGGAGCGGCGGCCGGGCAGAGGGACGAGGGTGAAGGGACCCTTGCGGGTGTGGAATTCGGTCGAGACGTCGCGATGGTCGCGGGCATGGGCGAAGATCGCGGTCAGCGCGCTCTGCGGGTAATCCCAGTCGCGGGCGGTGATGCCGGCCGCCTCCCGCACCCGCGAGCGGCGCCCGTCGGCGCCGACGACGAGCCTGGCCCGCAGCGAAAAGCCCTCGCCCGATAGCACGACGCCGTCCTCGTCGGGCGTGATCCCGGAGACGAGGCCCGGCTCGTGGCGGATTCCGGCGCGGGTGGCGAGCTTGCCCGCCAGCGCTGCGACCAGCTCGGCATTCTCGACATTCCAGCCGAAGGCGGGCAGCCCGACCTCGGAGGCGCGGAACTCGACAGGGGGCTGACGGAACAGGCTGCCGGTGTCGTCGACGAGCCGCATCACCGCCAGCGGCGCGGCCTTGTCGGCCAGCGCGTCGTGCAGGCCGAGATCGCCGAGCAGCCGCCAGGAGCCGTCGAGCAGGGCGACGGTGCGGCCGTCGCGATGGGTCGGAACAGGGCCCAGCAGGGCGATGCGGCGCCCGCCCTCGGCCAGCGCGAGCGCGGCCGCGAGCCCGACGGCGCCGGCCCCGACGATGGCGATGTCGACCTGGTCCATGCGCGGTGTCGTCATGCCCTCCTGGTTACGCCAGCCGGGCGGGATTGGCCACGGGGCGGGGCGTCGCAGGATCGCAGGGACGTGATGCGCCGGCCGCGCCCCGGCCCCGTTGCGCAGCCGCGCCAAGGCCTTATGGTCCTGTCCCAACGTTCAGGGAGATGACGACATGGTCAAGGCGATCCGCATCCACAAGACCGGCGGGCCCGAGGTGCTGCAGCTCGAGGACATCACGCTGCCGGCGCCGGGTCCGGGCGAGCTGCTGGTGCGCAACCGGGCGATCGGCCTGAACTTCATCGACACCTATTTCCGCACCGGGCTCTATCCCGCCCCGCATCTGCCCTTCGTGCCGGGCAACGAGGCGGCCGGCGAGGTTCTGGAGGTCGGTCCGGGCGTCACCGAGTTCAAGCCGGGCGACCGGGTGGCCTATGTCGCGACGCTCGGCTCCTATGCCGAGGAGCGCATTGTCGCGGTGAACTCCACCGTCGCGTTGCCGGAGGCGGTCTCCTTCGAGGCCGCCGCGAGCATGATGCTGAAGGGCATGACGGCGGAGTATCTGCTGCACCGGACCTACAAGGTGAAGGCGGGCGACACGATCCTCGTTCATGCCGCAGCCGGCGGCACCGGGCTCATCCTCTGCCAATGGGGCAAGGCGCTGGGCGCGACCGTGATCGGCACCGTCGGCTCCAAGGAAAAGGGCGAGCTCGCCAAGGCGCATGGCTGCGACCATGTCATCCTCTATCGCGAGGAGGATTTTGTCGCGCGGGTGAAGGAGATCACCGGCGGCAAGCTCTGCGCCGTGGTCTATGACGGCGTCGGCAAGGACACCTTCCTGGCGTCGCTGGACACGCTCGCACCCTTCGGCGTGCTGGCGAGCTTCGGCAGCGCCTCGGGCGCGGTCGAGCCGTTCAATCTGGGTCTGCTGGCGCCCAAGGGTTCGCTCTATGTGACGCGGCCGACGCTGTTCACCCATATCGCCAAGCGCGAGACCATGGTCGAGATGGCAAAGAACCTTTTCGGAGCGGTGGCGTCCGGCAAGGTGGTGGTGCCCGTCAACGCCCGCTTCGCGCTCGCCGACGCTGCGAACGCCCATCGTGCGCTGGAGAGCCGCGGCACGACGGGGTCGACGGTGCTGATTCCCTGAGGTCTGGCCGTGGTCGATGCGCCTGCACCCGACGCTGCGCCGGAGCCGGTGCAGGCGCTGACCCCGGCGAACCAGAACCCCTGGTATGTGCTGGCGACGCTGCATGGCGAGCAGCCGGACAGGGCTACGCCCTGGGCGTTTGATGAGCAAGTCCACGCCAAGAACAGGCTGACATGGAACAGATGGGCGGCAGGCACGCTCAGAAGAGATCAGTTGGAGGCGGCGCGAGCGCAACGTGCCGGGCTCCATCAAGAAATTACCGTCGATGAAGAGCTGACGCCATTTTCCATTCACGATATGGCAGGGCTGGAGGATCTGTGGCGAAGTGAGTGGAAACGAAGAAACCCTTTTAGCACTCCGATCGAAATACCTGATTCATGTGATACAATTTCCCTTGAGCGGGTAATTTTCGAGCGTCTCGCTGTCTTTAGTGGCTTCATGTTTTCTGCGGATGCTTGGTTTCAAGAGGCGAAATTCGTTAGTGATTCTTTATTTGATGATGCCGTTTTTTTTGGCGAGGCAGCGTTCGAGAATGCAATTTTCAGTGGCTCTGTTAGACTTAACCAAGCCTGTTTCTTGCAGAATGCTCGATTTAATGGGATAGTGGTTTCTGGTCATACTTCATTTAGTGCGTCTAACTTCTATGATGAGGCAAAATTTCACGGCTCAAAATTTCTGGGCGGGATGACTTTCTCTAGTTCAATACTATTTAAGTCAGCTTCATTTGCTGGATCTGTTTTTGATAGATCGGTCAATTTTGTTAATGTCAGATTTTCTAATGAAGTTTAATTTATGAATTCTAAATTTTCTGGACTTGCTGAATTCGGCGGTTCTAGTTTTTCTGATCATGCGAATTTTTCAGATTCTATTTTTTCTGGTCGCGCTGATTTTGAGGGCGCTAGTCTTGCCGACGCTACGTTCAGCAAAGCTAAGTTCGGTGCAGCGAGCTTCCAACAGGCCCGCTTCTTTGGCGAAGCCGTCTTCGATAACGCAACGTTTGTTGGGGGAACGACATTTGCCAAGGCATCCTTCTCAAAGCGTTCGAGTTTTTTGCGTGCAGTGTACTCCAGCGACGCAATCTTCGACGGCGTAACGTTTTTCGGCTCCGCATCGTTTGACAAAGTCTCCCTCTCCGGGACCGCAGGTTTCCAAAACGCAGCATTTGCCGCGCGTGTTGGATTTGAGGATGCCAAACTGCAATCTGCTACAAACTTTGCTGGTGTGCGGTTTACCCGGGACCCGCCCCGGTTTCATGGCGCGTCGCTACATGAGGGCACGCAGTGGCATGGCGCTCTATGGCCGCCGACTCCGGATGACACTGAGCAGGCTCAACAGCATGTCTATTCCTATGAGCGGCTCAAGCAGGAGATGGAGCGGCTCAAGAAGCATGACGACGAACTACAGTTTTTCGAGCGTGAGATGCGCAGCCGCCGCATCGTCGAGGGCAAGCGCTCGGCCGCCGGGCTGCTGAACCTCGCCTATGATTGTCTCAGCGGCTATGGCCGCTCGATCTTGCGGCCTATGCTCGGGCTCGTTGCGACATTTTTGTTGGGCATTCTGGTAATGGTCAACACGGTCGGCTGGCCGCGCAAGTGCTGGTATTGCCCCACGAGCGTCGTGAGCGAAAGCGCCTGGAACGCTGTCAAGCAGGCCGCCCTGCTCAGCTTCGCCAACATGCTGGCACCGCTGAACGTCCGGAAAGATTTCTTCGATGCGGACATGTTGGCCGGACTTCCTGGTTGGCTGAAGATGTTCGCCGGCCTGCAAACCCTACTCGCGCTCGCCTTCGCCTTCCTCATCGGTCTCGCCCTGCGCAACCGCTTCAGGCTGCGTTGAGTTCTCACGGAACCAACACCGTCATCCCGGACAAGCTGCGTAGCAGCGCCGCTCCGGCAACTGTGTTGATGCGCGTGTCATGGCTGGAAGGCGGTCTTGGTTTTGACCATGGCGTTGAGCACGGTGAGGAGCTTTCTGGCGACGGCGATGATGGCGACCTTGGTCGCGGCGGATCGTGCT
>JAESFV010000313.1_pt1 | contig 29557 bp, 22 predicted proteins | sample 9269471 | NCBI WGS metagenome assembly JAESFV01 (sample SAMN14502647, study PRJNA617108) | algae metagenome | isolation source: Symplocastrum torsivum CPER-KK1 and co-occurring heterotrophs from... | place: USA: Central Plains Experimental Range, Colorado | collected 2001-01-01
GTGGTCTCGATCCCGAGCAGGAGCAGATCGCGCATTGACTTTACGGGGTTGGACAGTGAATTGAGCCGGCACCGAACCGCTTGTGGCCCGACCGTATCATCCGGCTCCGCGATGATACGGCCATATCGGCCCACAAAATATTGATATTGTGGCCAAAAACCCGACATCTGAAGCTCAGCTGCCGGATTTTACCCCACTAGCACCGCAGGACGGCATGACGCAATCGCTTCCCAAACTTCGGCTCGGCACGCGCGGCAGCCCGCTGGCGCTCTGGCAGGCACATGCGGTGCGCGACGCGCTGCTCAAGGCCCATCGCTGGCCGGACGAGGCGGTGGAGGTGCAGGTGATCCGCACCACCGGCGACGCCATCACCGACCGGGCGCTGTCGGAGGCGGGCGGCAAGGGGCTGTTCACCAAGGAACTCGAAGAAGCGCTGCTCGACCGGCGCATCGACCTCGCGGTGCATTCGGCCAAGGACATGCCGACGCGGCTGCCGGACGGGCTGCACCTGGTCGGCTATCTCCCGCGCGCGGATGTGCGCGACGCGCTGATCCTGCGCGAGGGCGTGGCGCTGCGCGACCTCAAGCCGGGCGCGAAGGTGGGCACCGCCTCGCTGCGGCGCGAGGCGCAATTGCGCCGGCTGCGGCCGGACCTCGATGTCTCGCTGCTGCGGGGCAATGTGCACACCCGCCTCGCCAAGGTGGAAAACGGCGATTTCGACGGCACGCTGCTCGCTTATGCGGGCCTCAGCCGCCTCGGCCTCGCCGACAAGGTGAGCTCGGTGCTTGAGACGGCGGATTTCCTGCCCGCTGTCGGGCAGGGCGCGGTGGCGATCGAGACCCGCTTCGGCGACATCGCCGTCGACGCGCTGGTGGTGCCGGTGGTGTGCCCGGCCACCGGGCTGGCGCTGCGGGTGGAGCGGGCCTATCTCGGCCAGCTCGATGGCTCCTGCCGCACGCCGATCGCCGGGCTGGCGCAGGTGGACGGCGAGGAGATCCGCTTTCGCGGCGCCGTGCTTTCGCCGGACGGGGCCCGCTATTACGAGATCGTGCGCTATGGGCCGCGCAACCGCGCGCTGGAACTCGGCATCGCCGCCGGGCAGGAGATGCGCGCTCTGGTGCCGCCCGAACTGCTGCCGCATTGAACGGGCGCGACATGCAGGTGCTGGTGACACGGCCACAGCCGGACGCGCAGGCCACCGCCGCGCGGCTTGATGCCGCCGGGCATGGCGCGATCATTGATCCTATGCTCGCCGTCGAGGCGGTGGAGGCCCGCCTGCCGGCGGGAGCCTTCGACGCGGTGGCGCTGACCAGCGTCAATGGCGCCCGGCTGCTGGGTGCTCGCCCGGAGCTGCCGGCGCTGGCGGGGCTGCCGCTTTATGCCGTCGGCCGGCGCACGGCGGCGGTGGCGCCGGCGGCGTTCGGCACGGTTCATGTCGCCGGTGGCGATGGCGCGGCGCTGGCGGAACTGCTGCGCGCCAAACTGCCGCGCGGCGCCCGGCTGCTCTATGTCGCCGGCGAGGAGCGGGCGGTGGACCTCGGCGCGGCACTGGCGGGAGACGGCATTTCCACCGAACTTTTCGTGATCTACCGCACCGTCCCGGCGCAGGCGCTGGCGCCGGCGACGATGGAGGCGGCGCGGGAAGGGCGGATTGACGCGGCCTTCCACTTTTCGCCGCGCACCGCCGCCACCCTGGCGGCCCGCGCGCAGGAGGCCGGGGTGGCAACCTATTTCCGCCATGTCGAGCATCTGTGCTTTTCTGCCAATGTGGCGAAGCCGCTGGCGGCCGCCGGCTGGCCGACCCGTGTCGCCGCCGCGCCGACGGAAGAGGACCTGTTCGATCTGCTGAACGGGTAGGCCCTCGCAGTCTCCCGAGGTTGCGGCGCGGGGATAGGCGGTCTATCCCGGAACAAGGGCCGGCCCGGCGCTTTATCAAGGTAGAGGTAAGGACGTGGCGACAGACGATCCGAAAAAGGGTGCTGAGGACAAGGTTGAGGCCGGGGGCAAGCCCGCGCGCCGCAAGCCGCCGACGCTCGACCTTTCCGCCCGGGAAGTGACGCCCGTTTCCGACGAGGCGGCGACCGCCGAGCCCGGGGTGCCCGCCTCCCAGCCCGACGCCTCTCAGCCCGACTCTTCAAAGCCCGACGTCTCGACGGCCGGCAACGCCCTGCCGGACGCCTCCCAGCCGGATACATCCCCCGATATGCCCCCCGAGACGCTGAAGCCCGATGCCGCCGCCGCGACCGACGAGGTGCCGGTGCTCGACGCCGCCGGCGAGAACGGGGACCCGAAGGGCGAGACGGCCGACGTGCCGCCGCCCGTTCATCCCGTCCCGCCGCCCGCCGAGCCTCGCCCGACGCGCCCGCTCGGCCTGTTCGGCACGCTTGTCGTCGCGCTTCTGTCCGGCCTGATCGGCGGCGGCTTCGCGCTCGGCGTGGTGTCGACCTTCTACGGCGCCGAAGAGAATGTGGACGCCATCACCGAGCTTGAGGCGCGGGCGCTGGACCTGCGCCAGCGGTTGGAACTGCTTGAGGCCCGCTCCGGCGAGACGCCGGCTACCGGCCTCAATGCTCCCGCCGAGCTGGCGACCCGGCTCGATGCGCTGGAAAGCGGGCTGAACGCACTCGGCTCCAAGGTTGACGCCCTGCCGGCCGCCCCTGCCACCGCGCCCGCCGCCTCGCCGGACGATGTCGCGGCGGTGAAGGGCCAGGTCGAGGCGCTGGAGCAGAAGGTGAGCGCGCTTCCCGCGCCGGCCCCGGCGGCCTCGCCCGAAGCTCTCAACGCCGCCACCGCCCGCCTCGACGCGTTGGAGACCAAGCTCGCGGCCGCCACCGCCGCGCAGCGCGCCAGCGGGCAGGGCACGGCGCAGCTCGTGGTGCTGGGCACGCTGCGCGAGGCGGTCATCTCCGGCCGCCCCTTCACCACTGAGCTGAAGGCGGCGCAGGCGCTGCTGGGCGAGGACGCGGCGCCGCTGGCCGCGCTAGAGGCTTCCGCTGCCACCGGCTTCGCTTCCGGCCCGGCGCTGGCCGCGCAGCTGCGCGCCGCCACCGCGCCCGCCCCGGCGACCGATGCGGCCGGCGCGCCGGCGGATGAGGGGATCGTCGCCACCCTGCTGCAGGGCGCGCAGAAGCTCGTCACCATCCGCCGTTCCGACGATGTCGCGGCCTCGCCCGACATCGCCAAGGCCGAGACCGCGCTGGCGCAGGGCGATTTCGAGGCCGCGCGGGCGGCTCTCGCCGCGCTGCCCGAGGCCGAGCGCACTGCGGCGCAGCCCGTGCTCGCCGCGCTCGATGCCCGGCAGGCGGCGCTCGCCACCCTTGCCGAGCTTCATCGGCGCGTGCTCGCCACTCTCGCGGGAGGAAGCCAGTGATCCGGCTCGTCGTCTATCTGCTCGTCCTCGCCCTTGTGGCCTTCGGCATTGCCTGGCTGGCGGACCGGCCCGGCGCGGTGGTGATCGACTGGCAGGGCTGGCAGGTCGAGACCAGCATATTGGTCGCGGCCAGCGCCCTGCTGGCGCTGCTGGCGGCGGCGATCCTGCTGTGGACGCTGCTGCGGCTGATCGTGCGCTCGCCCGACACCATTGCCCATTCCTGGCGCAACCGGCGCCGCAATCGCGGCTGGGCGGCGGTGACGCGCGGTCTCGTGGCGGTGGGCTCGGGCGACGCCGTGGGCGCCCGCCGGGCGGCCAATGACGCCCAGCGCCTGCTCGGCGAGGAGCCGCTCAGCAAGCTGCTGGCGGCGCAGGCGGCGCAGCTTTCCGGCGATGCCGCCGGCGCCGAAGCGGTGTTCCGCTCGATGACCGAAACCGCCGGCACGCGCCTGCTCGGCCTGCGCGGCCTGCATGTGGAAGCACGCCGGCGCGGCGACCAGGGCGCGGCGCTGCAGGCGGCGGAAGAAGCCGCCCGGCATGAGCCCGGTCTCGCCTGGGCCGCCGATGCGGTGATCGAGGCGCGCTGCCTCAATGGCGATTTCGCCGGGGCGCTGTCCATGCTGGAGCGCGAGGCGGCGCATGGGGCGCTCGACCGGGCGACCCATCGGCGCCGGCGCGCCGTGCTGCTGGCAGCGCAGGCGCAGGCGATTGAGCTCTCCGACCCCGCCACCGCCCGCGACAAGGCGCAGGAAGCCGCCCGCCTCGCCCCGACGCTGGTGCCGGCGGCCGACATTGCCGGGCGTCTGCTCGGCGCCGCCGGCGATGTGCGCAAGGCGGCGAAGATCATCGAGGCCGCCTATGCGGCAACCCCGCATCCCGACCTCGCCGACGCCTATCTGCACCTGCGGCCGGGCGATGCCTCGCGCGAGCGGCTGAAGCGCGTGCGCACGCTCACCGCCCATCAGCCCGCGCATCCGGAAAGCGCCATGGCGCTGGCCCGCGCCGCGCTCGACGCGCAGGATTTCGACGTCGCCCGCACGGCGCTGGCGCCGCTGCTGGTGGCGCCGACCCAGCGCGCCTGCCTGCTGATGGCGGAACTGGAAGCGGGCGAGCATGGCGATGTCGGCAAGGCCCGCGAATGGACCGCCCGCGCCGTGCGCGCCCAGCGCGACCCAGCCTGGGTGGCCGATGGGGTGGTGGCCGAGGCCTGGGGGCCGATCTCGCCGGTCAGCGGCCGGCTCGACGCCTATGAATGGAAGCTGCCGCCCGGCCTCGCGACGACGCCGATGCTGGAGAACGAGGCGGAGCGGGTGAAGCTGGCGATTGCCGCCGCCATCGAGAGCCGCCCGCCTGCGGCGGAGGGCCCGGTGGTCGATCTCAGCCCTGCGGGCGCCTCGCCCACCCTGGCGCCGGCCGTTCCCGAGGCGGAGAGCAAGGCGGAGCCGGAGAAGGCGAGCCCGAAGGCCTCGCCGCAGCCGGCCGCCCTGGCGTCGCCTGTGGTGGCGATGCCGCATCTGCCGGACGATCCCGGCCCCGGTGCGCCCTTCGCCGACGAGCCCGGCGCGGCGCCGCGCGGCCCCTATATGTGAGGCTAAGCCTCACGGGCGCTGAGGCCAGGCGAGCCGGCGCGGCTCGCCTGTGTGGGCGGGCCCTGCGTGAAAAGCGCAAAAAAAAGCGCGCCATGCGGCGCGCTGATTTCCCCGTAGAGGTGCCCGGTCAGAAACCGGCCGCTCGTCAAGCGGCCGGAGGGTACAGGTGCGGTCGGAGTACATCCGTCCTGACCGCCCCTCATCCGGCGAGGCACTGACGAGGTGCCAACGTGCCGGAAGCCCTGTTCTGACTGGGTTGAAGCCTATATGGGGCGGCCTTCCGCCGATGCAAGGGTGCGGCGCCCCATATAGCGCCAATCCGTCCTCCCGGACGGCCGCAGGCCGATCCGGGATCGTTTACCCGACCTCTCGCGGCGCGATCCCGGCTCTTCGCTGCGCTGCGGCCGGGATGACGGCAGGCGAGACGCCGTGCCGGAGCGCCCTCTCCGGAAGCCCCGTCCCCTGAGGCTCACTGCACCCGGCGGGTGGAGAGCGGGGTGGGGGAGGGGCGGCCGGCAGGCTTGCCCGCCTTGGCTGCGGGCGCGAAGGCGGCGGCGCTGCGGCCCTTCTGCTCCTTGGCACCGCCGCGCGCGGATTGCTCGCCGAACAGTTCCGCCAGCTTGTCGGTCATCGCGCCGCCCAGTTCCTCGGCGTCGACAATGGTGACGGCACGCTTGTAGTAGCGCGTCACGTCATGGCCGATGCCGATGGCGATCAGCTCGACCGGGGACTTGTCCTCGATCTGCTGGATTATCCAGCGCAGATGCCGCTCCAGATAATTGCCGGGATTCACCGAGAGGGTGGAATCGTCGACCGGCGCGCCGTCGGAGATCATCATCAGGATCCGGCGCGATTCCGTGCGTGCCAACAGGCGATTATGCGCCCATTCCAGCGCCTCGCCGTCGATGTTCTCCTTCAGCAGCCCCTCGCGCATCATCAGGCCGAGATTGCGGCGGGCGCGGCGCCAGGGGGCGTCGGCGGATTTGTAGATGATATGGCGCAGGTCGTTCAGCCGCCCGGGGGCGCCGGGCTTGCCGGCCGAGAGCCACGCCTCGCGCGCCTGCCCGCCCTTCCACGCCTTGGTGGTGAAGCCGAGGATCTCGACCTTCACGCCGCAGCGCTCCAGCGTGCGCGCCAGAATATCGGCGCAGGCGGCCGCCACCGTGATCGGGCGCCCGCGCATCGAGCCGGAATTGTCGAGCAGCAGGGTAACGACGGTGTCGCGGAAATCGGTGTCGCGCTCGCGCTTGAAGGAGAGCGGCTGCATCGGGTCCAGAATGATGCGGTGCAGGCGCGCCGGGTCGAGCATGCCTTCTTCGAGGTCGAACTCCCAGCCCCGGTTCTGCTGCGCCATCAGCTTGCGCTGCAGCCGGTTGGCCAAGCGAGCAACGATGCCGGACAGGTGCACCAGCTGCTTGTCGAGATGGGCGCGCAGCCGCGCCAGCTCGTCGGCGTCGCACAGCTCGTCGGCGTTCACCGTTTCGTCGAAGCGCGGAGTGAAGGGGTGGTATTCCGGCGGGCGCGGCTCGGCCGGCACCGCGTTCTCCGGCTTCCAGGGCTCGGAGGCATCGTCGGATTCGCCGAGTTCCGCATCGTCGGAAAGCTCGGAATTGGGCTGGTCCTGCTGCTCCTCGGATTCTTCCGGGTTCTGGTCGGAGGACAGGTCGGTATCGACTTCGGTCTGCCCCTCGGCGTTGTCTTCCTCCTCGGAATCGCTGCCCTTGCCGTTGTCGTCGTCGCGGCTGTCATCGGCCTCGGTGGAGGGGTCGTTGTTCTCGTCGAAGGGGGCGATGTCCTCGCCCATGCCGAGCGAGGAGAGCAGGTCGCGCATCGCCTCGGCGAAGCGGGCCTGGTTGTCGGCGGCGCCGGAAAGCTCGTCGAGCGCGCTGGCGCCGTGCTCCTCGATGAAGCCACGCCACAGATTGACCATTTCGCGCGCCGCGGCGGGCGGGGCCATGCCGGTCATGCGCTCGCGCAGGATCAGCGAGAGCGCATGCTCCAGCGGCGCGTCGGAGCGGTCGGCCAGATTGGCGTAATTGGCCTTCTGGTAGCGGTCCTCCAGCATGGCGGAGAGATTCAGCGCCACGCCGTCCATGCGCAGGGCGCCGAGCGATTCGCAGCGCGTCTGCTCGGCGGCTTCAAAAGCGGCGCGGGCCTCCTGGCCCATCGGCACCAGCCGCTGATGCACCTTGGGGTCGTGGCAGGCCATGCGCAGCGCCATGGAATCGGCATGGCCGCGCATAATGGCGGCGTCCTGCTTCGACATGCGCCTTGCCGGCTCGGGCAGGCGGGCGCGCCCGTCGGCAAAGCCGGGCTTTTCCGAGCCGAAGGTCACGTCGATCTCGCGATTGCCGGCAATGGCGCGCAGGCAGCCGGTGACGGCGCGCTTGAGCGGCTCGGTCGGGGCTTCCTTGGGCGGGGTGCGGCTGGTGCGGTTCGACGTGGACATGGCAAGCCTTGGATCTGGGCAGCCTTCTCCCGATGGAGAAGGCGGGACCGGCGGCCGGCCGGTCCCGGGGATGGCCGTCAGGACATGACGACGTTGATGGCCGACTCGGTCAGTTCCTTGCCGAAGCAGCGCTGGTAGAACTCGGCCACCAGCGGGCGCTCCAGTTCGTCGCACTTGTTGAGGAAGGTGACGCGGAACGAGAAGGCCAGTTCCTGGAAGATCTCGGCGTTCTCGGCCCAGGTGATGACGGTGCGCGGGCTCATCACGGTCGACAGGTCGCCATTGATGAAGGCCTGCCGGGTGAGATCGGCCAGGCGCACCATGCGGGCGGCGACGTCGCGGCCTTCCGGCGTCTGCAGATTCTTGGCCTTGGAGACGACGATGTCGACCTCCTTGTCATGGGCCAGATAGTTCAGCGTGGTGACGATGGACCAGCGGTCCATCTGCGCCTGGTTGATCTGCTGGGTGCCATGATACAGGCCGGTGGTGTCGCCGAGGCCGATCGTGTTGGCGGTCGAGAACAGGCGGAAGGCGCCGTGCGGGCGGATGACCCGGTTCTGGTCCAGCAGCGTCAGGCGGCCGGCGGATTCGAGCACGCGCTGGATCACGAACATCACGTCCGGGCGGCCGGCGTCGTACTCGTCGAAGACCAGGGCGACATTGTTCTGGTAGGCCCAGGGCAGGATGCCGTCACGGAATTCCGTGACCTGAAGCCCATCACGTACCACGATCGCGTCCTTGCCGATCAGGTCGATGCGGCTGATGTGGCTGTCGAGATTGATGCGCACGCAGGGCCAGTTGAGCCGGGCAGCGACCTGCTCGATATGGCTGGATTTGCCGGTGCCGTGATAGCCCGTGACCATCACCCGGCGGTTATGGGCAAAGCCGGCGAGGATGGCGAGGGTGGTCGGCCGGTCGAACAGATAGTCGGGATCGATTTCCGGCACATGGGCGTCCGGTTCGGCGTAGGCCGGCACATCCAGATCGACATCGATGCCGAACACCTGACGAACAGAGACCTTCATGTCCGGCAGCGCGGGCGCTTGCGTGAGCGGGGCGGTCATTCTTCCTCCGTTGCCGCGCATCGGCGCGCGGGCTGGTCTGGCACACGCGCTTCCTAGCAGAAGCCCGCGTTCTTGAGATGATTATACGATTGGATCACGTCGCGCAGACGGTCCTCGGTCGAAATATCGCCGCCATTGGCGTCGGGATGGTACTTTTTGACCAGCACCTTGAAGCGGGCCTTGATCTCCTCCGGCGTGGCGGAAATCTCCACCCCCAGGGATTCGAAGGCGCGGCGCTCGGCATTGCGGATCATCCGGCTCTCGCGCGGCGCCTCCGGCTCGGGACGGGCGCGCCCGCCCACCTCGCCGAACATGCCGAAGGGATCGGCGATATTCTCCGTCGCGTGGCGCTTGGCATGCTCGGCGGCGCGGGCGGCACCGCCCTTCGAGCCCATCTTCCAGGTCGGCCGATGGCCGGTGGCCGCGTCCTTCTGGTAGGCGGCCACGGCGTCGTCGGCCATGCCGTTGAAATAATTGTAAGACTGGTTGTAGGCGCGGGCATGCTCGAAGCAGAAGCGCCAAAACTGCCCCTCCATCTGCCGGCCCTTCGGCGCGCGATGAGTCGCGGGATTGCAGCAGCCCTCCCACTCGCAAGCGGGGCCTTCCGCCTTCAGGCGGCGATCGCGGTCGGGCTTCACGCGGATGCGATCGAAGAGGGGGGAGTCGAGCTTCATGGTCCGACGATTATGCTGTTGCTGGAGCAGGTATACAAGAAACCGCTGGTTCGTCACCGCCCTGAAGAGACATACGGGGCGCTGGGCCGATCAGATCGCGGTGTGCAGGATCGGTTGTTTCCTCACCGTACCGGGCGAGGGCGAAGGGAATATCCGATCCGATTGCGGTGCAATCGGGTCGGCGCCGGTCAGGCGGGGGATGTTGACGCCGCTAGGACGTGGGCGTACCGCATCGTTCATGAGCACGCAAATCCCAAGCCCGCCCCCGCCCTCCGACGACGCCGTATCCCAGGCGCTGGCCCGCGTGCGGGCGGCGCTGGCCGAATTGTCGCCGAGCGTGCTGGAGCTTGAGGATGAAAGTCATCGGCATGAGGGCCATGGCGGGCATCGTCCGGGTCAGCTGACGCATCTTCGCGTGCGGATTGTCGCGCAGGCGTTCCTCGGCCAGAGCCGGCTGGCGCGCCATCGCGTGGTGAATGGCCTGCTGGCGGACGAGATGGCGCGCGGCCTGCACGCCCTCGCCATCGAGGCGAAGGCGCCCGGCGAGTAGCCGGACGCCCCGTTCATTTCCTGGCGCTCTATATGGGTGGCCCGGCGTGAAAATCTACCGGCCGATCTGCAGAACCCTGCGGCCGGAGCCGTCCAGGAAGGCGATCTGCCCCTCGCGGAAGTCCCAGGAGCGTGTGGCGCGCAGGGCCGAGGCGACCAACTGCTCATAGACCTGCTGCGCGTTGTTGCAGCTCCGGCGCGTCGACATCACCGGCGCGAAGGTCACCTGGCGTCCGCGCAGCTCCATCCGTGTGCCGAGGCTGTTGCAGCCGGCGGTGAAGGACACGCCCATGTTCGGACCCACGGTGAAGCTGGGGCGGGAGTCGCGCGGGGCGGGGACGCCCCGGCCATCGGCGCCGGCGATCCATATCCGGTTCCACTGGCCCTGCCAGTTGACGCGCGGGGCGTCGGGGCGGGGCGGCTGGGCGCGGTCCGGCGCGGTGATGAAGCGGAATTCGGCATGGGTGCCACGCCGATCCGACGAGGCGGTGAGGTCGCCGTTTCGGTCGACCGTGACGTATTTTCCGTTCTGCACGGAGCGCAGCGACACGGCATTGCCGTGCGTGTCCATCTCGAAGGTCTCCCAGCCGCGAATATGCGGGCTGCCGGAGCCGAGAAGGGTGCGCGGGCCGATACCGGCGCGCACATAGCTGCCATCCTTGGCGCGCAGGGCGATGCGCCGGCCTTCCAGCCGCACGATTTCAAAGCGGGCGGCGTCGCGCGTGTTGCCGGTGGCGACGAGCATGCCCGAACGCACCGTCACATTGGCATTGTTCGCCGCCCACTGGATGACGATGTCGGCGGCCATGGCCGGCACGCTCAGGAGGCCGGTCACGAAGGACACGGCCACGAACTTCCTCAAAGTTGCGATGATCATCGGCTCTCCCCCAAACCCTCGGCTGACGTTGGGGTAGGATAATAGCGCTCGCGACTGAACTGGGGATGAAATCGAGGTTCAACGGTCGTTCATCTTCGCGCCGTGGCACCAGCCGCAGCCGGCGCACCTCGGTGCATCCCGGCAAGGTGGGCCGCGTCTCCCAGCGCACAAAGGCCGCACAGGCCCGCCGCGACGCGAGAGGCTACGCCTGACGGCTGGCAGCGCTCCCGGGCGCCGCCGGCCCAGCCCGCCGCAGGGGGGCGACGCGCAGCAGGGTGATGCGGTTGCGCTGCTTGCGCATCACCTGGAAGCGGAAGCCGTGGAACATGAAGGCCTGCCCCGGCTCCGGGATGATGCGGGCCTCGTGGATGACCAGGCCGGCAATGGTGGTCGCCTCCTCGTCCGGCAGGTGCCAGCCCATCGCCCGGTTGAGATCGCGGATCGCCACCGTGCCCTCGACGCTGACCGAGCCGTCCGGGTTGCGGCGGGCGCCAGTGAAGGCCTTGTCGTGCTCGTCGGAAATGTCGCCGACGATCTCCTCCAGAATGTCCTCCAGCGTCACCAGCCCCATCACCTCGCCATACTCGTCGACGACGAGGGCGAAGTGCTGCTTGCGCCGGCGGAACGCCTTGAGCTGGTCGGGCAGGGAGGTGACGTCAGGCACGAACCACGGCGTCCGGGCGATCTTCTCGACGTCGAGCTTCGAGGTGTCGTTGCCGACCGCGATCAGTTCGCGCAGCAGGTCCTTGGCGTGCAGCACGCCGATAATGTTGTCCGGCCGCTCGCGCCACAGCGGCAGGCGGGTGTGCGGCGAGGCGAGCACCTCTTGGACGATCCGCTCGGGCGGCTCGTCGGCGTTCAGGCTCGCCATCTTGGTGCGGTGGACCATGATGTCGGAGACTTCCAGCTCGCCAAGGTCGAGCAGGCCGCCGAGCATGTCGCGCTCGTCCTTCACCACGCTGCCCTCGCGGTGCAGCAGGTCGACCGTGCCGCGCAGTTCGTCCGAGGCGGACAGAACATTGGTGGTGGCGCCGAGCGGCACGCCCATGGCCCGCAGCAGGGCACGCACCAGCGCTTCGATCGCCAGCGTCAGGGGCCCGAACAGGCCGACGATGAAGCGGATCGGCCCCGCCACCAGAAGCGAGACGCGGTCGGGGTGGTTGATGGCGATGGTCTTGGGCAGCACTTCGGAAAAGATGACGACGACGATCGTCATGCCCACCGTCGCATAGGCGATGCCGGCGGTGCCGAACCAGGCAAGCAGCAGTCCTGTTGTCAGCGAGGAGGCGGCGATGTTGACGAGATTGTTACCGAGCAGGATGCCGCCGATGAGGCGCTCGCGCTGCCCCATCATTCGGTTCACCAGCGCGGCGCGCGCATCGCCGTTCTTTTCGAGCGTGTGCATCCGCGCCTTGGAGGAGGCGGTCAGTGCCGTCTCGCTGCCCGAGAAGAAAAAGGACAGCAGGAGGCAGATGACGACGGCGCCGAGGGCAATCCAGTCATAAGTGGTCATGGTGCCTTCTTATCGGGACTGGCGTTCCACCTCAAGGAAGGCACGCACCTGCGAAGGGTCGACGTCCCTGGCGATGTAGCTCTGGCCGATGCCGCGGGCGAGGATGAAGGTGAGCGCGCCGCGCGAGACCTTCTTGTCCTGGCCGATCAGCGCCATCAGCCCATCGGTGTCCGGCAGGGTGCCGGGAATGTCGGCGATGCGCGTCGGCAGGCCGACACTGCGCAGATGCGCCTCCACCCGCGCCGCGTCCGCTTGCGCGCACAGGCCCTGCGCCGCCGAGAAGCGGAAGGCCTGCGCCATGCCGATGGCGACCGCCTCGCCATGCAGCAGGCGCTGCGAGAAGCCGGCGCCCGCCTCCAGCGCGTGGCCGAAGGTGTGGCCGAGATTGAGCAAGGCGCGATCGCCCGTCTCCTTCTCGTCGCGGCTGACCACGGCGGCCTTGGAGGCGCAGCTGGTGGCGATGGCTTCGATGCGCTCGGGCCCGCCGCCGAACACCGCCTGCCATTTGCGCTCCAGCCAGGCGAAGAACGGGGCGTTGTCGATCAGCCCGTATTTGGCGACCTCGGCATAGCCGGAGCGGAATTCGCGCAGCGGCAGCGTGTCGAGCGCGCCGGTATCGGCCAGCACCAGGATCGGCTGGTGGAAGGCGCCGACGAGGTTCTTGCCGTGGCGCGAATTGATGCCGGTCTTGCCGCCAACCGAGGAATCGACCTGCGCCAGCAGGCTGGTCGGGGCCTGGACGAAATCGACCCCGCGCCGCAGCGCCGCCGCCGCAAAGCCGGCGAGATCGCCGACCACGCCGCCGCCCAGCGCCAGCACAAGGTCCCCGCGCTCGATCCGCGCGGCGAGGAGTTCGTCGACCACCTGCTCGAACACGGCGAAGCATTTCGACTTCTCGCCGGGGGCGACCAGCACCGGGGTGGGCGACAGGCCGGCCGCGCGCAGCGCCGTCTCCACCGTGCCGAGATGGCGGTCGGCGACATTGTGGTCGGTGACGATGCCGACCCGGGCACCCGGCCGCAGCGCGGCGATGCGCGCCCCGGCCTCGGCCAGCAGGCCCGGGCCGATGACGATGTCATAGGAGCGCTCGCCGAGCCCGACACGCAGCTGCGTGCGGTCGGCGGCGGTGAGAGGCAGGGAAGCGGCGGGCGTGTTCATGTCTCGTCTCCCGAAGCCGCCGCGGCGAGATGGGCGATGAGCGCCTCGATCACCGTGTCGACCATCACGTCCTGCGGCACGTCATGCGACACGACGGTGACATCCGCCAGCGCGTAGACCGGATAGCGCTGGTCGATCAGCCGCGCCAGCGTTCCTTCCGGATCGTTCTTCAGCAGAGGTCGGTCGTCGCGCCGGCGCACGCGGCGCAGCAGCACGTCGAGCTCAGCCTTGAGCCAGACACAGATGCCGCGGGCGGCGATGGCGGAGCGCGTCTCCTCGCTCATATAGGCGCCGCCGCCGGTGGCGAGCACCATCGGCCCGGCCTCCAGCAGGCGGGCGATCACCTTCTTCTCGCCATCGCGGAAGGCGGGCTCGCCACGCAGGGCGAAAATCTCGGGAATGGTCATGCCCGCCGCCGTCTCGATCTCGGTGTCGGCATCGGCGAAGGGCAAAGCGAGGCGGCGGGCGAGGCGCTTGCCGACCGAGGATTTGCCGGCGCCCATCATGCCGACAAGCACGATGGAGCGCGCGCCCTGAAGCTCGCGCAGGCGCGCCGCCTTCTCGTCCTGTTCGGGTTCCGCCGTCATCGCACCCTGCTCGCTCAAACGCAGCGCGGACTAGCATTGGCGCAAGGGTGACGCAATGCGAGGGCAACGCAATGGGAAGCTGTGGGGCGTGACGGTGGCGGTGTAACGCTCCGTTCAGACAGAAATGGCAGGGTGAAACCGACATCGCCCGTGCCGGGCGCGTTTCCGCCGGCCTGCCAAAGGCCGTAGGATCGGCGCCACCCTCCATCGAATCGCGCAAGGCCCCGCTCCCCATGCCGAGCCTCATCCGTCTTCTCGTCATCCTCGGCATTCTCGGCGGCATCGGCTACGGCACGCTGTGGGCGTTCGCCACGCTGGTGAAGCCGCAGATGCGCGAAATGAGCATCGTGGTGCCGGCGGATCGGTTCGCCAAATGAACGCGCCGGTGCCGCCCCCCGGACTGGCGCGGCTTTTTCTCGACATGATGGCGGCCGAGCGCGGGGCCGGGGCGAACACGCTGGGCGCCTATCAGCGCGACCTTGAGGACTATGAGGGGTTTCTGGCGACGCAGGGCGTGGATGCCCCAGGCGCGGCGACCCAGGATCTTCGCGCCTGGCTCGCGGCCCTCTCCGCGCACGGTCTCGCCAGCGCCAGCGTGGCGCGAAAGCTCTCGGCGGTGCGCCAGTTCCACCGCTTCCTCTATGCCGAAGGCCATCGCGGCGACGACCCCGCCGCCGTGCTGGAAGGCCCGCGCCGCAGCCGGCCGCTGCCTAAGGTGCTGACGCTGGACGAGGTGAGCCGCCTCATCGCCACCGCCCACGCGCGGGCGGGCGAGGCGGTGTCGAGCTTTGCGGAAGCTGCGCGGCGGGCGCGCACCGCATGTTTCATCGAACTGCTCTACGCCACCGGCCTGCGCGTTTCCGAGCTGGCGGCGCTGCCGGCCTCGGCCGCGACGATGAAGGGCGATGCCCTCATCGTGCGCGGCAAGGGCAACAAGGAGCGGCTGGTGCCGCTGGGCGAGCCGGCGAAGACGGCGATGGGGCTCTATCGCGCGGCGCTGGAGACGGCGATGGCCGGGAAGGCGGGGAAGGGGCAGGGCACGGCCCCGCCACAGCGCCCGCGCTGGCTGTTTCCCTCCGGTGCCGCCAGCGGCCACATCACCCGCCAGCAGGTGGCGCTGGACCTGAAGGACCTCGCCCTGGCGGCGGGGCTCGACCCGGCCCGGCTCTCGCCGCATGTGCTGCGCCATGCCTTCGCCAGCCATCTTCTGGCGCATGGGGCGGAACTGCGCATCGTGCAGACCCTGCTCGGCCATGCCGATATCTCGACCACCCAGATCTATACCCATGTGCTGGACGAGCGGCTGAAAAGCCTGGTGCGCGACCTGCATCCGCTCAGCGATGGCAGCGGCGATTAAGCGCATTTGCGGCCTTGCCTTGACGTCGCCACCCTCTCGGGGCAGCTTCCGCGCAACTTCGCGGGTCTCCCTTCCGGGCGGCCCCCCTTACCTTGTCAGCCGGTTCAGTCATTTCCAATGCGCAGCTACCTCGATTTTGAGAAGCCCGTGGCCGAGCTTGAGGCCAAGCTGGAAGAATTGCGCGCCATGGCGGCGCAGGGCGACGCGGTCGCCATTGGCGACGACATCGCCCGGCTGGAGGGCAAGGCGCGCGACGCGCTGCTCCAGCTCTACGCGAATCTCTCCCCCTCGCAGAAGACGCAGGTGGCGCGCCACCCGCTGCGCCCGCACTTCTCCGACTATGCCGCCAGCCTGTTCGAGGAGTTCGACCCGCTGGCTGGCGATCGCAAGTTCGGCGACGACTACGCCATTCTCGGCGGCCTCGCGCGCTTTCGCGGCCGTGCCGTCTGCCTGATCGGGCAGGAGAAGGGTTCGACCACCGAGACCCGCATCAAGCACAATTTCGGCATGGCCCGGCCGGAGGGCTACCGCAAGGCGGTGCGCCTGATGGAGCTGGCGGACCGTTTTTCGCTGCCTGTCATTTCGCTGGTCGACACTGCCGGCGCCTTCCCCGGCCTCGACGCCGAGGAGCGCGGCCAGGCCGAGGCGATCGCCCGCTCCACCGATGCCTGCCTCTCGCTCGGCGTCCCCAATGTTGCCGTCATCATCGGCGAGGGTGGTTCGGGCGGCGCGATTGCCATCGCCACGGCCAACCGCGTGCTGATGCTGGAGCATGCGATCTACAGCGTGATCTCGCCGGAAGGGGCGGCCTCGATTCTCTGGCGCGATACCGCCAAGGCGCAGGAAGCCGCGATGAACATGAAGATCACGGCGCAGGACCTGCTCCGCTTCCATGTCATCGATTCCGTGATCTCCGAGCCCCCCGGCGGCGCCCACCGCGCCCCCGAGGCGGCGATGCAGGCGGCGGGCGACGCCATTGAGGCGGCGCTCGGCGAACTGGACGGAATGGACCCGGCGGCGCTGCGCAAGGCGCGCCGCGAGAAATTCCTCGCCATCGGCCGCAATCTCTGAGCCCCAAAGGCTCGTTTGCGGCAGGGGCGGACGTGCCGGCGCCCTCGCGAAAGGGTGATGTCGGTGGTAATGCGGGGCGGGATTGCGGCCGCCCCCGGTGCGGTATAACGCTTTGGCGCAGGCGCCTCTGGCGCGTCGCTTTGGGGGAGTCTCCGGGGTTGAAGGTTCAAGGGTTTTCGAGCCTCTCGCGCCAGGCGCGTGACCGGGGGTTCGGCGCGCGCTGGCGCGCGGCCCTGCTTGCCGGGTGTGCCGCGCTGGTGCTGGCCGGCTGCAATGGCGGCGAGGGCAACTCGCCCATGTCCAAGGCCAGCAAGACCCTTTCGCCGCAGACGCTGGCGCTGATCCAGCAAAAGGACATGACCAAGTCCAGCCCGATCGTGGTGCGGATCTTCAAGGAAGAATCCGAGCTGGAGGTCTGGAAGGAAACCAATAGCGGCGACTATGAGCTGCTGAAGACCTACCCGATCTGCCGCTGGTCCGGCGAATTGGGGCCGAAGGTGCGCGAAGGCGACCGGCAGGCGCCGGAGGGTTTCTACACCATCACCCCCGGCCAGATGAACGCGAATTCCAGCTACTACCTCGCCTTCGACCTCGGCTTTCCCAATGCCTATGACCGGGCCTGGGGCCGCTCGGGCAGCAATCTGATGGTGCATGGCGACTGCTCCTCGCGCGGCTGCTACGCCATGACCGACGAGCAGGTGCAGGAGATTTTCGCGCTCGGCCGCGAGAGCTTCTATGGCGGCCAGCGCTCGTTCCAGGTGCAGGCCTACCCATTCCGCATGACCACAGACAATCTGGTGCGCCACCGCAACAACCCGCACCTCGCCTTCTGGAAGATGCTGAAGGAAGGCAGCGACGTGTTCGAGCTGACCAAGGCGCCGCCGAAGGTGGATTACTGCGGCAAGCGCTACGTGTTCAACGCCACGCCGACCGACCCCAGCCAGAAGCTGCAGGCCTCCGCCCCGTGCCCGGACTACACCCAGCCGGAAGGGCTGGAGGAGGCGCTCGCCGCCCGGCAGAAGGAGGTCAGCACCCGAATCGCCAGCGCCGGCGCGCTGCAGCCGGCCGCCCCGGTCAAGACCGGCAAGGATGGCGGCATGCACAAGGTGTTCCTCGCCAAGCTGGAAAATCCTGAGCTTTCCGCCCCGGGCTCGCTGCCGCCGGTGGTGAAGCCGCCGGGCAGCGATTATGGCGTCTCGACCACCGAGCCGGCCCCGGCCGAGAGCATCGCGCTTGCCACCGCCGATACGGTGACAGAATTGGCCGCCGTGCCGCTGCCGGCGCCGCGCCCCGATGATGCGCCGGGCGGCCCGCGCACCGCGGTCGCCGCCGCTCCGGCTTCGGGCGGGTTCTTCAGCCTGTTCAGTGGCCTGGCGCCGGCGGAAACCAAGCCGGCCGACGCTGCGTCCGTGCCGCAGGCGGCTGCCACGGCGCCCCAGGCCGGCGGCCCGCCCGCCGCTGCGGCCCCCGCCGATGCCCAGGCCCGGCCGCCGGAGCGCGCGGCGCTGCCGCAGCTCGCCTCGCTCGATCCCGGCAGCAATGGCGGCTTTCTGGACAGCCTGAGGAACTGGTTCGGCGGCAGCACGCCGCCAGCAGCGGCGCCTGCTGAGCCGATTGCCGATGTGCCGGTGCCGCCCGTGCGTCCGCCGGTGCCGCGCCAGGCGTCGACGGCGCCTGCGGCGCAGCCTTCGCGGGCGAACCCGCCGGCTGCGGCGCCCGCCGTGGCCTCGCCCTCGGTGGCGTCGTCCAGCGGCGAGGCGATGTCCGGCACCGTGCCGACGCTGCCGGGCGCGGCCGGCATCCTGGCGCCGGGCAGCTTCTCCACCGTTCAGTAAGATTCAGGGCGCTTGTTTCAGGCGATGGGGGTGCTGTGGGCGCTGGCCACGCGCCAGCCCGCGGGCTCGTGCCGCCAGATGCGGGTGAAGCGCAGCGTCGCCTCGAAGGGGGCACCGCCCGCCGTGCCGGTGGCATCGGCGCGCAGCACCGCCAGCACCACGCCCGGTGCGACCCGGCTCAACCGGTAGCCCGAGAAGGCCAGTGCCTCCAGCCGGAAGGCGCCGGTGCGGTGCAGGTCGAGATCGTCTTCCTTGCTCAGCACATGGCCGAACTGGTTGACGAAGACCAGGTCGTCGGCCAGCAGGTCGTCGAGGGCGGCGACGTCGCCGGCAAGAGCGGCCGCGCACAGGCGCCGCTCGGCGGCTTCGACGCTTTTCAGTTCGTCCGCCGCCGAGCCGCTCCCGTCCATCCCAACTGCCTCAGACGAACTTGCCGTGGCAGTGCTTGTATTTGAGGCCGGAGCCGCAGGGGCAGGCCTCGTTGCGCCCGACCCGGCCCCAGGTGGAGGGATCATCGGGGTTGCGCGGCGGCGCGGCGGCATCCTCGGCCGGGGCGAGCGTCGCCTCGGCGGCGATCTCGGCATCGGCGAGCGCGAACTCGTCCTCGCCGGTGGCGGGGTCGATATGGTGCGGCGCCATCGGCGGCATGTCGTCGGTCTGCGGCGCGGCCATCACCTCGACCCGCATCAGCTGGGCGGTCACGGCCTCGCGCAGATTGGCGAGCATGGCCTCGAACAGCTGGAAGGCTTCCGACTTGTACTCGTTGAGCGGGTCGCGCTGGGCATAGCCGCGCAGGCCGATGACCTGACGCAGATGATCGAGCGTGACCAAATGCTCGCGCCAGAGGTGGTCCAGCGTCTGCAGCAGGATCGACTTCTCGACATAGCGCATGATGTCGGGGCCGTATTTGGCCGCCTTCAGCGCCATCGCCTCGTCGGCCCGGCGCTGCACCCGCTCGCGCATTTCCTCGTCGGCGATGCCTTCCTCGGCCGCCCATTCCTTGACCGGCAGGTCGAGGCCGAGCACGCGCTGCAGCGCTTCGGCCAGCCCGTCCGTGTCCCACTGCTCGGGATAGGCGCTGGGCGGAACATGCTTGACGACGATGTCATCGATGATGCCGTGGCGCATCTCGGCCACCGTCTCGGCGACGTCCTCGTCCTGCATCAGCTCGACGCGCTGCTCGAACACCACCTTGCGCTGGTCGTTCATCACGTCGTCGTATTTCAGCAGGTTCTTGCGGATGTCGTAATTGCGCGCCTCGACCTTCTGCTGCGCCTTTTCCAGCGCCCGGTTGATCCAGGGATGGACGATCGCCTCGCCCTCCTTGAGGCCGAGCTTCTGCAGCATGCCGTCGAGCCGGTCCGAGCCGAAGATCCGCATCAGATCGTCTTCCAGCGACAGGAAGAAATGCGAATGGCCGGGGTCGCCCTGGCGGCCGGAGCGGCCGCGCAGCTGGTTGTCGATGCGCCGGCTCTCATGGCGCTCGGTGCCGATGACGTAGAGCCCGCCGGCGGCCAGCGCCTTCGCCTTCAGCTTGGCGACTTCCTCGCGAATGCCGGCCTCGGCGGCGGCGCGCTGCTCGCCCTCCGGCATGTCGCCGAGTTCATGGGAGATGCGCATGTCGGCATTGCCGCCGAGCTGGATGTCGGTGCCGCGGCCGGCCATGTTGGTGGCGATGGTGACGGCGCCGGGCACGCCGGCCTGGCTGACGATGTAGGATTCCTGCTCGTGGTGGCGGGCATTGAGCACCGCGAACACCTGGTCGTCCGCCGTGCCCTGGTCGCCGTCATAGAGCGGGCGGAAGGCGTCGGGGTCGGAAAAATCCTTCTGCTTGAAGCCGCGCTTCTTCAGCAGTTCGGCCAGCAGTTCCGACTTCTCGATCGAGGTGGTGCCGACCAGCACCGGCTGGCCCCGGCTCTTGCAGTCGGTGATGAGGTCGATGATGGCGTTGTATTTTTCGGTCGCCGTCCGGTAGACCTCGTCGTCGTCGTCGACGCGCTGCACCGGCAGGTTGGTCGGAATCTCGATCACTTCGAGATTGTAGATGTCCTGGAACTCCGCCGCCTCGGTATTGGCCGTGCCGGTCATTCCGGCCAGCTTCTCATACATGCGGAAATAGTTCTGGAAGGTGATGGAGGCCAGCGTCTGGTTCTCGGGCTGGACCTGCACCCGCTCCTTGGCTTCCAGCGCCTGGTGCAGCCCTTCCGAATAGCGCCGGCCGGGCATCATGCGGCCGGTGAACTCGTCGATGATGACGACTTCGTTGTTGCGGACGATGTAGTCCTTGTCGCGCTGGAACAGCGTGTGGGCGCGCAGGGCCTGGTTGACGTGGTGGACGACCGAGACATTCTCGATGTCGTAGAGGCTCTCGCCCTTGAGGATGCCGGCGTCGCGCAGCAGGGTCTCGGCCTTTTCCATGCCGGCCTCGGTCAGGGCGACCGAGCGCTGCTTCTCGTCGACGTCGTAATCCTCCTTCGAGAGCTTGGGGATATAGGCGTCGATGGTGGTGTAGAAGTCCGAACGGTCGTCGAGCGGGCCGGAAATGATCAGCGGCGTGCGGGCTTCGTCGACCAGGATCGAATCCACCTCGTCGACCACGGCGTAGAAGTGCGGGCGCTGCACCATCTGGTTCAGCTCGTACTTCATGTTGTCGCGCAGATAGTCGAAGCCGAGCTCGTTATTGGTGGCGTAGGTGACGTCGCAGGCATAGGCCGCGCGGCGCTCATTGTCGTCGAGGCCGTGATGGATGATGCCGGTGGTGAGGCCGAGGAAGCGGTAGACGCGCCCCATCCATTCGGCGTCGCGCTTGGCGAGGTAATCGTTCACGGTGACGACGTGGACGCCCTTGCCGGTCAGCGCGTTGAGATAGACCGGCGCGGTGGCGACCAGGGTCTTGCCTTCGCCGGTCCGCATCTCGGCGATGCCGCGCTCATGCAGCACCATGCCGCCGATCAGCTGCACGTCGAAATGCCGCTGGCCCAGCGCCCGGCGGGAGGCCTCGCGCACGGTGGCGAAGGCGGGGACCAGCAGGTCGTCCAGGCTGGCGCCGTTGGCCAATTGCTCGCGGAAGGTGAGGGTGCGGGCGCGCAGCGCCTCGTCGGAGAGCGCCTTCAGCTCCGGTTCGAGCGCGTTGATGGCCGCGACCTTGGGCTGATAGCCGCGCACGCGGCGGTCATTGGCCGATCCGAAGAGCTTTCGCGCGAGAGCGCCGAACATGAGACTTCCAATCCGAGTCCGCCAGGAGCAGGTGTCGGACGGGCGGTGACGGGCCGCCGCATCCTCTTGTGCAAGCTGCGGGCGCGAGAGCGCGGGCTGAAGCCTCATCGAGACGCCATTTGCGGCCGAAATGGGTCTTCAGGGCCGGGCCGCCGCGAACGGCTTGCGGGTTCTTGCGTCACATAAGCGCGAGTGCCGGCGAGAACCCGCACCGCGTGCCACACTTATGAACGGGTTTGGGGGTTGTCAATCGCGGGCCGGACGACAGCTTTGCTTCACAGCAGGCCGTCGCCCCGGCGGTCCATTCTCTGGCGCTCCGGCGGCGAAAAATCTGGCGTCGGTGATCTTACACGCTTGCAACCTGAACCGGGCTGGGCCAGCTTTCGCGGCCCCGCAGCGGCCAACCGAAAATCGAGGAACGCTTCATGACCCGTCATAGCCCGCACACCGCGCCCAAGGCGGCCCATCGGCCCGCCGGCCGGGTCACCTCCAGCCCGCTGCGCGCCGGTCTTCTCGCCGCCCTGATCGGCACGGCCTTCCTTCCGGCGCTGCCGGCTCTCGCCCAGGACGCTGCTCCGGCGGCCGCCACCGCGCCGGCGACCGCCGCCACGCAGAGCGATGATCCCGTGCTCGCCACCGTCAACGGCACGCCGATCCGTCGCAGCGACGTGACCGCCGCCGCCGCCGAACTGGCGCCGAACCTGCCCCAGCAGATCCAGGGCCCGGCGCGCGACGAATATGTTCTCGGCTTCCTCATCGACCTCAACGCCATGGCGCAGGCCGCCGAGGCCGAGAAGCTCTATGAGACCGAGGCCTTCAAGCGCGAGATGGAATTCATCCGCAAGCGCGTGCTGATGCAGGCCATTCTCACGAAGGCCACCAAGGCGGCCCTCACCGACGAGGCCATGCAGAAGACCTACCAGGAAGCGGTGGCGCAGCAGAAGCCGGAGAAGGAAGTGCGCGCCCGCCACATCCTGTTCCGCGCCGACCCCAACGACAAGGAAGCCCAGGCCGCTGCCGAGAAGAAGGCGCAGGATGTCGAGGCCCAGCTGAAGAAGGGCGCGGACTTCGCCAAGCTCGCCACCGAGCTGACCGAGGATCCCTCGGGCAAGGCCGATGGCGGCGATCTCGGCTTCTTCACCAAGGAGCAGATGGTGCCGGAATTCGCCGAGGTCGCCTTCGAGCTGAAGCCCGGCGAAGTGTCGAAGCCGGTGAAGACCCAGTTCGGCTGGCACGTCATCAAGCTTGAGGAAACGCGCGAGCGGCCGGTGCCGACCTTCGAGGAGGTGAAGCCGCAGATCGAGCAGTTCGTGGCGCAGAAGGCGCAGGCCGAAGTGGTGCAGAAGACCCGCGACGCCGCCAAGGTGGAGAAGACCGCCGCGGCGCCGAAGCCCGGCGATCTCCTCACCCCGCCCGCCGCGACCCCCGCCAAGCCGACGCCGTGAGCGGGAGCTGGAGCGCGCGCCGATCAGCCGGCAATGCAGGCTGACCGGATCGCGCTCGACGCGCCGCTTCAGGCGGCGCGGCAATAGACAAAGCCCCGGGCTGGTGAGGTCCGGGGCTTTTCCTTGCGCTCGCGCGGGACCGGCCGCCGCCGATGCTGGCCAGGCGGCGAGACGCTGCCCCCGCCTTGCCGGCACGCCGCAATCCCCGGCCGTGCCGAAGTCTCACCGGACCCAGATGCTCAGGTGAGAGGGCGCCGCACGGGGCTGGATCGTCCTCTGAAAACGGCTTTTGGCGACCGCCCTAGGCGCGCCAGTCGTCATAATCTGACCGGGCCATCATCTCCGCCAGTTCGCGAACCGTGACCTTGGGCTCCCAGCCCAGCCTGGTGCGCGCCTTTGTTGCGTCGCCGAGAAGAAGGTCGACTTCGGCCGGCCGGAAGAATCTCGGATTGACCTTGACCGCAACCTTGCCGCTCCGACGGTCCACGGCGTGCTCGGCCTCCGCTGTGCCGGACCACGCCAGGTCGAGGCCGAGCGCCTCGGCTGCGAAATTCACGAAGTCCCGAATGGGCGTCGTGATCCCGGTGGCCAGAACATAGTCCTCCGCCACCTCCTGCTGCAGCATGCGCCACATGCCTTCGACGTAATCGCCGGCAAAGCCCCAGTCGCGGCGCGCATCGAGATTGCCGAGTTCCACCGGCACCTGATCGCCATGGGCAAAGCGGGCCAGTGCCAAGGTGATCTTGCGTGTCACCATCTCGGCGCCGCGCACGGGGCTTTCGTGATTGAAGAGAATGCCGGACGAGGCGTGAAGCCCGAAGGATTCGCGGTAGTTCACGGTGATGTAATGGCCATACACCTTGGCCGCACCATAGGGCGAGCGGGGATGGAAGGGCGTTTCCTCGGTCTGCGGCACCGTCCTCGCGCGGCCGAACATCTCCGAGGTCGACGCTTGATAGAAGCGGGTCTGGGGCGAATAGGTGCGCAGAGCATCCAGCAGGCGCGCGACACCCAGGCCATTCACATCGGCGACGTAGATCGGCTGGTCCCACGAGGACCCGACAAAGCTCTGCGCCGCCAGATTGTACACCTCGTCAAAAGCGGTGCCGCGAATGGCGCGGTTGATGCTGTTGATTTCACCGAGGTCGACATCAACCAGCCGCACGGCGTCGGCCACACCCAGCTTGCGCAAACGCGTCGTCTTGGCCTGCGAGTTGGCGCGGACGGTTCCGGTTACATCATACCCCTTGTCGAGCAGGAGGCGGGCCAGATAGCTGCCATCCTGCCCGGTGATCCCGGTGATCAGCGCCTTCTTCACTCTTGACCCCACGCGCGTTCAAATAGTCCCACAGCCGTCGCTACATAAATACCGTGGGGGCGGGTTGTCGAGCCGCCTGGCGGTGCTTGAATCCGGCCGACAATCTGCGTGTGGCGCGCCAGACATATTGCATAGTGCCGTTCAACGACGTCGTCACGTTCCCTCATCTGCGGAAGGGATGGCCGGGGACGCGCTTCTATTTCCGGTCAGGCAAGGGAAGCCTTTATAAGTCGCCCTACCGATTCAAACGAATTGTGCGCCTTGAGATGGGCGAAACCCGCCAGCGCTCTCTCCCCGATCTGCCCGGGGTCATCATAGAGACGCCGCATGATGCTGGCGGCGTGCTCGACGCTTGGCTCGGCCCAGTAGTTGCCCTCGGCGCCAACGTAATCGTCCGCCTTCAACGTCACCTTGGTGAAACCGACGGGATAGCCGGTCCGCTCATTGATGAAGTCGCGCGTGCCACCAAAATCGGTGGCCACCACGCCTTTGCCGCGTGCCAGGGCTTCGGCGCATCCAAGGCCAAATCCCTCGGAGCGATGCAGGGAGACGAAGACGTTGCACGCATCCATCAAGGTCGACATTTCGTCCCGGGTGAGGGTCTTGTCGATGATCTCGATGCGCGGATCCTGCCGGGCAAGGGCGACGAGTTCCGTCTGCCGCCCCGCTTCAGCGTCTCTGCCGCGTGCCTTGACGAGCAGCCGGGCATCCTCCCTTCCGGTTGGAAAGGCCGCACGGAAAGCACGGATGGCGCCGAAGGGGTTCTTTCGCGAGGCGTAGGAATCGAAATCGAAGAAGGTGTAGAATTTCAGGGGGCTCTGGAAGGCCTGCCGCCTGGGTTCTTCCGGCAGATGAATGGGCTGAGGAACCAGGGTGACAGCTTTGGGCTGGGCGCTTGCGAGAGCGTTCTGAATGAAGGTTGTCGGGGCCCAGTAGGCGTCGAAGCCGTCGAATAGCGGCCTCCACGCTGCGGGAAAGGTCGGCAGTTCCCAGAACGGATAGGCGATGTTGACCTGGCAGCGGCACGTCCGGCTGGCGAACATGCCGAGTTCGGGCGCGCCGCAGATCGTGAGCGCCGTGCGGTGCTGGGACGATGCGGCAAGCCGCTCCGCCAGGGCCGGTTCCGACATGCGCCCCGGGAGGGGAGCATTGATCAACCCGGCGGGAACGCCCCCCGCATCGAGCGCGGCCACCATTAGCCGCGCGGCTTCTCCAAGCCCGATCTCGGAGAGTAGATAGCCGACAATGTCGAGCCCGGGCGGGCGTTTCCAGCGCGTGAGGCGGCGAAGCCAGCCGGGATTTGCCACCGCAGGCGGACAGTTCGCCCGCGAGCCGCAGTGCGACCGCCATCCGCGAATCATCATCTTGTTGGAGACCCTCATCGCTTCGCCGACAACTCCAAGACGCCGATCTCCCCGGCATCCCCTCGCTCATGCCTGCTGCGGAACAGAGACGCGGTTGCCATCAGAAAGCGAACTCTAGGATCGATCGACCTTGAGGTCATCCAGATCGTCGCGGCGGCGAGGAGAGCGAGGCCGTGGAGGTGGTTGGTTCGTCGCTGGTCGCGTGGTGGCGAGGCGGCGGAAGGGCTTGCGGCGGGTTGAAACAGCGCTCGATCCGGGTGCGGCGCGTGCAGATAGCGGTGTCGTCGGGGATGGGGCCGTTCATATCCGGTTTGACGGAATCACGGCGTCGGCTCCCATGACGGCGCGCCGTGCATTGGCGTCAAAGGCCTTGTCGGCGGGACGGGCGCCGCCGGTCTGTGCGTCGAGCCGCGTGTCGGCCTCCTTGACGTCGCCGCGCTGGCCGGCAGTGACGACGGTCCGGAGCGGGCGGCCGAACGCATCGGCCGCGCCTTGGAGAAATGGCGGCGCAGCGGCCCTCGCTGCTCGACGCGCGGCTCGATCCGGCCTTTCCGGTGGGCTTCCCGACAAGTCGGCGGGCGGCGCGGCTCGCCGCTGATGAGTATAGGGACTTCGTAATCCGTCCGCTTCGGGAACGTCCCGGCGCCGGATCCCTGGCCCTGCTTTTCCGCTGGCGGCCTGCTGGTGCGGCCGCACACTAGTCGAATCGATGAGCCGATCCTGATTGTCGCGATCGGTTGTCCGCGCCTTGAGCACCCGTTCCCGGACCCCGGCGTGGTGCCAGCGGCTGAAGCGGCGGTGGCCGCTCCTCCAGTTGCCTTGGCGCCGGGGAAGGTCGCGCCCGTGCACTCGCGAGCGCAGCACCCAGGACCGCTCATCACGACGTTGCGGTTGTCGGCCGCCGTCTGGCCGGGATCACCCTTCCTGCCGGCAAGAGGCCCGCGATCCCCCCACTGCCGGTCATTCCGTTCATACCGCTTCGCCCGCCTCCATCGTCGGCGCGCAAAGCGGAGGCCTCTGAATCACACACCACGCGCCGCGTGGATCCTGAATGTCGATCGGTCCCGGGCCATCAGCGCTGAACGCATTTCAAAAAGCGCTGCCGCTCCCGCTTTGCCGGGCCGGTGAGCGGCCAGGCCGAAAAGCGGCGGGTTGCGTGCGTCAATCCCCCCGATCGGCCGTCCGCCTGTGCGCCGGAAGGGGGGCCTCCTGCGGGCGATCGTTGTGCAGTGGAAGCGCACTCGTTGAACGAGGGGGGCTTCCGGGCCTGTCGTTTCCGGCGTCGAAGGCGCCGCCCAATGGGTGCGCCCTCAGCGGCGTGAGGCATGCGAGGGGGCTATCGCTGAGTGCCCGCCGGCGGCACCGGGTGGATCTGCGCATTGCCGGCCAGCCGATCGTCGCCGTCGCTGGCGCCCTCAATGGTGGCTGATGGGGGCAGGCGGGAACGAGGAGCGAGGGGCCGGCCGCCACCGCACTGTCGCCCGGCACGGGCCGGCCGTCCGTGGCCGGCGCGGTGGCTGCGGTCACGGGACGTGCGAGGCGGAGGTGAGGCGAGGCGGGAGCCGGGCGACGTTTGCGTCTGTTAGCTTGGCGGGGCTTTCGTGCCGCCCCGCACTGTCGCCCGGCACGGGCGTACCATCCGTGGCCGTCGCGGTGGCTGCCGTCACGGGACCTTGCGAGGCGGGGCGGGGCAGGCGAGGCGGCGGCGGGGCGAGCGTTTGCGTCTGTTAGCTTGGCGGGGCTTTCGTGCCGCCCCCGCACTGTCGCCCGGCACGGGCGTACCATCCGTGGCCGTCGCCGTGGCTGCCGTCCTGGGGCGGGCGAGGCGAGGCGGCGGCGGGGCGAGCGTTTGCGTCTGTTAGCTTGGCGGGGCTTTCGTGCCGCCCCCGCACTGTCGCCCGGCACGGGCGTACCATCCGTGGCCGTCGCCGTGGCTGCCGTCCTGGGGCGGGCGAGGCGAGGCGGCGGCGGGGCGAGCGTTTGCGTCTGTTAGCTTGGCGGGGATTTCGTTCCTCTCGCGCACTGTCGCCCGGTACAGGCGTGCCGTCCGTGGCCGGCGGTGGCTGCCGTCACGGGACGTGCGAGGCGGAGGTGAGGCGAGGCGGGGCGCGCATGCGCGTCCGTTTGCGATGCGGGGATTTCGTGTGCGCGGCGCCGTGACATGGTGCGGCCCGGCATTGGCGGCGCCGTGAGGCAGCCTTCGCCGTGCCGGTGCGCGAGATCGCTGGCGGGATCATGCCGGAGCGTCGGCGGTCCTGCCGCGGCGATCGGGGGGAATAGAGCGCGTTCAGCGCCGGAGGCAGCCGCGGGCGATCAGCCGGGCGGCGGATGAGAGGCCGCGAGCGTCGTCATCGAGCCGCCGCGTCAGCAGGCGCGCCCAGACATAGCCGCTGACGAGATCGAGGCCGGCGGCAAGATCGAAATCCGCCGCCAATTCCCCCCGGCGCGCGGCGCGATCGAACAGGTCCGCGAGCGGAAGACTGCGCTCGGCGAGGAAGGCTCGGAGCATTTCCAGCGCCGCATGGTCGTGCTGGGCTTCCACCAGCAGGGCGGTGAATGCTTCGCCAGCCGGCGTATCGCGCCAGAACGCGAGCAGCCGACCCAGCGCCGCAACGAGATCGCTCTCCAGCGACCCGGTATCGGTGCCCGACAGGTCGAGCGGCTGGCGGGCGTAAATCTCGATCAACAGCGCCGGCTTGCCGCTCCACCAACGATAGATGGTCGGCTTGCCCGCGCCTGCGCGCCGCGCCACCTGCTCGATAGTGAAGCCGGCATACCCCGCCTCGGCAAGCACCGCCTCAGCCGCCACCAGAATGGCCTCGGACGCGGCCTTGCTGCGGCGCGGCCCGGCCGAAGCGCGGCGGCCCGGGCTACCCGGGGCATCAACGGACCGTTGCCGAAAGGTTCCGTTAACCATCTTCATTAACCACAGAGGTGGAAGGCCGAGGCGATCAGGCGCGTTCAGGAGGTCGGCGTTGCCTGGCGGCAAAGAACAAACCAGCCAAGCCGATTTAAACGAAACGAAACGTTCAGATTTATAAAACGAAACGTTTCGTAACGGCTACAAGCCATTCGTCGAGCGGAAGTTTTCAGGTATTGTCGAAGGAGCCGCCACCACACCGTAATGCCGCCCGCCACGACATCAGCTATGCTCGGACAGGTGGCAACCGTTCTCGCGATTGGTCGACGACACGCCGAATCAGTTGCACGAGCGATGTCCCTTTCTCGCCCGTTCCCTGCCAAAGGTAAAGGCTTTCGGCGGAATCCGGCGCTGGCCGGGTGAGAGGAACAGGTGGTCGCGCCGTCTGCCCCGGCCTCGCCATTTCGACGGCATGTTCCGCTCGCCGGCAGCGTCACGGCCGGCGCGGCGAGCCCTTCCAGACCTCAGCCGCCTCGTCCTGTTCCGATTGCCGCCCCCCGGGCTGACTGGCCCTTCCGGGCCTTCGCCGCCTCGGTCATGTTCCGATCAGTGGCGCCACGCCAAGGCCAGCGGATTGGGTCGGCCGGCGGCCTCTCCGAGCCATTGACCGCTTCCTGTCGAAATATCTCTGGCACCCGCCCCATTGCACGCCGCCCCCACCGCCTCCCTGTTCTCCTCGCGCTGATGTGCGGCGGTGCCGGCTGAGAGGGCGCGGCGCCGTGAAGGTCCGGGAATCAGCGCGACGACGAGGCCACTGTGATGATCTTCTCGCGCTGGTGTCCGCCGGTACTGCCCGAGACGCCGCCGCGCCGTGAAGGCCTGGCTTCGGTGCCCGATGAAGCCGACGTCCTGATCGCCTCGCGCTGACGTGCGGCGGTACCGGCCGAGAGGGGGCGGCGCCATGCAGGTCCGGGAATCAGCGCGGCGACGAGGCCCCCCTGATGTTCTCCTCGCATTGACGTGCGGCGTTGCCGCCCGAGACGCCGCCGCGCCATGAAGGTCTGGCTTCGGTGCCCGATGAAGCCGACGCCCTGATCGCCTCGCGCTGACGTGCGGCGGTGCCGCGCGAGAGGGGGCGGCGCCATGCAGGTCCGGGCATCAACGCGGCGACGAGGCCACTGTGATGATCTTCTCGCGCTGGTGTCCGCCGGTACTGCCCGAGACGCCGCCGCGCCGTGAGGGTCCAGCTTCGGTGCCCGAT
>JAESFV010000314.1_pt1 | contig 28935 bp, 27 predicted proteins | sample 9269471 | NCBI WGS metagenome assembly JAESFV01 (sample SAMN14502647, study PRJNA617108) | algae metagenome | isolation source: Symplocastrum torsivum CPER-KK1 and co-occurring heterotrophs from... | place: USA: Central Plains Experimental Range, Colorado | collected 2001-01-01
GCGAATGGGCCGACAAGCAGGCGGCCTCGAACGCCTGGTTCAAGAAGGCCTATGACAGCCAGAAGGCCTTCATGGCGAGCGTCAAGCCGCTCAGCGAATTCCGCTTCGCCGTCGGCTCGCGCTGATCGCTCGTCTCGCGGCGGCGGCCTTCGGGGCGCCGTCGCGGGACGGTGATGACGGTAGACGGCGGCTGGACCGCGCAGGGCGACCGCAAGGTCAAGAGCCAGAGCTGACGGACGAGCATCGATGGGAATGTATGGACTTCAGGGACGCAAGGCGATCATCACCGGCGCTGCCCACGGGATCGGCAGGGCCATCGCGGCCCGGCTGCTGGCCGAAGGCTGCGACGTCGGGATCTTCGATATCGACCGCAATGCTGCGGAGGCCGCCGCCGCGTCACTGCGCGCCGCCGCCGGCAAGGTCGTGGTCGCGGCTGGAGATGTCTCGAGCAAGGCCGATGTCGAGGCCGGCATCGGGGCGTTGATGGACGAGCTCGGGCAAGTCGACATCCTGGTCAACAATGCCGGCATCTGCCGCATCGGCAAAGTTTTGGATACCAGCGACGCCGATTGGAACGCCACGTTCGGCATCAACGTCAACGGCCTGTTCCATGTCACGCGCAAAGTCGCACCGCAGATGGTGGCGCGGCGCTCGGGCGTGATCGTCAACATGGCGTCCTGGATGGGTAAGTCGGGCGTCGCCGCCTACGGCGCCTATTGCGCCTCGAAATTCGCGGTGGTGGCCCTGACCCAGGCGCTCGCCTGCGAACTCGGCGAACATGGCGTGCGCGTTAACGCGGTCGCGCCCGGCCTTATCGTCGATACCAAGATGCGCGATGAATCGGAGTTGCTGCGCGCCAGGCAGGGCCTGCCTGGCTCCCGCGACCGCGCCCGCGACATTCCGATGCGCCGGGCCGGCGTGCCCGACGACATCGCCAAGTCGGTGGCCTATCTCGCCTCGGCGGAGGCCGACTACATCACCGGTGAGACGATCAATGTCACCGGCGGCCTGTGGAACGACTAAGCTCACGCAACCAACAGGAGCATCTCCATGTCTCGCTTCAAGGATTTTCGCCCGGCCGGCGTCATTCCCGCCACGCTGCTCGCTCTCAACGAGGATATGAGCATCGACGAGCGGCAGACCCGCAAGCATCTCCGCGATTGTGCGCTCGTCGACGGCGTCTCCGCGGTGACTGTCAACGGCCACGCCTCCGAGGTTCACGCCTGCAGCTTGGACGAGCAGCGCCAGATTCTAGCGGCTTCGCTGGCTGAGGTCGGCGACGCGGTACCAGTGATCAACGGTGTCTACGCCGACGGCTCGATCGAGGCCGCGCGAATCGCCGCGATGGCGGAGAAGGAAGGAGCTTCGGCGCTGCTGGTCTTCCCGCCCAACAGCATGGCGATGGGCGGGCATCTGCGCCCGGAAATGGCGATCGCCCATTATCGCCGCATCGCCGACGCGACCGACCTGCCGATCATCGCCTTCCAGTATCCGATGGCGAGCCATCTCGGCTACACTTTCGACACCCTGCTGGCGCTGTTTGATGCGGTTCCGACCATCGCCGCGATCAAGGACTGGTCGAATGATGTCATGCTGCATGAGAAGCATGTCCGCACCTTCCAGAGCCTGCCGCGCCCGGTGAACGTCCTGACGACGCATTCCTCCTGGCTGATGGCCTCGCTAACGCTCGGCTGCAATGGCCTGCTCTCCGGCTCAGGCAGCGTCATCGCCGACCTGCATGTCGCGCTGTTCCGCGCCGTGCAAGCGGGCGATCTCAAGGCGGCGCAGGCTATTAACGACCGGATCTACCCGCTGTCGCAGACCTTCTATGCCCCGCCCTTTCTCGACATGCACAATCGCATGAAGGAGGCTCTTGTGCTGCTCGGCAGGCTCGACAAGGCGATCGTCCGCCCGCCGCTGATGAAGCTCGGTGACGCCGAGATCGCGCGCATCCGTAGGGCGCTCGAAGAGGCCGGAATTGGCCGCGACGGCGCGCGGAAGTTGGCGGCCTGAGCGCCGCGCAAGCGAGGCCACCACCATGCGCGATAGCAACCAGCCTCGGCTGTTCGGCCCGGCTCGGATCGGTCCGGTGACGCTGAAGAACCGCGTCATCATGGCCCCCATGACGACGCGCAAGGCGGATGCGGAAGGCTTCGTCACCGAGGCTGGCATCGCTTATTACAGGGCGCGCGCGCAGGGCGGAGTCGGGCTGGTGACGGTCGAGATGGCTGCGCCTGAACCGGCGGGCAAGCATCGCAATTTCGAGCTCGGCCTGCATGACGAGCGCTTCCTGCCCGGCCTCGCTCGGCTGGCCTCGGCCATTCATGAGGCGGGGGCCAAAGCCGCGATCCAGATCGGCCACGGCGGCGGCCATACCCGGATCGACATCGCCGGCGTCACCCCGATAGCTCCCTCGGCGATCCCGCACAGCGTGCAGGAGGGGCATACCGAGGTGATCGTTCCCGAGGCGATGAGCCTGGCGCGGATCGCGCAGACCGTGCGCAGCTTCGCCGAGGCCGCGCAGCGGGCGGAACGCGCCGGCTTCGACGCGGTCGAGATCCATGCCGCCCATGGCTATCTGATCTCGCAGTTCCTAAACCCGATCGAGAACCGGCGCGACGACGCCTATGGCGGCAAGCTCGAGAACCGCGCCCGCTTCACGCTCGAGGTGACACGCGCCGTCAAGGCCGCCGTTCCGGGGTTGGCGGTGATCGTCCGCATCAATGGCGATGACTTCTTCGAGGGCGGCATGACGCGCAACGAGGCGGTGACGCTCGCGGCCTGGGCGGCACAGGCCGGCGCCGATGCGATCCACGTCACCGGCGGCCACTATCGCTCGCAGCCGACGGCCGCGATCATGATCCCGCCTATGGCGACAGCGAAGACGCCTTTTATGGGCTTTGCCGAAGCCGTCAAGCGCAAGGTGTCGATCCCGATCGTCAGCGTCGGCCGGTTTGGCGATCCGGCCGAGGCCGCGCGGGCGATCGCCGCAGGCAAGGTTGATTTCATCGCGCTCGGCCGGCCTCTGCTCGCCGATCCCGACTGGGTCGCGAAGGCAGAACGCGGCGAGGAGGTCCGGCGCTGCATCGCCTGCAACACCTGCGTCGACGGTATGCGGGAAGGCCGCCAATTGCATTGCCTAGTCAATCCGCTGGCCGGCCGGGAGGCGCATCTGCCGAGGCCCGTGCCCTTGTACAGTGGCCGGAAGATCGCCGTACTCGGCGCCGGCCCGGCCGGTCTCAACTATGCCTCGCTGATGGCCGAGAGCAACGCGGTCACAGTCTTCGAGCGTCGGCGCGAGGCGGGTGGCGCCTTTCGGCTGGCGGGCCATGCGCCGCTGTTCCAGGGCGTCGCCGCCAATCAGGCGAGCCTGAATGATTATCTCGCGGCGCTGCAGCGGAGCTGCCTGGAGCGCCGGGTCGAACTGCGCACCGGCATTGACGCGCTCGCGGATCCGGTGACGCTGCAGGGCTTTGACCATGTCGTGATCGCAACTGGTGCGCGCTACCGCGCCGGAGCCGGCGGCCTGGTCGCCTGGCTGCTGCGTGCCGGCCTGACGCGACGTTGGCCGCTGCGGGCGCTGGCTGCCGATCCCGCCTGGCGCGACTGGTTTTATCGAAGGGCCAGGCAAGCCACCGGCGACGGCATCGCCGCCCGGCTGAGGGGGCGCGGCCTTTCGGTCGAAATCATCGGGGATGCACGGGTCGCCGGCAAGAGCGAGGCGGCTATCGCGAGCGCCTTCATCGCGGCCTTCGGGCCTCTGGACGGCATCGAGGTGGCGCGTCATCTGTAGACGGGGCTGACTCGCCGCATCATTGGAGCACCCGCATGAAGGACGAGATCAAGAGCATATCTCTTGAGCTATTGCTGCGCCACGGCTTTCAGGGGTTCCGGTTTCGCGACGTCGCAGAGATGCTGAACACGACCCGCGCTAACATCCATCATCATTATGGTAACAAGCTCAATCTCTGCGAGGAGGTCATCGTCGACTATGTCGCGGAGACGCTGGCGAACTGGGAGACGAACTGGCGCAGTGGGAAGAGCTTCGCGGACAAGATCGAAGCCATGATGGAGTCGAACCGGCAGCGCTATCTGCGCTGCAACCCGACCGGCAAGACCGCCAATCCCTGGAGCCTTATCGGGCGCATGCGGCTGGAGGGCGATGTGATCGGTCCGCGCGCCAGCGCAGCACTGGCCGATTTCGGCGTCAGGCTCGACAATCTCATCAAGGCCGGCATCGATCAGGCGATCGCGGCCGGCGAGCTCTCGAAAGAGATTCCGCGCGACGACATCGCGCTGCAGCTCGTCGCAATCGCCAACAGCGCCGGCCCGATCACGCAGGATGGCGGCAATTTCGACCGGCTCCAGCAGCTCTACCGCTCATTCAACCGGATCGTCCATCACGCCTACGGCACGAGGCTCAAGAGCTAGCACCGGCCCACTAGCCAGCACGGCACTCCGGTCGATCCTTCATGCCCGCGGGTCCGGGCGGCCGCTCACTGTGGACTCCAACTCCAACCAAGCGATGGGTTAGCAAGACCTCAAACGGCCACGCGCGGGCGCTCAATCCAGACGTTGGACAAGCCTGCCAAGACAACGATCGCGGCTCCAAGCAGCGTCGTCAAGGATAATGCTTCACCGAAAACGATGACGCCGAGCGCCGAGGCCGTCACGAGCTGGAGATAGGCAAATGGCTGCAGCTGGCTCGCCTGCGTGCGCTGATAGGCCCGTATCAGAAGGAAGTGTCCGAGCGCGCCGGAGACGCAGAGCAGCGCCATCCAGCCCCAGTCTGTCATAACCAGCGGCCTCCAGACGAAAGGGGCGGCCAAGCTCAGCAGCAGGCCCGGCACGATGCCCGTATAGAAGAAGCTGGTCTGCGGGCTGTCATGACGCGCGACCAGCCGGGTCAGGATCGAGTAGGTCGCAAAGATGCTTGCAGCCCCTAGCACGATCAGGGCAGCGGGGGTGAAGACGCCGGCGCCCGGCTGAAGGATGATGAGGACGCCGACGGCGCCAGCCGCGATGGCGAGCCACCGCGCCGGGGGCACCGCTTCGCCGAGCACCAGCGCTGCCAAGACCGCGACCAGCAGCGGATAGCAGGCGAAGATCGCGTGGCTCTCGACAAGCCCGATCCGGACGAAGCCTTCGATCAACAGGACGAGTTGGACGACCAGCGTCAGACCACGCAGGACCTGGAGAGCCGGGCGGCGCGTCGCGGCCACTGCCCGCAGTCCGCCTTCGGCCCTTGCACTCAGGGCGAGCACGAAGAGGGCGAAGAACCAGAACCGGATCGTCAGAACCAGAACGATGCCGTATCGCGCCGCCAGATGGCGGGACAGGGCATCCTGTGCGCCAAAGACGATCATCGCCAGCACCATCAGGCCGATGCCGCTACGTCCGCCTCGCCCCATCATTCGAGAATTCCTCAAAACGAAAGCCCCGCCATCGCTGGCGGGGCATCGCTATGCGAGCCAGCCAAGGCTCACTTGACTAGCACGAGCGAATGCGCGCGATAGCCTGCAGAAGCGGCCATAGTGCTGTCCGCCTTCAGCGCTCTTGAGACAGTTTAGGGGTTCTCGGGAAGGGAGGATTTCTGGATTATCGCAGCCCTTATGGAGCGCAGATGAGACAGAAATCCGGGCCGGAGAAAGCACCGGCCGAGCAGGTCGTGAAGGACATCCGCCGGGCGACGCGCCGGCAGTTCTCGGCCGAAGAGAAGATCCGCATCGTGCTATAGGGCGTGCGCGGCGAGGAGAGCATCGCCGAGCTGTGCCGGCGCGAGGGGATCACCTTCGAATCGACGCTGGCTCTCGCCAGAAGCTGCTGAGGGCGGCAGATCGCGTGGGCCAGGAATTCATCGACACGGCGGAGCGCCGGCTGAAGGCGAATGACTTTCGCGACCCTGTCGCCGCACAGCTGCCGACCTTCACGCCGCCGCCGCGGCAGGCATCGCCCTCCCCTCGTCCTGCTCCGCGACGCGCAGCGGCCAACACGGTCGAAGTCGTCTTCGAGCGCTGGAAGGAGGCGCACGCCAAGAAGCGCAAGCCGTCCACCATTCGGCGCTACGTACCTTCGCTGGCGTCGTTTCAAGCGTTCTGGGGGGAGCGAGACGTGGCGCTCCTGACCCAGGACGATGTCTGGCAATGGGCTTTGGAGCACGAGAAGGAGGTCGGGATCACCGCAAGGACGATCAACAAGAACGACCTCGTGGCGATTTCGTCCGTCCTCGGCTGGGCGGCGTCGTTCCCTGGCGGCCGCATCCTGTCAGCCAATCCCGCCAAAAGCGTGCGCCTCGAAGAGGACCGCAAGACGGAAAAGCGGGAAAAGGTCTTTCGCCCCCTAGCAAGTGGTCTGTGCCGCAGCTGTGATCCCCGTGTCTGTAAGGAGTGATAGGTGATGAACTGGCTTAGTGAACTCCCTGGACTGGTGTTCTGGTGGGGATGGTTCATGGTTACGCTGCTCGCGGGCGGATGCCTCTACGCTGCTTGGTGGGCAAAGCGCAACAGCAAGGCGATTGCCGGGCAAAAGCCCCTCGATGTTTCTGACTTGTCTGAAGGCTATCGTCTGACTTGGGGGCGGACGGTTGGCCCGGTTCTGACAGCACCGCTGACAGGCCGCTCTTGTGTTTGGTGGAAGGCCGAGGTCTGGGAGTCCGTGCGGGAACGCAACGCTTCCGGCAAATTCCAGCATGTCTGGCGCTGTGCCACCGAAGAAGAATCCGACCGTCCGCTGCTATTTGGTGATGGCAAGACCCTCGCAGCGGTCTGGCCGTTTGGCGCGACCGTCGTATCGTCCAGTTGGTCTGATTGGCGGGGCGACAATCTTCCACCGGAGAACCGTGACCCGGACCTCAACACCAATGGTGTGCCGGGACAGGGTATTCGTCATGATATGCAGGGTACGTTCGGGCCGCAGTATCGTTACATCGAGAAGATCGTGGCCGTTGATGCACCCTTCTTTGCCCTCGGAGAGGTCACGCGGATAGACCCAGGGCTCTATGAACCGGAGCCGGAAGGGCACGACGAAGAACAACTGGACAACGACCAACCGCGCGACAATACCGAGGCGGATCTCGAGGCCAATGATACGTGGAGCCCGGAACCTTCCCGGCTCGGATTGCTCCCGACGCATGATGATGTGATTGCCAAGGACATGTTGCGCGCCACTTGGTCAGTGTCTGCCGCCACAAAGAAACCGTTCCTTCTCTCGATCGAGCACCCGGAGGTGATGAGCGCCGAGCAGGAACTAGGCGCGAAAGGCGGCCTGATCATGGGCGCAATCTTCACCGCGCTCGCCATCGCCTTGCTCTGGCTGAGATTCGGCGGTTGAGCCATGGGGCGGGAGCACTGGAAGCTCGTTGCCGATGATCCGCACACCCCGATTGTAGCCTCTCTCTGGGGCTGGACGAGGCGCGAATGGGTCATCGCCTGCTTCCTGATCCTCCTGGGAAGCTTGATGTTCAACAATCCTTCGGAAAGAGGAAAATGGTCTCCCACGGGGCAGATGGTCGTGGCTGTCATCGTCATGGGGGCCGGAACTTTTCTTTTGATCCGGCGGTGGCTTCCGTCATCCGGCGCACGTGGTCACGACCGGCGCCCATCTCGATGCCTCCACGAGCGGTCATACTCAAATCAATGAGTTATAAGCAGAATTTGTAGGGTCAATCTTCGGCGCCTAGTCACAGTCGAGCGCAGACCGCGCCACATCCTCCGGGTGAAAAGCGGACTCGTTCATGGAGGCAATCTACGCGTGTGGATGCCGCTTAGAGAAGATCAAGGCTTGGTTATCCGGAGTAGCTCACGGCACAGCGGGTCGCCGGCCAGAGGCAAGGCATCACGCGGAACGCCTCATCATTCGACAGAGGGGCGTTCTGCGCACTTTCGACGAAGCGGCGTCCGACGATGGAGCTGGCGCGTCGCCGCCGCCCCCTCGCGTGCCGCGGTGGCGATGTCCTCGAAGAGATCGGACAGTTCCAGATAAATCGAGGAATCGGCTTCGTTCCTGCCGATCTCGTCGAGGTCGGCGAGCAGTGCCATGAGTGCGCCGATACGGTGCCGGTGGTTACGGGCTTGGGCCAGCGCATGATGGGCTTGGCGGGTGTCCTCAAGCGTCTCGAAGCGGGCGATCGCGTCGCGAACCCGGCTTCGGCACTCACAGTTGAGGTCGATCTCCGTCAGGACATTGGAGATGCGAGCGATCAAATTGGCAGACTCGGCGAGAGCGGACATGGCGGGGCGATCCATCGGTCAGAGATACGCGTCAAGGCCATGTCGCAGGCTCGGGCCGATGAGCCAGGCGTGGCCGTAGAGGACGAACCAGGCGTAGATGACGGCAGCTGCGGCCGCCTGGACGGCGAGCACCCGGCCGGCACAGGGCACGGTCCGCCCGGCCAGCATGGCCGCGAAGGGCAGGATCGAGGTCTTGCCTGCGGCGTCTGACCAGCGCTCCGGCCCCATCCTGCGCCTCGCCTTGGTGTCGAGCCGGTGGAAGCCCATGGCGGCGAGCGCCGCCATCGCACCGAAGAGCAGGACCGGGATCAGCCGGCCATTCGGCGGCAGATGCGCGAGGGCCCACAGCAACAGCCCCCACAGCACCGGATGGCGCGTGACGGCTGCGATGGCGGGAATGTCGGCGCCGCTCCGCAGGCTCAGTGAGAGCGGATTGGGCTGGATCACTCCAGCGATGATGAGGAAGAGCGCGAAGGGCATCACGACGAAGGGCGTCAGATAATGCCAGCGTCCGGTATCCCACAGGATGACGTCGTCAGCTTGGCGCGCCGCCACAACGACCCAGGCCAGCAGAACGAGCGAGAGGATGGAATAGGTCGTGATGTAGCCGCTGCGCCCCATCATCTCGACGAGTCGACCGCGGATCGCCGGGGCGGCCGGCAAGAGATGGAACAGCAGGAAGGCCGACAGCGCGGTCAGAAACGAAGGCATGGCAACCCGCCCCTTGTGGCGTCGGCCACGCGATGCCGGCGACTTGGACGGGTTCACCCTAGGCGATCCGGACGACAGGTCCTTGTCCCGGCGCAAAGACTAGCTTCGCCCGAGGCCTTAGCTGGAAGCGAGGAGGCTTGCTCCCCATGGCGACCATCCAGCCCCACTGTCCGGTCGACGACGTCATGCGGACGTGGCCCGAGACGATCCGCATCTTCCTCGAGCACGGCTTTCTCTGCGTGGGATGTCCGGTCGGCGCCTTCCATTCGGTCGAGGAGGCCTGCCGGGAGCACAGCCACGACCTGGCGTCGTTCATGACATGCCTCGAAGAGGCGGCGGTCGGACAAGCGGATGCCGATCGAGAGATGAGATGAGATGAGAGACTACGCCTTGGGGGTTTCGGCAATAGCGAAGAGCCCGTGCGGATCGCGCACCACGATGCGCTGGCGTCCACCTTCGACAAGACCCCGGGCTTCCCAGGCGCTCAGGATCCTGCTGACCGTGTGCAACGTCGTGCCGGTCATCTGCGCAACATCCTCTCGTGTGATCGGGAATGCCACCTCGATGCCATCCTCGACCTTTCGGCCAGCCTGCTTGAGAAGCCGCAAAAGGGCGTGCGCCACGCGGCGTTCGACCTCTTCGGTGGCCATCTCGACCACCCGGACATGGGCCTCGTCCAATCGCGTGCCAACTATGTGCAACGCGCTCTCCGCTAGGGCAGGGCAGCGGGCGACGAGGGTCGGCCAGGCCGAGGACGGCCAGACGAGCGCGAGGCTGTCAATTACCGCTTGGGCCGTGGCCGGATAGCTCTGACGTCCCATCTGGACGGCGATGCCGAACATCTCCCCTGGCACGACATAGCGGATAACGACCTGCTGGCCGGCAGGGGTGAGCTTCACGACCTGGAGATGGCCGTGCAACAGCACGAAGAAACTGTCCGCCGCCGCCCCCTGCTCGAACACCGTGCTGCCCTTTGGATACCGCAGCGACCTCGCATGCGCGAGCACGAGGTCGATCTCCTCGCCCGTCAGCGTCGCGAAGCCGGGGGCGACATCGAGGAGGGATCGATCTAGCGCGCTCATAGCTGCATTCCTCCTCGTCGGCGCCGGCCTCCGGCTCGGTACCGCCTGCGTTGGCCATCTCGCCGCTCCGCCAGATCTTAAAGCGCCGCAGCTAGGCTTATGGCCTGCGGCTTCGGTTACTCAGGGCGCATCGCCGGGCGCGATGCGATTGAAGCCCGTTGCGTCCGCCGTGCTAGCGCAACCAGGCGAGAGCCGCCATCGACAAGCTGTCCGCCGTAGAGTTTGCGCTCGGACAAACTGTCACTTTGCGGGCTGCGTTATGGAGAGTTCCGCGCTCCTTAGGCCGCCAGAGGGAACGCCCGTGATTGGGTTCGAGGTCGCCGCTTCGGCCGCGGTGCAGCCTGAAGCTGCACTGCACTCGTGTCGCCTGCAGACCGGCTGCTGCGGGACGCTCGGCGCCAGACTTGTTGAGGATTGTCCCATGGCTCCCATTCCCCGGCTACGCGACGAAGGCGGCCACCCGCTCTGGTCTTATGGCTTTCGGCCATTCTTCCTGTTCGGCTCACTGTTTGCCACCGCCGCCATGCTCGCCTGGCTGCCCTTCTATTACGGACAGATCACGATCCCGACGGCGATGACGCCACGGGATTGGCACGCCCACGAAATGATCTTCGGCTTTCTGCCGGCTGTGGTGGCAGGCTTCCTGCTGACCGCCATCCCCAACTGGACGGGACGGTTTCCGCTGCAGGGCCGGCCCCTCATCGTCCTCGTCGTGGTCTGGGTAGCCGGACGTGTGGCGATCGCCACCTCGGCAGCGACGTCCCCGACCTTCGCGGCCATCGTGGATCTCGCCTTCCTCGCGCTCCTTGCGGCCGCCGCGACACGCGAAATCGTCGCCGGCAGAAACTGGCGCAATCTCAAAGTCATCCTCGTCGTCGCACTGATGCTGGCGGGCAACGTCGTCTTCCATGTCGAGGCGGCTCGCGAGGGCTTCGCCGATGTCGGCCTCCGTCTGGGCATCGCCGCCACGATCTTCCTGATCACGCTGATTGGTGGGCGCGTCGTCCCGAGCTTCACGCGAAACTGGCTCGCGAGGGAAAATCCAGGACGCCTGCCCTCGCCTTTCGGCAAACTGGATATGGCCGCCCTGGTCGCCAGCGGGCTTGCGTTGCTGCTCTGGACGGCCGCCCCGGAGGGCGCCACGACGGGCGTGCTTCTGATCGTTGCGGGAGGGCTCCAGACCATAAGGCTGCTGCGATGGGCGGGGCACCGGACCTGGCGCGACCGCCTCGTCTTGGTCTTGCACCTCGCCTACGCCTTCATCCCGCTCGGCTTCTTCCTCGCAGCGACGGCCGCCTTTGGCCGGCTGTCAGCATCCGCAGGCACCCATGCCTGGACCGTCGGCGCGGCGGGGCTGATGGTGCTCGCCATCATGTCACGCGCCAGCCTTGGGCACACGGGCCGCGCGCTGGTCGCTTCGCGATGGGTCGAAGCCGTCTACCTCCTCCTCATCGGCGCTGCGGTCCTGCGCATCTGTGCCGCCGTCGCCCCCGGAGCCGGCGGCGTCCTGGTTCTCCTGGCCTGGTTGGCCTGGACAGGAGCTTTCGGACTCTTCGCTGCAGCCTATTGGCAGGTGTTCACGGGGCCGCGGCTTCGCGCTTGATGGCCATGAGATCAGGCCAGTGCAGGTATCATCTCAGGGGACAGCCAAGAGGCCCATCAACGCCGCAAACCCCTTCTAAACCGGATACTGGCCGCAGCGGGAGGCCCATGGTGGCCTAAGCCCGCTGTAGTCATGACGCCGTTTGCGCCACAACCTCGACGATCCGACCGTCGCGCAGATGGACCATGCGGTCGAGGCGCGAGAAAATCTTCTCGTCATGCGTCACGACGATGACCGCAGCGTCTCGTTCGATCGCGACCTGCTTCATCAGATCGATGACGATGGCGGCTCGTTCCGAATCGAGCGCCGCGGTCGGCTCGTCGGCTAGGATGATCCGGGGCTCGTTGGCGAGCGCGCGTGCGATCGCGACGCGCTGGGCTTCGCCGCCCGACAGCTTGGAGGGAAGCGCATCGGCACGGTGGTCGACCTGCAGATAGCCGAGCAGCTCCATGGCGCGCGCCTTGGCCCGCTCGGGGCTCTCGCCCGTCAGGGTGCGAACGATCGCCACGTTCTCCCAGGCCGAGAGGAACGGCAGCAGGTTGTGGAACTGGAAGATGAACCCGATCGTCTCGAGCCTCAGCCGCCTGAGATCGCCGATGAGCCATTTGCCGTCGAAGATCGCGCGACCATCGAGACGGATTGTGCCGGACTCGGGCTCCGTGATGCAGCCGATGCAGTTGAGCAGCGTGCTCTTGCCCGAGCCGGAAGGGCCGATCAGGCCCACCACCTCGCCGGTCCCGATCGTCAGATCGATGTCGATCAGCGCTGGCACCTTCGTCGCCCCAGTGCCGAAGGTCTTCGAGAGGCGGGCGATTTCGACGACGGGTCTCGGCGCGACGGCGGGTGTTGACGCGGTGGTCATATCAGCCTCCGAGCGCCGAGGCAGGATCGATCTTCAGCGCCGAGCGCACCCCGAAGACGCTGGCGATGAGACAAACCATAATGATGATGCCGAGCAGGATCGCCGTGTCGGAGGTCTCCAGCACCACGCGTCGCGGGAAGTAGTCCTTGGCCAGGCGGATCAGGGTCGCGCCGATGGCGAAGCCCACCAGGCCCATCGCCAGCGCCTGCTGCAGGATCAGCGAGACGATGACGCGATCGGGCGCACCGATGAGCTTGAGCGTCGCGATCGCCTTCTTCTTGTCCATGGTCATCGTGTAGACGATCAGTCCGATCACCACTGTTGAGACGACCAGCAGGATCACCGCGAACAGGCCCAGTTGCCGCCTTGCGCGCTCGATCACCGAGCGCGTCAGAATCTCCTCCTGCTGGGCGGCCGTCATCGCGGTCAGGTGTTTCCAGCGGGTGATCGAGCCGATGACGCCGTCCGGCGAGGCATCGGGGCGCATGCGCACGATGATGGCGCTGACCAGGTCGCTCGACCCGCCGGCCGGCGCGTCGCGGGCCGTCTCCCGCCTGACGGCCGAGGGATCGAACTGCCACTGGACGATCTGAGCGTCGCGCAAGGTCACCATCAGGACGGGATCGCCTCCCGAGCTGGTGGCGTTAGCGGTCAGGCCGACGACGGTGAAATCGTCGCGGCCGATGCGGATGCGCTCGCCCAGCGCCAACCCCGCGTTGCGATTGGCCACCACTTCCGAGCGCGACTTCACGATGGCGCGGCCTTCCTCGACCCTGACCTCGCTGCCGGGCCGCCCGATCTGAGCGCCGACGATGAAGACGCGCAGATTCGTGCCGCGATGGGGAAACTCGACGGTCTGGTAGACAACCGCGCCGGCAGCCGCCACGCCGGCATGGACGGCGATGGCATCGCGCGTGTCGCGCGGCAGGCGCGAGCTCTCGGCGAAAGGGCCCCTCTTGCCCGCTTCGACGACCCAGGCATCGGCCGCGGCACTGCGGACCAGGCCGAGCGCCTCGGCAACCAGCCCGCGATAGATGCCGACCATACCCATGACGACGCCGAGCAACAGGCTGAGGCCGACGCAGGTGAGGATGAACCGTCCAAGACCATGCTGGACATCGCGCCAGGCGAGGTTCATCGGGGGCTCTCGGAGGCCACCGCCCTGCGCCCGACCTTGAAGCCATCATCGGGCACGGAGACCACCGCGCGTGCATCGGCGGGCAGGCCGTCGACGATCAGCACGCGACCGTCGAGCAGCCGGTCTCCGAGCGAGACGAGACGCCGATGGAGCTTGCCGTCCTCGACCGTCCAGATCAGGCCCGCACGACCATCGAAGCCGCTCACGGCACGTAAGGGAACGAACAGGCCCTCCGGGACGACCCGCTTGATGATCTCGATCTCGGCCTGCTCGCCGAGATAGCGGCCCTGATGTTCCGGCTCACAGGTCAGGCAGCGCACATAGACCCGGCGCTCCTCGGTGACCCTGTCATTCTCCTGATCGATCCGGACGATCTGCGCCTCGACGACGGTGTTCATCTCGGAGCGCAGCCGGACCAGCGCCTTTTGCCCGATCGCGAGTCCGCCGGATACGGCCTCGTCGATGAAGGCGCGCACCCAGACCGAATGGGGTTCGATGATCGTGAAGACGACCTCCCCGACACCGGCGACAGCGCCGGCCTCCTTCAGGCGCGACAGAATGCGCGCGCGATAAGGCGCAATGAGCCGGTGCTGGTCGAGCAGCACCTGTTCGATCGTCAGCGCAGCGGCGACGTCGTCACGGGCCGCTTCGGCCACGCGGACCTCCGCCTTGGCGACGGCGAGATCGGCCTGAGCGAGCGTCTCGTTGGTCTGGGCTTCGTCGGCCTGCTCGCGCGAGACGCTGCCGCGATCGACGAGCGACTGGCGGCGCTGGTTCACCAGTACCCGTTGCTGGAGGTTGGCCTCCGACCGCTGCAACAGTGCCTGCGCCTTGGCGAGAGCCGCCTGCGCCTGCAGCTTCGCCACCTCCGCCTTGGCGACACGGGCGCGCTGGGAACTGTCCTCGAGAGCGGCCAGCACCGTGCCCGCCGGAACGATTTCGCCCTGGTCGGCCGAGAGCTGCACGATCCTGCCCCCGACCTGGAAGCCGATCCGGGACAGCACCTGCGCTTCGACGCTGCCCAGTCCGAAGACCCGGATCTCGATATCACGCTCGACCCGCGCAACGTCGACGGTGACGGGGCTCAACGTGCGGACATAGAGAATGCCGGCCATCGCCATCGCGACGAGGATCAGAACGGCCGACAGCGCGGTGCGCTTGGACATGGACAGATCCGATCTCGGAAGGGCGCGACGATCCGCAAGGCCTCGTTCAGTCAGCTTCCATCACTGAAGCTCGACCTGCATTGCGCAGCGTCAATGACCGGACGGACAGAAGCGCCTTGGTCTCGATTGTCAGTGACGCGTCGAGATCGCCATAAGCGGCTGGATCGCAGGGTCCCGCGTCTCGTCGGAGCGTAGGTCAAGGCCTAGCGCGTCGGATAAGCTGGCCCCATCGACCGTGAGTTGATCAAGGTCGATCTCTCGCGCCATTGTGCCGCAGAAGAGGCGCCAGCTCTCAATGTTGCGCCAGGGTACGGCGATCAGAAGCGGCAGGCCGGCTTCGATCGCCTCGGCGATCAGGGGGCGGAACCCCGCGCCCTCCGCTTCGGTCTTGCCGAACTTATTCAGGATGACAAGGTCCGGCCCCGTGTCTAGCGCCGCCCGCACGATCTGCATCGCACCCAGCAGTTGACCGACGTCAAGCGCGCAGCCACGCGCCAGCGGCCCGCGATCTTGCGAGATGCCGATGAGCTCGCCGCTCGCAAGCTCCTCGAGGACCATGTCGCAGCGCGACCGTCCCGGGCGCGCCGTGTTGTGCTGGACCAGCCCGGCCAGCCGAAAACCTCGCTCGATCAACGTCATGGCGACGTCGCGCAGGGCACGGTCCGCAGCGTCACTGTCGGTGTAGATCAGGGCCGTGATGGTGATGACGTCTGACATCAGGGTCGCTCTTTGCTCGGGTTCAGCCGTGACCGGGAGGGTAGAGACCGGCAGCTCTGCAGCAGGGCGCATCCGCGTGCTCGACCGCGGCGAGGTTTGCGAAGGCGTCCAGGGCCTGGCGCCTCAGTGCGCTCACGGCTTCGACGGGATGAAGGACGCGATGATCGATCGAGGGCAGTGCATCGCGTTGCTCGACCGACGATAGATGAGGACCGAGGTCACGCAGCAAGCCGTCCTCGATCGCGTAGATCCAGCCATGGAGATTCAGCTCCTGGCCGCGCGCCCAGGCATTCTCGATGATCGGTGTCTGTGCGAGCCGGCGGACCTGCATCTCGACATTGATCTCGCACATCCGGTCGAGGCGGCATGCGTCATCTGCAATGAGCGCGAAGGTCTCACGGTGCTTGCGGTGGAGCATCGAGATCGGCTGAAGCCAGTGGTCCAGCATGGAGCCGCGTTCCGTCACCAGCGCCCGCTGAACGCCGCCGCAGCCATAGTGGCCGCAGACGATGATGTGCTCGACCCTCAATTGCTCGACGGCATATTCGATCACCGAGAGGATGTTCATGTCGCTGGTGTGGACGACATTGGCGATGTTGCGATGGACGAAGACCTCGCCGGGATCGAGGCCGAGGACGTCGTTGGCCGTGATGCGGCTGTCGGAGCAGCCGATCCAGAGATAGCGCGGCGTCTGCTGCTCAGCCATGCGCCGGAAGAAATGGGGATCAGCCCGGGTCTTGGACTGCGCCCAGGTGACGTTGCGATCGAAGAGATGATCGAGCGTGCGCGACATCAGGCGCCCATCCCATGTCGATCTTTCATGGTGGCGCTCATCGTCGCGAGATCGCCCCGCGTGAGCCGAACGCGCGCGATTGCCAGCACGATCCCGTTTTCGGCCGCCAAGTGGTGATGCTCGCTGGTCGCATAGGCCATCAGGAGCTTGCGTGCGGCGGAACCCAGCCTGATGGGCCCTGGGCCAGCCCGCTTGGTCAGAATTGTGATAATCGCCTCGATCATGGTGCGAAGTTGGCGATGATCAGCGACGAGCCGCGCCAGCGTCGCTCCCAGATCGTCTTCCAACGGCGCGCGGCGAAGCAGGGATGGAAAGAGGTCCTCCTCCTCGTCCCGGTGGTGCAGATCCACATCGCGACGAAGGTAGGCTACGACCGCGTCGGCTTCGGCGCGATCGATATATCCCTGCCGGGTGAAGCGGCGAAAGGCGGCGCAAAGGCTGCGCTGCCGGGCATGATCGACCAGGATGTATTCCAGCGGCGTATCGAGAAGCGCAGCCGGAATCGGGTCGACGAAGGTCTTGCTCGCGCCCTCTCCACCAGCGGCTGCCGCTTCATCGATGGTCATCGCAGCCCCCGGACCCGCATGAGCAGCCGCCGCTCGTCGCCGGAGCAGGAGCCGCGTCGCTCGCCAGAGCCCAGCGCAGCATTTTGCCGAGCACGACCCTGGCGGGATCATCGGCGCGCTCGATGGCGGTCATCAGCGCCAACCAGTCCTCGTCGCCCGCCTGCGCCGCGTAGCGGCGCGAGGCGTTGGCGACGTATTCGCCTGGCGTCTCGTCATGCTGCTCGCCCATCTCCTGGATCTGCGCGAGCAGCACGACGTCGCCCAATGCATCGAGCGCCACGGCCGCGTCGTTTTCGTCCGATAGCCTCGTAAGAAGGGCTCCAAGCTGCATGGCAGGCTCCTATTGAACGAGGGGGGATGGGCTCGCCGCGATCTCGACGCCGGTGATCTCGGCGCGTCCGGCGAGGATCGTGATGTATTGCTGGATCGCCATGCGGCGGACCTTTTCGTCGAGCCAGGCGGCGATCCGCGGCCGAACGGCTTCGAAGGGCAGCGGCTGGCCGGGAATGCGGCGCTCGACCCAGACGATGTGGAAGCCATAGCGGGTCTCGACGGGATCCTCACCGACGGAGCCGATCGGAAGCCGGCCCAGCGCGGTTTCGAACTCCGGCACCGTTTGTCCAGGGCCGATCTGGCCGAGATGGCCGCCGGTCTGGCCCGAGGGACAGGCGGAAACGGCCGCCGCCAGCGCGGCGAAGCAGCCGGGATCCTGCTGGATCTGCAGGATCAGCAGCGAGGCCTGGCGGCTCGCCTCCATCCGGGCCGGCGCGTCGCCCGGCGCGGCCGGCAGCAGGATATGACGCGCCTCGATGATCGCAGGCGACTGGAAGCGGATGCGGTTGGCATCGAAATACCGTCGGCAGCTGGCCTCGTCGGCCTGTGGCGTCACCACCTCGTCTTCAACGAGCTGGCGGATCAGCGCCTCCTCCTCGGTCTCTCGCCTGCCCTCTCCGTCCTCCGCCGGCGCGGGAAACAGTCCGAGCCGGCGCGCCTCCTGCAGCAGCAGTTCGCGCACGACCAGGGCATGGGCGGCGGCCTGCCAGGCCTCGATCGGCTTTGCGGCCGGATGGTTCTGCGTCTCCTGCGCGATGGCGGCGCGGGCGATGGCGACGCCATTGACGCTGACGGTCTTCGGCTTGTGCGAGACGGCCGGCTTGACGGCGCAGGCGGAGGCTGTGGCGTCGGTCATGATCTCACTCCGCCGGCTGGTTGAGGGAGCGGGCCGACGGTCCGGCCGTCAGCACGCGGCGTGTCCGGACGACCTGGTAACCCTTGCGGCCGAGATACCAGACCGGCGCGGACCAGATGTGGACCAGCCGCGAGAACGGGAAGATCAGGAAGATCGTCATGCCGAGCACGAGATGGACCAGATAGGGCCAGTTCAGCCCCTGAAGGGTCTGCGCATCGACCGGCTGGACCGTCAGGATGCCCTGCGCCCAATGCGACAGCACCAGCATGACCGAGGCGTCGTGGTGGCTGAAGGAATAGGGCAGCGTCATCAGGCCGAGCACGAGCTGTACCCAGAGGATCGCCAGCACGCCGAGGTCCATATAGGTTGAGGTCTGGCGGATGCGCGCGTCGAACAGCCGCCGGTGCAGGAGCAGCGACAGGCCGACGAAGCAGACTACCCCCGCCACGCCACCGGCCACGATCGCGATGAACTGCTTCTGCTCGGGCGTGATCACCAGCGTGTAGAGCGCGGTGGGAGTTAGAAGCCCGACTGTGTGACCCATCAGCAGGAAGAGAATGCCGATGTGGAAGAGGTTGGAGCCCAGCGAGAGCTGCTTCTTGCGCAGCATCTGACTGGACGACGCCTTCCAGGTGTACTGCTCGCGGTCGAACCGGATGATCGAGCCGAAGATGAAGGCCGACAGGCAAACGTAAGGGTACCAGACGAAGAGGATGTGAAAGATCGTGTCGCGCATGGTCTTCAGGCTCCCGTGCGGGTCGTGATGCCGGAATGGGTGACGGTCATACGGGGGCCGGCTCCGGGAACGGGCTCGAGCCCGGGCGCGGGCCGGCGCGCCTGGCGCAGCTTCGCCGACAGCGTGTCCTTGCCGCAGTCCTCAGCTGCAGCGCCGGGGCCGAACAGAACCTCCTCCTCGGCCCAGGCCGCATCGAGCGCCTCGAGATCGTCGGGCTCCGGATCGGGCTCGGCCAGCAGCCGTTCGATCATTGCCGCGTCAGGCCGGGCCTGACTCAGCCGGGCGAGTGCGGAGAAGACCGCCTCATAGGGCGAGCTGCGCTTGCGCAGGCGCTCGCGCAGCGCCGCGAAGACATGCCCCGGCTGGCCGATCAGTTCGATCGCCTCGGCGGCCGTGCGGGTCGCAGCGAATTCGAGGAAGAGCGGCAGGAAATCGGGCAGCTCGGTGACCGTCGGCGTATAGCCGCCGTCCTCATAGACCTTGATCAGATCGACCATGGCTTGCCCGCGATCGCGGCTCTCGCCATGGACATGCTCGAAGAGATGCAGCGAGAGCGCGCGCGTCCGATCGAACAACAGGATGTAGCGCTCCTGCATGTCCATGAGGTCGCCAGCGGCGATGTCGTCGATCAGGAGCGTCAAGGCACGGCGCTCCGCACGCGGCAGCACGGCCTCGCGCTCGAGCACGCCGATCAGCTCGTCGCGGGCGGCGAGGAGCTCCTCGGTCGGGTAGGACAGGAGGGCGGAGAGGACCTTCAGCGTCTTCATCTCAGAGCGCTCCCATCTTGGGCTTGTCGTTCTTGAGCTTGATTCCGCCGAACAGGTTGACCTTGTCGTCGCTGGGCAGGCAGCCATCGCCGAAGGAGAAGCCGCAACTTCCGCGTAGTTCGTAGGCGTCCTGCGTCACCTCGCGATGGGTTGTCGGGATGACGAAGCGGTCCTCGTAATTGGCGATCGCCATGATGTGGTACATCTGCTCGATCTGTGCGCCGGTGAGGCCGACGCGCCGGGCGATGGCCTCGTCGAGGACGCCGTCGACGGTCTTGGCGCGCATGTAGGCGCGCATCGCCAGCATCCGCTCCAGCCCGGTCGCGATCGGGGCCTCGTCGCCTGCCGTCAGCAGATTGGCGAGGTATTTGAGTGGAATGCGCAGCGATTTGACGTCTGGCATGCCGCCGTCGATGCCCATCTTGCCGGCTTCCGCCGCCGCCGTGATCGGGGAGAGCGGCGGCACGTACCAGACCATGGGTAGGGTGCGGTATTCCGGGTGCAGCGGGAAGGCGACCTTCCATTCCATCGCCATCTTCCAGATCGGCGACTGGCGCGCTGCCTCCAGCCAAGCTTCCGAGATGCCGTCGGCGCGCGCTTGGGCGATGACCGCGGGATCATTGGGATCCATGAAGATCTTGAGTTGCGCCTCGTAGAGGTCCTGGTCGGAGGCGGTCGAGGCCGCCTCCTCGATGCGGTCGGCGTCATAGAGCATCACGCCGAGATAGCGGATGCGACCGACGCAGGTTTCCGAGCACACGGTCGGTTGGCCGGCCTCGATGCGGGGGTAGCAGAAGATGCACTTCTCGGATTTGCCCGACGACCAGTTGAAATAGATCTTCTTGTAGGGACAGCCGGAGACGCACATGCGCCAGCCCCGGCACTTGTCCTGATCGATCAGGACAATGCCGTCCTCCTCGCGCTTGTAGATCGCGCCCGAGGGGCAGGCGGCAGCGCAAGTCGGGTTGAGGCAGTGCTCGCACAGCCTCGGCAGGTACATCATGAAGGTGTTTTCGAACTGGCCGTACATCTCCTTCTGGATGCCCTCGAAATTGGCATCCTTGGAGCGCTTGGCGAATTCACCGCCGAGGATCTCCTCCCAGTTCGGCCCCCATTCGATCTTCTCCATGCGCTCGCCGGTGATCAACGAGCGGGGGCGCGCCGTGGGGAAGGCCTCCAGCTCGGGAGCCTTCTGGAGATGCTCGTAATCGAAGGTGAACGGCTCGTAGTAGTCGTCGATCTCGGGCATGTTCGGATTGGCGAAGATGTTCGCCAGGATCCGCCATTTGCCGCCGATCTTCGGTTCGATCTTGCCGTTCGCCTTCCGGCGCCAACCGCCCTTCCACTTGTCCTGGTTTTCCCAGTCCTTGGGGTAGCCGATGCCGGGCTTGGTTTCGACGTTGTTGAACCAGGCGTATTCCATGCCCTCCCGGTTCGTCCAAACGTTCTTGCAGGTCACCGAGCAGGTGTGGCAGCCGATGCATTTGTCGAGATTCAGCACCATGCCGATCTGAGCGCGGATTTTCATCGTCGTGATCCTTTTCACTCTGCGGCTTGGGCGGGGACGGGGGCGCGCAACGCGTCGGCATGAGGCCGTTCGAGCCAGTCGACGGTCTTGAGCTTGCGGATCACCACGAACTCGTCGCGGTTGGTGCCGATCGTGCCGTAGTAGTTGAAGTCGTAGGCGAGCTGCGCGTAGCCGCCGATCATGTGCGTCGGGTTGATGACGATGCGCGTGACCGAGTTGTGGATGCCGCCGCGATTGCCGGTCATCTCCGAGCCCGGCACGTTCACGATCTTTTCCTGCGCGTGGTACATGAAGAGCGTGCCGTCCTTCATGCGCTGGGAGACCACGGCGCGGGCCACCAGCGCGCCATTGCTGTTGAAGGCCTCGACCCAGTCGTTGTCGACGATGCCGGCACGTTTCGCGTCGGTTTCGCTGAGCCAGACGATCGGCCCGCCGCGCGACAGCGTCAGCATCATCAGGTTGTCGGTGTAGGTGGAGTGGATGCCCCATTTCTGGTGCGGCGTGATGAAATTGAGGACGATCTGCTTCTCGCCATTGGGCTTCTGGTCGATCACCGGGGCGACTGCGCGCAGGTCGAGCGGCGGACGGTAGACGCACAGCCCCGCGCCGAAGGCGCGCATCCAGAGATGGTCCTGGTAGAGCTGCTGGCGGCCGGTCAGCGTGCGCCACGGGATCAACTCGTGGACGTTCGTGTAACCGGCGTTGTAGCAGACCTTCTCGCTCTCCAGCCCCGACCAGGTCGGCGCCGAGATGATCTTGCGCGGCTGGGCGACGACGTCGCGGAAGCGGATCTTCTCGTCTTCCTTGGGCAGTGCCAGATGGGTGTGTTCGCGGCCGGTCGCCGTGCCCAGCGCGGCCCAGGCCTTGACCGCGACCTCGCCATTGGTCTCTGGCGCCAGCATCAGGATCATCTCTGCGGCGTCGATGTCGGTGACGATCTTGGCCAGCCCCTTATTGGCTCCTTCCAGATGCACGCCGTTCAGAGCCTTGAGATGCTCGACCTCATGGCCGGTCTTCCAGGCCATGCCCTTGATGCCGTTTCCGATCGTGTCCATCAGGGGACCGAGCGCGGTGAAGCGGGCATAGAGGTTGGGGTAGTCGCGCTCGACCACCGTCACCACCGGCATGGTCTTGCCGGGGATCGGCTCGCACTCGCCCTTCTTCCAGTCCTTGGGGTCGAAAGCCTGGGCGATCTCGTTGGGGCTGTCGTGCTTGATCGGGTTGAGGACCACGTCCTTCTCGACGCCGAGCACTTCGGGCGCGACCTTGGAGAATGCCCTGGCCAGACCCTTGTAGATCTCCCAGTCCGAGCGCGCTTCCCAGGCCGGGTCCACCGCGCCGGTCAGCGGATGGATGAAGGGGTGCATGTCGGAGGTGTTGAGGTCGTTCTTCTCGTACCAGGTCGCGGTCGGCAGGACGATGTCGGAGTAGACGCAGGTGGTCGACATCCTGAAGTCGAGCGTGACCAGAAGGTCGAGCTTTCCCTCCGGCGCATGCTCGTGCCAGACGGCTTCCGTCGAACGCGCCCTGCCCTCTTGCCCGAGATCCTTGCCGAGCACGCCATGGGTGGTGCCAAGCAGGTGCTTGAGGAAGTACTCATGGCCCTTGCCCGATGAGCCGAGCAGGTTCGAGCGCCAGACGAACAGATTGCGCGGCCAGTTGACCGGGTTGTCGGGGTCCTCGCAGGACAGCTTCAGCGAGCCGTCCCTAAGCGACTTCGCGACGTAGTCCTTGGGCTCCATGCCGGCAGCCGAGGCGTCCTTGGCGACCTGCAGCGGGTTGGTTTCGAGCTGCGGCGCGGATGGCAGCCAGCCCATCCGCTCGGCGCGGATGTTGTAGTCGATCAGAGTGCCGTCCCAGGGACCCGCGGGCGCCGTGGGCGAGACGAGATCGGCGACGCGCACGGTCTCGTAGCGCCACTGGTCGGTGTGGGCGTAGAAGGCCGAGGTCGAGTTCTGTTGGCGCGGCGGACGGCCCCAGTCGAGAGCAAAGGCGAGCGGCGCCCAGCCGGCCTGCGGGCGCAGTTTTTCCTGCCCGACATAATGAGCCCAGCCACCGCCTGACTGTCCGACGCAGCCGCACATCACCAACATGTTGATGACGCCGCGGTAGTTCATGTCGGCGTGGTACCAGTGGTTCATCGCGGCCCCGATGATGATCATCGAGCGGCCCTTGGTCTTCTCGGCATTGGTGGCGAATTCCCGCGCGACACGGATGATCTTGTCGCGCGAGACCCCGGTGATCTTTTCGGCCCAGGCTGGGGTGTAGGGCGTGTCGTCATCGAGCGAGGACGCGACATTGTCCCCGCCATAGCCGCAGTCGACGCCGTAGTTGGCGAGAAAGAGATCGTGGACGGAGGCGACGAGCGTCTCGCCCTCCGCGAGCGCAAGGCGCTTCACCGGGACCAAGCGCTTCAGGACGCTGCCATGATCGGTCGAGGCGAAGTGCTCGTGCTCGATGTTGCCGAAATAGGGAAAGGCGATTTCGGCGAGCTCATCCCTGATCTCGGCCAGCGACAGCCGCAGCTTCGTCGGAGCGCCGGCGGCGTCCTTCTCCTCGAGATTCCATTTGCCGCTCTCGCCCCAGCGGAAGCCGATCGTGCCGCCGGGCGCGACGATCTTGCCGGTGGTTTCGTCGAAGGCGACGGTCTTCCATTCGGGGTTGTTGGCCTCGCCGAGGCCTGCGTCGAAATCGGAGGCCCGGATGAAGCGGTCAGCGACGAGGTTGTCGCCCTGCTTCACCAGCTTCACCAACATCGGCATGTCGCTGTACTGGCGGACATAGTCCCGGAAATACGGCACCTGCCGGTCGATGTGGTATTCCTTCAGGATGACGTGGCCCATCGCCATCGCCAGCGCAGAGTCCGTTCCCTGCTTCACGCTCAGCCAGATGTCGCCGAACTTGGCGGCTTCCGAGTAGTCGGGGCAGATCACCGCGCTCTTCATGCCCTTATAGCGGGCTTCGGTATAGAAATGCGCGTCGGGCGTGCGAGTCTGCGGGACGTTGGAGCCCCACAGGATGATGAAGCCGGCATTGTACCAGTCGGCCGATTCCGGCACGTCGGTCTGCTCGCCCCAGGTCTGCGGCGAGGCCGGCGGCAGGTCGCAGTACCAGTCGTAGAAGGACATGCAGACGCCGCCCATCAGCGACAGGTAGCGCGAGCCCGCCGCATAGGAGACCATTGACATGGCCGGGATCGGCGAGAAGCCGAACACGCGGTCGGGGCCGTAGGTCTTGGCCGTATAGGCGTTGGCGGTGGCGATGATCTCGGTTGCTTCGTCCCAGCCGGCCCGCACGAAGCCGCCATGGCCGCGCTTGCTGGTATAGGCGGCGCGCTTCTCCGGGTTCTCGACGATGCTTTTCCAGGCCGCGACCGGCGTCATCGTGGCGCGGGCCTCGCGCCAGAGCTTGAGCAGCCGGGCCCGGATCAACGGGTACTTCACGCGGTTGCCGGAGTAGAGGTACCAGCTATAGGACGCCCCGCGTGAGCAGCCGCGCGGCTCGTGATTGGGCAGATCGGGCCGCGTGCGGGGGTAGTCCGTCTGCTGGGTTTCCCAAGTGACGATGCCGCCCTTGACGTAGATCTTCCAGGAGCAGGAGCCGGTGCAGTTGGCGCCGTGGGTGGAGCGCACGATCTTGTCGTGCTGCCAGCGCTTCCGGTAGCCGTCCTCCCAGCTCCGGTCTTCGCTGGTCATGACGCCGTGGCCATTGGAGAAGGGCTCGGAAACCTTGTTGAAGAAGGTCAGTCGGTCGAGAAAATGGCTCATTGCGGTCCCCTCGAGGGAAGTCGGAATCGGAGGGCGAAGATCATTCAGCAGGCGTCGGGAGAGGCCTGGCGGGCGAAGCCGACACGCCATGCTCGGTGTCGAAGAGGAGGCCGCCGCGGCGGGTGTAGAACCACCAGGTGATGGCGATGCAGCTGAGGTAGAAGCCGAGGAAGCCGTAGAGCGCGGCCCCTGCCCCTCCCGTCATCGCGATCGACGTGCCGAAGCTCTTCGGGATGAAGAAGGCGCCGTAGGCGGCGATTGCGGAGGTGAAGCCGATGATGGCGGCGGCTTCCTTGTCCGACTGCTTGACGCGCTCGGGCTGGCTCATCTGGGGTTCGAGGCGCGCGACCTCGAGCCGCATGATCGCCGGGATCATCTGGAAGGTGGAGGCGTTGCCGACCCCAGTCGCCGCGAAGAGGAAGAGGAAGCTCGCGAAGAAGACGGGGAAAGCGCTCGCGTCGCCCTTCATGCCGATGGCATAGAGCACGCCGCCGACCCCGAAGCTCATCGCGATGAACACCCAGAAGGTGATCCGTCCCCCGCCGAACCGGTCGCACGGCTTGCCTGCAGCAGCCCGGGCCAGCGCTCCGACGAGCGGGCCAAGGAAGGCGTATTGCAGCGCGTTGATCTCGGGAAAGAGGATCTTCGACAGCAAGGGAAAAGCTGCCGAAAAGCCGATGAAGGAGCCGAAGGTGCCGGTGTAGAGCCAGCACATGATCCAGTTATGGGTGCGCCTGAAGATCACCGCCTGATCGGCGAAGGAGGCCTTCATCGTCGCGATGTCGTTCATGCCGAACCAGGCCGCGAAGGCCGAGGCGATGATGAAGGGCACGAAGACGAAGCCGGCGTTCTGCAGCCAGAGCGTCGAGGTGACTCCCGCCACGGTCGCCGTCTGCGGTGCCCCTCCCAGCGCCCCGAAGACGCCGGCGGTGATCGCCAGCGGCACCACGAACTGGACGACGCTGACGCCGAGGTTGCCCAGGCCAGCATTAATGGCCAGCGCGTTGCCCTTCTCCGCCTTGGGGAAGAAGAAGGAGATGTTGGCCATCGACGAGGCGAAGTTGCCTCCGCCAAAGCCGCAGAGCAGCGCCAGACCGAGGAAGATCCAGTAGGGCGTCTCCGGGTTTTGGACGGCGAAGCCCATGCCGAGCGCGGGGATCAGCAGCGACCATGTCGCGAGCGTCGTCCAGAGGCGGCCGCCGAAGATCGCGGGCATGAAGCTGTAGAAGATGCGCAGCGTGGCGCCCGACAACCCCGGCAGCGAGGCGAGCCAGAAGAGCTGTTCGTTGGTGAAGGCGAAGCCGACGCTCGGTAGCTTGGCGACGACGACCGACCAGACCATCCAGACCGCGAAAGACAAGAGCAGGCACGGCACCGAGATCCAGAGGTTCCGCCGGGCGATGGCCTTGCCCGTCTGGTCCCAGAACGCCTTGTTCTCGGGACGCCAGTCCTGGATCGCGCCCGTGGCGGCGAGCGCACCCGCCTGGGCCACGCCGTGGATGGGCTGCATCTCAGGCAGTTCCGGCAGGTTCTGAACCGGTACGCCAGCCACCGCAGCGGCCTTTTCCATCTGGCGGACGGCCAGATGCATCCAGATCAGCGAGACTGCGGCGATCACGAACAGCAACCAGAAGCAGCTCTGCCAGACGCCTGTGAGGTCGTTCAGCGCACCGAAGGCGATCGGCAGGACGAAGCCGCCGAGGCCACCAACGAGGCCGACAACGCCGCCGACCGCACCGACCCGGTCGGGATAGTAGACCGGGATGTGCTTGTAGACCGCGGCCTTGCCCAGGCTCATGAAGAAGCCCAGCACGAAGGCGACCGCCATGAAGCCCAGCAGGCCCATTCGCGTGGAGAACGCGATCGGGCCGCGGATGCCCTCGACCACGTACTGCGTCGGTGGGTAGGCGAGGATGAAGGTGCAGACGACCGCGACCAGGAAGGTCCAGTACATCACCGTGCGGGCGCCGTATTTGTCCGAGAGATGCCCACCATAGGCGCGGAAGATCGAGGCCGGGATCGAGTACATTGCGCCGACCATGCCGGCGGTGGCGATGTCGAGGCCGTAGACGCCGATCAGGTAGCGCGGCAGCCACAGCGCCAATGCGACGAAGCCGCCGAAGACGAAGAAATAATAGAGTGAGAAGCGCCAGACCTGGATGTTCTTCAGGGGCTCCATCATCGCCGAGAGCGGCTCGGGCTTCTGACCGGAGGCGCGGCGCCGGGCGAGGTCGGGATCGTCCTTGGTGAACAGGAAGAAGATCACTGCGGTGATCGCGAGCGCGATGGCCCAAACCAGAGCCACCGTCTTCCAGCCATAGGCGATCATGATGACGGGGGCAGCGAACTTGGTCACCGCCGCACCGACATTGCCGGCGCCGAAGATGCCGAGCGCCGTGCCCTGCTTCTCCTTGGAATACCACTTCACCACATAGGCGACGCCGACCGAGAAGGATCCGCCGGCGATGCCGACGCCTAGCGCTGCGATCAGGAACGTTGTGTAGTCATAGGCGAAGGTGAGCAGTCCGGTCATCACGGCCGCGGACAGCATGGTGATCGTGTAGACGACCCGGCCGCCATACTGGTCGGACCAGATGCCCAGAAGCAGGCGAATGAGCGAGCCGGTCAGGATCGGCGTGCCGACCAACAGGCCGAACTGGGTCTCGGAAAGCCCGAGGTCCTTTTTGATCTGGATGCCGATGATCGCGAAGATCGTCCAGACCGCGAAGCAGACTGTGAAAGCAATGGTCGAAAGCCAGAGCGCCCGGCCCTGCTCCGATGGTGAGACCGCTACACCGCTCATGTCTACCCCCGCGCTCAATCAAGACGGGGCAGGTGTCGTTCTCAAAAAGTCTTTTCTCTTTGATGCAAATCAAGCATGGAGACCGTCTATAGTCTTTCAAGATTGTCACATATATTTGTCATTCCAGAGCCCGTCGATCCTCAATGAAAGAGGCGGGACGTCTCAGGATTGTGCTTGACAAAAATCAAGAAAATAATTGCGTTGGCGGTTATAGAGTGCGTGCGAGGGGGGATCATGCGTCACGACGAAATCGAGGAAATGCGAACGCTTCCGCTGTTCGTCGGCGTCGCCTCGACGCATGTCGAATCGATGCTCCGCGCTTCGTTTCTGCAGCGGTTTCCCGCCCATGTGGAACTGGCTCGGGAAGGCGATCCAGCCGATTTCCTGCACGTCATCATCGATGGCCAAATCGAGATGTACTCGGCCTATCGCGATCGCGAGACGACGATCTCGGTGATTGGACCCGGCCATAGCTTCATCGTGGCGGCCGTCATTCTCGATCGCGTCTATCTGAAATCGGCTCGTGCACTTCTGCCGTCGCGCGTCTTACTGATCCCGGCTGAGGCGGTGCGACGCTCCTTCGGCGAGGACGCCGCCTTCTCCCGCGCGCTCGCGCTCGAACTGGCTGGCGCCTATCGCGGCGTCGTCAGGGAACTGAAGAACCAGAAATTGCGTTCGAGCCTGGAGCGCCTCGCGAACTGGGTTCTGACGCATGATGGCGAGAGCGGTGGGACGGGCCGCTTCGAGTTGCCATTCGACAAGAAGATTCTGGCCTCGCGCCTAGGAATGGCGCCCGAGGTTCTGTCCCGCTCGATTGCGGCCCTCGTCCCCTACGGCGTGAAGGTCTCGGGACGGGTCGTTGAGATCGGCGACATGGTTGCCTTGAACGGTCTCGCCCATCCATCCCCCACCATCGACGGCACGGTCAGCTGACGATCGGCCCCGACCGACCTGGTCGGTCTTCAGCCGCCGGTGACGCTCATATGGCGGCCGACGGCGGGTTTGGCGCGGCGGCGGTCGATGACGAAGTCGTGGCCCTTGGGCTTGCGCGCGATCGCCTCTTCCATCGCCTTGTGCAGCAGCGCGTCGTCGGCGGAGGCGCGCAGCGGCGCGCGCAGATCGGCGGCATCCTCTTGGCCGAGGCACATATAGAGCGTGCCCGTGCAGGTCAGCCGCACCCGGTTGCAGCTCTCGCAGAAGTTGTGCGTCATCGGCGTGATGAAGCCGACGAGCCCGCCGGTTTCCTGCACCCGGACATAGCGCGCCGGCCCGCCGGTCC
>JAESFV010000316.1_pt1 | contig 28064 bp, 22 predicted proteins | sample 9269471 | NCBI WGS metagenome assembly JAESFV01 (sample SAMN14502647, study PRJNA617108) | algae metagenome | isolation source: Symplocastrum torsivum CPER-KK1 and co-occurring heterotrophs from... | place: USA: Central Plains Experimental Range, Colorado | collected 2001-01-01
CTGTTAGAAGTTTGATTCCTTTTTTGCTAAACATGACTGTAAATGCATCCCGACAGCTCTTTTCTTCTGTCTACAGTCAATAATAAATGCGCCTCATGTGTCAATCCCAGTCAGGGGTTGCTCACTACTAGACGCACTGAATTTATCTCTTCTTTTCTTGTTTCGCTATGTATTTAGCATACTAAGTACTGAAGAACCTCAATTCTTCATGGGAGGGAAAGCCACCGATACGGAACTCTTCCGCAATTTCCTTCTCGATATTAATTTCGCCCGTGTTGAACTTTTTGAGTTCGATAAAGACAGGAATACAAGCGTGCTTCAAATTCCCTTTCTTGCCCTTGAGCGCTTCCAATCCCATCCGGCGCAAAAAGGTAGATTTTCCAGCACCCGGCCCCCCTAAAACCATTAAATATTGCTTTTGATTAGCAACTTTGAGTCCCTCTTGCTTTTGGCAATCTTCAGGCTGAAAACTGCGTTGCTTAGCTTGGCGGTAAACTTCTTCGAGCGTTTCCACCGACTCAAAACTACGGATAGCCCTGTCATCCAAAAACTGAACGGCAGTATAAACAGATTCCAAGGACACTGGTTCACGCATTCCCAATACTTTCAGAATGCCGTGCCGTTCGGTGTAGTTCTGAGCATATTGCCTAGATGCGGCATCAATCGCCTGCTTGACTTTTTTTCCATCCAGGGCTTTGCCAAACCGATCTAAAATCTTACCCCCACCTGCCCAGATAGATTGGAAAACTGGAACGGCTACACCACTGACGGCTTGGGCGATTAGAGGTTCAAATCCTGTCATGGGGGTATATGAGTCAGTCAGTACGAGAGGATGTCCACAGGTTAACCGCTATGCTTCTCCAGTTGCCAGTACAAGCTGAATAGGAGGCTTAGTTAAAGGCAATCCTGGTCGAGTGCGATCGCACTTTGAGGGAATATACAGCGATCGCTTAGTCATAATTGAGTAAGTACATTTGCTTAGAAAAAAAATAAAAAATGGCAAGACCCACACAAGCCCAAATGTCCAAAACGATTAGAAAGAGCCAGCCTGATGTGGCAAAGGACCTGACAAAACGCCAGATGGAGTACTACATGGGTGCCAAATTAATTACTTTGGTATCCAGTCGTTGGAGATAACAAAACTCGCCAAGCGCCGGATGCAATGGTTGTCTTTGGCAGACCAAAAGGAGACAGGGGTTCCTACAAGCAATGGGAAGAAGACAACATTCCACCACAGGTTGTATTTGAAATCTTATCCCCCGGCAATCGCCTCAAAGGAATGGCTCATAAACTCAAATTTTATGAACGCTATGGCGTAGAAGAATATTACATCTATGACCCCGACAACCCAGAATTAATTGGTTGGCAGCGCTCTGGAGAAGCTTTCGAGATAATCGACGAGATGAATGGTTGGGTTAGTCCTCATCTGGGGATAAGGTTTCAGATAATATCTGACAACCTAGAAATTTTCTCACCTTCAGGAGAAAGATTCCTTACCTATGTTGAACTGGCTCAACTGATGGAGCAGGAACGCCAACGCGCCGAACAGGAACGCCAACGCGCTGATGAAGCACTTAGCCAACTGGAACAGGAAAGACAGCGCTATCAAGCATTAGAGGCGCTACTGCGAGAACGAGGGATTAACCCAGAGCAGTTGTGAAGCTCACTCTTGCACCAACCCACTCACCCGCCAGGGATTCAAATCCCTGGCTAATAGATAAAGTCCTCTTAAGAGGACTCATATAAATACCTATGCTTAAAAGATTTCAGTCCACTTTAGTGGACTTGAGCTATTAGCCCGGAGTTCAAACTCCGGGCGGTGCGAATGGGTTGGTGCAAGATCTCCGGAAGTAGAATCCATCCTCAAGCACTGAAATACCTGGCTACCGGATGATAAGCAACAATCGCAGTTGTAGACTGTTCAGGATGCAGTTGTTCGCTTTCATCCATCCGGAGATTAATGCGATCGCTTCCCAACAACTCCAGTTGTTTATACTGGTCTTGCATATTCGGACAAGCCGGATAGCCAAAACTATACCGAGAACCCCGATACCGTTGCGCCAACACATCCCGAATATTATCCGGCTCCTCACTACCAAATCCCAATTCCCGACGAATCCGGGCGTGTGTCCACTCCGCCAAAGCTTCCGCCATCTGCACCGCTAATCCGTGGAAGTAGAGATAATCCGTATACTGGTTGGAGTCAAAAAGCGACTTTGCATACTTAGTCGCAATCTCTCCAACCGTCACAGCCTGCATCGGGAACACATCCACAATCCCAGACTCCTTCGGTGCATAGAAATCAGCAATGCACAAACGACGCATAGAGCGCTGCCTAGGGAAATCAAACGTCGCTATGGGATTTTGTAGGGGCGCAAGGCCTTGCGCCCCTACAATGTCATCTATTGCAGCAGGATTGTATACGTGCAACGAATTGCCCTCAGCTTGACAGGGGAAATAGCCATAAACTATCTGAGGATGCAGCAAGTTTTCTTGGATAATGCGCTGCTTCAAGTCTTCGAGAATTGGGTAAACCTTCTCTTGTAGAAACTCATCGTACTCTTCCCGCGATTGGCTTTGAGGTTTGCGGAACTGCCACTGTCCAGCAATCAAAGCTTGCAAATCCAGATACCCAAACACCTCTTCTAACGGGATATCCTCTGGTTGCAGTATCTTGGTTCCCCAGAAGGGAGGAGTCGGACGCTCAATATCTAACGTGACATCATCAGAACGGCGCGTATCTATGGGCGCTGGTTCAGCCGCCTCCGCTTCTTGTAGGGGTGCAAGGCTTTGTGCCCCTAAACCGTTTTCTTGATCACCATTCGTTGACACCTCAAAAGTTTCATCTACTTCATTCAAAAAGCCCTTTAAATCATCCCACTCACCTGCCGCTTTAGCAGGCATTAACTTATCCATGAAATGCAAATCAGAGAAGGCATCTTTGCCGTAAATTACCTTACCTTTGTAAGTATTTTGGCAATCCTCATACACAAACTTAGGCGTCAGGGCAGCACCCCCCAGAATCACGGGTACTCTTATGCCTCGCTCATTGAATGTCGCCAGATTATCTTTCATGAACGCCGTAGACTTCACCAGTAGCCCACTCATCGCGATGCAGTCAGCTTTATGCTGTTCGTAAGCATCAATGATGTTATCCACTGGCTGTTTGATGCCCAGGTTAATCACCTTATAGCCATTATTGGAAAGGATAATATCGACAAGGTTTTTACCAATGTCGTGAACATCCCCTTTAACAGTGGCAATCAGAAATGTACCCTTGGCATTATTACCACTGTCTGCTTTTTCCATGAATGGTTCTAGATACGCCACGGCTGCTTTCATGGTTTCCGCTGATTGCAACACAAAGGGAAGTTGCATTTGCCCGGAACCGAATAGTTCTCCGACGACTTTCATGCCATCTAAGAGAAAGACGTTGATGATTTCGAGGGGTGGATGTGTTTCTAAGGCTTTGGCTAGCTGTTCTTCTAACCCAATACGCTCACCATCAATAATGTGACGCTTGAGGCGTTCTTCAACGGGGAGTTGGTCATCTTGGGAGCGATCGCGTTTTGTGGTTTTCCCTTGAAACAGCGTGGTAAGCTCTCCCAATGGGTCATACGTGCAAATATCCCCCTCAAATTGCCGTTCATCAAAGATTAACTTCCGGCAGACTTCCTGATGTTCTGGCTCAATCTTCGCTAAAGGCAGAATCTTACTTGCACTAACAATCGCCGCATCCATCCCCGCTTCCATCGCGAAGTGCAAAAACATCGAGTTCAGCACTATCCGCGCTGCTGGGTTCAAGCCGAAGGAAACATTAGAGACGCCCAAAATAACGTGACATCCTGGAAGTTCTTCCCGGATGCGGCGAATGGATTCAATCGTCGCTTTCCCATTTGCCCTATCTTCTTCGATACCTGTAGAAATCGGTAGAGCTAAGGTGTCAAAGAAGATTTCATGAGATGGGATGCCATATTCTACAGCTTGGCGATAGGCGCGTTGTGCGATCGCAAATTTCTTGTCTGCCGTTCGCGCCATCCCCTCTTCATCAATCGTGCCTATTACAACACCCGCACCGTACTGCTTCGCCAACTCCAGCACCTTTAAGAAACGCTCCTCCCCATCTTCATAGTTCGTGGAGTTCAGTAGACACTTGCCCCCCGCAACCTTTAGTCCCGCCTCCATCTTTTCCCATTCCGTGGAGTCCAGCATCAGCGGCAGAGTAACATTTGTTACCAAGCGAGACACTAATTCGTGCATATCTCGCACACCGTCACGTCCTACATAGTCCACGTTGACATCAAGGACGTGTGCCCCTTCTCGTACTTGCGACTTCGCCAAAGAAACCAGTCCATCCCAATCTTCAGCATTCAACAAATCCCGGCACTTCTTGGAACCACTGGCATTCAAGCGTTCCCCCACAATCAGGAACGAGTTATCCTGCTCATAAGGTTGGGCACTGTAAATCGATGCTGCCGAGGGTTCAAAGTTGGGATGCCGTTCTTTTGGCTTCAACGTTGCGCCAATCTCTGCTAATTGTTGAATATGATCGGGCCGCGTACCGCAACAGCCGCCAATCACCTGCACGCCCAAATCTTCCACAAAATGCATCAATGCCATCCGCAGTTCCATCGGCGTCAGCTTGTAGTGGGCATGACCCCCAACGTTTTCCGGTAGTCCGGCATTGGGGATACAGGAAACGACAAACGGCGAATGCTCTGACAAGTATTTAATATGATCTACCATCCGGTCTGGGCCAGTAGCACAGTTAAGACCAAGGATGTCAATCGGGTAACGCTCTAAAATCGTTAGCGCTGCATTAATTTCTGACCCCAACAGCATTGTGCCTTGGGCTTCCATCGTCACTGACACCATCAGCGGCAATCGTGCGCCTTTGTCTTCAAATACCTCTTCAACAGCATTTAGCGCTGCCTTAATTTGCAGAACATCCTGACACGTTTCGATAATCAACAAATCAGCCCCACCGTCATATAGCCCTGTGGCTTGCTCTGCAAACGAGGCTTTCATCGTGTCGTAGTCAATATGCCCTAGTGTCGGCAACTTAGTCGTTGGTCCTATCGAACCTGCAACAAATCGGGGCTTTTCGGGCGTGGAATACTCAGCCGCCACACGCTTTGCCAATTCGGCTGCTTTCTTATTCAGAATATAGGCTTGGTCGGCAAGGTCATACTCTGCCAGCACAATTGACGCACCACCAAAGGTATCCGTCTCGATGACATCCGCCCCAACTTCCAGAAAGCCTCGATGCACTTTCTCCACAGCTTCTGGCTTAGTCATAACCAGGTACTCGTTACAGCCTTCGTACTGCGCTCCACCAAAGTCTTCTGCTGTCAGGTCTTGCGTTTGGAGTGAGCTTCCCATTGCACCATCAAAGACTATAACAGGGCGATCGGGGCTATGGAGGTGAGTCAGGAAGGGGCTGTTCATAGACGGCTGTCTTTATAGAAAGTTGGGTTAGGCTTTGGATGATTAGCTTAATATATTGTGCAAAATTTCGAGCAATTAGGAGCGCACAAAACGATGAATGTGCAGGCAGTAACACCATCGACTCCCCCGCAAGAGTCAGTTCGTGCAGAGACAGCAGTCATTTTGGAAGGTGTTAGTTGGCAAACCTTCAAGAACCTAATGGCAGATATAGGGGATAGTCGCGCCTGTAGAGTTGCCTATGAGCGAGGGAAGTTAGAAATTAGAATGCCATTACCAGAACATGAAGAGCCTAAGCGATTGATAGAAAGCTTTGTTGAATCATTAGCTGATGAGCTAGAGATTGAGATTAGAAGCCTTGGTGCTTTGTTTCTCGAACGGGAAGACTTAACTCGTGCGGTTGAACCTGACACTTGTTTCTATATTCAAAATGAATCTAAAGTTAGAGGCAAAAATATTGACTTACTAAATGACCCACCTCCAGATTTAGCTTTCGAGTCAGATTACACCCGTTCTTCTTTAAATAAATTCAATATTTACGCTTTACTTGGGGTTCCCGAACTTTGGAGATACCGCAAGCAAAGTTTACAGGTTTATCAACTGGTTGAGGGAAAGTACGAGCAGAGTGATAAAAGTTTAGCTTTTCCCATCTTGCCGATTGCAGAAATTCCAGGATTTATAGAGCCAAGCAAAACAATTGGACAAAGAGCCTCTGTGCGTTTATTTCGGACACGACTTCGAGAAATATTGCAAAGTTCTAGTCAGTAATAAATGAAGAATTGCTCCCAGTCAGACTATATCGATAAGCTTAAAGATTTCTCACACTATTTCGAGTCATCCTTCACCCAGATATAACGTGTTGGCTCAAAGCTCATCACTTTTTTGAAGTCATGGAGACAAGTTCGCATTTCCTCAAAATTGAAGGGCTTCTTCGTACTGCGCCGCCAATCAGCTTTATCTAATGTGCCGATTACTAAATAATCATTGCCAATCACTTCTGGTTGTTGCTGCATGAATAGGAAGGCTAGCTGCTGCTCAATCTCATCTTGATGGGCAATGATCAAATCACAGTAGGGACAGTAGCGGCAGCTTTTGTTCAGTACAACTGGCTGTAGTGGATTTACATGGATGAAGAGAGGAAACTTCCGCAGATTGGTCTTACCATCGCACTTCGGACAGGAGGTAAATCGTGCATCCTGGTGGGGGTTTAAGAAAAATTTGTGGCGGGGAGGTTGCTTACCAAAGCGGGTCATGACTCTCTCCTACAGCATCATAGAGTCAGGTTATCATATGCCCACTACTCTACGTTGCCTGTCGTACCTCTAAAAATTGAACAAAGCGATCGCTTTCTTAAAACTCCTTCAATTTATGCCATGCTTCCAGTCAGGATGCCAGGAACTTACCTTTTAAAGTTTTTGTTTAAAGATCTAGCTTAATCAAGCAAGCTTTGTCTAACTTACAACTTGAATCCGTAATGTTTAAAGATTCAAGTTGTATTCCATGTATAACGCCATAGCTCTCTTGAAAAGAGGTTAGGAGTTAGCACACAGAGGTAAGAGGTATAAAAATTTTCAGCGTTGTGCCTCCCGGACATGAGGTCTCCTGTTACCAAGGCGATCGCATTTAAGGAGGTAAGCTTGAAGTAGGCTGAGAAATACATGGATTACTCAAGTGCTGAGCGTACGATCGCATTTTCTTCCTCTTGATAGCGTTTTAGGAAGTCAATGCCGCCTCAGCAGTCTGGCGTAATCGCGATAATTGTTATGGCTCTTCACTAGACTTCTTTAAAGATTGAAACAACAATGGTTTCTACATTTCCAACTTCTCATTCTGTTGACTTATCTCAGATCAGACTAAGTATCCGCTCCTTGCAACCTCAGTTGGTGGAGTGGCGTAGGCATCTGCATCAACGTCCGGAACTAGGCTTTAAAGAGCAGCTAACGGCTCAATTGATTGCACAAAAATTGCAGGAATGGGGAATTGAGCATCAAACTGGTATTGCCGAGACAGGCATTGTTGCGACAATTCCTAGCAACCGTCCAGGGCCAGTTCTAGCGATTCGGGCAGATATGGATGCGTTGCCTGTTCAAGAAGAGAATGATGTACCTTACCGCTCTATGCATGATGGAGTGATGCACGCTTGTGGTCATGATGGGCATGTTGCGATCGCATTAGGTACAGCTTACTACCTCTCCCAACATCGAGATGACTTTGCAGGTACAGTAAAATTTATCTTCCAACCCGCCGAAGAAGGTCCAGGCGGCGCAAAGCCAATGGTTGAAGCAGGTGTCTTAAAAAACCCTGATGTCGATGCGATTATTGGCTTGCATTTGTGGAACAATCTTCCTCTTGGTACAGTAGGGGTTCGTAGTGGAGCATTGATGGCAGCAGTCGAGTGCTTTAACTGCACAATTTTGGGTAAAGGCGGACATGGCGCAATGCCTCACCAAACTGTTGATTCAGTCGTCGTTAGTGCCCAAATTGTCAATGCTTTACAAACTATCGTCGCACGTAATGTTGACCCCATTGATTCAGCCGTTGTAACTGTTGGTGAACTCCATGCAGGTACAGCACAGAACGTCATCGCGGGTACAGCACGGATGAGCGGAACAGTTCGGTATTTCAACCCAAAATTAGAAGGGTATTTTGGCAAGCGATTGGAGCAAGTAATTGCGGGGGTTTGCCAAAGTCAGGGTGCAAGTTACGAACTAGATTATTGGCATCTCTATCCACCCGTAATTAATGATGTAAAGATAGCTGAACTAGTTCGCTCAGTTGCGTCTGAGGTTATAGAATCGCCAGTAGGAATTGTGCCAGAATGTCAGACTATGGGCGGTGAAGATATGGCATTTTTCCTTCAAGCTGTACCAGGTTGCTACTTCTTTTTGGGGTCTGCTAATCCCACCAAAGATTTAGCCTATCCCCATCATCATCCAAGATTTGATTTTGATGAAACAGCTTTAGGAATGGGTGTAGAAATCTTTGTCCACTGCGTAGAAAAGTTTTGCCGCTGAGCTTTAAAACTTGGGATAACTAACAACTATCTTGGGGTGAAGTTAGCGGTAATCCTTTGCGTAATTTCCTCGCTCCAAGGTGTCAAATGTCAGCATCCCACCACCTGGTTATCACAACCAACGCCCGAAAGTATCACTTGAGAGTAACTCACAAGAGCCTTTGGGTCGAAACTAGGGATGTTGTAAAAACTGAGCAGTTGGGTAGGTACGACTACTCCTTAAAAAATACCTCTATGGATAGGAGATTGGGTGTCATCAGAGCTTGGAGTTTGTTTCCAGGCTTAGCTGTGCATCCGAAGGAGATTGCATGGAACAGAAATGCGATCGCAAAAAAACTCAGCCAATTCTTGACACTACTGCCTTTAGTAGGTGCGATCGCAACTCAATCCGCGATCGCACAACCTGTCACTTCAGACGGTAGTACCAATACAATTGTCACTCCTGATGGTAATCGCCTCGACATCACAGGAGGACAATTATCCAACGATGGCACTAATCTGTTTCATAGCTTTAGTCAGTTTGGACTAGACGCAAACCAGATTGGGAACTTCATTTCCAATCCTGAAATTCTCAATATCCTCTCTCGCGTCACTGGAGGTAATCCCTCCGTCATCAACGGTTTACTGCAAGTAACGGGTGGTAACTCCAACCTATTCTTAATCAACCCAGCAGGGATTATTTTTGGCTCAAACGCTCAGCTAAATGTCCCCGCCTCATTTACCGCCACCACTGCTACAGGTATCAGCTTTGGCAATCACTGGTTTAGTGCCACGGGTGCTAATGACTACGCCGCACTCGTCGGAACACCTAGCAACTTTGCCTTTACTACCTCTATGCCTGGGGCAATTCTCAACGATGGGGAATTAACTGTGCAACCGGGACAGAATCTCACCCTTCTAGGCGGCACTGTTGTCAATACAGGGAAGCTTACTGCACCTGGCGGTAATATCAATGTGGCAGCAGTACCCGGTGAGAGCTTAGTTCGCCTGAGCCAACCTGGAAGTGTTCTAAGCTTGGAGGTACAACCTTTAAGTGGTGCAGCGGATAGTCAGCCTAATGCTTGGACACTGCCAGTTGTAGCATTACCCCAACTGTTAACAGGTGGTAGTGACACGAATGCGACAGAGTTAACAACTAACAGTGATGGAACGGTTGCACTCTCTGGTTCTGGAATTCCTATCGCCGCAGGGGATGTAGTCGGAGGAGATGTTAGAGCAAAAGCCGCAACCCTCTCGGCAAACCACAACCTGACGCTGGTAGAAAGTCAGTTGCAGACGACAGGGGACTTGCAGTTATTAGCACAGGATACCGTCCAGGTGCGGGATAGTGTCAGCACTCCTTTTTTGGCGCAAGCTGGAGGCAATCTTTACATCCAGGGTAAAGAGAGGATTGATATACTTGCCCTAAATCATCCCCAGACCCCTTTTCAAAGTGGTGGTGAACTCAGTTTAGTCAGTAATGGTGACATCTCCGGAGATGCCCACTTTACCAGTGGTAGCAGCTTCTCAATACTCGATTTATCCGGCAATCCTGGTAGCTTTGTCAGTCTCTACGACCCGATTATCAGTTCCAATGGTGATGTCGTTTTTGGCAATTATACAGGTGCAGCACTTAAAGTTGAGGCGATAGGAAGCATCAGGGGAGGAAACATTACCATCACTCAGCCAGATACCTCTGGTGCAATTCCTTCTACCGACGAGCATTTCGAGATTTTGACGACGACTCCAAGCTTGGTGTTGCAAGCTGGAAAAGCTGCATTAGAGTATCCGGCTAATGTTCCTCAACTGGGAATTGGTACGCCACCAATTGACTTTACAGGTGATACTACCGGATTAACACCGGGAAGTATTGAGGTTGACAGAGTTACAACGTCATCGGGCACAGCAGGGCAAAATGCTGGGACGGTGATTATGGAGGCGACAGGTGATATTCAGGTGGCGCGGATTGTTTCGGATTGGAACGGTGCGACAGGGACAGGAGATGGTGGTGATATTAGCCTTACATCAGGTGGTGATATTACCATTTCGATTCCCCCCTTAGAGAGTATTCGCTCAACGAGTAGTAACGGCAATGGCGGTGATATTAGCCTGATTGCAGGTGGTGATATTAGCTTGCTAGATGTTCTCTCCACAGGCAATAACGGCAGTGGTGGTGATATCACCATTACAGTGGGTGGCAATGTTAACGTCGATGACATTCAAACCAGAGGCACCTTAAATGGTGGCGAGGTTCAGGTAACGAGTGGTGGCACGATTGACACGACAACAGCAAATCAAGACAATGCAACTGCTACAGGGATTATTGGCTCTTGTTCAACAACCGTAATTAATGTTTGCACAGGGGATGGAACGGGTAGGGGTGGAAACATTACACTGCAAGCGGCTAACAGTATTGCGACTGGAAGCGTTGATGCTAGCGGGCTTGCAGGGGGTGGCGATATCACACTCACGAGTAATGAGATTGACTTTGTTCCAGTTCGGACAACTCCTCCAGTGGTCAGAAGTAGTGGTGCGCTTGTACTTCAACCGTTCACCTCTGGGCAAGATATTGAAATCGGGGGAACTGGTGATACAGGTGCTTTGAATCTAAGCACAACTGACCTTGCTGCATTGGAAGATGGCTTTAGTCTCCTCACCTTCGGAGGTTCAGACAATACGGGTAACATTACGGTAAATGCCACTACATTTTTTGACCCCGTAACAATTCAGTCTGCCACAGGTGCGATCGCAGTTAATGGAGCGATCATCGGGTTAGACAACGCCTCTATTACACTACAAGCAAACCAGGACATTACAACCGAAGACATCACTACCAATGGTTCAGCCATCACTCTGATTAGCGAAGCAGGTTCTGTAGAGACTGGTAATTTGAATTCTTCAGGGGTAGCTGAGGGTGGAGATATTACAATTTCTGCCCTAACCCAGATCACGACAGGTATCATTGACTCCAGTTCAACTCAGGGCGATGCTGGTGATGTGACCCTTGACCCGGAAAATGACATTGATGTTGTTTCGATCAATGCTCAGGGAGGGGTTGCAGGGACTGGTGGCAATGTTGATATTACAAGCGAGCAATTCTTCCGCGCTTCTGGTACGTTCACCGACCAAACAAACACAACGACAAGCATCTCTACGGCTGGCGGTATCACTGGCGGTTCTGTAATCATTCGGCATGACGGTGGTGCCACTGACACGCCTTTTACAGTGGGAGCAGATTACAACGCGATTAATGGTACAGCAGGTGCGATCGCAACCGGAAGCGACAATCAAATTCTCTTTGGTGTATACCCTGAACTCTACAATCAAGGAGTTGCACCAAGCGATATTCAACTGATTACTTCAGCAATAGATACTCCTATCGATCCAAATCCTATCGATCCAAATCCTATCGATCCAAATCCTATCGATCCAAATCCTATCGATCCAAATCCTGTCGATCCAAATCCTATCGATCCAAATCCTATCGATCCGAATCCTGTCGATCCAAATCCTATCGATCCAAATCCTATCGATCCAAATCCTGTCGATCCGAATCCTGTACCACCTGATTTACCAGTAGATGCGACGATACTCCCGCAGCAAAATCCAGTATCCCAACTCTCTACCGATGTAAGTCTTCCCTCTGTGGAAATTGACCCGGTATTGGCTCCAGTCGATGAAGCATTCACTCGCCAGTTTGAAGCTCATTTAGGACTTCCCAATAATGAAATCCGCACGCTGCCTGAGGCACAAGAGATTTTACAGGATATAGAAAAAGCAACAGGCGTCAAACCTGCCCTCATCTATGTGACGTTTGTGCCTCCTGATACGTCACTTAACGCACAACCTAACAGGGACAACGAGGAACTTGAACTGTTATTGGTAACCTCTACAGGGAATGCGATTCGTAAACGAGTGGGTACGAAGCGCCCAAAAGTTCTGAACGTTGCAGATACATTTCGCGAGAGTGTTACCAATGTTAGAGACAACCGTGACTACTTGTACCCGTCCCGGCAACTTTACCAGTGGTTAATTGCTCCATTAGAAGAAGATTTACAGACGCAAGGTATCCAGAACTTAGTATTTATTATGGATGTCGGTTTGCGATCGGTAGCAGTTGCAGCACTCAACGATGGGAAACAATTTCTAGTAGAGCGGTATAGTGTTGGACTAATGCCTAGTCTCAGCCTCACCGATACCCGCTACAAAGACATCAAAGACTCTCAAGTATTGGGGATGGGTGTTGAGGAATTTCCTGATAAAAGACCCTTACCAGCCGTACCTTTAGAGTTAAATGTCATCACAAAGCAACTCTGGACAGGTAAATCTTTCCTAGACGGTGCCTTTACCCTAGATAATCTCAAAGCTCAACGCAAACAAGAACCGTTTGGAATTATCCACCTAGCAACTCATGCTAATTTCCTACCTGGTGCAGCAAGCAATTCATACATTCAGTTGTGGAATAGCAAGCTACGCCTTGACCAGTTGCCACAACTCGGATGGAATAAACCACCTGTAGAATTATTAGTACTGAGTGCCTGTCGCTCGGCTTTAGGAGATGAGGAAGCCGAACTCGGCTTTGCGGGGTTGTCAGTGCAAGCTGGGGTAAAGTCCTCACTCGCCAGTTTGTGGTATGTCAGTGATGAAGGCACACTAGGCTTGATGACAAACTTCTATCAAAAGCTGAAGACAGCTCCTATCAAAGCAGTAGCCTTACAACAGGCACAGATAGCGATGTTGAACGGGGAAGTTCGAGTCGAAGATGGTCAGTTGTATACACCAGGGGGAGTACTGACTTTACCACCAGAGCTAGCGCAAACAGGAAATCGACCGTTGACGCATCCTTATTATTGGGCAGCGTTCACATTGGTAGGCAACCCTTGGTAAAGATAGCAGAAAGCCGTCAGCTATCAGCTTTTTTTTTTCCTTGCTGTGTCTAGATTTGTTGAGCAACAGATAATTTTCACTAACCGTTGGGGAGGCGCGAAGTTATGACGAATCCTATACACATTACCCACGAAGAAGTCGCTGCTTTTCTCAACCGAAAGCTGAATGTAGAACTTGATCGCAAAAGCCTCCGCTACTTCATTCCCAGAACGTACCTTGTCAAGCCTCCTAGTATTCCTTCAGGTTATCAGCCCGATGTCATAGTCTTAGACAAAGATGCCGTGCAAGATGAGCCACTGTGGAAGAAATCATCAACGATCTCACAGGGAAAGTCAGTCAAACTGGCAGTAGAAGTTGTCAGCACCAACTGGCGAGACGATTATCTGACCAAAGCCAGGGATTATGAGGAAATGGGCATTCCGGAATATTGGATTGTTGATTACTTGGGGTTAGGCGGTAGACGCTTTATTGGCAATCCAAAGCAACCCACTTTTTCGGTCTACCAGCTAGTTGAGGGTGAGTACCAGGTTAGTCAGTTCAGGGGAGATAACCGCATCGAATCCCCAACATTCCCAGAGTTGAACTTGACCGACGCTGGATTCCGGAGGAAACCTCCGGAATAGGAAGCGCGGTCACTTGTGACAGCACAACAAGTCTTTAGCGCTGGGGAATGATTTGACACAACTCCACCGAAATGATGCTCGTTCCGAGTCGTTTTGCGATCGCCTATCATTAGCGACTATCACTAGGGCAAAGCAAGTTACTCTGGCTTCAGGATACTGCTTAGGGTTACCCAGCGATCGCTTGTGAGTGATTCTCGCATCGCTGTCTCATCCGTAAACGTTTCTTGTAAAAGCCGTCCTTCATAAACCAGCCTGACTTCACTTACCTGAAACGGCCAAGGAGATATCGTTATCTGGTGAGGGTCATCGCTGATGTGGGTTAACTTTAGTACGGTTTCGCCATCAACTGTCGGCACCTGCTCTAGCTGCTGAAAATCCGTTAATTTCTGACACACGATTAGTGAAAGAGCATCCCAGGCTGTCACCAACTTTTGATTGTGCTTGATGACTTCTGGTGTTGCATAAGGGGCATAGTACGGGTCTTTGTTCAGACTAGCAATGAGCTGTTGTTGAAAGGCATACTGACTATCGAGGAATTTCTGTACGATTTGACTAGACTCGGCAGAGTTCTGCCAACCTCGATATCGCTCGTATAGCCCAGTGCCGTGTAGTGAGATCAGCAATGACGCATACCTACCCAAAGGCATTGCTAGCTGTTTAGCACCTGACCAAATCTCGATATGCACTGGTGTCGGCAGTTCAGTGAACCGATAGGGGTAGCCAGTTTGGAGGTTGAGAGTGGGTGCTTGTTCCCAAAAGAGCCAGCCGATATCATGTTGCTCTGCGGCTAGACAGACTTCAGACGTGGGGACAAACTGCCCAAACTGTTCATTGCCCCAAGCCCGCGCCAACTCACCCGCAACCCAAGCGTGCTTCGGTTGTGTGATGCAGATAAGTCCCTCTTTGGATGAACGATGCAGCATGAAGTGAGGTGTTTTCCTATATGATACTTGCGACTGGGGACTGGTGATTGGGGAAAGAAACTTTCATCTTTTTCGTTGTGTACGTTCGCTCCTGATGGTGCAGGAAAATTTGGTCATCTTCCAAAACCGCATTTTGCCCAATGTGGGAGAACCAGCGCGGTGTCAGCTTCATGAACAAGCCAGGTACTTTGGAGGAAAACTTGAAGGGAAAGCGTGCAAAGATGCGGCAAGAACCCTTGCGAATTGGGGTAGCGTAAACGACGGTTAATGTTCTACCAAACTGCTTGGATGTCAGGTCATGCCACATCAACCCTGGTGCAAGGAATGTTGTATCCTGTTGCCCCAGCGTTCCTAGTCGCGGCCCAGACTCCCAAACTCCTTGAAAGCCCTGTTTTCCTGACTCTTTCACCTCAAGCTCAACGGGACCAGCAAACGATCTATTCCCGACCGACCGATGGTGCGTGTAGGGAATATGGCTAGCATCAATCACGTTCTCCAAGAGCGTAAGAGCGTCATAAGGAAGGTCTCTAAACGTGTCAATGCAGACCCACTCGGAAGGCGATTCCTCTAGTGCCTCAATGATTGGAACTGGAGTTCTAGAAGCATTTTCTGGCAATCCAGGATAGGCGAACAACAGTCCCTGCCTTTCGGCTGTAGGTAGACTCACCACACAGGTTCTTTTGGAAGCCTGCGCTGCTAAGTCCTCAACCTGCTGCGGGATGCGATCGCACTGACCTTCGCCAGAGAAAGCCCAACCGTGATAAGGACACTCCAACAAACCGTCATCGGCAATCCTACCTTCTGAAAGAGGCGCAAGGCGGTGAGGGCATTTGTCCTCAAATACCCTCCAACAGGAGGCAGTTGAGTCCCACCAGATGACAAAGTCTATAGCCAGCAGCGTAAAGGGTGTTGGTTTTGACTTATCCAGGTCAGAGACATAATGGACTGGGTACCACCCCTCCTTCCAGTCAAACCTCAATGGGTCAGAACCACCAGCAGGTAGAGAATTAACATCGCTAGGCGATAGGGTTTTCATAAAGTTATCCACAAGGAAAGTCAGCTTTTTTATGGTGATAACTCTAGTCTGACGAATATAAGTAGTACTGGCTTGTTTGAGAGTGATCGCTCTCCACAAAACAAGCCCCCAACCAAGACTAAGACGGAGGCTTGTTTTGAATTCTAGTTACTAGTTAACGAGAGTCAGTTCCTTGATTAGGCGCACCAACCACCTTAACTTCACCTCCAGGAGCTTCAGGTTCGGCACCGGGACTAACGTCAGAACCGGATTCTTGACCCGTCATGCGATATCTCTCATCAAGCGGAGTGTTACCCTCTTCTGTGTTTGGGATGTGTGTCTGGGTTCCAGGATTATCTTCAGGGTCATATTGAGCGTTATCGTCCCGATTATCTTGAGGATTATCTGATGTCATAATTTGTATCTCTTGTTGTTATTCCACAAGGTTATTAATCAGTGAATTGTGAGTGTTCTATCCTCAGACAGGACTGGCTCTATCACTAATTCTGGAGAAATCTTGATTGGGAATGATAATCCTTGGTATGTCCAAGCACAATCAGGCTTAACGTTTGTTGGCAGGTGGTGCGGTACAAAATACGGTTTGGCGATCGCTTACATTTACGGGAAAGACTAGAACAAAAAACGATGGTTCAAACAGCAATTACTCAAAGCATCAAAACACTCAATGATGCTCATGCCAAGTTCGAGCTGCGGCGGACAGAGGACGAGCAGTTCTTTACGGAATGGTTTGAGGAGTTGTCCGAACTCACCCAACAGGAGCAAGCCGCGTTAGACCCGATTAGATACAGATACCGCTACCATCAGGCAGATGGACCCCTAGCAGAAGGGGCGGTCAATCTCATTGTTGTCTCTCGTTTGCTGGAACTAGCGGGTTTTTATGATTCCCCTTTTAAGCTGCGCTCCGAAGTATCGGTTGAAGTCACTACTGTTATTGAAGATGAGATTCTGCGGGGACGTATAGATTTTTTGGTGGTGCTGGATCGATTCTGGGTTGTGGTGCTTGAAGCTAAGCACACCGACCTTAACATTGAGTTAGCGATTCCCCAAGCCTTAGCGTATATGATGGCGAACCCTCATCCCGTTCGCCCCATTTATGGCATGGTGACGAATGGGGGGACGTTTGCCTTTTTGAAGCTAAGCCAACAAGCACCTCCTCAGTACGATGTATCAGATGTATTTTCGCTTCTCCCTCACCGAAACCAGCTCTACGATGTTCTCCAGATATTGAAGCGGGTAGGTCAGATAATCTCTCAGGAATAAGTATGGATAGTGCTACTCGCCTTCAGACGCTTCTAGTTGATTCGCCTATTGGAGCTGTACTACCTGTGATCGCACTTCTCAATCTCCCTCACTGGTGGTTGGCGGGTGGTGCGGTACGAAATACAGTTTGGCGATCGCTGTTTGGCAACGACTGTCAGTTAGTCATCAATGACTTTGATATTGCCTTTTTTGATGCACTTGGCAATCGTTCCCAAGAACTCACGGCAAAGGCTACCCTCACAGCGCAGTTTCCTGACTACAAGTTTGATGTCAAAAATCAAGCAAGTTTTGCACGTTGGCGTCCAGGTCGCAGACCCTACAGTAGCACTGAAGATGGAGTTACTGATTGGCTGCACACGGCGACGGCTGTAGGTGTTCGGTTAGATACTCAAGGGCAATGGCAGTTCTTCACTCCTTATGGTCTGGATGATTTGTTTAATGGCATCATCCGACCTACTCCAGCGCATATACACAACCCGGATGCTGAGAGTAAAGCGACTTCGTTTTTACAAAAATGTCCTTGCCTGCGGCTAGTTTGAAATATGTGGCTGTTCTATATTACTCCCCTGCAATCTCTAACTCAGCTTGCTGCCCTCATCCTCTTTGACTTTTAACGTTAGCTAATCACCACACCTGAAGTATTACCGATGCTTTGGCGACCGTGGGGTTCTAGTAGGCTAGTCATATCAGGACCGGAGGGGATGATTCCACCAGGATTGAGTGGGAATAGGTTTCCGTAGTAGTCTTGCTTCACACTCTCTAGGCTACAGGTGCTAGCAACTCCGGGAAGCTGATACAAGTCGCGAAGGTAGCCTCCTAGGTTTTTATAGTCCTGAATTCTCCGGCGATTGCACTTGAACAGCCCGTAGTACGCCACATCAAAGCGGAACAGCGTAGTGAAAAGACGGACATCTGTAAGTGTAACCCTGTCCCCACAGAGATATCGACTCGTCTCTAGTGCTGCGTCAATCTCATCTAGAGTTGCAAACAGTTCATCGCAGACATGATTGTACGCTTCTTGGGTCTGAGCAAAGCCGCAACGATACACGCCGTTGTTTACCGAGTGGTAGATTTTTTCGTTCCACCAGTCAATCTTCTCCCTCAGTTCCTCCGGATAGAGGTCTAGTGTAGGATTCTTAGCGAACTCGTTGAACTGAGAATTCAGCATCACGATGATCTCAGCACTTTCATTGTTGACGATCGCTTTTTTCTTCAAGTCCCACAGCACAGGTACTGTAGAACGCCCACTGTATCCTGGTTCTGCCAGTTGGTACAGCTCAGCTAGTGTACGGCAGCCTTCCTGCTCTTGATTTAGCACCCAACCCCCTTCAGTTGGTGAAGGAGACACCACGGACACTGATATTGCCTCTTCAAGTCCCTTTAATGCCCGAACGACGAGGGTGCGGTGTGCCCAAGGGCAGCCGAGTCCAACGTAGAGGTTGTAGCGTCCCGCTTCTGGTGGATGGAGGTTGCCTTCCTCCGATCCCGCGAAGTTCCTAAACTGGCTGCTTGGACGAATGTACGCGCCCTCCTTGTTGCGTGGGGCGAGGTTTGACATCATGATGTGCCAGAGAGTTGTCCAGACAAACTTGCCGAGTTTGATGATGAGCTTCGGAGGGAGCGACTTGCCCTTCTTTTTAGGTCTGGGAGTTTCGGTCTGTGGTTCGGAGAGATTTTCGTCTGGGGAAACACTAGGTTGTGACATGACCGCCGAGCTTATTTGGGCTGAAGTGGAGTATTGGTTTCCATGGTAGGGCGATCGCTAGCAATATAGTTTTTGCCGTTTAAATGACTCTCTAGATCAGTGAATAGTTGATACTCTACTAACCCATTATCAGGTAGGGTAAATCTATTGTGCAGAAGGCTATGACAATCAAAAACCTTATTCCACTAGTTCTTTTGGTCTTCGTACCCATTTCGCTGGCGGCTGATTTATTGAATTGGGGTGAAGAAGCTGTTTTTGTGACTTCCACACTCGCCATTATTCCCCTCTCGATTTGGCTTTCCACGGCGACGGAGAAGGTAGCGGTAGTCACAGGCCCGTCGGTTGGAGGATTAGTTAATGCCCTGTTTGGCAATGCAACGGCACTAATTATTGCCCTAATGGCACTACGCAAAGGGCTGGTGGATATTGTTGAAGCCAGCATCACGGGCAGTATTCTGAGTGCGCTACTCCTTCTATTAGGGTTAGCGATGCTGACTGGGGGACTGCGTTACAAAGAGCAAGAGTTTAAGCCGATTTTGGCAAAGGTTAATGGCTCATCAATGACGCTGGCAGTAATTGCGATTGCACTGCCGACGATGGTGATTGATACCTCAAATATTGTTGATGCGATCGCAATTCGCAATCTCTCGCTGGTGGTTTCAGCAATACTAATTGTCGTCTATGGATTGACGCTCCTTTTCTCCCTCAAAACCCACAGCTACCTCTATGAAGTTGGATTAGCTGATGAAGAAATTGATGGAATCCCCTCTTTCCCAGAACCGGAACCGTCCTTAAAACAGAGATGGTCTAAATTATGGGTGTGGATTGTCGTCCTATTAGCGTCTACTGTCGCCGTTGCCTTTGAATCCGAGATGTTTGTCGCTGTCATCGAGTCTCAAACTCAGCGCTTTGGACTCACTCCCCTATTTACCGGAGTGATTTTGCTGCCGTTGATTAGTGATGTTGCAGGATACATCATTGTTGTTCGGCTTGCCCTGAAAAATCAAATGGATTTAACCGTTTCTACGGCAACGGGCGATAGTTTGCTGGTTGCTCTATTTGTTGCTCCAGTTCTAGTATTCGTAGGTCAGGCAATTGGTCAACCAATTGATCTCAACTTCAATACTTTTGAAGTAATTGCTTTAGCGATCGCAGTTATGGTCACCAATCTCATCAGCTTTGGTGGACGGTCAAACTGGCTCGATGGCACCCTCCTCTTAGCCACCTACCTGATTCTTGGAGTCGCTTTTTACTATCACCCAGCTTGAAAAAGTTGCTTATTTATGCTTGCCATTCAGAACGAGTAGCAACACGAATTTGTGTCGTTCTGGAACAGGATAAGGCGATCGCTTATCTTGAGAAGAGCTGATTAAAAGCAATTTCCCCAGCACCTTAGGCTACTGCTGTTGGTTTAAACTGAGATCTTGCACCATTCTCAACAAACCCACATACCCGCCGTAGACTCAAGTCCACGGCTCATAGCCCAAGTCCATTAAAATGGACTGAAATCCTTGCACAGTAAGTATTTAGTCTACACGTGGACTTTCGCTAAAAGCCCTAGGGTTTGAACCCCTGGAGGGTTATTGCAAAGGAGTGCAAGATGTCAGTTCAAACGCTCTACAAACGCCTGATGCTCTGCCGTCTGTAGTCCCTGCTGTAGAACCGCTAAAACATCAGGCAAGTTCCCATCTCGCAATGCATTCACCGCTAGCCATAATCCAGGGAAAACAAAAGAGCGAATCACACCTGCCTCATCCGGTTGCAGTGAAACATATCTCCCCTCTTGGAGGCTGAACCAATCTAAGCGATTCTCATAAATTTGCCAGACAATATACTCTTGAACTCCATTACGACGATAAGCATTGAGCTTGTCGTTGAGGTCATAGGATGCACTACTAGCTGCGATTTCTGCAACTAGCTCTGGTGCCCCTTCAATATAATCATCATCACTGATACGAGAATTACCACCCACCTCTGGCTCGATTCGCAGTAAGGCATCGGGTTGAGGCTCGTTGTCAAGGTCAAGGCGTACAGTAGTGTTATCGCCCATATCCACACCTGATGTTGCAACCCAATAGGCTGTTAGCCAAGCCATAAGCTGAGCATGGGGTCTACCATGATTGGTCATCCTCACAGGTGAAGCCACGTACACTACTCGTTCAATTAATTCAGCTTTTTTAATCTGCGGCATTGCCTGATAGCGACGCTCGAATTCCTGGCGAGTAAGGCGATCGCCACTTTCTAAGGGAGGAAGGTGAGTGGTAGGACTAACTGACATAGGGTGGGGCAACTTCTACGCTTTTAATTAAAATTTATCTCTTCGCCTGCCATACGACGAGTTGCTTGATTCGTTGCAGTAACTTCGAGAAAAGCGTTTGTGATCGCATTTTCCCTTTGCAACAACCTAAGCCGTACTTCCACTCTCGCCCTTAATCACTGCTGCACCAATTAAATGAGCTAGACGCAAGGCTTCTGGCACTTTCCCGCAGTCCGTTAGACGTTCTAGTACCGAGAACGTTACCTTGGGGCAAGCACCGCATACTTGAAAGAAAAAAGGTGGATAAGCATGGATAGTTCCAGCTCTTTGCAACCGCTCAAGACGTTGCTCTGGTTGGGGTAGGCGGCGAATCGCTTGTTCTACAGCCGCTAGGTTGGGCATCCGTCGCATTACAGCGACACAAGGTAATTGCAGTTGCTCTGAAAGCTTCGGTAAGTCAATTACATTAAATCCACCGAAGGCAATGCCATCGAAAAGGGCAACATGGAGTTGTGGCAAAAACTTTCGCCCCAATAGCAACTCTAAGATCACATCTGTTGCATCCCAACCATCCTGCTCGACTTGTCCCCACACCATCCCCTCAAAGCGAGTCCCTGCACAAACAACACCAGCAATTGATACACTCCCACCTGCGTTGCGGATAAAGGGAGCATCGTCAAAGCCAATGACGCGAATCACTCGATTGAGTCTGAGCAGAGAGGCGAGTTCCATCTGACAAACAAGGGTGTCGCGGCTGGAAACTAGGGATTGGAAGCTGACTCCAACTGATAGCGTACAACTGACTGTGCTACCTGAGCTGTTGCTTCTAGGAGTTTGGGGTCTACGACTTTGTCGCCTGGTGAGTGGTAGTTTGGGTCTTGCCCCCGATAGAAGAAGGCGACAGGCACCCCGGCGGCAGAAAAGGGTTGATGGTCACTGTTTCCTGTATCGCGAATTTTGGAAATCTTTGGGTCTGCTTTCTGAGCTAAAGCTGTGAGTGACTCAGAACCTCCGACAAAAAGCTGGTCATTGACACCAACCATATCAAAGTTTAGCATCGCTTGAAGCTTAGGCAGGAACTGAGGTTCGGCTGTATTAACAAACGCCTTTGAGCCTCTTAACCCGTCTTCTTCACCATCGAAAGCAACGAACCAAGCTTGATGACTCTGTGGGGTATTCGCAAGGCGACGAGCGAGTTCAAGGACAACGGCTGTACCGGAAGCGTTGTCGTTCGCACCCGGAGATTTGGGTACTGAGTCGTAGTGAGCGCCAAGGAGTATTTTTGGCTGCTTTACATCCGGGAGATGGGCGATGATGTTGTAACCCGTTACAGTTTGTCGGCGAACATTGACGTTGAGATTTGCTCTAAGTGACTCTGTACTCGCTTTTTGCAGCAGTGGTTCCCCTTGTTCACCCGATAGCCCAAACACAGGAATATTTACTTCATCCCCTAGCATCCCAAACAACGGCTTTGGGCTAGTGTTGACAATCACTAGACCAACGGCACCCGCTGTAGCGGCATTCTTAGCTTTTTCCAGGAAGGGAATTTCACCACGGCGTACAATTGCGATCGCCCCTGTCACATCAACAGTGGTAAAATCATCAGGTCGCCCAACGCCGGGGATGAAAACGAGAGGCGCACTGAGTTGACCCGCAGCTGAACTCTCAAGCGCCCGACCTTCAATGGTTACATCTTCAACTCTAAGGGTTGAGCCGAGGTCTTCAAACTTTGGGTAGGTAAATCTTCCCAGCTCAGTCATATAGCCAGCTTGACGGTATTCCTCGATCAAATAGGTACGGGCTTGCTCCGAGGCAGGTGTCCCAGCGACACGCGGCCCAAAGGCGACGAGAGCGGCTACGTCAGATTCAACAGTGTTGGGAGTAAGGGTACCCAGTGTTGGCAGACAAACTAAAAGCAATCCGAGAATTGCCCACCACCAGAAGCGAATAGAGGATAACTTCAAGCGCGATAACCTTTAAAAATTTTCTTCTAGGTTGGCTTCAGGTTCAATGGTAACTTGACCCTAAAGGTTGTCCCCACTCCTACTTCGCTGTCTACTGTGATTTGACCCTGGTGTAACTCCACGCACTTTTTTGTGATCGCTAAGCCAGCTCCTGTTCCCTCGATCGTACCCGTATTACTGGCTCTGTAGAAGGAGTCAAACACTTGCTCTTGCTCATCTTTTGGGATGCCAATGCCTTTATCCTTAATGCAGAAAATCGCCTGCTCTTCCTGACACACTAAATCGAAATGCACAGTTCCTGTTTTGGGAGAAAATTTAACAGCATTGGATAGTAAATTCGTCAAAATCTGCCGCAGCAGCTTCTCATCGAGATTTGCCTGAGTGGCATTTCCCTGAACCGAAACAATAATTTGAGGAGAACCCTCATCTACCTGGTTCCCTAAACTCAGTTGCCAATCGTCAATCATCTCACGACACCAATTCTCCAAATCTACCTGAGTTGGGTTGAATTTCAGTTGTCCGGCTTCGGCTTGACCAATGAGGATAACATCACTAAGCAAATTGCTCATATGTTCAACAGCGTCCTCAATTCGCTGGAAATGTTTTAACTTTTTCTCCTCTGTCCAATTCTGGCTATAACATTTGAGTAAGTCGCTAGACGAGCGAATCGTTGTTAGTGGGGTGCGGAACTCGTGGGAGATGGTGGTGATAATCTGAGATTGAAGTTCAGCCAGTTCTTTTTCCTTGGAGAGAGCATTGCGAATCACGTTCTCTGTGCGTTTGCGCTCGACGATTTCAGTTTCCAGCTTCAGTTTCTCTCTCTCTAAAGCTTCCGTATAAATCCGCTCCGTAATATCTCTGATGATGCCGGAGATGCCAGTCAAACTTCCATTCGCCGACTGTGTAGGATGGGCATGAATTTCCACCCAACGAGACTCTCCTGTCTTGGTCAAATACCTGATCTCTTGCAGACAAGAGGCTTCTTTGCCTTTGAGGAGTGACTGCCATAGTTCCTGATGTAGTTGCTGATCATCTGGATGAACGTACTTCAGGAAATTTGTCCCTACACTTTCTGCAACGGCAAAGCCAGTGAGATCTGTCCAAGCCGGATTGAGGAATGTCCAGGTACCAGCCGCATTAGTCTGGAAGATTACTTCTTTGACGTTTTCAACTACAGATCGATACTGTCTCTCCCTCTCCCGCAACGACTTTTCTGCCCAACTTGCTTCGAGAAGACGACGGACACGCCGCATTAATACAGGGGGGTGAATTGGTTTAGTAACTAAATCAGTAGCACCCGCTTCAAATGCCCAATTAACCGAGGCTTGGTCATTGAGTCCAGTGATCATCAACACAGGAGTGCGTAGAGCGGAGCTACCGTCAAGGGAATCGCGTTCCATAAGCGTTTGCAGTTGGGCGCAGCAGGCAAAGCCATCCATTACGGGCATCATGGCATCTAGCAGCACCATATCGGGCTTGTATTTCTCATAAGCAGCAAGACACTGCTTTCCATCCCCCGCTTCTTCCACCTTGTACCCTTCGGTTTCCATAACTTGCCGAAGCATTAGTCGTGTGAACCGATCATCATCTGCAATTAGGATGAGGCAAGAATCTCGATCACTGGAGTTTGTCATACCTAAGCCCTCTGACGCTTTTGTTGCAGCGCTACTTTGACTTTTTTTGTACTCGTCGTATTGAACCTGTGACATAATTGCTGAGGCACCTGTTGTAGTCTTAGGGTTCCCAATTCTTTCAAGATTTGCACAAAAATTGTCCTCAAGAGATTGTACTCTTCAAAAAGAAGTGATGATTTTTGCTACGCGATCGCACCCAATAACGACCAGTCTTGGCATCCAGATCAAGAAAAGACTGTATTCTAACAACCCAATCCTGTCACTGCATCAAGACTAAGCAATTCAGACATTCAAAATGTTCGTCTTCTAAATGGATAGGAGCAGCAAGCCTTATAGCTTTTCGCTATATACAACTCGAATGCCTATTAGCTTAGCAATGAAGGTTAAAAACATAATTTTTGCCTGTAACCGATTGGTGGTAATAGGCACCAGAGGATTGCTGTAGCTACTTCCCAATACAAAAGCGACTGAAAATTCGATCAAGAACGGATTCAGTAACTTCCTCACCTGTGATTTCTCCCAATGCTTGAATCGCACCTCGAAGATCGATTGTCCAAAAATCTAAGGGTAATTGCTGGGTGATTGTCTCTTGCACTTGATGAAGTGATAGTTTTGCTCTGGTTAAGGCAGCAGCTTGCCGTTGATTTATTGCTAAATCTAGATCAGCGGCTTTGAGCTTGTCTGTGTGTACTGCCTCAAGAATCGCTTTTTCCAAGCCTTCAATGCCTTGGTTGTGAGCAGCAGCGGTTGTAACACTATGGTTAATGCTGTTTGGGAAGGATACTGTAGCAGAGGGAACGAGGTCGGTTTTGTTAATGACTAGAATCAGAGGGCGATGTTGCACCTGCTCATAGATTTCCTGATCAGCAGTTGTCCAGCCAGTTGTTGCATCAATTGTAAGTAATACTAAGTCAGCCGCTTGAGCCGCACGACGCGATCGCTCTACGCCGATTTTCTCCACTTGGTCAAGTGTTGGACGTATTCCGGCTGTATCCAGCACTTGTACAGGTATCCCTCCAACCACCAACTGCGACTCAACCACATCACGGGTAGTGCCAGGGAGATCGGTTACGATCGCGCGATCGCTTCGACTCCAAGCATTCAATAAACTGGATTTCCCAACATTTGGACGCCCAACAATGGCAACTTTTAAACCTGTGCGGAGCAGTTCTCCCTGATCAGCGGTTGCCAGGATACAAGTCACTTCCGCTAATACTTGCTCAATTTGGGCAACAACCGTGGCTTCATCTAATGGCGGCAAATCCTCCTCAAAATCAATTCGAGCTTCAATTTCTGCCAAGATATCGAGACAATTGGCTCGTAGTTGGCGAATTGGCACGGCAAGCTTCCCTTGTAAGCCCGCAAGCGCTGCTTGTGCGGCTTGGGGTGAGCGAGAACCGACTAAGTCGGCAATACTTTCTGCCTGAGTCAAATCCAAACGCCCGTTTAAAAATGCCCGCAGAGTAAACTCGCCGGGTTGTGCCAACCTTGCTCCTTGCTCGATGCACAACTGCAATACCTGCTGGACTGGCATGATACCGCCGTGGCAATGGAATTCCACAACATCTTCACGAGTGTAGGAGCGAGGAGCTTGCATAATTAGCAACAGAGCTTCATCGACTAGTTGTTGCGTTTGGGGATGATGCACATATCCGTAGAGAATCCGGTGACTTTCCCAAGCCTGATGCCCTGGTGGGTGAAATAGGGTACGAGCGATCGCAATTGCCTCTGCACCCGATAGCCGTACAATCCCTACACTCCCCTGTTGTGGGACAACCGCAGTTGCGATCGCGGCAATTGTTTCGCCTTGTACGAACATCTGGGACATCTTCGCTCTACCTAGCCTTACTTATCTCAGCCTACCAACAGCTTGAGGAAGAGTGGATTGATGACAAAGGATAATTTTGACTAAAGCGAAATCTCTTGCGAGGAAGTACGGTTACGCACAAGTGTTTCTGTCATTGTCGCTAGCTGTTCTAGTTTCGCTTTTATCTCGGTGGCTTGTTTGCGATAGTTTAGCTTTTTCTTAATAGCCGCACGCGCTAAGTCTTCCCGATTTTGAGAAACGGCTTGCTGTGCAACCTGATGCCAAGCGTTCATCTCAAAAACAGCTTTATTGTACTGGGGTTGGATGTTGTCCCAAACAACTTTAATGTCTGCTAGTGCTTCGTTCAACAACGGTATAGCATCGTCTGGGTTAGCGTCCTGAAGGGCTTGTTTAATCGGTTCAGCCAAGGTTTCTGTGTTGATATGGCTGAGTACTGGCAGAAAATCTTTAACTTGCTGACTTTCACTTCGTCCCGTTTTGCACCAGGTAGCAAAGTGTTCGCAGTTATTAAATAGCAGGTTGTAGTATCTTTCGCCTAATCGACTCATCGCTCGTTGAACCACTACATCGGGAATATAACAGACTGAGTAAGACCGCACATAGATTTGAGACTTTGAGCGAGAAGTAAAGGTAGCCAGTGTTGTACGCTCAATTGTGTCCGTCCCTTTACGCCAATGGATAACGGTGCCGTCTCCACAGTCAATTCCATGATGCTCGTAGACACCCTGAATGTTGAGAAATTCTTTGATAACGTAGATTTGATCGCCACGCGCCATAGTTCTAGATTGTAATTTTCATATTCATTTGTGATCTGCCCCTCAGTTGGTTGAATCTATAAGGTAAATCCGCTTTCTTTATAGAACCCTACGTTATTTGAGATTTCATTAGATCTGTCGTTGGATTAGATTCGCGATCGCTTCTTTAAGGTAAGTCGAGGAGAGGAAGGTTCCTTTCTTCCACAATTTCATCCTGTGCCTTATCGATAATATTAAGCTTCGTTGCATTTAATTAAGTAATTTGTCTTTTTCTCATTTAACTCTATGAAATCCTGTTATTGTTCATATCTACATTCATAATAAGAACAAAAAAAATGAAAGCTTCACAAAATCAAAAACCTCTGGGTCAATCAATTGGTTTAGGTATTGTCTTAGTGGTAATGAGCGTGAGTGTTTTTGTCTTAATGCTCACGCAAAGCAGTGCCTTGCAATAAAACAACTTAATATCAATTCAGCAATTCATCCACTGCTTTTAGTCGTGGATGAATTATTTTACAGATTTGATTGTTGTAGTAAGAAAGTTTATTGCTTGGACAGATTGACATCCTCCCCGACAATCAAGGTGCGGGGATTCCAAAGATCACTCCTTGGGTTTCCTCTTTCCACGAGTTGATTTGCTTGAAGGAGTTTCCCCACTCAAGTATTGATCAGTCTCTCCAGAGGCGTTAGTTCCGACGTGACCCGCCGTACTTAGTCCTTTTTCTAATATGTTCCGCGCCGCGTTCCAGTCCCGG
>JAESFV010000317.1_pt1 | contig 27751 bp, 20 predicted proteins | sample 9269471 | NCBI WGS metagenome assembly JAESFV01 (sample SAMN14502647, study PRJNA617108) | algae metagenome | isolation source: Symplocastrum torsivum CPER-KK1 and co-occurring heterotrophs from... | place: USA: Central Plains Experimental Range, Colorado | collected 2001-01-01
ACAAGCACTTGAAAGAATTGAGCATCTCTCATCTCTAGACGGTTTCACTCCATTGAACTTGCCTGTGCTAGCCTTCGGTTCCACTAAATCATCCGCTTGTGACACTCAAAGGGCGGAATGTGGGTTGTAGTCTTGATTGTCTATTTTCTGGAGAGAGTATATAGCCCTTGATGTGTGGAGTCTGATCAGTCAGAACTTGTGAAGGTAAGCGGCAGTTGGGAGTTGAGTATTCTAAGTAATACAAGGGTGTTTTTTCCTCACAGATTTGTGACTCACGGACAAACCAAGAATTTTGGGTTGTTCCACGTCAATAGGGTTGGTGGTTCTCCGATTTTGATAAATTGCGTTCATATTAGTGTTATGGCAATGCAGTGTGTTCAACCGTTGAATGAAGTCAAAGAGGCTGATTCTGAAACCCTGGAATCAACAACTGATTTCCCTAAGCCGCAAACTGTAATTGCTTCTCCTTATTGGGGTGCAGTTGAGTTTGACTCTAATTTACTCGTGATAAGACCTTCTAGCATCTGCCTTAACCTGGAAGATTTGAAATGCTTTGAAGTTGTGGAGCATCAGTTTCATCACTATGGCATTACCTTTAAAAACGCGATCGCCTTACAACCCTCAAATCCTGCGTATCCACCCCGAACGGGTACCACAGTACTCATGGGTGCGCCAAACAGCGGCTGGCTGGAAGCAACATTCTCACAACCTGTCAATATGTTCTGCTGCTATGTCACCAGTTCCCAACGAACTGTTCTGTCTGCCTATGACCAAGAGGAAAAACTTTTAGTCCGCTCTTCAATTACAGAACCTAATCTAGCCGGTTCTAATTCCCAGATCTCGCCCAATGCCGAGCTAAGGATTGAATCCTCAAATATCTTGCGAATTACTGTCTATGCTTTTGATGGTCAACTGACTTTGGCTGACCCAAGCTTTAGTTTTTAGGGTCTGAAAACGTTAGCATCTTTAAGTGGAGACACTTAAGACTCACCTGACCCATCAAAACTTTTAACGAATCACGACTGAATGCAGCTTGCACCGCTTTATCCTATCCTGTACCAAATTCTTAAACCTTCCTTTCGTGGTTGCCTGTGGACAGGTGCAAAGACTTCACGAGCGATCGCACTTACCTTTGATGATGGACCCCATCCTCAATACACCCCAGAACTCCTGCAAGTCCTAGACCACTACAATATCAAAGCCAGCTTTTTCTGGTTGGGTGCTTGCGTAGATCGATCACCCGCCGTAGCAAAAACTGTTTATGAGCGCGGTCATTGGATTGGGTTACATGGATATCATCATCATTCCTTTGCTCTTTTAACACCGGAGGCTCTTAGAGAGAGTTTAGAAAAAACTCAAAAGGCAATTCACACGGCGCTGGCGATCGCTTTGTCTGACGATCAAGCGTCTCAGCTTAAGCCAGAAAATATTCGAGACGTTCGCCCCCCTAATGGTTTATTTACACCGCAAACATTGAATTTATTGCACCAGTGGAACTATCGGACTGTGATGTGGAGTGTTGTTCCAGAAGACTGGGAACGTCCTGGTGTCCAGGTGGTTGTACAGCGAGTTCTACGGCAGGTACAAAATGGGTCGCTGATTGTCTTACACGATGGCTACTATGGAGGACAAGATGTTGCCCAAACAACGGCTCTGTTAATTCCTCTGCTCCTACAGCAGGGTTATCATTTTGTTACGATCAACCAGTTATGGCAGCAGACTTAGCAGTTGTTGTCTTACAAGGAAAGGTAAGTTACGGAGAACATTCTCCTCAAAGATGCTTTACCCGAATTGATGTGGTCTTCCTCTTGTTTGCCGAGCGTTAGTCAAGCCTATGGTGTACTAGTAGCCAAACACCATACTGTCGTTTTCAAACATCGACTAGCAAACCGTTTAGAGTTTTTTTTTCTAGAAACTTCCCACATCTACTTGCTTTGTGTGTTAGAACAATTGTTTTACATCTGTCTTACGCTAGAACAACTGCCATGACCTATTTCTAACCTTCGGCTGTAGAAAATATTTCTCTTACAGGAAAACTTCGCTAACGTAGTCAGAGGGGATATCAATCGAGATGATTATAGAACATCTGTACTAAGTAAGATGCTAGGTAAGCTAGTGAATTTGTCACACGCTATGACAGTCATCTGTCAGATGAATTCATTAAAATGGCTGAGTGTATTTCAGCTATTTAACTGGGACGCTCAAGTTCAAAGCTAGAGTAAATTAGGAAAGATTCAGCAAAACAGCAAGCATGAATCCAATTTTTGAACTTCGATGGGTACACAAAAATGTGGCAACCGCTGTTACCAGACATTTAATAGTGTTCTGGATTCAGCTTGTAGAAACAGTCTATGATTGCTGAAACAGGGCTAACTGCAAAAACTAGAACTTTGCACTCAGCCGCCGCACGTAGCAACTTAAGGAAAAGGAATTCATCATGGGGGCATCATTTTCATGAACATTATTTTGTATGAAAGCGCTTTATAAGCTCACTACGCCATAAAAAGATTGAAGCTAAAACCGTCGTACATTTTTGGTATTTAAGGCTACAATCAAAAAGTCTCAACAGAAGCCAGCATTAACACTAACGACATAACGCATTCACTCATCGGTTGAGTGTAAAGAAATGAGCCGATCTTATTTCTCATACTCAGTTATCAAATAAAACCTTAGAATGCAAGAGAAAGTTACTCGCTGGCAACGCAATCTCAAGTAGATTAAAAAACACCATCTACTGGTCTTTAACTGAAGGAGCATGAGGAAAAAGGCATGACCCAGGCAAACTTAGATCTCGCAACAATCACTCAGCCTGAGAATGAGCTGGAATTCTTAATCGAGGATGACGTGAACCGAGATGAGCTTGTAGACGCTCAATCGGATGAAGAAGACGGTAAGCCTGGTAAGGTGCGCTCTACCCGTCGTCGAACACAAACAAAAAAGAAGCACTATACAGAAGACTCAATTCGCCTCTACCTGCAAGAAATTGGAAGAATTCGGCTGTTGCGGGCAGATGAAGAAATTGAATTGGCTCGGAAAATTGCTGACTTGTTGGAACTAGAGCGGATACGGGAGCGCTTGTTCGATCAATTAGAACGCGAACCACAAGACAGCGAATGGGCAACTGAGGTGAATATGGCTTTACCAGCCTTTCGCCATCGCCTCTACCTAGGACGTCGGGCAAAAGACAAAATGGTGCAGTCAAACTTGCGTCTTGTTGTCTCAATTGCCAAGAAATACATGAATCGAGGTTTGTCCTTCCAAGACTTGATTCAAGAAGGCTCTCTGGGTCTAATTCGAGCCGCTGAAAAGTTTGACCACGAAAAAGGTTATAAGTTCTCCACCTACGCTACGTGGTGGATTCGGCAGGCAATCACAAGAGCGATCGCTGATCAGTCTCGCACCATCCGCTTACCCGTTCACCTCTATGAAACGATCTCGCGGATTAAAAAAACCACTAAGATTCTCTCTCAAGAAATGGGTCGCAAGCCTACAGAAGAAGAAATTGCCGATCGCATGGAAATGACCATCGAGAAGCTGCGATTTATTGCAAAATCTGCTCAACTTCCCATCTCCTTAGAAACACCAATTGGTAAAGAAGAAGACTCTCGCCTTGGAGACTTCATTGAAGCTGATGGCGAAACCCCAGAAGATCAAGTTTCAAAAAATCTACTTCGGGAAGACCTCGAAAGCGTCCTTGATACCCTTAGCCCTCGTGAACGTGATGTTCTGCGTCTACGCTACGGATTAGACGATGGACGGATGAAGACGCTAGAAGAAATCGGTCAAATCTTCAACGTTACTCGCGAACGAATTCGCCAAATTGAAGCAAAAGCTCTCCGCAAACTACGCCATCCTAATCGCAATAGCATTCTCAAAGAATACATTCGTTAGGTAGCTTTTCGCTTTCTTAGAGTCAATTGCAGGGGTGGCGGCATCGTCGCCCCTTGTAGTTTTCTTCTAAATTACCAAGCTATCCCACATTTAATTGCAATACCAGCTCGTGGGAAAAGCAGAGCAAGAAATACATCAGGTAGTTCTCCTTGAATGTTCACCCTTAACCTTTTCCTAAAACCAGTTAGTTAAAAATTTAAAGCGATAAGTGTAGCCATTGAACGATTACTAGGGTGGACAGCCAATCGCGCTTTAAAAAGCTGGGGTTCCTGTAAAGAACACCCAGCTATCCGTTGAGATTAATAGAGATTGCACTAACTACGGGATTACATTAAGCCCCAGAAGTGTAAGACACCTTGACCAGATACATATTCAGTGATTAGAGCGGCAACAAAGCCAATCATGGCTAAACGACCGTTCCAGTTTTCAGCTTGAGGCGTAAAGCCGAACTTTACATCGTTGCGATCTTCTTGCATTGCTTTTGCTCCGTTAGTGACGTTTTGTAAACATCTTTGTAAACTAATGTAACCAATATTTTGCAAAACGGCAATAATCTCCTCACCAAGCTAGATGAATTCTGTGTAAAGTCTGAAATAAGCAATTGACGACTTTTGCAGCAAATCAAAATTCAGAAATTATCGAGAGATCGGTATGTCTATCATCAACTCCCAGCTACCAGCTCGATTAGACGATTATTATCACCAAATCAAAGCGGTGATTCTCAATCGTCAAAACCCAATTACGGGACTTCTACCAGCCAGTACCGCAATTAATGCCCACGGAAACTATACCGATGCTTGGGTACGTGATAACGTTTACAGCATTTTGGCGGTTTGGGGATTAGGTTTGGCTTACCGCAAGGTAGATGGTGATGGAGGGCGTACTTTTGAACTAGAACAGAGTGTTGTCAAGCTAATGCGCGGGCTTTTGTTCTGCATGATGCGGCAAGCGCACAAAGTAGAACGATTTAAAGAAACCCAATCCCTCTTAGATGCCCTGCACGCAAAGTACAACACCAGTACAGGCGATGTGGTTGTAGGCGATGACCAATGGGGTCACTTGCAACTTGATGCGACTTCTCTGTTCCTGCTGATGCTCGCTCAGATGACGGCATCTGGACTATACATCATCTTTACAATCGATGAAGTCCATTTCGTCCAAAATCTTGTTTATTACATTGGTCGGACGTATCGAACACCCGATTATGGAATCTGGGAGCGGGGCAATAAGGCAAATCACGGCAATCCTGAACTAAATGCCAGTTCTGTAGGGATGGCAAAAGCCGCATTGGAAGCGATCAATGGGCTGGATTTATTCGGTGTTCATGGTTCAGAAGCATCAGTAATTCATGTATTACCCGATGAAATTGCACGATCGCGAATCACACTAAAATCCATATTGCCTCGTGAATCTAGCTCAAAAGAAACGGATGCAGCTCTTTTAAGTGCGATCGGGTTCCCCGCTTTTGCCGTAGAAGATGCCCAGCTAATTGAACGTACCAGAAGCAACATCGTTAAAAAACTAGAGGGTCGCTATGGCTGCAAACGCTTCTTGAGAGATGGGCACCAGACCGTTTTGGAAGACACGACTCGTCTACATTACGAACCTTGGGAACTGCAAAAGTTTGAGCATATCGAGTGCGAATGGCCTTTGTTTTTTAGTTACCTGCTGCTGGATGGTCTGTTTCGAGGAGACACTGAGCAAGTCCAAAAGTATCAGGAGCGTTTAAAAGGTTTACTAGTAGAGCGAGACGGTATTGGGTTACTACCGGAAGTGTATTACGTTCCCCATGAGAATATAGAAGCGGAGCGAAAGTCGCCTCATAGTCAGCCGCGTCTTCCGAATGATAACCTCCCTCTGGTATGGGCGCAGAGTTTGTACTTTCTAGGTCAGTTGCTGAGTGAGGGATTACTCGCCCCTGGTGATATTGACCCTTTGGGACGCCATTTGAGCATAGGACGTCACCAAGACCCAGTTGTACAAATTGCCTTGCTCGCAGAGGATGAAGATTTAAAAGCGCAACTGGCAGCTTATGGCATTGCAACGCAGACACCAAAACAGGTAGAGCCAGTGCAGGTACGGCAAGCCACCGAACTGTCAGCGGTTTATGCTCAAATGGGTCGCTGTGACTTGCTGGCGTTGACGGGACGCCCGGTTCGACGCTTACGGAGTCTAACGACATCGCGAATCTTTCGGATAGGGCGAGAGACGATTGTCTTCCTACCTGCGTTTCTAGACCAACAGCAGTTCTACCTAACTCTTGACTATCATTTTCTGGTTGATCAGATTAAAAGTGAACTCACTTATATTCAACGCCACTGGGGAGAGTTGGGGCGTCCGACAATCACGCTGCTATTGACTCACAGCATGTTACAAACAGAGGCTGACGCGGGAATGGACAATGGAAGTGTGGGAAGTAATATTGTTCCTGACCCTAGCACTAATCCCCAATTACCAGTACTCGCGTTGATCCAAGAATTAAAAGATGGCTTGTGCAATGGCGTTCGGGTGAAACTAGGGCGTCTCAACCAGTTGATGCTGACAGCAGGAACTGAGCGGATTGATTTTCTGCATGAGTTTGAATTTACACAATCAGCCGTCAAAGATGCAGCACTGCGCTGCTACTACCTCAATAGCCATTTTGGGAAACATGGTCCTTTAAGTCACACCCAGGAGTTTCTGCTGGAGTGTGAAACGAACCTCAAGTTATTGCTAGACAGTTTACGGGAGTCGCAAAACCTTTACGAGCAAATTGAGCTGTTGCGTACTCTCAGGCGTTTGCGGGGGTTGGAGTTTGATACGGGATTTGGTGGACCTGGAGTGCCCGTGACAGTCGCGGATTTGCTCAATGAAGTTTACATCAAAGCGGGTATGGAATCAGCTTCTCCTTATTGGGGAATCGTGCGTCAAGCAGCGGGTTTGCTGAATAAGGTAGATATCAGCTTGTCGGATGCGGTGACTGATATTTTGGTGCGTGGGAAACAGATTACGGTTGGCAGGGCGTATAGTGAGGCATCGTTGATTAAAAACCCGATGTCGCACCAGGAAATCCGGGCGAAAATTGATGAGTTTTGTCGGGAGGATATTCGCGATCGCGTTCTTACTCAAGAAATCCTGGTCTACCTTGGTATCCTAATTAAATCAGAACCCGGTTTACTGGATGGTTTGCTGACGCTACGGGTTGGCTATCTCATTCTCCTCTTAACCAGCGAGTTGGCAGCTGAGCGAGGGGTTACTCAGGATGAAGCCTATGAACAACTGATGCACGCTAGCCCCTGTGAAATCAAAATGCGTGTCCGTTCTTGTTTAGCAGGCTATGAAGGAATGAACCAAAAGCTACGCCAGCAGGAATCATTGCACGTCAAACAACCTCAACAAGGAATCGACTGGGCTGTCTTATCGGGGGGGCAGGATGAGACAGAGGAGGAACTTTACTCGATTGGTAGCTGGGTGAGGAAGCGTCAGCTAGATGGTAGTGCGGGTCGTGTTCCCAAAGACTTTTATCCCAGTGTTTGGCGAGTCATGAAGCAGTGCAAGGGCTTAGTTATTGGCGATAAATTGGAGCGCCGTAATCGTTTAGATAGCCAGCTAATTCTTTCAGAGATGACACCGGGGGAAAAGAACTTCGCACTGCGGGTGGAGCATTTGCTCAATAAGATCGAGGCACCGGAATATCGCACCGTGAATATTGAGGCATTGATGGAACTGGCCGCAATTTTAGAGCGCAATCCTGAGTTACAAATTGAAGAATATGTGGTGCTGGATGTTCTGATTGGTCATGCTGTGCGGTTAGCATGGCTAGAGCGGTACCCCGAAAAAGCCAACCAGTATGACGAATATAAGGCTGCTGCTTGGCGTGCCTTTTACGCAACCTCACCCACTGAGTGCGCGAGTCATATCGTAAAGGCGTTCCGATTCTTGACTCAAGTTGGACAGGCGATTACTGCTTAGGAGTCGCACATCACTACTTGTCCATCTTGTTGCCAGCTAACAAGAAATGAGGTGTGTAGATGCGATCGCTCTCTTTCCCTGCCAGATGTAACAGTTAGACAATCATCTCAAACTAAAATGAGTTTCACTATCTCGCCACTGATGCCGCAGCGAGAAAAAACTATTTGTGAAGAGGAGTGTTGTGATGTCAGGCGACCTGCAAGAGCAAATACGCACGATGCAACAGCGAGTAGCCCAATTGCAACAGCACATTGGCGAGTCTTCTTCACCCCAACACCAACAGGAAATCATAGCAGCAGGCTTGCAGGAACTCAACTTCGCTTTGGAAAAATTGCAAGCCGCTAACACCGATCGCCAACAACAGGAATTCGAGCGTATGCTTTAAAGCCTGACGTTGCCGACACTTAGACACGGGAAAGCCAAGTATAGAAAAGCTGAACAAGAATACGTTTGTGGCTTTATAGGATTAATTCCTCAGAGAAAGGGTAATCCAACGACTAGATATTCTGAAGAAGATTTAACTTTTATCGACAAAATTATTGAGGAAGAATACGAAACTTATAAGTGGCAGCAGCGCAATCCCGTGAGGTTTTCCAGGGTTGGCAGACAGACTACCCTGAACACCACCAAATGGAGTGTCAGAAACAAGGGGCGATAAGTTAATGTTCATTAATTATTTATCTGTAAGACCAATTTGGCATGAATCCCTGACTGGTAGCCAGAGATATTTGAGGCATTACAATTAACTCATAAGCATTTCTCAGTCTTTCAATATTAAGAAGATCGTTTGTATCAGACAGCCTTAGATCAGCTATATAATGTTCAACATATTTATTCCAAATCTTAGACTTCATATTTTCGCTAGAGATAGTAAGCCCTATATGTTGCATTGCAACAAAAGCACTAAAGTAAATACTTGAAGGGAGTTTGTTAGATTTAGCTGAGTTGACATCCCGGAAAGTTGGGATTAAATTCCAGAGATTATCATGTGTCACAAATGACCAAGGTAAGTAGTGATCCAGAGATAGGTTCTCTAAGCTCAGAAGTCGTCCCGAATAGATGCACTGTAAATTAGTATGCTGTAACACTAATTTCCAATAAGCAATTTGACGTTCTAGAGATTCTCTCTTTTCAGGTGGAAAAAGTTTATTACTGATAGCAGGAACACTAGGATTACGCCGCTGCATATAGTTTAGCCATTCCCACGCTACCCAGGAACGTATAATTTCATAGTTAATCTTTATGTATAAAACCCACTCTGGGTGTAATTGAATGTATTCACAATTGCTAGGATAGTCTCCATCAAAACAATATAGAGGCTTTATTGCATCGAAGTATTGTTTTGCCAATGGCACAATTTTTTTGTTTACTTCGTTATCTATTTCAATTCTTCCCAATTGATGCTTAAGAAAAGGTCTAATTAAGCGAAAAGGGACAAATCTCATTAAAGAGAAATTTCCTATAAGAAGATTGTCTAAATTTTGTTTACTTATTTCTTCACGCAGGTACTTTTTATCAGAGTCATTAAATTTGGGTTCAATTTTGATATTTAGAGAGTTCAACTTATTTGCAATTTGGTCTTGTAAACCAAAATATAAATTGAAGTAAATGTTTGGATACCAAGCGTTAGCTAGCATCTCGATTGTTATTTCTCTAAAACTAATTAACGAAGAACCATCAAAGTTTCGTCTACTCAAAATATCTAAGAGAGACAAGAAAAAAATGTATTTGTATGAATTTGTAGTATTGGCAAATAATCTAGAGAATGCAGAAATATCTAGCCCCTCAACTTGAGGTAGACCTATAACGTTATTACTTATCAGGTTTACCTTACTCTCTTCAGTGGATTCAGTAGAAAGATCGGGCTGATCTTCATTTTCAGTTGAGTCGCTAGTATATAAACCCATAAAGTCCTCAGCAGCACTTGGATTAATTTCTCGTAGCGCCTCAACAATAGTCAGAACAGTCTCAGAACCTGGATCTCTGATTTCATTGACCCAGCGATAAACATTAGAACGTGCAATCCCCAACGACGTTGCCAACTTGCCTTGGCTGATGCGGTGGGTTTCCAGCACTTCCTTGAGGACTCTACCTGCTTTTCCCATCTCTCCAATCGTCTCAGAGGAACATAGAACCTTGTAGCTACAACTATAAGTTGTCCAATACTACAACCATAAGTTGTTCGCAAGAGCTGCTGTAATAGGCATTCTCTTGTTCAGGAGAACATATCCCGCTCTCCATTTAACAACCATAAGCTGTCCGCACCATCATCAACCTCTGTGTAACCAATGTCCTTACTGTCATCAGCAACTAGCTCTACTCGCATGGCGATCGCGACCTGGGTACTGCTCAAATTGCGGAGAGTGGTTGGGTATCCATCTAGATACCACTCCATCCACTGAACTCCTTCATGATGAGCTGAAGTATCAGCTTTGGTTGGTAGATGTCATTGGCGAACTGATTGCTGCGGCCCCCTATTTGTCATCAACGCTGCCAAGGGAAAACATTGCGAAATCTCTCCGTTCTGCTGTGGATATAGTCACCGAGGGAAATGTGGCAGCATTTGCCCGCCTGATCGGGATGCCTAAAAATACGACATGGATGTGGCACACTGGTAAGGTATTACCAAATAGAAAAATTGGAAGCATAACTTTGCCGCAGCCAACTGGAAGCATAAGCTTGCCGAAGCGGCAAAGTTATGGGTTAAGTCACAACGACAAATAAAGTGTTATTCGACAAAACAAGTGGGCGATACTGGTTTCGAACCAGTGACCTCTTCCGTGTGAAGGAAGCGCGCTACCACTGTGCCAATCGCCCAAGGTTTCCTAATTTAGCATAAGGTAGCGTCACGCAACAACTAGAGCAAATAGCATTATTCTCCCTGTGGATACTCGTCCCACAATGCCGTCATCGTCTCTCGCAAACTCTGGTGGTTGCCATCACCTAGAATTAGGTGATCCAGTAGAGGAATACAGAGTAATTGTGCGGCTTTCAAGAGCCGTTCGGTTAAAACAATATCTTCTGGACTGGGTTCAACACAGCCTGTTGGATGATTGTGAGCAATAATCACTCGTGTCGCTCCCTGACGCAGTACTTCTCGGAAAATATCACGGGGATGTGCTAATGTCTCCGTTGCTGTGCCAATCGTAATTACTTTAGTTCCTAGCAATTGATTCTTCGCATCTAGCAGTATGGTCGCAAATCGCTCTTGATTTTGCCACATCAAGTCGTGACTGAGGCTAGCTGCCGCCGCTACAGGACTATCAATTACTGTACGTTCTGTCGGTCGAGATAGAAACGCTCGTTTTCCTAGTTCAACTGCTGCCAAAATTGTTGTCGCTTTAGCTGGTCCGACACCATGGATATTAATCAATTCCTGATGATTAATGTCCCGTAACACCTCCATCGGGTCACGTTGATTTTGGCTTAACTCCTGCAAGATGTATTGCCCCAAACCCACCGCAGAGAGCTTACCTTTACCTTGACCTGTGCCTAATAAAATTGCTATCAGTTCTGCTGTCCCTATATTTCTTGCTCCTAGAGCCATTAATCGCTCACGAGGACGCTCACTAGTTGGAATATCGGCAATTCTTAGGCTGTAAGTCATAGATGCACTCGATAACGCTGACTAACTGACAAATTTAGAGGACTTACTCATAGAATTCCCTGGAATCCCGACAAAGTAACAGATTTTACTTTGCAAGCACAACTAATCTAGAAGGCTTAATCTGAATAGAAATTCAGGAAGTTTTGTCAGTCAATCAGCCAACTTATATAAGTGTCACTTCAGCTTCAACCTTGCGTCAGTGAAGTGGAAACCTGTTCAGGAGGGACTAGGAACAGTGACTGGTTCGTCTGCCTGATAGATGTTGGCAGCCTTGAGCATGTGATAGGTAATGAGTAGTTGCGTAAGAGCTAGTGGGTAACTTTGGAGTGTTTCTCCAGTTGTACCAACGACTGTGCCAAGATCTTGATTGCCTTCCAGACTACAGAATTTCCCTAAGTACGGAATCTCGTTACAGAGCATCCGTTCGAGTTCCTTCACCTGTTCACTGGTGGCATGACCATCAATTTCTAGAACATCAACTGGCTTACCCATATCCCGGTCTAGTTCTATACGGATAGCTGAACTTAGATGAGATGTGCTAGGGTTAATGATTTTACAGAAGTCAGGGTGCGGTATATTGGGTCTGAGTACCAGACGTACATTCAGCAGTAAATCATTTCCATTATCTGCTTCGTCTGGTGGGTAAAAGCTAACGACGATATCTGACCATTTGCGCTGAGGACGGATAAATTCCTCTGAATCCGATTCACGCTTCCTTAGTTGTTCAAGAACTTGTTCCTCAGTGTAGCCACGCTTACGAGTATCACGCTTGACTTTCCACTGTGTGCGTAGAGATTCCGGTGGTGCCAAATAGACTCTCACGTCGTAGCAATCGCGTGCCCCACGGGTAGAATAACCTAGCAATCCTTCAACAATCACAAACTTACTCGGATTGATGTACTCTGGCGGATCAAACTCACCCGTGCTGTGATTGTAGATTGGTTTCAGGATTGGTTGTCCCGTGCGTAGCAAACTTAGGTGCTGCTGGATGATATCGAGGTAGTTACAGTCGGGATGCAGTGCCGAAATTCCCATTTCAGCACGCTGTTTGCGATCATAGCGGTGGTAATCATCCGTACAGATAACCGTGACGTCATCTTCTCCCAATACTTGAGCAATTCCCTTCGTCAGTGTTGTTTTTCCGGCGGCGCTATCACCGACGATGCCAAGGATGATGGGGCGATTAGTCATGGTTCCTCTTGCTGCTTAGGCTGATTCAGTGGTGGACTCCCGATTCGTTTAATTTTAGGAGGGAAGGGGAAGTGGATCAATCCCAAGTTATGCAACTGATCCCAACGCAGCCACTGCTGAACAAGGACTTTTATAGCAATCAGCAATCAGCTTTCAGCGGTCAGCTTTGGGTCAATTAGGCTCACTTCTAAGGAACGCTCTTCTCCCGTTAATGTCCTAACCTAAGTGGCTACTGCTATACAAGGTGGGGAGATAAGGAAGTGGGAAGATGGGGGATGAAGATTCCCCACCCACTTGCTTACAAGCGGCTTGCTTGATTATTTGACAGGAAATTCACTGGCAATTTCAGCCGTTCTTGCTGCCATGATGAAGTCGTTTTTGTGTAGCCCAGAGATGGCGTGAGTCCACCAAGTCACTGTTACCTTGCCATATTCTGTTAACAAAGCTGGGTGATGTCCTTGCTCCTCAGCTACTTCCCCTACTCGGTTGGTGAACGCTAGCGCTGTCTTGAAATCTTGAAATTTGTAGGTGCGCTCCAGACGTAGTTCTCCCTCTGGCTCAATTATGTTCCAGTCAGGAATTTGAGGTTTGAGTTCGGCAATCTCTTCTTTGGTCACTGGTGGCGAGTCTTTGGTACAGGCATCGCACTTTTGTTGTGTGAGTTGTGCCATAGCTATTTCCTGAGCTTAATTACTACCAATATTTTAAGCAGACACCTTCTTTGACCTTCGCCTCTTCAATTGTCCCACCATCTAGCGATCGCACAGGTCGCATCTGCACTGAGGCAATCAACTCTCGCTGCCGTAGATGCGACAGCCGCTTCCCGCAGAGATGAAAATTGCTTGCTCTCCTCATCATTGCCCAACCCGAAGAACCTGTTCAGCCGTCAAGTTCAACTCTGGAAATGTAGGCGATTCAATCCGGTCATTCTCCCGAAACTGACTGAATATATACTCATCATCAACAAGTTGGTAAACCGAAATAGTAGGTTGCTTTGGGTTACCGATGTAACGCCTACCGCCCAAACCTAGATAGTCAACAATCCAGTATTCAGGAATGCCAAGTTTTTCGTATTCCGCTAACTTAGTAAGGTAGTCGTCTTGCCAGTTGGTGCTGACTACTTCAATCAGCAAGCGTACTGTTTCACCCTTGGTAATCGTGGAACGTTTTTTCCACATCGGTTCAGCGTCAAGCGTATTCCCATCCAACACGGCAACATCCGGGATGAAGCCTGAATTGTCAGAATCAATCGGCTTAATGATACATTGCCGAGGAATAAAGTAAGGAAGTTGTAGTCGTCGAATTTTGATTCCTAACTCGGTAGCAAATTCTCCTGCTACCCGTTCGTGAGTTCCCGTTGGTTGGATTTCGACAACTACTCCCTCATGCAGTTCAAAGCGACCGTAGCCGTCTGGATACCACTCCAAAAACTCATCTAGGCTCATTCGTTTGGATGCAGCTTGTATCATGGCAGTTTCTCCTCGGTGAGACTGATTTGTTTAGTTATTCTATTTAAATCAAGTCAGAGGAATACCGCTACTACCCAGTTCATCACACCACTTAACGTGTTGGATAGGTAATCCTGGCATTGCGCTTCCCCGTTTCCCAGGCGCTTCTCAAGATTCACTCTCACTCTAGCTGCCAGACCTAAAATAGAAATAGAGACTGTTAAGAAGTGTAAGGTTTTTCATGGCTGATCAGTTAATTCGCGCCACAGCGGCGGAGGGTGGCATTCGCGCCGTTGGTGTTATTACAACACGCCTCACCGAAGAAGCCCGACAGCGCCACAAGCTCTCTTATGTCGCGACTGCCGCACTAGGTCGTACTATGTCTGGGGGACTGTTACTCGCCTCCAGTATGAAGCGAGAAGGGTCAAGGGTCAATATTCGCGTTAGGGGTGAAGGTCCCCTTGGGGGAATTCTCATTGATGCTGGATTGGATGGAACTGTGCGGGGTTATGTAGACAATCCAGGGGTTGAACTGCCACCGAATGAGCAAGGTAAGCTTGATGTTGGAAAAGCAGTGGGTCCAGAGGGTTACCTTTATGTTGTCCGGGATGTTGGCTATGGCTACCCGTATTCCAGCACTGTTGAGCTAGTTTCTGGTGAAATCGGGGATGACATTGCTCACTACCTCGCCACCTCCGAACAAACGCCATCAGCTTTAGTTATTGGTGTGTTTGTTGGGGCAGAAGGGGTTACGGCTGCTGGAGGTATATTAATCCAAGTAATGCCCAAAGCGGCTAGAGACGAGGCGTTAGTGCAAACTCTAGAAGGACGCATTGCTAAGCTGGCAGGATTCACACCCCTCCTACAAGCAGGCAAGACATTGCCAGAGATTTTTGAAGAGCTACTGGGCGATATGGATTTGGTGATGCTGCCAGAAGTCCAGATGGTACGTTTTCACTGTGGTTGCTCGTTTGATCGCGTATTGGGGGCGTTGAAGATGCTGGGTGAAGCGGAACTTCAGGATATGATTGAAAAAGACAATGGCGCTGAAGCAACTTGCCATTTTTGCGGGGACGTTTACCAGGCGAGTTCTGATGAACTGGCTCAGTTGATTGAGGATTTGCGAACCGAATCGGTTTGATAGTATCTATCGTTAAAATTGTTAGTTGCCTTGTCGTTACCCAGATTGTGTAAGATTGACCCTGTTCGTTGTTAGTGCCAGCGTCTGAAAGTCAATGTTCACAAAATGCAAAAACTCTTGTGGATCTTGAGCAAAAATAGAAGATCGATAAAAGTATTGTAATTCCTCAACGCATTGCTGAACAATGGTTGTAGAAGATTTGGTAGCGACAAGGTTCTACATTAAGGGCATGATAGTAGTGCTTGCCAGTAGTGACAATAAAACAACACCATTGAGATAGAAAGTAGCTTTTTATGTCTATGGAAGGTAGGATTGCAACTACTAAGAGTGCTACAAAGCACGCTGGAGCAAGCGTAGCGCGTGGTGGTGTGAGTTATGACCAGAAATCGAGAAATTCCTGACCGTTGGCCTACCTCGAAGCCTTCCAAGCCCGGTCGCCTGAACGGGCGGCAACGCAAGAGAAGTGACTCTACAGCTAAGCGTCCTGCTTCAAACTTGCCATCGCAACAACTGTATCCAATGGTTGAACAGCATTTAGAGCCTCAACAGGCTGTACCGGGAGTGCCTTCACCCCTACCGCCACAGCTAAGACAGCCATCTAGGCGACGCTTTAAGTTCAACTTGCAGGTAGGGGTAGCGTTAATTGTCTTGGGTTTTGGCAGTGTGGGATTTATCGCCGTGGCGCTGTTGTTGAAGCTGCCAGCCGTTCCGAACTGTCCAGCGACGTTCTGGCCGACGGCATCAGCATCGATGCGGCTTTATTGTGCCGAGATTGCAGCCAACAAGCAGACAGCGGAAAATTTACTAGAAGCGATCGCCTTAGTTGAGGCTTTACCGAAAGACCACCCCTTGCGCCCAGAAATTGACCGCAATATAGAAGAGTGGTCACGCGATATCCTGAAAATTGGTGAAGAAAAGTTTCAGGCGGGTCAGCTGAATGAAGCGATCGAGATTGCTAGACGCATTCCGACTCATGTCGCGGCATACAAGCTGGTAGAAACGGAGATAGGGCGTTGGCAGTCAATCTGGGCAAAGGCAGAGGCACTGTATCAGAAAGCTGAGAACCAGTTAAAAGAGTCAAACTGGAACCTAGCATTTAGAGAAGCCGTAAAACTCACTTATGTAGACAATAAGTTCTGGGCAACGGTTAAGTATGACAAGCTGGTTGATTTGATTCAGATTGGACGGGAAGCGAGTGCGAAGCTCGATAAAGCCTACCAGCTCAGTAAAACGGGTAGGGTAGATGATATCCTAGCAGCGATTAAACAGGCGGAAACTATCCCTCGTGAAAGTTTTGCCTACAAAGAGGCGCAAGATTTGATTGCGGAGTCTGGGAATAAACTGGTCAAGATTGCACAAGACAGACTTGAGAGGCGTAACTGGCAAGGTGTTTTAGAGATTGCCAATAAACTTCCCGCTAGCGTCAAATTACCGGAGGTGAAAGCTGACTTAATTGACTTAGCGAATGCGATTTCCTCGGCAGAATCCGGAACGGCAACGGATTTGGAAGCGGCGATCGCATCGGCCCAAAAGGTGACGCCAGATCGTCCTCTGTATGAGAAGGGACAGCAATTAATAAGTCGTTGGCAGCGAGAAACTGAAGATGTGACTCGATTGGAACGAGCGCGGACATTTGCGAATTCCGGTCTGACAAGTGACCTAAGAGCAGCGATCGCAGAAGCGGAGGAGATTCCTAGCGGTAATCCTCGCTATCAGGAAGCGCGTAAAGAGATTACCCGTTGGACTAGCCAAGCCGAGACAATCGAAGACCGACCCTATATTGACCGTGCGGTACAAATTGCCAATCTGGGTGGGATTGCGGCTTTGCAAGAAGCGGTTCAGGAAGCTAGTCGTGTTGCCCCAGGTCGCACCCTTTACCGGGAAGCACAAGACAAAATCAGGCAGTGGACTGATACAATCCAGCGGACACAAGACCAGCCTTACCTTGACCAAGCACGTAGTCTCGCCTCTGCTGGTAACATTCCAGCCGCAATAACTGCCGCACAGCAAATTCAATCTGGAAGAGCGCTGTATCGGGAGGCACAAGGCGATGTCAATCGCTGGCAGACGGAAGCCAGGGGTCAGCAACGTTTACAGGAAGCTTACCAAACTGCCAACCCTGGTACACCTGAAGCCCTCTCTGCCGCGATTCGAGTGGCAAGGCAAGTGCCAACGGCATCGAGTTCTAGAGACAATGCGAGGCTTGTGGTCAATCGCTGGAGCTATCAACTGTTATCCATGGCAAACGATCGCTCATCGTACAACATGACGGAAGCGATCGCGATCGCAAGATTGATTCCTTCCGGTACTGAAGCTTACTCCTCGGCTCAACAACAAATTCAGGCATGGCAAAATATCTTAAATCCACCACCAAGTCCTTCCTTTGAACTCCCCTCTAGTCCAGATGGTCAATTCCAATAAGCTAATGTGCATTTATAGCAAAAGGCAGAAGGCAGAGGACAGAGGGTTTATTACTAGTACGTGGTTGTTTGGGCTGATAAATCTGTCCCAACCTTTACGGCAACAGCTATAAAATTACATCTTGAATTTAGGGGAGATTTTGTTGGCATAGTTGGAAGCTTCTGCCTTCTTGCACTTGCTATAGCTCAATAGAGATTTTGTCAGGGTAACCTTGAATATTGAGTTCTAGGTGTAGCTTTTCTAGGTCATAGATTAAATTGCCACTGTAGCCACTTGTGGAGAGGGCAAAGGATAATTGATTGCTACCAACTGCCTCTACGATCGCGTCTCCAATACTGAGCTTAGATTGCACTCCATCCACTCGCACTTCCCGACTGCTGAGTGCATCAGTAATGAGAACCTGTTTACTCTGCCTCATCACTTTGATAATCAAGTGACGCACACTAAATCTAACGACTCCTGCCTCTAGTCGCTCTACTTTCGTATCAGTTGGCAATCCTTTGATCACCAATTTTGTGGCAGTTGGTGATTTTGATAAAGTCTGGATAGCTGCTGATTCAGGAATTGGAGAGGTTGGACGCTCTTTTGGAGGTAATGGCGGTTCAAGGGGGACTGCTTGCTGCTGAATTGCCCAATTCCGGGCTTTCTTAAGCATTTCTGAGTGAGTTTTTGAAGCTTTATCAAATTGCTTCTGCTTTCTGGCATAATCCTCCTGCCGCTTCTTCGTTGCAATCCAGCGTTCTCGTGCAAATTGGCACAAGTGTTCCTCAGAATGTGTAACAAATTGCTCGTAAAACTCCAAGGTTTCTATAATTGAGCCAATCTTTTCTAAAGCCACTCCTAGCTGCTGCATCAGGAGATAATGCTGCCAATCAGAAGAGGATAATATCTGTTCTTTGATAAATCTTTCATACCGTTTACGATAGCCCTTTGTTAGGTCATCTGGCGTTAACTCTGAGCAAGCAATTTCATACACCACATCAAACTTTAACCCTGCTTTTTGATGTTCGGAACCGACAACAGTAGGCAGATACTTTTCAACCGCTTCTATTGCATCAGCGAAATGCTTCTTGCGATAAAAATACTGAAAGAGAACAGTAAATAGCTTTAACTTAGGTGTCCCTTGACTTGCGGCTTCAAAGCAAGCTTTTACCTTGACTAATTCATCCAACCAAACATAGACAACAAAAGCTTGTTCATACTGGTGCTTAGCTTCTAGGGCTGGGGCGACATATTTGAGCCATCTGCGATCGCGTGGTTTTCCCGCCCGCTCCCATTCAGTAATAATCCTATCAGCTTCCCCGGCTTTTTCTAGATACTCTAAACCATCGGGGTAACCTAGTAGTAAAACTTTCGCTCGATTATACTCAGACTTTTGTGTTGCACCACCCTCTTCCCAGTTACGAACCGCTCGTTCATAATTTTCGGCACGGTAAAAACATTCTCCTGCTAGAAGATTGCTGCCTGTGTATCCAGCGGATTCCAAAGTTTCTAAAACCTCTCCCCATTGCTGCCATCCATTGAAATTAAATTCAGCATTATTTAGTAGCATCTCAAGACGCTTTGCATACTCTTCTACTGCTTTTTTCCATTGTTTATGATCAGTTATTAGTTTGTTATCTGTTGTCAATTGTGTTGTTGCCTTATCACTCACTACTGACAATTGATTACTAATAACTAACGTAAAATTGTTTATTGCCTGTAAATCCTGTGGCGGAGAAACCATAAAGTTAGCAATTGCCCCCTCAACAGTATGGCTTTTCGGGTGTTGGTTGCACCAAGTAACTAATTCTGACCAACATAATCCCTCCCAGAAGCATTGCCAAGCTTCATCCTCTTCACCCACCTGAAGAAAGAGGCTACCTGCCGTCTGGAATTGCTCTTCAAACTTGAACGCCCAGGCTTCACAAAAGTTGGCTTTTACTGTGTTTCCAAAATCACTGTAGAACTGTCTAGCACGTCTGAGTAAACCCGGATTTTGAGAATTTAATCCCTTTCTCTCGAATTCTTGGGCAATTGATACTGGGTCATCTTCGCGTAATTCTTGAGCGGTTTTAGGCGTACCGATGCTGATCGTTTGAACACTTGCTTCCCAACGTGCTTTGTTTCTGGCGTGTCTCAGTATTGCTTGCAATAGAGCTTCATCACTGGCATATTGCCACAATTGGCGATCGCCTTTTTCCGAATCTACAACAAACAAACGCTCAGTTGCTCGACTCGCCGCAACATAAAGCTTGTTAAAAAAGTATTCTACCTTGACTCGTTGGTCTGTACTTTGGCTCCTGAGATTCCAAACACTGCGATTGCAGTCTTCGCCAAACTTGTAGAGAATAACTTTTTTGAACTCTAATCCTTTCGCAGAAATTGCACTCAAGACATTCTTCAGCGGCTCAGATTCTAAGGATGGGGGAAAAATTTCTGAGAGGACTTCATCAGCTTGAGCATAAGCCGCTTCTTCGCCTTCTTCACAAGGCACGATGATAATGGTGTCTTTGATGTAATCCGCAAGTTGTTCTGTGTTGATATTGGCATTGAGGATGAACTTTTGAGGCGTGGGAAAGTTGCCTTGCTGCCACGGTGTTTGGGGTTGGAGTTCATGAATGTCAAACAGAACATGGCGCCACAATTGAATTAAATTAGTAACTTGAACAATCGGTGGACTAGAGCGGTAGTTAAAGGAAAGTTCTTGAAAATTAATCACCAGCTTTAATTGCTCGGCTGGATCAAGCGCAGTAATGACTTCTGCATCAAATACAGCCTGAACACTAGACCAATGAAAGCCTGTTGGGTTTAAAGTTTGGAAAGGGTCGCCTGCAAACGCAAAGGGTAGGCAGTGAATTGGCTGATATCCTAGATGATATTCAGAGAAGATAGACAGCCGCATAATTAGCTGTAATTCCAGCCGTGTAAAGTCTTGCGCTTCGTCACAGAAAATTGCCGTATATTCAGGACGATAGCACTTGAGTTTGAGAACTCTTGCAATTAAATCTTGGTCATCCCAGTAGCCTTGCTCTTGAGTAATTCGCTTATACCAACGCTCCCAAATGGTGTAGTAGATGCCTTGGAATTTTTCAATTGAAATAGTACGTTCTTTACGAGGTACATCCTTCTGGTAGTCTTCAGGAGTGATGCACTCTTCCAGGTTGTAACCTTTGATAAAACTGCGGATGACGTGCCAGCAAATTTCTGGGGAATATTGTCGTGCTTCGGGAAGGTGGAGAACAACTTTGGCAAGAGATTCTGAGGGGCTTTTTCCCTGATACAGTTGTTTGAAGCGATGAAAGGAAATGTATTTTTCTAAATCAAAGCGCTGACGTTCTTCAGGTGATAGTAAGCCAAAAAGAAATTGCTGAAAAGGTTGAAAGAAGTGATCGATTCTGTCTCTTTCATCTCCCTGACTTCTCTCTGCAACAAAGCGATGATGAGAGGAGAGCAACGTCTTAACACCATCTCTCGCTACCTCTAGTAACCGCTCATTGTAGGTGAGAAATAAAGGCTCACCAGGTAGTGGTTCGGTGCGCCGATGTCCTTGCTTGTAGTACTTTCGGTAGCAGTAGTCGGCAAATAAATAAAGCAACATCGTAGACTTACCGCTACCCGCACGTCCATTGATGAATAGCGGGAGTGAACCTTTACCTGGTGCGGAAGTAGAAACTGACTTGAGAATCTGCTCTTCTTCCGCTGAAAGCGCGAGATTGGCTTCTTTTCCCCGCTCAATCGCCAACCAGCTTTCTTCATCCGCAAGCAGATAGGCAGGATAAGAACGTCGAGCAAAAGGCGTCAAGTCACAGAGATTCAATTGCCGCGCCAGAATGTTGTAGCTTGCTTTGCTCTGTGATTTGATGAGCTGGGGCGATTCTTTAGAGACGTTCTTTGCGTTGTCGGCAGTATTCTCCTCTTCCAGTGTTATCGTGTCATCTTCCCCAGCCTCCACAGGCACATCAAACAAGGTAGTTCTTTTCCCTACCTCGATAATCTCTTCACGCGATGGCTTATGGTCGAAGGGCGCTAGCAGAAATAAGACACCTATAATGCCAGTATCGGTGGTAAAAGGTTGGCTGTAGAGTACATAATGATTATTCGACCCACATAGCTTTACATTTGATATATCGGAAAACTCTTCGGCTTGATTCGTTTCACTTCTAATTCCTGAAATAATTTGGTAATAGGTGTCCCAAGCATTGTGGATTTCCGGCTTTCTAAACTGCGCCACCCATTCTTCACTTTCGTAAATCAGCCAATCCTCTGTTGGTGAGTCCATCTCCCAACCCGGAAGTTCTAGCCAGGGGTGTAGTTCTGAGGGGAGTTCTGGAAGTTGCTGGGTTGGGCGCTGCTGGATTTTCTGCTCTTGCACCCAGTTTCGGAGACGTTGTATGTCTAGTTGCGGTTCGAGATGGCTTCTCCCGTACTCGATAGGTGCGTCGAGGAACTGTTCGTAGTCGTTATCGCCTCGCTTAAAGATGTCAAGCAAGCACAGGAGTTGCTCGTCGTCAACTCTGAGGATACGTGCAACTATTCTTCGATTGAGAGTTCGGCGCTTTAAGTAGGGATAGACTCTCTCAAAACGAGCTTGCACCTCATCTATTCTCTGTGTCTCCAGTTCAGCGCATAGGTCATCAATGCGAGCTTGAATCCCATAGCGCTGAGCCTTGTCGTTGAACTGAGGGGTGCGATAGACATACATTGGTCAGTCTCCGCTCGATAGACAAAAATATAACTTTTGCCGCTACTACCTATTGTCGTCTAGCGAAGAAATTGATAGAGGATTTTTTGGTATCAGTTTATACGATTAATCAAATTTTGCTCTAGAGCGATCGCGGGGAAGGCGACACATTTGGATGCAAAACCTTGGGTTTCATTGATGACTTATCGTCCAAAGGCTTCGCCCCTACACTAGATTTTGGACTTTGAAAACACGCCCTAGCATCAAGAGGATGCCTGAATTTGTCGTACAGCCGTGAGTGCTGAGTAGCTAACACCCGCCGTACCTTCGCCAGGATGAGTAGAATCCCCAACCAGCCAAAGGCTTTTAATGGGTGTCCGAGTTGCAAAGCCGAAAGGCCCAAAAGTAGGTATCCGTTGACCAATGCCTCCGACAATCCCTAGTTCTCGACCTGTATAGTGTGCAAAGGTGCGGGGAGTTGCAGTTTCTTGGTGGATGATTGTTTCGGGTTTTAGGTAAAAGTACTGATTGAGACGTGTGATCGCATCCTCTGTATACTGTTGCTTGAGTCTTTCATAATCATCCTTTTCACCCTGCCACCACTGCTTAGCATCAGTAAAGGAAGAAGCAATAATTGTCGCTTTCTCTTCTGGGGCGCGACCATCACCCGGATGACTGACAGAGACAAATAGGGAATTATTCTCGCCAATTTGCCCTTCGTAATCATAAAGAAACTGAAGGTGAGGGGGACACCCAACAGGAATTGCACTTTGGTCAACGCCAAGATAGATAACAAATGCGCCCGATGCTGGCGGCAGTTTATCTACCCGATGCTTGTAACCCGTTGGCGCTTGTTCCCCTAGTAACTTGACCAGGTTTTGCACTGTGACATTAGCAACCACTTCATCAGCGGGTTCTGTACAAACTTCACCTGTTTTCTGATTGCGAATCCTGACGCTGGTTGCTTTACCACCTGACGCTTCAATGTGTTCAACCGTATGCCGCATCAGCAGCTTTCCACCATATTTTTCTAGGGCTTCGACGAGGCGATCGCTTAATACCTGCATACTACCCTTAAGATGAAATAGCCCTTGCGGTTCCTGAGAAACACCCAGCGCTGTTGCAGCATAAAGCAGTGCTGTCTCATCAGCATCGACTTGGGAATAAAGCTTTAGCTGTAAGTCCAAAAATGTTCGCAGACGCTGGTTTTCATAAAGTCCATATCCCCGCAACGCATCACCCACTGTCATGAAGGTAAAGGGCAGGGTAATCATGGTATCGGGACGAACTGACGACGCTAGCTGCCACAAGTCCCACAAACTACGAGGGGGCAACACTGGGTCACGCGCTTGAAACTTCCAGCTAGCCTTGAACAATGTTGTCATCAATTGCCAAAACGGTTCACTGCCAGGAAACTGCCGTTGTCGTTCTACTGTCCACTTTTCCGGGTCACGCCAGACGTTAATCGGTTCTGTTTCACCAGGGAGAAATACTGCACAAGCTGGGTCGCAGGGCATTGTGGCTGGTAGGTCAATCTCTAACTCATCAAAAATCCGTTTGTGAATGCCACCTGGTTCTAAACCTGCAACCTGCGTTGCACCGACATCAAACGTAAATCCGCGACGTTTAAAGGTAGAGGCACATCCTCCAGGCACAAGGGCCTGGTCTAATACCAAAACTTCGTAGCCGCGACGGGCAAGTAATGCCCCAGCCGTTAGACCCCCAATTCCTGCACCAATTACGACTACACGCGATTTTCCACTACCGCCTTGAGTGCTTGGCATAATTCATTCTTTATATTTCTTAATATTCTTTTTCATAATTGTAACTGTGCTTTAGTAATTAAATTGGGAGTAAGCTGTCATGCATTTAATTTGTGATATCCGCTCAGGGGAAAAAGGTTAAAGGGCAAAGATAAAAGGTTTTTCCCTTTTACCTTTGCCCCTTCTCGTTTGCCCTAAAACCGATGAGTTAAATAGACGGCGCGAGATGCTCTTAGCAGCTTACTCCTAACCCCTAACTACTAGCTAATTCAACGTTGAGATGAGCCAGAAACCTGCTGCTGGTAAACATTTACCACTTTCTGGACATACTGGGCCTGAAAACCGCTGTTACAGCCATCGTACTTACCCGTCATCCACCAACACGCTGCACCACGAACGGCGGCGGCTTGATTATTACCCCTTGCTTGCATTTGGTTGTTCAGTTCCCGTCGTGCAATACACGTTACCGTATTTCGAGCTGCTGTTGCGTCAGCCTCAAATTGTGCCGCTGTTAGTTGCTGACCCGTGCAGCGCTTTGTCCAGTCAGGGATAATTCCAGGTAACACTTGCCATGCACTGTACATCCCATCGTTATTACTTTGGGGAGGGGCCGCTTGCCGTAGGGCTTCCACAAACGCAGTCACTTGACTATCTGTTGCTGTCGTCTGTGATGTTGCTGGTGTCGCCCACAACCCAAGACTAACCACTAGTCCAGTTAAGAGTAGATGTTTGCCTGTTTTACTCGACTTGAAACTCATGATTTGTACCAATGGTATCGTTTAATCGTTTCTTGAACGTGCGTTCCCCTGATGCCAGGAGAGTTGGAGAAGTCACAAATAGGAATCAAAACAGCCAAATAGTAACAAAGTCTTTACCAATGTGCGATCGCTCTTTTGGATGTTGTGCTGAGTAAGATACGATCGCACATAAACATTACTTGATACTTCATACTAAAGGATGATTACAGTGTGAAAAATCATCCTACTTCTGTTACACTTACGTCTTCCCCGCAAGGGGATGGAAACGGCTGAAGTTCTAGAACAGCGATTCCAGAAACTAACAGTTTTTTTTAGGAGGAAATGAATGAAAGGGGAAAAAATGTCGTTACGTTTGTCAGTCTTAGGTTTATCTATTTCGTTATTTGCTACCTCGACTCTTAGCTTTTTTGTTAGTCATGTTGCTGCTCAAGCTAGTGATTCAGTTGAACAACCGGAAGTTGCTACAGTCGAAAGTATGGTTGGTGGCGATCTGATGTGCTACGTCACATTAGTTGATGAAAACGGAATTAGACATCAAGATGTGGGTGCGACATTTGAAATGTGTGAGAACCAAGAAACGTTCTTAAACAAGAAAGTGAATTTGGCTTATGAGGAAGTCCAAGTTAATGATTGCCAAAGCGCCGAGCCTTGTGGCAAAACTAGACTGCAAACCTTAATCATACAGATGACACTAAGTGATTCCGACAAATCCCGAACTAGCTTGCCTTGTGCTTCAGTGAAAATTTTAAGCTCACATTAAGTGCTTGCTGATCAGCAAGCACTTCTAAGCATTTAAAAATTCAAAATTAAAAGGGAAATCGACTGCTTTTTTACGGTCACACACCGAGAGAATGTACAAGTTTGCTGCGGCTATGGAGAATGAGCCAATCGTATTTGGCGCTTCAAGACCTGGATACGCCAACACAGAGGTACATCATTGGGTTGAGTTCATGAAAGGTCAAGGTATTCAGCGAGTGTGCTGTCTTCTTCCCGATAACCAACTCGCTCGCTACTGTGATCTTCTCGAAACTTACCAACAGGACTTCGGACATCATCAAGTCTGCTGGGCACCGATTGAAGATTTTCAACTGTCCGACCTGAAAATACTGACAACAAAGATACTGCCTTTCTTAGCAGATGCCGATAAACAAGCCCAGAAGGTTGTCGTTCACTGCTCTGGCGGCATTGGGCGAACAGGTCATGTACTAGCTGCGTGGCTAGTCAGTGGTCGAGGATTATCTAACAAAGCGGCGATCGCGGCTGTCAGGAGAACAGGTAGAAATCCCTATGAAGCTGCAATCATGGCTCTCTTGAGAGGCAAAAATCCCTGGAAAGTTGTAGAAGACCTCAACAAGCTTCTGAGTAAGTGCCGTCTAACAGTAGACTAACAACTGTTAACAGTGACCAAAAAGTGACTAAATTCCAAGAAATTTAAAGGCACATTACCCTAAGAACACAACTACTAGCCAATAACTCCCAAAAGATGAGCGGCAAGCCCAATTGCTCCTCCTGCCAGCACTAGCCAAGCTGAATTGAGCTTAAAACGGAACACGGCGATCGCACTCAAAATCGCTACAACCACCGTTAACCCATCCACCAGCGCGGCCTGCCCCAGTGTGTACGTCACGCCTGCCATCAGTCCTAATGAAGCGGCATTGACCCCATCAAGAAACCCACTTGCCCAAGGGGACTGGCGCAACTTCGGTACCCAAGGATTTACTAGCAATACCAACACGAAGGCAGGCAGAAAGATGCCAATTGTTCCTGCGATCGCTCCCGCATTTCCTGCCAATAGATAACCAATAAAGGTTGCGGTTGTGAAGACTGGCCCTGGCGTAAACTGACCAATCGCAACTGCATCCAGAAGCTGCTGGGGGGTAAGCCACTGATTACGCTCCACTAATTCACGTTGTAAGAACGCTAGCAGCACGTACCCACTTCCATACAAAATGCTCCCAATTTTGAGGAAAAAGAGGAATACATTCACCCAACTTATGGAAGCATTGATGGTTGTTGCGGTATCAGCCTGTGCCAGAACCCCAGAAAATGGCAAGAGAAAGACACCTGTTGTTCCTCTCCCAATTTGCCAATTCTTCACTACCATGACGGCAATACCCAGCAGCAGCAGCACCAGAACTTCATTAAATCCTGCTAAGTAAGCCGCGATCGCCACGATACCTACAATTACTGTTGGAGTATCTTTGGCTGCCTTTTTCCCTAGATTCCATAACGCCTGTAGCACGATCGCAATAATGACAGGCTTAATTCCATACAGTAGCCATCCCACTTGAGGAACGCTTTGATAACGGTCATAAAGTACCGCAAGCAGCCAAACAATCACCATTGCAGGCAGAATAAAACACACCCCTGCAATGCCCAATCCCCGCCACCCTGCTCGTTCGTAGCCAATATGAATTGCTAGTTCAGTAGAGTTAGGACCCGGAATCAGATTTGTCACTCCTAGCAGATCTAGCAACTTCTCTCGACTCATCCACTGGCGACGATTGACCACCTCCGAATCCATCATCGCAATATGGGCGGCTGGCCCTCCAAAAGCGATCGCCCCCAACCGAAAAAAGACGGTGGCTAGTTCAGTTAATCGCTGTCTCTGTTGCTGCGGATTGAGGTCGGAATAGGGAACTGGCTCCTGTATTGACTCAATCCCTTCAGGCTGCTGGGACACTTTACCTCTCCTAGATAATGCCGCAAGCTAACAAACTTACAATATCGAATTTCGGTATCGAAATCCTATACTTAGAACTTAATATCTGATAGGATGCGCTTGGTCAATAGACCTCTTGCAAAAGTCGTCGCTGGGGTACTATGGGGTCTGAACAAAAGCGATCGCTAGCCATCAATCATAATTTCTCCTTATCCCTATGTTCGCTGAGTCGAAGTTCGTAATTGTACAGCCCAG
>JAESFV010000320.1_pt1 | contig 26368 bp, 24 predicted proteins | sample 9269471 | NCBI WGS metagenome assembly JAESFV01 (sample SAMN14502647, study PRJNA617108) | algae metagenome | isolation source: Symplocastrum torsivum CPER-KK1 and co-occurring heterotrophs from... | place: USA: Central Plains Experimental Range, Colorado | collected 2001-01-01
TGAGTGACCCTCGCAAAGCGGCTGAGGGAATCATTATGATCGCTCATGCGTTTAGCAATGCGGCGACGGGTGGCTCGGAAGGATACGCCGATGCTAGGACGGGTAACAGCATTCAACTTCGCCTAACTTCTACAAACAAAATGACACCCACATTCAAAGGCAAATTGACAGGATTTAAGGATGAGGACGGCAACGTGCTAGAGGATATGCCCGTAACGATTCCCGTGTCTTGGTTCAGCCCAGAGAAAATCCGAGCAATGTTTGAATAGTCGTTGGTTATTAGTCGCCAGCTCGGACAAGTTCAATGCGAGCGCATTAATAAGGAGAAAGTGACGATGAAGTTTGATGAGTGGTATCCGCCATACATGAAGCGAGGCATAGTTCAGAGAAAGTGTGAATGCATCGGCTGTAGGGAATCAACCTTCTGGCGATATGATTACAAGACAGAACACGAGCGGATTTTCTTCGCGGCTTGTAGTAGTGAATGTCTTAGTCAAATTATTAAGTCAGGTCTTCGGAATCCAGTAGGAGACATCATCATTCCGATAGAACCTAAGAAGACAGCGTTGAGAGCTATTAAAGAAGCGCTCTGATAAGCCCTGGTGCCTTGGCTGAAGATTTAGGCATAGAACCGAAAGCCTCAAATCTGAGTAATTCAATAAAAACAAGCATTCCAGCCGTCCACCATTGAACCTCAAAACCGAAAAAAAATGCCTTTGAAACTATCCGTCACCATGTCGCTACTCGTGTCCCTGCTGGTAATCGGTTCCTGTACAAGGAAAGAATCAAAGGACTGTGAACGATGTCACGACATTAGAGAGTGTCCTCAATGTCCGATCGGTTTATCTGATATTCCCGACATCGCCGATTACGGGCGATAGCAGCGATAAACTTGCCGCCGCTCCCAATACCTGCTCATCTCTCACTTCCAGGTACGCATTCAATTGCGTTAGGTCCCTATGCCCTGAATAGGTGGCAATCACCCGTATTGGTATATTTTGGTTGCTCATCTGCGTCAGTGCCGTGCGTCTAAACGAGTGAGTTGATACACCATCTATCCCAACACTTTGACAAGCCTTTCTCAATACCCTCGCGGCTGAGTCAGGGTTAAGATGTCCACTCTTGTCGTAGCGACCAGGAAACAGATAAAGGGAACCCGCTTCTGGATAATAGGCGCTCAGGAATGCCCTTAAATCAGCAATGATTGGGATGGTACGAGTCCCTAGTTGCCTTTTAGTGTTGCTTTTTCTGATTGTTAGGTGCGAGCGCACTCGACCCGATTTATCGAAAACATCTTCACTCAGGAGCGTACAGACTTCATTGATTCGAGCGGCACTAAATAACGCTGTTGCGAACAGACAGCGGTATAAAGTTGTTTGCAACCCAGAAGTAAACAACAACTGGATTTCTTGCTGAGTAAGTATCTTCCCTCGGCCGTGTCGGTTTCGCTTCAACTACCACTTTCCTATATCCCTGAAGAATGGTTTACAACAGTCGGGTAGAGTCTGTCCAGTGGGGATGACGGTTGTTACTTGCATTGTACTAACGGCGAAGATTGTATCAAAGTGGTACCACTAGGGAATCACTTTGATACAATCCTCTTCTCTCGTTTTACCTTCTCGTACAAGGCTTCCAGTATCCAGTTATGGCGGCTGGTCTTAGGTTGGCGTTTGCCAACGAGCTGGTCAATCTCTTCAAGTAAGTCAACGGGAATACGGACTCTAACTGATTGGATTTCTTTTTCAGATTCTTCAGAGAGCTTGTCATCTTCAACATTAGCCGCCTGAATCCATTGGTCAGTTTCTTCTGGCTTGGGTCGCTTTCTCAGAGCCATTATTGACGCCTCCTGTTTGGTTTGTGTTTGGTATCAAGCTGAGGGTCAAATAGTGTGTTGTATAGTGCCCAAAGTTCATCAATTGCTTTCGGATTGCGGGGGATATATTCAATTACTGAAACTCCCTTGGCGGTAGCATCTCTCCAAGCTTTACGGTCTACAAGGATGGCATCAATGTAGGTGAGTTGAGTCAGGTCTTGAATTAGTGCGATCGCATCTGTAATGTCTTTGCCCCTAGAGGGCGATTTATTGAGAAAACACAGGGCATGAAGTGATGGGTTGAAAGCACGACCTTCTTCTATTAGGGAAGCCACTTGTTCCAATGCCCAGAGATCGTAGCTAGAGGGAACAACGGGAATGGCATAAACCTGAGAGATGGCGATTGCCGCACGTTGTTCGACCGTATCACGACCGCCAACATCAATAATGATGTCATCATATTTAGAAGCTAAGTGCTGCACCTCATCCCGAACAGCAGTACTCTGCAATTGGATGGCGGTGTAGCCCGTGTCGCTGCTGGCTAGCGTTTCCTTTCGTGCCAGAGTGAAGTCTGAGGCACTGCGTTGTTTGTCGGCGTCAACCAGGAGAACATCATAGCCTTTAGTACTCCTACAGATTGCCAGGTTTGTCGCTAGAGTGGACTTGCCTTCCCCTCCCTTGACACCACCAAGGGTAATAATCATGATGACCGTGTGGTTCCAACGTGGTACCAGAATTGTTCCAAGTTTATACCATCAAGTTGGTTTTAAGGAAAGCTGATTCTTCCGGAGCCGGGTACAAGCCTGTTGAAAAGGAAGGTAAGTAGATGCACCCTGATGAATGCCCTTTGCCTCACGGCGAGGGTTTTTTGTTTGGGACGCAATTCGCTTTGCAGGTGGGCTGAACTGCGTCCCACATTGTTATGGCTTGTCCTTGTCCTCTTCTTCTTCCTCCTCCTCTTTGTGAAGGAAGTCAGCGGCTTTTCCTCCCATCAGCCCGACCACAGCTCCGATACCTGTTTGTCAAGTGGTCAGCCTGTTGCTACCCCAGCTCTTTGAAAGCCACTCCGCTAACTCGCCAGCGCTTCGTAGTTACAGAGGGCACATGACTTGTTAGGCTAAGCCGCTTCCGTAACGGGGTGGCTTAGTTTAACTCATTCTCGTTATTAAGAAGACGAAGCTTACCCCTGATTAAATTGGCAAGCGTAGATTTACGGAATCTTAAAACGTTTTCTCTTTAAATTCCAGTAAAAATGCAGTTTATTATTCAATAATTTTTTATTATTAATATCAAAAATATTTAAATAATTCCTGAGAAAAATCACTTAAATAAGAGGATTTCAATCACCTAAAACCCATAAACAAAAAAGTTTTCATAGGAAGAGTGAATCAAGGCACATCGCCTTGAGCGTCGAAATCAAAACAAGAAGGAGACAAATATGTGTGAACCTGTAACAACCTGTACATTAGGAGCAGCAGCTTTAAAAGGTGTTGCTTATGGAGCTGGGGCGGCACTTGGTGGTGCAGCTATATCAGAAGCTATCAAAGCTGTTAAGGAATCCAGTCCAAGAACCACTTCTCCAAAAGCTGCCACAGCCTAACTAAAAAGGTATTAGCAGTCAACGTTAGGGATTTTTGTTGACACAAAAACACCAGCTAGGTTATCTGACTAACCTAGCTGGTGGACTGAAAAAAGAACTCGTATCACAGATAAAGCAAGGAGTAAAAATGGAATTTTTTCTAACCTTACCACTGGCAATTAAAGTCACTTTGTGCCTCTCAGTGGTTGTCCTAGGAATTTTGTCAGTTTCAGCAGGTGCAACTCTTGTAGTTACAGGGATAGGTCTAGCTGCGGCTGCATGGCCTGTGACAGTAACAATTGCTCTAGGTGGATTATTCGTTATAACTCTCAGCTACTAAACAATCAAATCTTTGGTTGACGCTGTACTTTTTAGGGAATAAAACAGGAAATAAGCTGGTTTATATATCCCTAAAGAGGTGGCTTGAAGCATAACAGCGCTAGAAGCGATCGATTCTAGCGCTCAACGAACGTCGATGAGGTAAAGTGTGGGACTAAGTGAACAAGACACCCGCTCCAAGTTAATTGACCCAACTCTATACCAACGGGGCTGGACTGAGGAGTTAATCAAGCGTGAGGAGAATGCCGGGACGATTGAAATTATCGACGGCGAAGCTCACAAACAAAACAGAGGACGTGTAGACTATACCCTGCGGTTGCAAGTCAGTCCCGATAGTCAACCCGTAGCTGTGGCGCTGATTGAAGCGAAAAAAGAGGACTTGCCAGCGAATCACGGTTTAGAGCAGGTCAAGCGTTACGCCAAGGGGTTGAATGTTCCCTTCTTGTTCTCTTCTAACGGTCATTTATTTGTCGAGTACGATTGCATCACGGGCATCACGTCCCATCTGCGACCCTTGGCAGAATTCCCCACACCCGCTGAACTTCGCAGTCGTTACGAACAGCACCTGGGCTTTAGTCTGGATGAACCCGCTGCCCGTCCTCTGCTAACGCGCTACCGAGGTGGGGAAAGCGCACGACGGTATTATCAAGACGCGGCTATCCGTGCCACATTGGAAAAGATTGCTCAGTGTGAGACGCGATTCCTGCCGAAACGAGCGCTGTTATCGCTGGCGACCGGGGCAGGTAAGACGTTTATCGCCGTGAATATTCTGAGTCGGATTGCCGACGCGGGTCAACTGAGACGGGCGCTGTTTGTGTGCGATCGCGACGAACTGCGTTCTCAAGCAGCAGCGGCTCTGCAAATTATCTTTGGTGCCGATGCCGCTACGGTTTCCGCAGGTGACCCGAAAAAGAATGCCCGGATTCTGATTGCTACCTATCAAACCCTGGATGTCGATAATGAGGAGGACACTGCTAACTTCCTCACCACCCATTACCCAGAGAACTACTTCAGTCACATCATTATAGATGAGTGCCATCGGTCAGCTTGGGGTCAGTGGTCGCAGGTACTCACCCGCAATCCCGATGCTGTACAGATTGGTTTGACTGCCACACCGCGTGAGCTGGAGGTTCCCGAAAACACCAGGGAAAGTCAAGCCGATGCTCAGATTACGGCTGATAATATGCGGTATTTCGGTGAGCCTGTCTACGAATACGACATTGCTCAAGGCATTGAGGATGGCTACCTCGCCGCCTGTGAAATCCAATGCAGCCAGGTCAGTCTGGACGATACGGGCATCACAATTGAGGATATCTTAGCCCGAAATCCTGTAGACGCCGACACGGGACAACCCATCAGTGAGGCAGAGTTACGCAAACTGTACGAACACACCAGCTATGAGAACCGCATCCTCTTACCAGACCGCGTGCTGGCGATGTGTCGGGATTTGTTTAATTATCTGTTGTCAACCGGAGGACCAGAGCAGAAGACAATTATCTTCTGCGTGCGCGACCGCCATGCAGATGATGTAGCTACTGTAATGAATAACCTGTATGCCCAGTGGTGTCAGGAGAACGGCTTTAAGCGCGTTGAACCCTATGCTTTCAAATGTACCGCGAAGGGTTCTGGCAGTACTTACCTTGCTGACTTAAAGGGCAGTTCGCGATCGCACTTTATCGCCACTACGGTTGACCTGCTGACGACGGGGGTTGATGTCCCGGTGGTGCGGAATATCGCCTTTTTCAAATACGTCAACTCTCCCATTAGTTTTTATCAGATGGTAGGACGGGGTACCCGTCTGGATGCGGCGACACAGAAGCTGATGTTTCGCGTCTATGACTATACCAATGCTACCCGGCTATTCGGTCAGTCCTTCTTGAGTCGGTTAACAGCGCGGCGCACGTCCACCGGGGGGGAGGGGACACCTCAACCAACGGGTGAACGACAACAGCAGCGTACCATTTTAGTGGAAGGTTTTGATGTCAAGATTACCCCAGCAGGGCGCTACATTCTGACGATGGTGGACGGTCAAACTCTGCCCGTAACTATAGAGGAGTATAAGGAACGCTTGGCACAGAAGTTAGTGGAAACGGTGCCGAATCTCACGGATTTTCGCACGATTTGGGTGAATCGAGAGGAACGCAGACAGGCGATCGCTCAATTACCGGATGGGGGACGTTCTCCCCTGGTAGTGCGTGAGGTGGAGGATTTGGAAGATTGCGACCTCTATGATGTGCTGGCAGAGTTGGGCTATGGGTTGAATCGGCGTACTCGCATGGAACGAGTCGAGGCGTTTGCTTACAAGCACGTTGACTGGTTAAATGAGATGCCTGCACCCACAGCAGCTACGGTGAAGGCGCTAACCGCCCAGTTTACCCGTGCTGGCACTGAAGGGTTGGAGAATTCTAAGATTTTCCAGACGCCAGAGGTGAGAAAGGCTGGCGGGTTGGATGCGTTGAAGGTGTTGGGTAAGCCTGCTGATGTGTTGCGGGAAACGAAGGTGAGGTTATTTGCAGCGTGATAACAACTGAATTAATAAGCCAACAGGAGGATAAGAGGGAACTGCCTGATGGTTGGCGATGGGTCAAGTTAGGGGATGTGTGCGAGATAGTAATGGGACAATCCCCAGTCGGCACGTCCTATAACTCCCTTGGAAAGGGTGAACCTCTACTCAATGGACCAAGTGAATTTGGGTCAGTTCATCCAACTCCAGTTCAATGGACAACTGACCCAACCCGTTTTGCTGAACCGGAAGACATTCTATTTTGTGTTCGTGGTGCGACAACTGGACGTAAAAATATAGCCGACCAGCGCTACTGCATTGGACGAGGACTAGCAGCAATTCGAGGTAAGTCAGGACAGGCAATCAATGAGTTTTTATTCTTTTTGTTGGATGCTGTGACTTCTACCTTACTTCGGGAGACGGCTGGCTCTACCTTTCCTAATCTTCCTGGGGAAAAGCTTGAACGTTTTAAAATCCTCCTACCGCCATTTGATGAACAGAAGCGCATAGCGGCAATTTTGAATGAGCAGATGGAAGCGGTGGAGCGATCGCGTCAAGCAACCCTAGCCCAGTTAGAAGCAGCCATTGCTCTCCCCGCTGCCTACCTCCGTGCCGTATTCAATAGTCCAGAGGCTCAGAAGTGGGAAAGGAAACAACTAGGGGAACTTGCTCAATTTAAGAATGGGATTAATTTTACTGGTGACCAGAAAGGTCAAGGCACTTTGACTGTTGATGTTTTGAATATGTACTCAGACAGTGTTTATATCCAAATGGATAAGCTCTATAGAGTAGATATTAGAATTTCTGACGAATATTTACTCCATCCTCAAGACATTTTGTTTGTGCGTTCTTCTGTAAAAGAAGAAGGGGTAGCTTGGTCAGCTTGCTTTTCAGAGTACACCGAGCCTATTACATTTTGTGGTTTTCTCATCCGAGCGAGGCTAATTGAAGCAAATATACACCCGGAATTTTTAATTTATTATCTTCGTCAAGATTCTCTTAGGAGCTTGCTTATATCAAAGTCAGGAAGAGGAACAATCACTAATATCAATCAAGAGAATTTGAAAACTGTTACCGTTCCCACTCCACCCCTTGCTGTTCAGAAGCGTATCACAGCAACTCTCACCGAACAACTGGCAGAAGTTGAACACCTACAAAAATCCCTAAAATATCAACTCGATGCTATCAATAAACTACCAGCCACACTCTTACGTCGTGCCTTTAATGGAGAACTTTAAACCAACATTAGGGAACCCTTACTCATTCCCTGGCAACTCACCAAACTGTTCTTGATAACGCGCTAACAATTCCTCTGGCGTTAAAATCCGATTTCCTCTCTCGTCAAACCAATACAACCACTCGCGCTGTAATCCTCGATGACTGCCGATTCCCCGACCAATTCCCAACCCAATTTCTGGCATCCAGAATGGCTCACCAATTTGACGTTGATAACTTCCATTGACTAACTGATAAACCTCAAACGGTTCCTGTTGGTCTCTGCGCCAAAAATCTGGGTTATAGATGACGTAATATAAAACTCCTAATTTGGCATAAATTGATAGCTTATCGTCATACTCTCCCCCTGGCGTTTGGGAGACTATTTCTAAAACAAAAATGGGAACGATATCATTTTCTTCCCACACCACATAACTTTTACGTAACCGATTTCCCCGAATCCGCTCAACCCCCAAACTCAAGAAACCATCCGGCACAATCGGAACTCTGGGATTGATACCAGTGGTATGGTAAATTCCCATATTGACCCCAAAAAACCAATCAAAGCGCTGACCCAAAATGAAACCGAGAATCAACCCTAATAAATTGGGAACAAGAGTATGAAGTTCATTATCCACAGGCAACCCATCAGAGTCAGGCAATTCATCGCTTGTTGGTAAGCGGAGCTTGGGGTCAGATTGTACCATACCAATATCCCTCTCAACTCTGGTTTTATCTTAACTTAAAGGCACATAACCATTAGATTTGGGTGCTATCTATTTCCATAAATTTCTATTAACAATACTGGTCAATTTAATGGTAGGAACTAGAAAAAAAAGTAACGGCAAAAGCTTCATCACCCAACAAAGCCTGAATAGCTACATTAAAAGCATCTGCGACATCATGCGTCGCTCGAACTGCGCCGGGGCATTACAATACGTTCCAGAACTCACCTGGATTCTATTTTTGCGAATTCTCGACGAGCGAGAACAACAGGAAGCCGAAGAAGCCGAAGCAGTGGGTGAAGACTTCCAGCCGTCCTTAGAGCCACCCTACCGCTGGCAAGACTGGGCATCCCCAGCAGGCACGAAGCGCTTAGAACTCCAGATGGGTGCATTGGGCGGGTTCCTCACCTTTGTTAATAATGATCTAATTCCCCACCTTAGAAAACTGAAGAATCTACCCAACGCCTCCCCCAGACAGAAGATTATCAGTGAGGTGATGTCCGGTGTAGAACGGGTACGCCTGGACACGGAATTCAACCTGCTCAACGTCCTGGATAAAGTTCACGAAATCACCCAAATCGACCCGACTCATATCTTCCCCATCTCTCAAGTCTATGAAGGACTGCTGCTCAAGATGGGAGAGAAGAATAACGACGGCGGACAGTTCTTTACCCCCCGCGAGATTGTCCGAGCGATGATACAAGCGATTAATCCCCAAATCAATGAAAAGATTTGCGAAAAGATTTACGACCCCGCCTGTGGTACGGGCGGCTTCTTAGCTCAAGCCTACGAGTACATGAGAGCCGCGTTGGGGGATGAAATTACGGGTGAACAGCTAGAAACTCTAAAACTCCACACCTTCTACGGACGAGAAAAGGAAAACCTCATTTATCCCATTGCCCTCGCCAATCTCGCTTTACATGGTGTTGACCAGCCGAACCTGTGGCATGGTAACACCCTCACTGGTGGGGCGAACTATGCTGATTTATTCCAAGGGGCACCCGCGCTGTTTGATGTGATTCTGACCAATCCCCCCTTCGGCGGTAAGGAACACAAGGAAGTTCAGGCGCAGTTTGCTTACAAAACCAGTGCCACTCAGGTACTCTTCCTCCAGCACGTCATCAATAGCCTGAAGCCGGGGGGACGATGTGGCATTGTCCTCGATGAAGGGGTGTTGTTCCGCACTAACGAAACCGCCTTTGTCCAAACCAAGCGCAAGCTGCTGGATGACTGCGACCTCTGGTGTATCGTCAGTCTACCTCCAGGAACGTTTGTGGCAGCGGGGGGAGGAGTCAAAGCCAATATCCTGTTCTTCACCAGGGGTAAGTCTACCGAAAAGATTTGGTACTATGACCTGTCTGATATCAAAGTCGGCAAGAAAACCCCGCTAACAATGGCTCGCTTTGAGGAGTTTTTGAAGCTGCTGCCTCAGAGAGCGGATAGCGATCGCAGTTGGACAGTCACCCGTGAGGAAATAGAGGCGAAAAACTACGACCTCAAAGCGGTCAACCCGAACGCCAAGACAGAAGAAGACACCCGCACGCCAGGGGAACTGCTGGACTTCATTGAGATGAAAGGGATTGAGGTCACGTCATCCCTGGCGGTGCTGAGGAAATGGGAGAAGTAACGCAATCGTCTGTTGCTAGGGTAGTGCTAGGAACGGCGAAGTAGATAAAGACCCAAGCCGAGAACTGGCAGATTATCGCCTTAGCAACTACATCTGCTGGCAAACCTTCTTTGGTGGTTACTTTGGAAAAAAAGCAGCAGGCGAGATATGGAAGAACTCACCCATTTTCTTGATGTGGTTAACTGTAAGTTGGCGCTGTCCACTCAATACAGCAGACACAATAGATTCAGTTTTAAAGATAGGAACAAGGTCTTTTTGCCGTAAACCAAATTCTACGAGCAAGGCTTTTAATAGCTCTACACCATAAATATCGGGAATAGGCTCTTGAGTTTCTTCGTATTCACGAACCAATGTGCCTAATACGTTGAGGTATTCACGTTCATCAGAAGTCAATTCCCCTTTATCCAGCAGAGAATCAATCACTTCTTGAGTTGCCAGTAATTCTGATTCAGAAGTGATGGGGCGCGGGGGAAAAGCTTTAAGCAATTCAACATAATTACTAGAGTAAACCATTTAATTTTTTGCGATAAACCTTCTTAATCGAGTCTTGGGGATGGCAAATCATTTAGATTTACAATCCCCAGCCTCTATTTAAGCTCTGTTAAGAAAACAAAGCTTATTAATCAATACCACGTATCCTTTTTCCAAGCTTCTTCGTCATATTCAGCGTGAGTAAGGATATTACGAATGAATATTTTTTTGTATTTATAGTCTATGAATGTAATCAATCGATATTTGTTACCTCCAATATTAAAGATAATGAAGTTACCAACTTGGTCTGCTGAGGAAAATACTTCTTTTACCTCAACAATATTTTGCCAATCGGTTGTTTCGGCTACTTTACACCACAGTTGAAGAGAAGTTTTGGAGCTGGGGTGCTTTTCCCAAAACTTCTTGAGTTTGGATGTAGAGATGATATGCATTTACGGGTTTTCCTCTAGGACAAATTTTGATAGTCATTGGTTTACCTCGTGTGTTTGTGATTTTCTACTTCTCACATCCCGCACTTTACCTAGCACATCTAGCAATTGGGGAATTGCGACAAGGGGCTAAGGATTTAGGTATCTAAATCCTTAGCCCCAATTTCCAAAGGGCAGGATTTAGGCATCTAAATCCCCAACCCCCAATCTCAACTCCAAAATTGCTAGGTGTGATATGTAAGGGGGGATGCGATACTCTTCTAACTTAGCAAATTGCGAAGTTAGGGTCAAGGTACGAAGCAAATCAAAAACCTAATGTCCATTTCTTAGGGAATGTCGTAGGGCACAATGGCGGGTATCCTTCCCTAAGAAGCGATGCCCAAGACAATATCTCTCGATGCGATCGCACAAATGAACCGAAGGAAATTCATCGCTTTATGACAAAACAACTAGTGCAAGAAGGCAGAAGTAAGGAGGCAGAAGGCAGAAGGGAAGAAAGTTTGTACAGTAAGGTTTTTAACCTTTTTTCAGTGGTGGGTTATTTCTGCCGCACTGCACTAGCTTTAGCATCCAAATTTGGATATTACACGCGATGATTCCTCTGTTAGCAATGTGCTAAAACGGCAATAATTGCCGTTTTGCCCCACGTCTTACTCAAAACCTTCGGTTTTGATATGCAATAAGGACACACTGGAGGCGAAGCTTATTGAGAATGCGATCGCATCAAAGCCACAGCTATCACAGTCGTACTTTTGCAATTGAGTCGCCATCATGTGAACTCTAGACCAAGTTGGGTGATTTTGGCAGTCGCTTGGAGATGACGAAACTCAACAGGGAAGAAAAGTTTCACCCAGTCCTTCACCCAGGTCAGCTCATCCTTAGAAAACTCGCCTCCATTATCCCGATTGAGGGCAAACAAATCTTCTACGGTATTTGAAGCTCGGAACGATTCACGAATTGCCAGCGATCGCTTTTGGCTGGAACGCTCATTATCTGATTTGGGATTGGGGTAGGGCAAGACTTTGTTGTACGTCCCCCAACCATTAAGCTCATCGACCGCTGGCACCTGTAGCGGTTCTGTGGTGGGTGGAAGTATTTCAGGCAATGTAGAAGGCGATGTAGATGCAGCTTCACAGCTAGATTCTTTACTGGGAGCCAATTCGGGAGCAATGTAGATTTCTTCCGGCAAAACTTTTAAATTATCCGGTTTATCTTGCTCTTCTACTTGTAGCGCTTTTTTGTTCTCTAAAAAGTTTGGCAATTCATCTACATTACCTTCACTCGCCTTGTGCTGTATGAGTTTCGTAGCTTCATTCGTATCTTCAGATGAAGTACACAATGCAGATGGGATTTTTGATTCTGGAGGTGCAAAAAGCTCCTCAATCCACGGTTTATCGTCATCAGAGCCACCTTTACGCAACCGGATACCACGGATTATTGTTCCCGCTGCTTTGCGATCGCGAACTACATCCTCCCAGCCCATTACTTCATTGGCTATTTGCAAGAGGTTAGAGCTTAACTTCTTGTCGGCAACCGCCTTCTGCCCTGAATCACCGCAGCAATCCCGATAGTCCTCATATAGATCGCTGAGGAATTCATAACTATCAGGGTCATGAATAATTCGCTGGTTCGCCCAGGCAGCAACCGAGTTGACTTCACACTTCAACAGCCAATCTTCTCTTTTGAATTCTGGGATTTCAGCTTCTCCGATTCCTCGGATACGCTGGGTTACTTCGTCATCCGGCATTGCTAAGGCAACCGATGTTAGTGCGGTTAATTCACTTTCTAATACCTTCTCGATGGCGGCACTCCTCTTGTAGGAAGGAATTTTATTGTTGAATATGTTTAGGCACATTCTTCTGTCCAACCCGCTGGTATCTCCCGTGAAAATTGAAGAGTTGGACGTGATAACGAGAGTTCCATAAAAACGTGAAGCTGAGGGGGATTTATATATCTCTCTGTAAGACATCGTATCGCCCCCTGTATACGCCTTTACGTCCCCGTACTTTCCTAGTTGTTTGTCTTCATCCGGGCAAGTTACTAATTGCATATTAATGTTTTTGGCAATCTCGTAATCGTCTCCTAATTTTTCCAATCGGCTAGATGTATGATTTTCCTGCCCAACAATCTTCTCCAATAGTCGGCAAAAAGTTCCTTTGCCTGTCCCTGGTTTCCCAACTAAATACACGAACATCTGCAAATCATAGAAGCGGAACTTGATTACCCCGTTCACTATTGCCAGTAGCTTAAGAACTTTGCTCTCATCATTGTTCATTGCTTCCATTGCCCATTGGTAAAATGCGGGACAATTATTGGCTAATAACTGAATTGGAGTTGGGGCTTCAGTACTAAGAGTTAATGGGCGGTAATCACGTTGTAAGTGAGATATAAAGCGGAATCCAGGGCTGTGCTTGTGGATTTTGCCTGTCGCTACTTCCAAAACTCCATTGTTAAAGGCAATCCAATTCTTCCTGTCAAAGGTATTCCATTTCTTGACCCGCAACTGCCACTCTAAAAGTTCTGCTACATTCTTTAGGTAAGAAGGAGTGTTATATTCAATACCTCTACTTTCTACGGTATCGAAGAGTAGCTTCATAAAATCTTTAATGCTGAAGGCTTCCCAAATCTTTCCGTTAAAGACTCTCCATGTGTCTTGTTCTCCATGAAAAGCCCATTTCGGTTGATATTCCTCTGCAAGTTTTGTGGCTAATTGTTTTGGTGTAGGAGGTTTCTTAGCTTTTTTGATTTCATCTTCAGACGGTGCTTTGTATTGCTCTGAAATATCAGCTAATACCTGCCTGAAAGTTTCTATCCCTTTCTGTTTTATGTAATCATCCATCCCTTTACCGTCGTCTACTGCCCACTTGCCAGTAATTGAGTAGAGAGGGACATCAAACTTTCTTAATTGATGTATTAGCTTCCTTTCCGCTTCAACTACATTTTTGTTGGCAACACAATCAGCATCAAAGGCAGTGATAAAACCAAATCCTGCTTTAGCAAACTTTTCTAAGGAAGGAACTAAGTATCGCTTCCCTTGCGGGTCATTCTTGCTGCTGGTTAACCCCATCTCTACACCTAAGAGTGCGATTGTCGGGAGTCCATTAGATGTACCTGCAATCGCCTTGAACAGCCCTTCAGTGACAAGTAGGCAAGGATGCCCCTGAACCTTATAAGCACGTTCCTTAAGGGCTTCCATGTCTCGCCAGAATGCTTTATCGCTGGGATGGCTAGGAAGGATGGCATCGTAATCACCAGCGTATTCTTGAGGTGTGCGGTACTTAGGTGCCCTCTTCTTACCTGCTGACGTGTCGTGACCAGACAACCACGGGCGATCTGGCTTGAACTGAACTTGCCAGCCATCGCCTTGTAGAAGGATTCCAGGGGATTTTGCCGGATATCCTAATAGCTCGGTTGCCTTGTGGATACTAATGGAGCGACAGTTGGCGACTACCCAATCTAGAGGGAGCGATCGCTTTTCAATCAATTCCTTGTAGTGTGCTGCTAGTAAGGGATTAGGACATTCAAGTGTTGCGGTTGATGCTTGATTTGATACAGTAATAGTAGTCATGGGTTCCACTCATGAAAAATACAAGGAAGAGCGGTTCTGGTACGTCGCTAAACATTGCCGGAGCCGTTCTTTTTAATTTATTTGTGAAAAGATTTTACTCTTTAATCCGCATCGTCATCATCATCTTGCAGTTCAGATAACTCCTGTTTTGAAGTTTCCTCTGCTGTTCCTGCCTGGATTCTGTCCCACATTTCCTCGGATGAAATATTACGTCTCCTTGCTAGGTAGCTAACTCCTTCCTGAATCTGCTCTTTCTTTTCCACTAGAGAAGTTTGAAGGATGAATCTAGCTTGTGCAGATAGAGTATTTCTGGCTAAGAAGGCATCAGCTTTGAGCAAATGTTCGTAGTATTCACTCAACGGAGCCATCTTAAAGCGTTCGTCTTTCTTCGCACTCATAGTCTCAGGCACTTCTATGTGTCCCTTTGGCAGGGGTAGCCAATTATGCTCCAAAACAAGGGGTAACTCCATATAAATCTTGATAAAAAAGTAGTGGATACCGTTTGGACAGAAAATGTTACGTCCGTGTCCCATAATGCTATCATTGCGCTTAGGTAGAGGAGAAAATTTCACAAAAACAAATCGCTGGAGTGATTGGTGCGTAAGGCAGTGCATCACTTCGGAGGAGATTTTTTTGTCTTTTTTTCCGCCAATGCAAAGGCAATGCATCTGCAATCCGTTGCTGTATGCGTAACTAATGCGCTTAGGAGGCAAACATAAACGCTCATGCATTACCAACGTCATCATCCTGCGGTATTGCACCGTGATGACTAATCGCTAAATAAGGAGGTGATCGTACTGGCTACGATATCCGATGCACGTATTGAATACGAATTGATTTTTGGTCGCTGCACTGATAACCATTGGCGGAAGATTCAGAAGATTTTGCAAAAGAATCAGATGGAAGTTACGCCTAAAAACGTCAAATTTTTCGCAGAGATTAGAAAAATAATTCCAAGATGTGCGATTGGTGTTGATGGAATTCTTACGTGTTACTCCAAAGCAGAGAAACTATTAAGCAATACATCCAAAAACATCACCGGAGTAGAAGTTTTAAATCTACTTTCTACTTATGGGATAAAACCACATCAATCTACTGTGACGAGATGGTTTCGACACTTAGGAGGATATAAACGCGATCGAGAATATTCGCCAGAAGATTTAAAGCCAATTCTCACGAATGCATTCATCTACAAAGCTATCCACGCTCACGATTTAGAGGAGTTGTCCTCATGAAGACTTTCGTTAAGCGTCTACAAACCCGTGCCAGCAGAAAAGGAATTAAAGTTTCCCTGCAACAAGTTCGGGACATTTATCAAGCTGTTGTGACTGACCTAGAAAGTCCAACAGAGGAGGAGATGAAGATAGTTTTATCTAAGCTGGAATTGTCCACTCAAAACGTATGCGAGTTAGTAGCAATACCTGAACCTGCAATTACTGAAATCACAGAGGAAAGTAATGCCGATGTTTGGGAGTTGGTACAGCCAGAAGAGAACACGATCGCACTTGACCCAGCAGAGCCAGCAGAGGAAAGCTTAGCTATTGGTGTACAAGAATCTTCCGAGGTACTCCCTAATGAAGAGGTGACCTACTTAGATCGCAGTGAACCGCAACGGGCATTAGAAAAAACTGGTGGATTGACATTGCAGGAGACAGATAAACGCTCACTTATCCAGCAGCAAGCCTCATCATTAAGCGTCGAGTTAGATACTGCGGAACTAACCACGGTAGCTGGACATATTGCAGATAATTATAGCAGCTTTGAAGATGCGTGTCGTCGTATCCAGTCCGTAATCCTCATGGTATTAGACCAGCGATTCGAGAGAGCTTCAGGAGTACTTGACAATACTCTCCTGACAATCCTAAATCGCGCTTCTGGTAATTTTCAATCCCTTAACGGACGTGCATCACAAGGCTTTTCTGCTATTGCTCAGGAGCTGAAGAGAGTGGATACGGACTTTAAAAGTCAATCCGCACAACTCGAACGGAATCTCAAGCAGTACCTACTCAACTCCTAATACGGCTAGTAATTCTGCTGATGTTCCTTTATTCCAAGACATCTCGATTGCAGAATCATTAAAACTTTTGTATCGACCGAGTCAAGGAGCTATCGGATTTACTCTCGTTGCCTTCCTCTTAATCACTGGAATTGTCGGCGCATTTTGGAATAATCACCTAGAGCTTAGGGAGGAAAAAAGGATTATCCAGGCAAGAGAGTCATTTAAGGAGTGTTATCAGCAGAAATGTCCTTATGTATGGGACAAGCGGTTACAACAGTTTGTCTTTTCATGTACACAACAAGAATCCTTAGAGGCTGAAAAATGTTGCAAAATGTAATCCCAGGACGGAAGAAACAATCTTCTTATTACAAAGACCACGTAACGAAGCGAGGTAAGAACATTGTCCAGGATGTAAAGAAAGCATTTGGTGACGATGTAGATGACCTTTTAAATAAGGCGATGGAGGGTGATGGAGCAACGCTAAGAATGTTAGGGGAACGGCTCCGGAGAGGTGAGATAGCCCTCGAACTATTACCCCTGGTAGAGCAAGCCCTAACGACTCATTACGACGCTACAGCACAGTTTAATAAGACCAAAGCAAATGTCTTAAAATCTGGCTCCAAGAACGCCCTAGCTATTAAGAAAGCAAGGGTAGATGTCGGACTAGCCAATCAACGTCATCAGCATGAAAATAAGGAGATTGCCCTACGCTATAGCCTCGGTAAAAAGTCCGAAATCCAACGACATACTTATGCGATGGGGTTTGAAAGACTGAAAGCGTTTGTTGCTCATTCAATGACCAAAACAGAACAAGCTGTTAATGTCCAAAAGACTATCAATCAACCCGCTATCAAACAAGCTAAGTCCGATGGAGAACGCACGATGGAGGTAGCGAAGCATCTCTTGGAGAATGGTGAGAAAAGCCGTGTGGATTTATTACCTCGAAAAGTTTATGAAGTTCCTGGCAGTAAGGAAAATCAACCGACATGGTTTGGGAAGTTGAAGACTTTCGTAGGAATGAATTAAAGGATTGCTTTGATGTACACGCCTCCTGATGCCCTCTACAAAGCGACAGGAGGCTTCTTTATAAGAGAGATGCTGCAATGTTTGATGATGACGATTTACATTTATTCGTGGATAGTCCAGAGGATGAAGAGGAGGACTCATTAGATATAGAAGAGAGTTTAGAACCTAGCCCAAAAGTACAGGAACTCTCAGAACATGACCGATTCTTATTATATCAGACTCAGCAGTTTAAGGAGAGACAACATAGCCGTAGGAAAGTCGAGTCAGCAATGGCTTTGATACTTTGCTCCACACTTTCGGGGAACGTTGCTTTATTGTTCGTTGAGTGGGGTGCTAGTTGGTTATTGGCAGCAACACTTAGCACTTCCATAGGAATTGCTTCAGTAGGATTCATTCCTGTAGGAGAAGGAAACAAATTAATAGCCAAGGCTAAGTATCTTGTTCCTGTAGGAGCTTCTTTCTTCGCTACGAATGACTATCGGGATAAAGAGCTTCAAGCCTGGTTAGGAATTCAGAATTATAAATCCGATGTCGCCACACATAATTACGGTGAGCCGATTCAGATTCAAGCCGATGGGGTCTTGAATATTGCCATAATTATCGCCGGGATTTTAGCAATAATCTTTGGTGGTTTATTGGTATTTAGGAGTGACGAACGCAATATAAACGATATAGATTTTTAAGGGGTATTGCATCGTGGAAGTTAGAAGTATAAACGAATATCTAGAAGTCCTTTCCCAGCAGACGAAGAGGGCATCAGTACTTAGTTACGGTCTATGCGGCTTAGGATTTCTCCTGTACTTACACGCCATGATAGGAGCGTCTAAATATGAGCTAGTGCAATACTGTTTTGCTCCTAAGACATCCCCGAAAGTTGAAGGACTATGTACTCCTGACAAAATCTATACTTTGCCAGCCAAAGACGTTTCTCCTATGGTTAGCGGTAATTCCGGGATGTCTTATCCCATCCGGAATCATAAAGGATACATACTTCCTGCAACGGCACTCAAGCAGGGAGTTATCAAATCCTCGAAGCCGTTCTACTTTGCAGAAACTATATTAGGTTCCGTATTGATTGGTTTAGGGCTAGGACTCCATCAATACCGCAGTGGGAAGAATGAGCGGGATTTCCCAATCATCTATGAGCTACAGAAAACACATCTTGAGAATGTAAAAGTTCGGTTTGAATATCACCGCAACAAGAACGCTCGGAATGTGGAATTAGAAGATACTACCCATGCCGTTATCACGGAAGAAACTCTCGAACAATTATCTCCCGAATTACAGGAGAAATTAGATAGAGCAAGGGCGATGGAGTTTGAATTGGCAGAGGCAGAGCATGAGATGACGCTAGCCGAAATCCAAGCAGCAAAAGCACAATTCCATGCCGAAGTAGCAAAGAAACAGCATGAGGTATCCAAGTTAAGCAATCCTACTCCTAAGAAAGAATCAACAGGTAATAAGGAAGCGACAAAACTAGAACTGATTGAGAAGTTGAAAGACCACGAGGAGGGTTGGCTGTATGAACTCTGTACGGGTTACAAGCCGTTGTGGATACTTGGGGACATGGGGAGTTGGAAGTCCTATTGTGGGGCAACAATAGCGCTTTGCAGATACTACTTGAATGATTGGCTGTTACAAAGTATCTGCGACCCACATGGACATCAGAATAAGCATGAATCGTGGAAGGAACTGCTGCAATTGGAGCCTACGTGTTACGGAGGTAATCAAAACTGGGAACAGATAAATGAAGGGCTGAAAGCATCATTTGAAAGGTGGAACACTCGAACAATGAAGGATGCAATTATTACCAGCATTTTTGATGAAGTGACCAACTACAGCAAACATGATGAATCAAAAGATTCTGCAAAGGAGTTCTCTAGCCGTGCGGTGAGTGACCCTCGCAAAGCGGCTGAGGGAATCATTATGATCGCTCATGCGTTTAGCAATGCGGCGACGGGTGGCTCGGAAGGATACGCCGATGCTAGGACGGGTAACAGCATTCAACTTCGCCTAACCTCTACAAACAAAATGACACCCACATTCAAAGGCAAAATGACAGGATTTAAGGATGAGGACGGGAACGTGCTAGAGGATATGCCCGTAACGATTCCCGTATCTTGGTTCAGCCCAGAGAAAATCCGAGCAATGTTTGAATAGTCGTTGGTTGTTAGTCGCCAGCTCGGACAAGTTCAATGCGAGGGCATTAATAAGGAGAAAGTGACGATGAAGTTCGATGAGTGGTATCCGCCATACATGAAGCGAGGCATAGTTCAGAGAAAGTGTGAATGCATCGGCTGTAGGGAATCAACCTTCTGGCGATACGATTACAAGACAGAACACGAGCGGATTTTCTTCGCTGCCTGTAGCGGTGAATGCCTGACTCAAGTCATTAAGTCAGGTCTTCGGAATCCAGTAGGAGACATCATCATTCCGATAGAACCTAAGAATGCCGCGTTGAGAGCTATCGAGAACGCATTCTGAGCTAAGCCCTGGTGCCTTGGGTTAGACCTGCTAGGCTCCGCGCAATCGCTAAGTTTTGTCTTTAAGAAACGCTGCTTTCTGTTCTGGCAGCATCGCTGCCCAAAGGTCTACTACGTTCAAGCCGTGTGGAGGAAGGTCAGGTATCGTTAGGTTGGTCTTACCTTTCTTACTAATCATGTCTTGGAAAAATTGGTTCATTGGGGCATCGATTTTCTCTGCATCGGGTGTGGTGTAGACCTCTTTGGCGATTTTATCGCTCTGGGCCATCTGCCGATTTCGCATATTTGTTTTGAGTTGAGGAGCTACGTGCAAGTTCTCAATGTGAGAGTTGAAGAGTCTTCGCATCTCATGAGGATTGACGGATTTTCCAGTGAATCCCTCAGTAGCACTTCTGACAGTTCGGTAAACGCTTGTTGGTGTTAAAGGCTTTTTATTTCTTAATCCAAAAAATAAATGATTCGTTTTTGGAGCCAGTAGAGACCGATACTCATGAACCCATTTATTGACGTAATCATAGAGAAAGGTTCCGTCAAAAAACTGATGATTTGGTAGGTAGTAAGGATTAAATCCGTAAGTATCGAAGGTTTTGCCATTTCGCATACCAATAACCCACCGAGCCTTTGATGGGTCAGCCATTTGACGAGCATCAATTACTTCCTTGCCGATGATTTGCCCCAGAACAAATGACTCTCCAATAATTAAACTGCGGAGAATCTGTTGTCTGGCTGGAGGCATTACACAAAAGAAAGCATATAAAAGAAATCGCTGATAATTACCAGCAATTGCTGTTGTAGAACGTTTTTTTCCAATACGTCTATTCCGATACCTATTAAGTCTTTCAGTATCGGCGAGTGTTTTCAAGTGAATCAAAACATCATAGATGTCCCGTATGTTTTCATCTACTTCATGCCAAGGAATCGCTTTTTTACTTTTAGGAATAACAGGGTCTTGTTGTTTTACTTTTTTGGTGTTTTCATTTATTAGTTTCCGAATTTCTTCAACGGCTGGTATGCCCTTGTATGCCACGTCGTAACCTTTTCTGCTATCAACTTTTCTCTCTTCCTGATAAAGAAATTTCGCTATGTTCAAAAAAGTAAAAAGCAAATTTTGTTGGGTCTTGGGAACGTTAGACCATATATCAATAATTTTTTTGATGTTGTTGACCGTTTTTTGAGCTACCCGTATAGCTTCTTCATAAGCATCTTCCTCTGCATCTCGTCTATCTTGGCGGTTTGGATAAGCTTCTTTATCTAAAATGAGTTTTACAACAGGAACGAAATATTCCATTCGCACTTCATCCATTGGGACTTTTCCAAGGCGTACTACATCGATAACTTTCTGGGGATTGTTGTTAGCCCTCGGTTCGGGAGTCTTATATTCAGTCAACAACCCTAATAGCCTTTTAAGCTGCCTGATTTCGACTGTAATATCTTTTTTTCCGATTATCTCTATTAAAAACTTTGAATAATCTTTTATTTGTTGCTCTAACACTGGATTGAAGTAATCTCCTACACAAGCTCCCAATGCATACGGTGGTCTATATGGTTTTTCCCGAAGGCGTTGTTCAGGGAATTTTCGAGCAAAGCTAACTGTTGTTTCTTTGTCGTTTTTTTCATGGGGAATTGCCCACTGCATTTCTATTAGAAAGGAGCAAAACTTTTTGAAAGAACAGATGACGTTACGGGTTGTATCGTTGGAGATAACCTCTTGTTCTTCCAAGGTCTTTAACCGTTTTTCAAGAAGATTCGGGTCTAAGTCTACAATTTCCTGTGGTGAAACCGATTCAAGAAATTTTAAGCCTGGCTCTTGTTTACGGTTCGGCGCTTCTGGACCACCCAAGAGCGGAACAATGTGTTTGACAATTCGTGACCTGATATTTGCTGTGTCTTCTTTGATTGTTTCGATAGCTTGTCTTGCGTTAGACGTATCCATTATTTATTACCTTCTAGTTTAAAGTTAAAAGATTGCGATTCGCAGTCAACGAAAGCGGTAGTAAATGCTTGATTGCATCCCGTTATATCACGACAAATATTGATTATCAAAGAAAGGGCAGTACAGCCATACAAAGGAAACTCACGACTTAGAAATCCTGTATTCATCCTATAGAAAGGATTCCAGATATTTACATCAACAAAAATGTAATACTTGAATGTAATATAAAAGTAATGTTGTAATAAATCTGCAATACTGCGGTTTGTAGCCAATCTCTTTCTCTGAGCTTTCTTTAAAATCATTTCCTTAATCTAATTGCCGTATTATTAACTCGCAACTGATTGTTTTTGCTATAAAAATAGTAGAATTTGAGAGCAAACCGAACTCAAATAATGGCATGACAAAGAAAGGAGCGGAGCCTTGGAATAAAGGGCGAAGAGCGAACTATGATATGGATTATCGAGAAGGTCCGGTCTACAAGAATAGGTCGCTGAATCAATTTGGAGAAAAGAAGGAGGGGTCTTCAATTCAGTTCACTCCAACGTTGTGGAACATGTTAAACAATTTGGAAAAATCGGAATCAAAATTGCGGCGAAAAAAGATTTCGCGCAGTGAGGTCACGGAAGAGCTTTTAAGGGCTGTTCCAGAGCTAGTTGAGGCAGTAGAAAACTTTATAGTGACGTGGGCAAAATCACTCAAAAATACTAAATATTGAGCAATAAAATGCCCTGGTTAAAACGCCAGGGCATTTTGTTATTTTGGATATTAACTATTTCATTTCCAAGAACCGCCGTAACTACGAAACTCTGTAATTTGGGAAAGCGGCACGAATTGTAAGGGCTGACCTCTCCCTCCGCTTCCCTTCCAAGTCCAAGCAACATTATCTGGGTCACGTTCGCGACTCCAAGCTGCAAAGCTCTCCTTCCCCTTCCCCCGTTGCTTCTGAACCGCCTTATCCGAGATACCCAGTCGCGTTGCCAAGGTAGTTTGCGAAAGCGGAGCTGGGGGTAGCGTCGGAGTGGGTGCGCTACTAGGTACTTCACCTCGTGCTGTGTTTGCAGGAGAAGCGGATTGCCTCGGCACTGTACTCGGTGCTTCATAGGATACGTCACTGGCTGGAGGAGTAGTGGAATTTGATGCGGTACTTTGTACGGTGCTAAGTGCCTCACCTGGTATGTTAGATATCTTATCAGAAGTGGAATCAAATGCGGTACCAAGTGCTGCATTAGGGGCGGTACTGTCTGACTTCATCGGTGCCTCCAGTGCAGTTACTCTCATCTCTATCCTTGTCAGCTCGATAACGATGGTATTTAAAAAATCACTGATTCTTCCTTTTCGTACATTACCCGTCTGCTCTACGGGATACGGTACTCCTAGATAATCAGACAAAATCTCTACAATGGCGGCGCTACGAGACTCGATGCCAGCTTCTTTCTTCCAATCGTCCAGTGCCTCAAGAATTACTTGAGGAATATAAGCCGTAACCTTTGGGTGTTCTGTTCCCATGTTGTGCAGCACTCAGTACGTCACCCAGTAGTGTACGGCTTTTCTCCTTAGTAAACTGGTGCCATAAGTGTGCTTATGAGACGGCTCGCACATTCCGGTTTAAGAACGTTTACCGGAATGTTCAACAAATTAACGAAGCCTCAAGGGCAATGAGCTTGCATACAGCAGGATGGCTGACATCTTACACCGGCAGCGATAGCAAGTGCGATGAAAGTTCCGCCAGGTATTTCATTTGTCGAAGGGCAAGTGCGCTCGCTGTGAACCTAGCAGGTCTTGTCCAACTGAATACAGTTTTTTTTGGATGGGGCGGTTTAATGTAGGTTGCCTCAACCTGCCCGATAGAATGTTTGACAAACTGGGTCAATAATTGGGATAGCAACAAAAATGTCTACACTTAAACTGCCAGATGGTCCCCAGACACACCCTTGGGTACAGACGTTCCAGTGGCTCGCTAATCCTCTAGGTTACATGGAAGCCTGTGCCCAACGCTATGGTGATATCTTCACTCTCCGGATTGGTCCAGTCTTTACCCCTCAAGTATTCATTAGCAATCCGCTAGCGATTCAGGAGATTTTCAGTACCGAGCCAAAACAGTTGGACTCGGGTGAGGAAGCGGGTATTAAATCGCCTTTACTGGGGCGTCAATCACTGGTGACGATCGCTGGAGAGCGGCACCGAAGGCGGCGCAAGCTGTTAATGCCTCCCTTTCATGGAGAACGGATGCGGGCTTATGGTCAACTGGTGCGTGACATCACCGAGAAAGTAACGGGGCGATGGACGATTGGAGAACCCTTATCAATTCGTCCTGAAATGCAAGCGATCTCCTTTGAGGTCATCTTGAAAGCTGTATTTGGTTTAGAGGAGGGTTCTCGTTACGAAACGCTACAGGAACTCTTGAGTGCACTGCTAAATCCCAAGAATTCTCTGTTGCAAGGCATGATTATTGTTTTCCCCGTGCTGCAACGAGATTTTGGGACGTGGAGTCCGTGGGGACAGTTGATGCGCCAACTACAACAAATTGACGACCTGATCTACTCTGAGATTGCCTCTCGCCGAGCCAAACCCGACCCATCTCGGACTGATATTCTGTCAATGATGATGTCGGCTCGTGATGAAGCGGGTGAGCCGATGAAAGATGTGGAACTACGAGATGAGTTGATGACCCTGTTGATAGCGGGTCATGAAACCACGGCGCTTGCCTTAGCTTGGGCATTGTACTGGATTCACCATCTGCCCCAAGTGCGTGAGAAACTGTTGCAAGAGTTGGATGCCCTCGGTGAAAACCCCGATCCGAGTGCAATTGTGCGACTGCCCTATTTGAATGCTGTTTGCCAAGAAACGCTGCGAATTTACCCAGTGGCGATGTTGGCATTAAATCGAGTGGTCAAGTCACCGCTAAAGATTGCGGGCTACCAATTCGAGCCTGGTATTCTACTGGTTCCCTGTATTTATTTGACCCATCATCGCGAAGATTTATATCCTCAAGCGAAGCAGTTTAAGCCAGAGCGTTTTCTAGAACGCCAATTTACCCCGTATGAGTTTTTGCCCTTTGGAGGCGGTAACCGTGCTTGTATTGGTATGGCATTTGCTCAGTTTGAGATGAAACTGGTTCTGGCAACAGTGCTATCTCGTTGGCAGTTGGAACTGGCTTCTCGCCAACCCGTTGAGCCAGTACGTAAGGGCGCTCTGCTGGGACCCGCTCAAGGAGTGCCGATGCTGGTGAGAGGGAAGCGTCCTGATTTTCAGCGAGTGGGGGTTTGAGTATCATCCGAACTGTTGTGAACAACAGCTACCACATCGGGTGGGCGTACTACGCATCCGAGTCAAAAACTACTGGAAAGGGAAACTCATGAAAAATTTCTTTTTAGGAAGCTTAGCGGTGCTTCTTGCACTGTCGGGGACGGCAAGAGCAAGCGAGCCGAATCTCACCTCAACAGAAGCTTGCCAGAAGGGGGAACCCGAATGCGTAGACCTCGTTATCGAAGAGATGGAACGCCGATACGAGCTACTGGCAGAGCTATGTGACCATGATGCCTTGTTTGCACTTACCTACTTGCGAACTAGTGAAACGTTTCTCTCGACACTCGACGAAATTGAGTATGAGGACCCAGCTTCGGTGGTTCGGGAGGATGCACTGTTCGCCGAATACTATTTTCGCCCTTACGATGCCTACCACTCAGGAGTAGGCATCGTCCCACCAGCTTGGCAGATTGCCTTTGATACAGCACAGAATCGTTCAGTGGTAGGTGCAGGCAACCTACTTTTGGGCTTCAACGCCCACATTCAACGGGATTTGCCGTTTGTGCTGTATGAGCTTTACCTTCAAGGCACTCCAGTAAGTTACTCAGACCATACCCGCGCCAACCAATTCCTCCAACAAGTGGATGTGACCGAGGAACTGGTACAGAAGTTTGACCCGACCCTTGACGACACAGACTTGCCGGGTGAAGAAGATGACCAGCAGACGTTTCAACTCATCGCTGGGTGGCGTGAAGTCGCCTTCCTCAATTTTGAAAGACTCCGAGATGCTTCGACCGACTCAGAGCGAGAACAGGTGGCAGCAGAAATTGAAGGGTACTCAGCCGCATTTGCACAGGGGCTGCAACAGCAGTTCAGTTACCCACCTGGCACGGATAGCTCAGCTAGGGATGCTTACTGTCAGCGATGCCAAGAAGAAAATCACGCTTCCGTTCCCGAACCCCATTTGGGGTCAGGATTATTGGTGGTGAGTGGCATTTGGCTGCTCATGAATAAGTTCAAACCCAAACGATTACTCTAAATTATTGAGTATTAAACCACCAAGGGTCAGGAACCGACCCAGTTTTAACCAAAAAAGCTTTTTTACGCATAAATCGTTTGAGTGCAGCCGCCCCCATCCTCGAACCCCCCATGCCAGAAAACTTGAAGGCGTTTTTTTCTCCTTCATGTATTAATGCGGTTAATCCAGCGTCGTTGATGTTGATAGCACCAGCATCAATACAGCGTGCTACGTTTAAGGCTTCGGTTTGCGAACCGGCAAACACAGCCGCACTGAGTCCGTAGATGGTATCGTTTGCTAATGCGATCGCCTCCTCAATCGTGGAAAATGGCATCACGGGCATAATCGGTCCGAAGGTTTCTTCCGCCATCACC
>JAESFV010000321.1_pt1 | contig 26134 bp, 30 predicted proteins | sample 9269471 | NCBI WGS metagenome assembly JAESFV01 (sample SAMN14502647, study PRJNA617108) | algae metagenome | isolation source: Symplocastrum torsivum CPER-KK1 and co-occurring heterotrophs from... | place: USA: Central Plains Experimental Range, Colorado | collected 2001-01-01
TGCACGGCGATCACGCCCTCGATCTACAAGGCCGAACGGACACTGCAAATCGCGAGGGAGGTGTGTCCGGACGCGATCACCGTGCTTGGCGGCGTGCATGCCACCTTCATGTTCAAGCAGGTCCTGTCAGAAGCGCCGTGGATCGACGCCATCGTTCGCGGCGAGGGCGAAGAGGTGATGCTCGAACTGGTGCAGGCGATCGACCAGGGTCGCTGGCCGCATGACCGCGACCGCATCAAGGGACTGGCCTATCGCGCCGGCTCCGAAATCGTCGCAACGCCGGCGGCGCCGACCATCAAGAATGTCGACGGCATTGTACCGGACTGGTCGCTGCTCGAATGGGAGAAGTACATTTACATCCCGCTCGGCAAGCGTGTGGCGATTCCGAACATGGCCCGCGGCTGCCCGTTCACCTGCTCGTTCTGCTCGCAATGGAAGTTCTGGCGCGACTACCGCATCCGCGACCCGAAAAAGGTGGTCGACGAGATCGAACTGCTGGTCGAGAAATACAATGTCGGCTTCTTCATCCTCGCCGACGAGGAACCGACCATCAACCGCAAGAAATTCATCGCCTTCTGCGAGGAACTGATCGCGCGCGGGCTGCCCGACAAGGTGCAATGGGGCATCAACACGCGCGTCACCGATATCATGCGCGATGTCGAATATCTGCCGCTCTATCGCAAGGCAGGGCTGGTGCATGTCTCGCTCGGCACCGAAGCCGCCGCGCAAATGAAACTCGACCTCTTCAACAAGGAAACCAAGGTCGAGCAGAACAAGCGCGCCATCCAGCTTCTGCGCGAGGCCGACATCTTCACCGAAGCGCAGTTCATCGTCGGTCTCGACAATGAGACCGTCGAAACTTTGGAGGAGACCTATCGCTTCGCGCGCGACTGGAATCCGGATCTCGCCAACTGGTCGATGTATACGCCGTGGCCGTTCTCGCCGCTGTTCCAGGAGATGCGCGACAAGGTCGAGGTGTTCGACTTCGACAAGTATAATTTCGTGACGCCGATCATGAAGCCCGCGGCGATGGATCGCGCCACCCTCCTCGACCGGGTGATGCACAATTATCGCCGCTTCTACATGAACAAGGCGCTGTTCCATTATCCGTGGCGCGGTACCGGCTATCGCCGGCGCTATCTGCTAGGTTGCCTCAAGGCCTTCATGAAAGCCGGCTTCCAGCGCACCTTCTACGATCTCGGCAAGGTCGGGTATTGGGGACCGCAATCGAAAAAGAATGTCGATTTCCATTTCGATGAGACCCGCACCATCGCGACCGCGCAGATGGCCGACTGGGAGGCTGCCGCCGATCGCTCGCGCAAGGCCGAGGAACGCAAGGCCGCGTTGCGCGCGCAAATGAAGGACAAGGCGGCGGATCGCGCCGCGAGCGTAATGGCCTGCGGCGGCGGCGCCGAGCAACTGAGCGAAGCGCAGCTCGAAGCACTGGCCGGCGGCGCGCGCCAGCCGCAATCGGCGGTGCATTGACCCACATGCACGCCACCCTGGCGCTGACCGGCGAGCATGGTCGCGGCGATGCGGCGGGCCGGATCGGACCGAATGCGGTGATCCGCGTGGCCGAGGTACTCGCCGAGGAGATGGGAGCGGCGACCACCCGGTCCCTGTTCGCGGCCGCCGGGTTGTCGCGCTATCTCGACGCCATGCCGGACGAGATGATCGACGAGGACGAGGTCACCTTGCTGCATGCGGTGCTGCGTGAACGCCTCGGCGTCGCACGCGCGCGCCATGTCGGCTGGCAGGCCGGGCATCGCACCGGCGACTATCTGTTGGCTCACCGCATTCCGAAGTTCGCGCAAGTTCTGCTGAAGCGCCTGCCGTCACACTTGTCGAGCAACCTGCTGCTGCGGGCGATCGGCCGCCATGCCTGGACGTTCGCGGGGTCCGGCACATTCAGCGTGAGGCCTGGCCATCCGCTGCGGCTTGTCATCGCCGGCGGCCCGATCAGCCGTGGCGCAAAGGCCGGTGAAGCGGTATGCGATTTCTACGCCGCAACCTTCGAACGGCTGTATCGCGAACTCGTCGATCCCCGCACCACAGCCGTCGAGACCGCCTGCGAAGCGGCCGGCGCCGCGGAATGCGTGTTCGAATTGCGCTTCTAGCGCGCGCTCATTTCGGCTTGGCCGGAGCCGGCTTCTCGGCTTTCTCGAGCTTGTCGAGCCGCGCCTGGGTCGCTGCCAGTGCCGCTTTCAATGCCGCGATCTCGTTTCGCGCCGATGCCAGCTCCTTCCCCGCCGCATCGAGCTTCTGCCGCGCGTCACGCGCGCCGCGCTCGATCGCAGTCTGCAGAAATTCGGTATTGGCCTGCAGGCAGGAGGTACGGCGATCCATCTGCTTTTCAGCGGTGCACACCTCGAGGCCGCGCACGTCCTGCGCCTGCGAGGGCGATGCGGCACAGAGGCCGCACAGCACCAGCGCGGTGACGGATTGGACGGCGCGCAGCCGCTTATTGTTGGAGCTTTGGCTTTTCATCCGGCACGGCCTCGGGCGTTGCATTGAGAGTGTCGTCGTTACAGGACCAGTCCTTCGGCTGACAGGCGATCCCGATATTCGAGCAGACCGTATGGCTGCAGGTGCGGCAGCCATCGGTGAATGACTTGCAGTTCGGCGCAGCGCGCAGCACCCGCTGCCACCAGCTCTCCGCCGCCTTTGGATTTTCCTCCTCCGGCTTCTGCAGATCGAGCTTTGCGTCATCTGCGGACTTGTCCGCCGGGACCGTTTGAGCCGGTGTTGATTGCGGCGCCGCCTGATCCGATGCGCGCGCGCCACCGCAGGCAAGCAGCAGGACCAGGGCAATGGCGGCGGCAGCGCGCATGTCAGTCGATCTTCAGGCCTAGCTTCTTGATCAGCGTCGACCACTTGGTCTCGTCGCGGTCGAGCAGCGCTTTATGCTCCTCCGGCGAACTCGACAATGGCTCGGCGGCATCGTTGGCAATGCGGGCGCGCACATCGTCCTGCGCCAGCGCCGCGCGCAATTCCTTGTTCAGCCGTTCGATGATCGGACGCGGGGTGCCAGCCGGCGCGAGCAGACCGTAATAGAGATCGGCCTCGAAACCCGGCAGTCCGGATTCCGCCACCGTCGGCACGTCCGGAAAATGGCTGGAGCGCTTGGCCGACGTTACCGCGAGCGGGCGCAACGTCCCCGCCTTCAGGTTGCCGAAGGCCGGCGGGATGATGTTGCACGCCACCGCGACATGCCCGCCGACCAGGTCTGTGATGCTTTGCGCCGTGCCCTTGTAGGGAATGAGGTTCATGTTCACGCCTGCCGAGGCCATGAACAATTCGGCGCATAGATGCGAACCCGTGCCCTTTGGCGAGGAGCCGACATTGATCTTGCCCGGCGCCGCCTTCGCCGCCGCGATCAGGTCCGCGATCGTCTTGTAGGGCGCCGACGGCTGCGTCATGAACGCCATCGGCATCACCGCGATCAGGCCGATGGCGTCGAAATCCTTGCGGATGTCATAGCCGGGACTGGCGTAAAGGCTCGGGTTGATCCCCATCGTGCCGGTATGGCCCAGCAGCAGTGTGTAACCGTCAGGCGCGGCCTTGGCCGCCGCTCGCGTGCCGATGACACCGCCGGCGCCGCCGCGATTGTCGACAACAATCTGCTGGCCGAGCGTGGCAGACAGCTTGTCGGCGATGATGCGCGCCATCGCGTCGTTGCCGCCGCCGGGCGGGAACGGCACGATCAGCGTGATCGGACGTGTCGGATAGTCCTGCGCCTGCGACATCGGCACCGCCACGATCGTCACAGCGGCGGCGAGCGTCAGCCCGACCAGTCCACGACGCAGCAACGCTGCGGTTCCGCTCCCGTAAGCACTCACGACCGCCCCCTTTTTTTTGCCAGGCGGATGCAATGTCAGATGCGGCGCCGTTAAAAACAAGACCGCCGGTCTCCGTTCGGGAGCCGGCGGTCACGCGATAAACCGAAGCTGAAATCGCCCGATCAGTGGATGCTGGACGAAGCCTGCATCCGCGCGATTTCGTCCTTCACCTGAAGCTTGCGACGTTTCAATTCGACGATCTTGGCATCGTCGGTCGACGGATGCGCAATAGCGTCAGCGATTTCGTTCTCAAGCGCCCGATGACGGGCCTTGAGCTCCACAAGATGCTCTTGCATGGACATGGGGGATTTGGCCTCCTCGTTTGAATGGAGTCCTCACACAGCAAGTCTGACACGGAGATTGTGGCAAGTCGACAGCACCATTTGCTGCGTTGCGGCAAATCCCCGCTTTTCGTTAGTTTTTCGCTTCGCTTGAACGGGTTCCGATTACGCGGCACAAGTGAGCGCAGGAGCCCACTGGCAACGACAGTGCCAAGCTTCTGAAGATACAGGGTTTTCACAAGACGATTCGCATGACTGCCGACGAAGAGCGAATTTTGCGGGACGAACTGGCGCGGCTGCAGCAGGAGCACCGCGACCTCGATACCGCCATCGAGGCCCTGACGGAATCCCTCGGCCGCGACCAGATCCAGGTTCAGCGCCTGAAAAAGCGCAAGCTGATCCTGCGCGACCGCATCGCCTTTATCGAGGACCAGCTCACGCCGGATATCAGCGCGTAAGCCAAGGCGGGCCGGACCTCCGTCGCATTGCAGCCTGAAAAGGAAAGACGTCGCAACTCCAGGCATTTGCTCGCAGTTGCCGTCGGGAGGCCCCCAGCAGCACTTCTTTTGATCTGGACGCCGCCCCGCCGGAACAAAGCGGGGGTCGCGCCGTTGCCCGACCAACCGGAGGCAACGATGAACCAGACCCATTCCCCGCGCACGACACGCAGCAGCAGCGAGCGCGCACCAAGCGATACTGCTGAAAAAGCCGCCAGCCTCGGGCGCCGCGCCGCCGAGGGCGTGAAGGATACCGCGACCGATGCGGCTTCGTCGGTAAGAGGCGAAGTGAGCCGGATGCTCGACCGTCAGGTCGAGACCGGCGCAGCCTATCTTGGCCACGCCGCATCCTCGATCCGATCCGCCGCCGACGATCTCTCGCGCAATGCTCCGCCGCTCGCCGGCTTCGCCGATACTGTTGCCAACAAACTCGATGCCTATGCCGAAACCGTGCAGGGCAAGACCGCCGAGGAATTGTGGGACGACGCAATCGACTTCACGCGGCGGCAGCCGGCTCTGGTGTTCGGGCTGGCATCGCTTGCCGGCTTCCTTGTCTATCGGACCATCAAGAGCACGCAGCCGGCAACGGATGAAAAGCCCGCCAGGGAGTTTCACGGTGCGTGACGCACTCAGAACGTCCGGCTTCGGGCGCGCGCTGTCCGAAGTGTTCGAGGATATCGGCCTGCTGTTTCAGCAGGAGCTCAAGCTCGCCAAGACGGAGATGTCGCTTATCGTAGCCGATCACGTTCGTGCCATGATCTACATGATGGCGGCGGGTCTGTTCGGATTGGTGGCGTTGCTGTTGCTCTGCCAGGCGGCGGTCTTTGCTCTGATCGCCACGGGGTTCACCGGGGCCGTGGCCTGTCTGATTGTCGCCGCAGCGGCGATCGCGCTGGCATTGATCGCGTTCCTGGTCGCTCGCTCTCACCTGTCGCGCGAGAAAGTCCCGACCCGCGCGCTTAACCAAGTCAAACAAGACATCGCCACGGCGAAGGAATCCCTGTCATGACCACAATCGATCGTGTTGCCCGCGCTATCCGTCAAAATCCGGAAGGATTGTTGCTGCTCGGCGCAGGCGTCGCGCTGATGCTCCGGCATGCGAGCAGCCTGAACAGCACCCAGCCTCAGCGCAAGCGCCGCAAGCGGGCCGCGGCGGACAGCTATTACGACAGCGCCGAAGACATGGCGTCTGACGCCACCGCTGCCGGCGAAGGCCTGGCCAGCAAGGTCGCCGCCGCTGCGGATGATGTGCGCGGTTACGTCTCCGAGACCGCGCATGACCTGACGGAAAAGGCGTCGGAATTCGGCCAGACGGCGTCCAGGCGGACGCGTGAGGTCGCAGACACTGCTTATCAGTCGACCCGCGAAGCCGCCGGCAGCGCTTATCGTTCGCTGGAAAACACCATCGAGGCTCACCCGGTCTCCATCGCCGTAGCAGGCCTTGCTGCCGGTTGCCTTGCAGCCGCGGTATTCCCCTCGACACGCTTTGAACGCGAGACGCTGGGCCCGATCGGCCGGCGTGCCGCCGATGCCGCGTCCGAGACCGGAGAGCTTGTGAAAAGCGCCGCGGTTGCACGCATGACCAACGCGGCGATGAAGGCCGGCGAGCAACTGAAGGACGCGGTGGTCGAGCGTAAGCTCTCGACCGACAATATCGGCGAGGTCGTGCGCGATGTCGCCACCGACTTCACCAGCAATCTGACCGGCAGCGGCGAAAGCAAGCCTGGCAGCCGGCAGCCTGACGCCCGCTCGGCAAAGGCACAGCTATGAGCGAAGACCTCGATCGCCTCGAGCGCGATATCCGTACGACACGCGCGCGCCTGGCCGGCAACCTGTCGGTGCTGACGTCCGGCGCGACGTTCGACGAGCTGAAAACCACGGTCAAGGCCGAAGCGCTGGACGCGGGTGACGATCTGATGGACCGCGCCAAGGAAAGCGGTCTGTCGATGATGCGCAATGTGCTCGATGACCTGAAGGACAAGGCGATCCAAAATCCGGCCGCAGTAGCGGCAATCGGCGCAGGCATCGGCTGGAAGCTGTGGAAGAATCCGCCGGTCGCCTCCGCTCTGGTCGGATATGGTCTGTTCAGCTTGCTTCGCGGTTCGGACAACGATCCGGTCCAGAACGCGGTTCGCGATGCGCGCGACCGGATCGAGGACGCGGCCTCGGCCGCAGCCAAGACGGCGCGCGCGACCGCGCACGATGTTCGCGACAAGGCCGCGGAGATCGCCAGCGACGTGCAGTCCAGAGCCTCCTCGCTGATCGGCAATGCTCAGGACCGGGCATCGGCAGCGACCGACGACATACACGCGACAGCGTCCTCATTGGCAAACGAGGCCCGCAGCACTGCGGCGCGGCTTACCGAAGAAGCCGAGGCCATGGGCCGCGACGCGAAGGATCTGGGTCGGGACATGCTGGCGCGATCACAACGGACCGGGCGGGCGCTGCTCGACGACGTTGCCGACGGAGCGCGGTCGTTGCGCGGAGACGCGCAAAGCCAGGTGCTGCTCAGCCTTGCCGGCGTCGCGGTCGCCGCGGCGGTTGGCGTCGCCGTCAGCCGCTATCGGGCCGCTCCGGAGAACTGAGGGCGATCAGCCATTCCGGCCGTATTCAGGCCGCCGATTCGGGCTCCGGATCGGCGGTCTTCGCTTGCTCCGGGTCCATTGCTGCCTGTACTTTGCCGCGTCTTTCGCTCCGGATTCGCGCTCCGGATTCGCTTTTTTGCCTGCAGGAATTGCCTCCATGGCCTCCCGGCCGAAAACATCGACCGCGAAGAAGCCCGTCGCCATCATCATGGGCAGTCAGTCCGACTGGGCAACCATGCAGCATGCCGCCGAGACGCTGGACCGGCTGAAGGTCGGTTACGAGGCGCTGATCGTCTCCGCCCACCGCACGCCCGACCGTCTTTATGCCTTCGCAAAATCTGCGCACAAGAAGCACCGGATCGTCATCGCCGGCGCCGGCGGCGCCGCGCATCTGCCCGGCATGGCGGCGGCGATGACAACGCTGCCGGTGTTCGGGGTGCCGATGAACGTGACCGCGCTGGAGGGCAAGGACTCGCTCTTGTCCATCGTGCAGATGCCGGCCGGCATCCCGGTCGGTACGCTGGCGATCGGCAAGCCCGGCGCGATCAATGCCGCGCTGCTGGCCGCCGCCGTACTGGCGCTCCACGACAAGCCGCTCGCCAAGCGGCTTGAATCGCTGCGCAAGGCGCAGACCGCGAGCGTCGCCAAGAGGCCGAAGGCGATTGCGGCAGCCCCGCGGACCAAATGATGTTCAAGCGCGACAACGGCCCGCTTCCGCCCGGCTCCACCATCGGGATTCTCGGCGGCGGCCAGTTGGCGCGGATGCTGGCGCAGGCGGCCTCGCGCATCGGGCTCAATTGCCATGTCTATGCGCCGGACGCAGAATCCTGTGCCCTTGACGTGGTAAAGCGCGCGACCGTCGCGCCCTATTCCGACCAGGATGCGCTGTCGCGCTTCGCTCGGGATTGCGACGTCATCACCTACGAATTCGAGAACGTGCCGTCGCAGACCGCGTCCTTCCTGTCGCAGCGGAAGCCGGTGCTGCCGGATCCGCGGGTGCTTGCGACCACGCAGGACCGGATGATCGAGAAGGAATTCGTCAACAATCTTGAGATCGCCACCGCGCCGCATGCGCCGGTCAGCGATGCGTCGCAATTGTTCGAGGCGGTGCGCAAGGTCGGTCTGCCGGCGATCCTGAAGACGCGGCGCTTTGGCTATGACGGCAAGGGACAGTACAAGATCGATGCCGGCGGCGACCCGGCGGCGGCCTGGCGCGCGGTCAACGGCGCGTCCTGCATTCTCGAAGGCTTCGTGCCGTTCGAGCGCGAAATCTCGGTCGTGGTCGCGCGCGGCCGCGATGGCTCGCTGCAGAGCTTCGACGTCACCGAGAACGAGCACCGCGACCACATTCTGAAAGTGTCGCGGGTGCCGGCCGCGATCCCGGATCAGGTCGCGGGCGAAGCCGTCCGCATCGCCGAGAGCATCGTCACCGCCTTCGATTATGTGGGCGTGCTGGCGGTGGAGATGTTCGTGATGCGCTCAGGCATGGCCCAGCGCGTGCTGGTCAACGAGATCGCCCCGCGCGTGCACAATTCCGGGCACTGGACCATCGACGGCTGCTCGGTCTCGCAATTCGAGCAGCACATCCGCGCCATTGCCGGCTGGCCGCTGGCGGTGCCGGTGCGGCTCGGCCGGGTCGAGATGATCAATCTCATCGGCGCCGAAGCGGCCGATTACGGCCGCTGGCTGACGGTGCCGGGCGCCTCGCTGCATCTTTATGGCAAGGGCGACCCGGTTCCGGGTCGCAAGATGGGTCACGTCACGCGGGTCCAGGCGGACTGATCGCGGTCCGCCAGCGCCCGCAGCGGGGTCAGACCCCGCGGTTGCGCAGCACCTGCTGGCAGGACTTGCTGATCCGCTCGCGATTCTGCTGCAGGCAGCCCAGCACGCGCATCGAATCGGGCTCGAATTGCTTGCAGAACCGGTTCGAATCCGGCGCGCAGGCGGCCTGCTCCTGCGGCGTCCCCTTCATCATGTCCGGAAACGGCGCCGGCGCCTGTTGCTGCTGGGCCTGGGCGCCCATCGGTAACATCATGGGTGACAGCATCAGAAACGCCGCGACAGCCGTCCACTTGGAAAAAGTCATTCAGAGCCCCCGGTTTGCATCGCGAATCTGAATGGCGGCGAAATGTGGCCCGGGCAAGCCGATTTGCCGGTTCCACACGCGTCACCGAGACGCTGTGGACTTTCGGTCGCGCTTCTGGTAATTGCCCCGGGACTCGAAGGGCCCGAAAGCGCCCTGTTCGGCTCCCCGAACAACAATTCGTGCCAACAATTCATGCCTGCCCGCCGGCCGATCCGGCTCGGGCGGCTCTGCGAAGAAGGATTATCCGTGCAGGTTCTTGTCCGCGACAACAATGTCGATCAGGCCCTGAAGGCGCTGAAGAAGAAGATGCAGCGCGAGGGTATTTTCCGCGAGATGAAGCTCCGCGGCCATTACGAGAAGCCGTCCGAGAAGAAGGCCCGCCAGAAGGCGGAAGCGGTGCGGCGTGCGCGCAAGCTGGCGCGCAAGAAGCTGCAGCGCGAAGGCCTGCTGCCGATGAAGCCGAAGGTGATGCCGGGTGCCGGCGGACCGGGCGGCCGTGACGGTGGCCGTGGACCGCGCCCTGCTGGCGGCGGCGGCTTTGGTGGTGGCGGCGGCGGTGGTTTCGGCGGCCGCTAGGCCCTACTGATTTTCTGCACGAGGGGTTTGCGAAACCGCCGGGCCTGCCCCGGCGGTTTTGTTTTGAGGAGGGCTCTGTCCGCGCGCTCTGCCTTAACCTCCCCCTGTCAGGGGGAGGGAGCGCCCCGTGCGCGCGGGAGGAACAGCCGCCCGCCGTTTTACCGCCACGCCGGATTGCTTATCATCGCGCCCCATGACGCCGCGCCCGTTCCCATCGCCCTGCCCTGCCCGTAAAGCCGCGCCCCGCGCCGCGCGCCGTGTCACATCCTTTGCCGCCTGCCTTGCCGCTGCGCTGGCGCTGGCCGGCTGCTCCACCGTGCTGGAGCATGGCGGGCTCGCCCCGGAGGCGACCTATTCCGCCTCGCCCGCCAACATCGCCTCGCTCACCGATGTGATCCAGTCGCAGCCGAACGACCCGCAGGCCTACAACATGCGCGGCACGGTGCTGGCCTCCGCCGGCCGCCGCAAGGAAGCGCTGATCGACTTCAACAAGGCGGTGCAGCTCGATCCGAAATATGCCGAGGCCTACGCCAATCGCGGCCTCGTGCACCGGCAGGACGGCCAGCCCGATCTCGCGATCAAGGATTACGACGCCGCGATCCGCATCGATCCGAATTACGCCACCGCCTATCTCGGCCGCGGCCTCGCCTGGCGCGACAAGAAGCAGACCCTGAAGGCGCTGGAGGACATCAACCGCGCCATCGCGATCCGGCCCGACAATGCGCAGGCCTATTACAATCGCGGCCTGCTGTATCAGGGCTCGGCCCAGCATCAATTCGCGATCGACGATTTCTCCACCGCGGCAACGCTGGCGCCGCGCGAGGCCGATCCCTATCTCGCCCGCGCGCTGAGCTACATCGCCGCCGGCGACCTCAAGGCCGCGGCCAGCGACCTCGACAATGCGGTGCAGCTCGACGAGCAGAATTTCGCCGCCTGGACCTCGCGCGGGCTCGCCTACGAGCGCATGGGCGACAAGCAGAAGGCCGCGGGCTCATACGCGAAGGCGCTCAACATCCAGCAGAACTACGCGCCGGCCGCGGACGGCTTCCGGCGAGTGGGTGGCGAATACGGGAAGACCTATCAGGCATTCTGAACAAGCCTCAGGGTTCCGTACGTATTAGTCCGTAGGCCGCAAAGCACCGGCCCGGTGCTAGGTTCTGCCACGCAGAGTCCACGCATCGCCAAGGATCACCATGACTCGTCCCATGACACGTCTTCTGGCCGCCATGCTGTTGCTTGTGCCATTCGCCGCCGCCGCGCAGGAGCCCGAACGCAAGGTCGAACGCCCAAACCCGGACAACGGCGCCATGCTGGCGCAGCGCTGGTGCGCGAGTTGCCATGTGGTTTCGAAAAGCCAGACCAGCGCGTCCGACAGTACCCGCTCATTCGCTGCGATCGCGCAAAGCCCGGACTTCAATGTCGAGCGGCTTGCCTTCTTCCTGCTCGATCCACATCCGGTGATGCCGAACATGACGCTCAGCCGCAACGAGGCGCGCGACATCGCGGCCTATATCGCCACGCAGAAGTAAGCGGGGCGAGTTGGGTTAGCCGCGGGCTCATACGCGAAGGCAACATCCAGCAGGATGATGTGCCGGCCGCGGACGGCTTCCGTCGCGGCGGCGGCGAATATGGCAAGACGTATCAGGCGTTTTGAGCGCTCACTTTAAGTGAGGCGGTGGATTCTCATTCAGCTGCGTTAGTTCTTAAAGGTGCTGTTGCAATAAGGGTGACTGACCGCAGCATTGCTCATGGCATTGCTGCCACCGTCTTGTTTGCGCTCAAGATGGTCGAAATGCATCGAGTTCTTGTGCACGAGCGCACGACAGATAGAGCAGCGCACGCCTCCCATTAATGCCTCCTCAAAAAAGGCGGCCGTCTTCACATTGCGGCTGAAACTCTTGCCCGATGTGCCAGCTTGCGAACGTGGCGAGGGAACCGTCAAGAAAGCGAAGTCGCTGTCTAGGCGCATGTCGGCGATGATCTGGTCAGCATTCTTCCTAAGGACAAAGTCGTCGAACAGCCTGCGATACACTTTGAAAAACCAGTCGGAGCTGCGAGTGCCGCTGCCAAATTTGTGCACAATCTTCGAGATGAAATCCTTGTTTGCCACAAGGAAATCCTCAAGCTGCTGCCTGACAGCAGTGAACCCATCCAGCTTGTCTTCCGCGGTCAGCGATACGAGGAACTGCGACGCTCCGATGAACGCTGCAGGCTGAAATGCGCCACCGCGAGTATAGAAATACACGACCGGATGGATACCGAGCGAGCCTGAATGAATGGTGGTGATGCGCGCGACCGCACGTTGCACCCTTTTCAGGTAATCGACCGTTTGCGAGCCGTCTTCATCCTTCGGGAGCTTATCCTGCGCGCCCCTTTTTCTGGTTGAATCAACAATCTTCACACCGTTTGCGTTACTGACCAAGTCAAACACGAAAGGAAGGGCATTGTAGCCGCGGCCCGCGACCGGGACGTCGAGCGTCTTTATTGGCAGATCCCCCAACGGGGGATCATAGAGGGCGGCGTGGATTTGTTCGCCCAGTTGCTCGATTTCTTTTTGTTTATCTTTCGAGAATTTCCGCCAGTATTTGTGGCCCGTGCCAGCGCGCACAATGGTGCGTGCGGCTATTGCGTTCGGCGAGGTGCGTGACCGCAGGATCCGCGTCTCGGTGGGATCGATGGGTGTCGCAGCCTGATTGATCTTGAAAAAAGATTCCTCGGCTGCTGTGGCGTTCCCAGCTGGGACCCACTGGGCCACTAGCGAGTTCGTGGCGAGCCGCGGCACGCGCTCGGCAATCTTCTGCGGCGCCGCCGACGGATTCTTGGCTGCCTCCTTATAGTCGGCATAGCTTCCAATTTCGCCGTGAACTAGTTTTCTTGTGCGTTCGGCAATCTTGCGCTGTTCATCAGGGATACGACCGTCGAAGTGCTCCTTCGATTTGGCGCCGTCTCCATAATCGTTGTGCACCCAAGCGAGGAGAGCACTCATACGGTGCGCACCATCAATGATGAACACGTCCTTGCCCGACTGCCACAGGATAACCGCCGGAATAAGGTCGCCGTCAACAAACGCACGCACAAGGTCTTGCACCTTTGCCGGTGACCATTGGGCCGTTTCGCGTTGAAAGTCGGGCTTACGTAGCGCGCTGAGAAAGAAGCCTTCATCAAGGTGCCGAATATCAATCTTCTCGAGCCGCGAGACATTCGGCGCCCCGCTGTCGACAGCAAGGTCCTCGCGCGGAATGAGCGCGTCCAGGTTGACTACATTTGTACTCATCAGGGATGTTCTCGTTTAGCGACTATAAATTCACTTTGTTATACCGGGCCAAAACATCCTCAAGCTCTTTGCGCTTCGCTACACTCATAAACTGACCATGGCTCTGAACCAACGAAGGCAAGTATTTTGTTGCGCAGAGGCCCGCGTGGCACACTTGGTCGTTATTGGTAGATGCATTCAGTAATTCGACAACCTGTTCCTTCTTTGCACGACCAATGTATGGAAGAATCAACTCGAAATTCGCCTCAGCACTGCGGTAGCTGCGTGAACCCGCAACCTTCTTGATCAGCTTGTCGACGACGAACGACACATCGTGCTTGGCAACGCCCGGTAGCAGATCGGCGTATGTGGGAGCGTTCGGGTCAATTTTCGTCGATTGAATGTGCGCGATGAAACCTTGTGGAATTTGCCCGTCAGCCGAGAGCGGTACGATGGTCATGCGCCGGAATGCCGCGATGCCAGATTCCTGCTTGCACCAAATGGACCCGTAATAGTTTGCGCTGAGGATAGGGATGAAGACGTCGGCGGCCTCGAGTTCTTTCAGAATTTGGGTTCGCCACTCTTCCGAAACCTCGATGTGCTCGTGCGCCATGAAGGCAGTGCACTCCAACTCTACGAGGATGGCGGCAACTCGTGCCGCCACCTCGCGATCGGCAGTCTGGTAGCTCATAAATACGCGCATCGGTGGTGTATCCCATAGAATGCACATAAAGGTAGGTCAGCGGTTCCATGAGAGGAAGTCCAAATCGGTACGAAACGCTCGGAAAGATGAACTTCACAGTTCAATTATCAGACTATATTCCTATCATCTCGCTTACCGAGGGCGCTCTCGCGAGGCTTCGTGTGAGTGGAGCGAGGTGCGGCGCCTCCGCTCGGGGCACAAGGCGTGAAAAGCCTCTTGACATTCTCGCCAATATGTGATTTTTTTCCTATATCCCGCCTCGTCCAAGGGGCGTCTGATCAGCGTCATGAGACGCGGGGCGGGATGCGGTGGCCGTTGCGGGACGCAAGACGTGCGTCGTGCAGCGGAGGCCCAAGCTGCGATGATCCGGCTCACCGGCCGTGGGTCACCAGCGGAGGATACCAAGAAAGTCCGCCCGGCGATGCCGGTCAACGGTGTCTGTCCTCCGGGGTTGTCGCAGAGCAAGCCACTCACACCGCGCGCGGAACGCCGACGCTTTTCGGCGGTCCGTGGTGACTACAATCTCATGCGCTTCACACATTGCGCATGGGGCCATGGGCTTGGCTGAAAGCCCGGCGTTCCGCGCGCCCCTTGGCCTATCGGGCCTGCCCGATAGGCCGGCGAAAGAAGGGCCACGGGTTTTGGACTACGGGCGCGCCCGCGCCGTCACAACAACAGGGCCGGCGAAGCTTGGCCGGATGCACCCTCGCCTCTCCGCCGTCACGCTTTCGCTTTACACTCCGCACCGCCCGCATGATTCACCGGAAAGGCGCAAACGATGCAGCCCTCGCTCGCACCGCGCAGCCCGTGGGAGATTTTCATCCCCTACACGCCGCTGCATGCGGTGGCGGTGCTGGTCTGCGCGCTTGCGATCGCCATGCTGATCCTCGCGGCGCGGCGCATGCGCGAAAGCGGCGCCGAGCCCGCCTTCCGGCGCGGCTTCGCCTGGTCGTGCATCGCGTTCTGGGTGTTCCAGAATGCGTGGTTCCATGCATCCGGCATCGACTGGCTCGCCGGGCTGCCGCTGCATATCTGCGATCTCGGCGGGCTGATCGGGCCGGTCGCGTTGCTCACCGGCAACCGGCTGATGCGCGCGACGCTGTATTTCTGGACCTTCGCGCTCACCGCGCAGGCCTTCATCCAGCCGGCGCTGTCGGCGGGGCCGGCGACATCGGTGTTCTGGTTCTTCTTCGCCGCACACGCGATCGTGCTGGCCTGCGCGCTCTATGACATCGCGGTGCTGGGCTTCCGCCCGCTATTTGCCGACCTGCCGCGGGTCTATCTGTTCAGCGGCGGCTATGTGCTGGCGATGGTCGCGGTGAATGCCTGGCTCGGCGCGAATTATGCCTATCTCGGCGATCCGGCGCCGCCGCTGAAAGTGCCGCCGTTCATCGATGCTCTGGGCCCGTGGCCGCAGCGCGCGATCATCGTCACCGCGATGGCGGGATTGAGCTTTCCACTGCTGGTGCTGCCGTGGATGCTGGCGGCGCGGCGGAGCACCAGGAGTATTAACGCAGATGCTGCGCGATGAAATTGCGCGCGGCGGCGAGATGTTCGTAGCGGTCGAGATCCTCGTGGCCGCCTTCGGCAAAGCGCACGAATTGCTTCGGCTCGTTGGCCAGCGCGAACAGTCGCTCGCCCATGCGGAACGGCACGATGCGGTCGCGCGCGCCATGCATGACGAGGACCGGCGCTTTGACCTTGCCGATGCGATCGTCGGAGCGGAACTGGTCCTTCATCAACAGCCGCACCGGGATGAACGGATAGGCCGAGAAGGCGACATCGGCGGTCGAGGTGAACGGCGCTTCGAGGATGACGGCGGCGACGTCCTTTTCCGCGGCCAGCGCGACCGCGACGCCGGTGCCGAGCGACTCGCCCCACAGCACGATCTTCGCATCGGGCCAGGTGGCGCGGGCGAAATCGTAGGCGGCGCGGCCGTCCGCGATCAGCCCGTCCTCGGTGGGGTTGCCGTCGGAGCCGCCATAGCCGCGATAGGACAGCGCCACGAGGCCGGTGCCGTCGTCGACGAGCTTGCGGAAGCGCGGGACGCGGTGCGCGACCGATCCGCCATTGCCGTGGAGGTAGAGCACCACAGGCTTGCCGGGCTTGGGCGGCACGGTCCAGGCGAGGATGCGCACGCCGTCGGCGGCTTTGAGATCGACCTCTCTGGCCTGCGGGAAATCGGCATCGGCCGGCGCCATGCGGGCCGCATAGGGGAAATACATCAGCTTGCGCTGCGCGAGATACATCACCGCGACCAGCCCGACATAGCAGACCAGCGCGACCAGCAGGACGGATTTGAGCGTCGCCATTGAATCGCTATAACACGCCGCATTGATCGCATCGTGACGGCTGCCGGGCTTGTCGACATGGAATTACGGACCCGCTGGGGCGCGGTCGCCGCCCTCATTCTCGCGGGCGTGGTCGTCGCTTTGCAGATCGGCAAGGCCGCCATCGCGGTGCCGGTGCTGCAGAAGGAACTGGCGCTGTCGCTGGTGCTGGCGTCGTGGGTGATCGGCGCCTATGGCCTCATCGGCGCGGTCGCCGGCCTGCCCTCCGGAATCGTGGCGTCGCTGTTCAGCGCAAGGCGCACCCTGGTCGCGGGGCTGCTCGCCTCCGGTCTCGGCAGCCTGGCCGGCGCTTTCGTCACCGACGGCACGCTGCTGATCGCCACCCGCGCGATCGAGGGCGGCGGCTTCCTCGCCGCGGTGCTGGCTATCCCCCGCCTGCTGCGTGCGGTCACCGCGGTGAAGGATCGCGACACCGTGCTGGCCCTGTGGGGCGCCTATATGCCGATCGGCTCGGTGATCATGATGGTCACCGGCCCGCATCTGATGGCGCAGGGCTGGCAGGCGCTGTGGATCGTCAACGGCATCGCCGCGCTCGCTTATGCGGCAGTGGTGGCGTTCATGCGGCTGCCGGATGAGACCCAGCCCGCCGGCGTCCTGCGCACCGTGATGCCGAACATCAAGGCGGCGCTCGGCGCCCCCGGACCGATCTTGCTGGCGCTCGCCTTCGGTATCTACACCTTCCAGTATGCGGCGATGGCCAACCTCCTCCCCACCCTGCTGGTGGAGCGCCTCGGCCTGTCGATCGCGGCGGCGGGCACCATCAGCGCCATCACCGTCGCGGCCAACGCGGTCGGCAATGTCTTTGCCGGTGCGCTGCTGCGCTTCGGGGCGCCGTTCTGGGCGATCGCAGCCTTCGCGTATTGCTTCGTCGGCGCCGCGGGCTTCGGCGTCTTTTCGGAAAACCTGCCGGTGGTGCTGATCGCCGCCCTCGCCTCCGCAAGCCTCGCCGTCACCGGACTGATCCCGGCCTCGATCTTCGCCGCCGCACCGCGCTTTGCCCCGACCTCCGCCCTGCTGGCGATCGTGCTCGGCCTGCTCAACCAGACCAGCAATCTCGGCAACCTGTTCGGCCCGGCGGCCATGGCCGCCATCGTGCAGCATGTCGGCTGGGGCGGCGCGCCGTTTCTGTTTCTCGGCGTGACGGTTTGCGGCCTCGCCGTGGCGCTGATGTTGCGCGCGGCGATGAAATCCGCGAAGACGACCGCATGAAATCCATCTTCATCGACTGCAATCATCAACTCGAACCGGTCTGGCACCGCGTGCACGGCCCCGGCGACCCCCCGGTCACGGTCAATACAAGGCCATTCAAGAGCGAGGACCTGCCGCGCCTGCTCGACGGCTACGATGTCGTGCTCGACGATCATTCCGCCATGCCGACGCCGATGATCGCGCAATGCAAATCGCTCAAGCATATCGTGTTCCTCGGCACAGGCGCCGCAAGTTACATGAATATCGCCGAACTGAAGGATCTCGGCGTCTCCGTCCACATCATAAAGGGCTATGGCGACACGGCCGTCGCCGAGCACACGATCGCGCTGATGTTCGATTGCGCGCGCGAGATCGCCAGGATGGATCGCACGCTGCGCGCCGGCACCTGGAAGCCGCTGGAGGGCATGCAGCTTCTTGGCAAGACGCTCGGCATCATCGGGCTGGGCGGCATCGGGTCGGAGACCGCGCGGATCGCTAAGGGCATCGGCATGAAGGTGATTGCGTACAACCGCACACCCCGCCCCGATGCGCCGGTGCCGATGGTCGATCTAGACACCCTGCTCGCAACCTCGGACGTGATCTCGCTCAATCTCGTGCTCAATGACGAGACCCGCGGCTTCATCGATGCCGAGCGCATCGCGCGCATGAAGCCCGGCGTCATCCTGGTGAACACGGCACGCGGTGCGCTGATCGACGAAGCAGCAATGCTGGCGGCGTTGCGTTCCGGCCATATCGGGCGCGCCGGACTTGATGTGTTCCACAACGAGCCGCTGGCGGCTGGTCATCCGCTGACGCAGATGGAGAACGTCACGCTTTCTGCACATGCTGCCTTCCGCACGCTGGAGGCATCAATGACGCTGCTGCGCCGCGCTATCGATATCGTGAAATCGCTCTGATCGCGCCTCCAAGCGCGTGGAACCGTTCTGCGCCTCCTTCGTTGACCCGCGTTCGGAGGGCTCAGGATGGCTGACAGCAAGACGTTACCGGCGGTTGCAGCGCATGGCGCATCGCGCCTGCCGTCGGTTGAGGTCGACAGCTATAACGTCGAGTTGAAGGACGATGAGGGCTTTCTGGGCGACCGCGCCAGCAAAACGGCCTTCACGGAGATTATCGAAAACTGGCGCAAGGCGATGCGCAAGGCCGGTGACGATCCGTTTGGCGATACTCCGACCGGAGAGCTCGGCAAGAAGCAGCTTGATGATTTCCTGACCAAGGGAGAGCCGGAAGCCGCCGGCCTCGTGCACGGCGCGATCGAAGATTTTTCGCAGGAGCTTGCGCTGGTTATCCGTCGTTTCCTCAAGATCAAGGCGTGGGCCGGCACCGAACGCATCGTTATGGGTGGCGGCTTTCGGGCCAGCCGCATCGGCGAACTGGCGATCGGCCGCGCCGCGGTGATCCTGAAAACCGAGAAGATCAAGATCGACCTCGTGCCGATTCGCAACGACCCCGACGAGGCCGGACTCCTCGGCGCCGCACATCTCGCGCCGGCCTGGATGTTCAGGGCGCACGACGCCATCCTCGCCGTCGATATTGGCGGGTCCAACATCCGCGCCGGCGTCATCGATCTCAACCTCAAGAAGAAGACCGACCTGTCCAAGGCGACCGTGTGGAAATACGAGCTTTGGAAGCATGCGGACGAAGATGACGTCAAACGCGAAGCCGCGGTCGACAATCTCGTCGGCATGCTGGAACGGTTGATTGCAAAGGCGAAGCGGGAGAAGATCAAGCTGGCGCCGTTCATCGGCATCGGCTGTCCGGGCATGATCGAAGCCGACGGCTCGATCGACCGCGGCGGGCAGAACCTGCCGGGTGGCAACTGGGAGTCGAGCCGCTTCCACCTGCCGACGCGGCTGCATGAGGCGATTCCGAAGATCGGCGACGACGACACCGCCATCGTGATGCACAACGATGCGGTTGTGCAGGGCTTGAGCGAGACCCCGTTCATGCAGGATATCGATCATTGGGCCGTGCTGACGATCGGCACCGGTCTCGGCAATGCGCGCTTCACCAACCGAAATTCGGAATAATGCTTGCTCGGGTCTTTGCCGGGCTTGACCCGGCAATCCATTAATTACTGAAGTGTTGCTGCGACGATGATGGATGCGCGGGTCAAGCCTTTGCATGACCGCCTCATTTGCGGGTCTTGATCCGTTGCTGCGCGAATCCGCATTGACGCCTGAGCATTCTCCCCTTCAAATAAGAAAAAACAGAATGCAAAGAACAAGGCTTGGGGAGGTTCAGCGTGAAGCCGGCGCCGTTTGCGTATGCGAAGGCCCGTTCGGTCGAGGACGCGGTCAAACTGCTGGGTGAACACGGTGACGGCGCCCGGCTGCTTGCAGGCGGGCAAAGCCTGATGGCGACGCTCAACATGCGGCTGTCGCAGCCCGCCATCCTGATCGATCTGAACGGCATTGCCGGCCTTGATGGTATCGCGCTGCATGGCGGCGACGTCGCGATCGGCGCGATGGTCCGGCATGCCGCAGCTGCCAAATCCGACGTGATTGCCAGACACGCCCCGCTGATCGCGATGGCGATGCCGCATATCGGGCATCCGGCGATCCGCAACCGCGGCACCATCGGCGGCTCGATTGCCTTCGCCGATCCCGCCGCCGAACTGCCCGCCTGCTTCCTTGCGCTCGGCGGCGAAGCCGAAATCGCCGGAAAGGGTGGCGGCCGCTGGGTGAAGGCCGACGATTTCTTCAAGGGGCTGTACGAAACCGCGATTGGCCCGGACGAGGTACTGACTGCGATCCGCCTGCCGGCGGCAAAACCTGATATGCGCTATGGCTTCGCCGAACTCTCGCGCCGGCATGGTGACTACGCACTCGCGGGACTGGCCGCCTCCGCGCGCGCCGATGGCGCGTCGCTGACGGATGTGCGGCTCGCCTATTTCGGTGTCGGACTTATGCCCCTTCGAGCAAAGCACGCGGAAGCCGCGCTCGCCAAAGGCTCGATCGACGACGCCGTAACGGCACTCGCTTCCGACCTCGATCCGCCCGACGACATTCAGGAAACCGGCGCGGTGAAAATGCATCTCGCCGGCGTGCTGCTGCGCCGCGTCGCCGCGCAGCTGACGGGAGCAAGCGCATGAGCCACAGCTACGATATCGGGCTCACCGTCAACGGGGAGCCTGTGACCGCCCGCGTCGAGGCGCGCAAGTCTCTGGTCGATTTCCTGCGCGAGGATCTGATGCTGACCGGCAGCCATGTCGGTTGCGAGCACGGCGTCTGCGGCGCCTGCACCGTGCGGGTGAATGGCGAAGTGGTGCGGGGCTGCCTGATGCTTGCGGTGCAATGCGATGGTGCCAGGGTCGAGACCATCGAGGGCGTATCCGACACCGGCGAGATTGCCGACCTTCAGGATGCTTTCGAAAAGCGAAACGCCCTGCAATGCGGCTTTTGCACGCCGGGCATGCTGCTGACCGCCCAGGAACTGTTGGCGGACGGCAAGAGGCCGAGCCGCGACGACATACGCGAGCATATCTCCGGAAATTTCTGCCGCTGCACGGGCTATCACGCGATCGTCGATGCGGTGGAAGCGGTGGCGATGGCGCGGAGTGGAAAGTGACATGAAAATCGTTTCCGACCTCCCCTCACCGCTCACAGCGCTCGACCGGCCGAATTCCTACATTGGCCGCTCGGTGCCGCGCCCGAACCTCAAGCGCCTGGCGCAAGGTCGCGCGCAATATGTGAGCGACATGACGCTGCCGCGCATGGCGCATGTGGCTTATCTCCGTTCGCCGCATGCCCATGCCCGGATCGTCAAGATCGACAAGAGCAAGGCGGAGAAGGCGCAGGGCGTGATCGCGGTCGTCACCGGTCCCGAACTTGCGAAGGTGATCACGCCCTGGGTTGGCGTGCTGACGCATCTGAAGGGCATCAAGTCGGCGCCGCAATATGCCATCGCGGTCGACCGCGCCTGCTGGCAGGGCGAAGCGGTGTGCGCCGTGGTGGCGCAAACGCGCGCACAGGCCGAGGACGCCTGCGAACTGATCGAGGTCAGCTACCAGGAACTGATCGCCGTCACCGATCCCGAGACCGCGCTCGATCCGAAGACGCCGGTGATCCATCCGGAGCTCGGCGACAACCTCACCTTCGAACGCACGCTGGATGCCGGCGAAGTCGACAAGGCGTTCGCGGAATCCGACGCGGTGATCGAGCAGACCTTTCATTTCGGCCGCCATACCGGCGTCTGCAACGAGCCGCGCGCGATCCTGGCCGACTGGAATCCGGGCGACGAGCGACTGACGGTTTATCATGCGACCCAGGCGCCGCACATGATGCAGAACCTGTTCGCCAAACATCTCGATCTGGCGGAGCATCAGGTCCGGGTCGTCACCAAGGATGTCGGCGGCTCGTTCGGCATCAAGGTGCATACCTATGCCGACGAGATGGCGGTCGTGGCGCTCTCGAAAATGCTGAAACGCCCGATCAAGTTCGTCGCCGACCGGCTGGAAAGCTTCGTCACCGATATTCATGCCCGCGACCACCGGGTGAAGGGCAAGATCGGCATCACGAAAGACGGCACCATTACCGCCTTCGAGATCGACGACCTGACCGGCATCGGACCGTATTCTGTCTATCCGCGCACTTCCGGCATCGAGGCGAACCAGGTCGTCAACCTGACCGGCGGACCCTATGCCTGCCCTAACTATCGGGCGCGCGCGCGCGTGGTGTTCCAGAACAAAAATGTCATGTGCCAGTACCGCGCGGTCGGCCATCCGATCGCGGTGGCGGTCACCGAGGGCTTGGTCGACCTGGCTGCCGCAAAAATCGGCATGGACCCGGTCGATGTCCGAAAGAAGAATCTCATTCCGGACGATGCCTATCCGGCGACAGCGGCTTCCGGGATCAAGTTCGAGAAGCTGTCGCACATCGCATCGACCGACAAGATTCTCGGCATGATGGACTACAAGGCTCTGCGCGCCGATCAGGCGGCTGCGCGCGAAAAGGGGATCTATCGCGGCATCGGATTCGCGTCCTTCATCGAGGTCACCAATCCGAGTGCGGCGTTCTATGGCGTCGGCGGCGCGAAAATCTCCGCGCAGGACGGCGCGACCGTGCGGCTCGACGGCAAGGGCGCGATCTTCTGCCATACCGGGGTGTCCGAGCAAGGCCAGGGCGCGGAGGCGGTGATCGCGCAATGCGTCGCATCGGCCTTTGGCGTGTCGATCGACAAGGTGCGCGTCATCATGGGCGATACCGACAATACCCCTTACGGCGGCGGTACCTGGGCATCCAGGGCAGCGGGCATCGGCGGCGAGGCGGCGTGGCAGGCTGGCAAAGCTCTGCGCGAAAACGTCCTCGCCGCCGCGGCCTCCATTCTGCAAGCCAAGGCCGCCGATCTCGACATCGACGACGGCGTTGTCGTCGACAAGGGCACCAAGACCGAGCGCATCTCGCTCGAGGAGGTTGCGCGCATCTGTTATTTCCGGCCCGATACGCTGCCGCCCGGTTTCCAGTCCGAGTTATCCGCGACGCGCCATTATGTGCCGCGCGCCTGGGCCTTCTCCTTCACCAATGGCATCCAGGCCTCCTATCTCGAGGTCGACACCGATACCGGTTTCATCAAGCTGCTGAAGCACTGGTGCGTTGAGGATTGCGGCACCGTCATCAACCCGCAGCTCGTCGACGAGCAGATTCGCGGCGGCATCGTGCAGGGCCTGGGCGGCGCACTGTTCGAGCATTGTCTCTATGACGAGCGCGGTCAGATGCTGAACGGCAACATGGCGGACTATCTCGTGCCGATGGCGATGGAAATGCCGGACATGCAGGTCGGCCATGTGGTGACGCCGACAGCGGATTCCGAACTCGGCGCCAAGGGCGCGGGCGAAGCCGGCACCGCCGGCGCACCCGCCTGCGTGATGAATGCGATCAACGACGCGCTGCGGCCGCTGGGCGCGAAGCCGCTCACCGACATGCCGTTCACGCCCGGCAAGGTGCTGCGCGCGCTGGGGAAGGTGTAGCGAGACCTCACTAGATTTCCCACATCGTCAAATTCGCCTCACGCAATCAGAGCAATCTGGCGCTGGACGGGACAGCGCCGGATGATCACAATCCCGTCGGCCGCCCGGAGCGCATGGGAAGAGCCGCAACGAGACTGTCGTGGAGGAATACCGTGTCGATGAATATCAAGGTCGGCCTCAAGGCCATCGAAGAGGCGTCGGAGAAACTCAGCAATTGGGGCCGCTGGGGAAGCGACGACCAGATCGGCACGCTCAACCACATCACGCCGGAAAATATCGTCGATGCCGCAAAGCTGGTGAAGCAGGGGAAAGTATTTGCGCTCGGCATTCCGCTCGACCGCAACGGCCCGCAGACCGGCCTGTTCGGCGGCCGCTTCAATCCGATACACCAGATGCTGGCGACCGGCACCGACGCCGTCACCGGTCAGCAGGACTGGAACAAGATCCGCTACGCCGACGATACGCTAAACCTCTGCGTGCAGGGCGCCACCCATTGGGACGCGCTGGGTCACATCTTCTACGAGGACAAGTGCTACAATGGCCACGACGCGAAGCTGATCGACTCGCGCGGGCTCGCCGTGCTCGGTATCGAGCATTCGAAGAACAAGATGGTCGGCCGCGGCGTGCTGCTCGATATCGCGCGCTTTCGCGGCGTGCCCTGGATGAAGGACGGAGAAGGCATCTCCAATGAGGAACTCGACAAATGCGCCCGCGCCCAGAATGTCGAAATCCGCAAGGGTGACTTCGTGCATGTCCGCACCGGCCAGATGGAGCGCTGCCTGTCCGAAGGCGTCTGGGGCGGCTATGCCGGCGGCGACGCGCCCGGCGTGATGTTCGAGAATTGCTACTGGTGCCAGGAGAAGGAGATCGCCGCGCTCTGCATGGACACCTGGGGCTGCGAGGTGCGGCCGAACGAGACCACCGAGGCCAACCAGCCCTGGCATTGGGTGGTGATCCCGGCCATGGGCCTGTGCATGGGCGAGATCTTCTATCTCAAGGAACTCGCCGAGGATTGCGAGAGTGACGGCGTCTACGAATTCTTCTTCTCCGGCCCGCCGCTGATCATCACCGGCGGCACCGGCAGCCCGATCAATCCGCAGGCGATGAAATAAGCGCGGCGCGGCGACGCAGCGCTCGGGAGGCCCATATCGGCCGAAAACACTTGGCGCGCTCGCCCTCTCCCGCCATATGAGCGGGCAGAGACAGGGAGCGCGACATGGGTTTGTTCGTTGACGGCGTCTGGCACGACACCTGGTATGACACCAGCGAGACCAAGGGCCGGTTCAAGCGCGAGGCGACGCGTTTCCACAACTGGATCACGCCAGACGGCGAGCCCGGCCCCTCCGGCGACGGCGGCTTCGCCGCGGAGGCGGGCCGCTACCACCTTTATGTCTCGCTCGCCTGTCCCTGGGCACATCGCACGCTGATCTTCCGCAAGCTCAAGAAACTGGAAGACCTGATCTCGGTCTCGATCGTCTCGCCCCTGATGTTCGAGAAGGGCTGGACCTTCAAGCGAGACGAGGGCTCGACCGGCGACCACCTGCACGACGTCGAGACGCTGGGCGACATTTACCTCAAGGCCAACCCGAAATATTCCGGCCGCGTGACAGTGCCGGTGCTGTGGGACAAGAAGCGCGGCACAATCGTCAACAACGAGTCCTCCGAAATCATCCGCATGTTCAATTCGGCCTTCAACGGGCTCACCGGTGACACCGTAGACTACTATCCGCAGGCGCTTCGGCCCGACATCGATGTCATCAACCAGCAAATCTACGAGACCGTGAATAACGGCGTCTATCGGTGCGGCTTCGCCACCAGCCAGGAGGCCTATGAGGAGGCCTTCGCGCAATTATTCGAAACGCTCGATTTTCTCGAGGGGCGGCTGTCGACGCAGCGCTATCTGTGCGGCCAGACCGTCACCGAAGCCGACTGGCGTCTGTTCCCGACCCTGATCCGTTTTGACGCGGTCTATGTCGGGCATTTCAAATGCAATCAGCGGCGGATCGACGATTACCCGAATCTGTCAAATTATACGCGCGAGCTTTACCAATGGCCGGGCGTCTCCGACACCGTCGCAATCGATCAATACAAGCGTCACTATTACGGCAGTCACAAAAGCATCAACCCGACCGGAATTGTTCCCGTCGGCCCGGTGCTCGCGTTCGAGCGGCCGCACGATCGCAGGCGCTTCGGATAGGTTCAGTGTCCTGACGCAACGGAACCGCGCACGGTTTGCTCGATTAAAGAAATTGTCACGGAACATTCGAGCGCGCGCGGACTTCCCCTCCTGTCACCCTTAAGAAGGAGGAACTCCATGAAAGCTTATCCCATTATCGTGGCCGCTGCATTGCTCGCCACGCCCGTCCTCGCGCAGACCACCGCTCCGCAGCCGGGTGCGCCCGCCGCTACCAACCAGACCATGAACAAGCCCGCCAGCGGTCAGTGGCGCGCGTCCAAACTGATTGGCGTCGACGTCTATAATAATCAGAACGAGAAAATCGGCGAGATCGACGAGCTCATCATGACCTCGAATGGCCAGATCGCCGGTGCAGTGATCGGCGTCGGCGGTTTCCTGGGCATGGGCGAGCGTAACGTGATGGTCCCGCTCAACCAGCTCCGCTTCACCAACAATGACGGCGCGGCCACCACCGGCGCGGCGCGTGACGGTGATCGCAGGTGGTATCCCGAGCGTGCTGTCATGAACACGAACAAGGACCAGCTCACCGGCATGCCGGAGTTCAAGTACTAACATCCGGTTGTTGGGCAATCAGGGGCTCCGCGGTGCGGAG
>JAESFV010000322.1_pt1 | contig 25991 bp, 23 predicted proteins | sample 9269471 | NCBI WGS metagenome assembly JAESFV01 (sample SAMN14502647, study PRJNA617108) | algae metagenome | isolation source: Symplocastrum torsivum CPER-KK1 and co-occurring heterotrophs from... | place: USA: Central Plains Experimental Range, Colorado | collected 2001-01-01
TAACTCAATCATTTTGAGCATCAACTGACAGAGCTTGTCGTGCTGAAAGGCCTTCGAAAGCAATTATGTAGTAGCGGTGTAGTTGTTATAGTAGGTTCGAGCAGCGGGTGATGTTCCCACGAAAGCCATCTCCCAGGAGTTAAAGCGCCTTGCTATTGATGATTGGGTAGCGAGAACAGTTACATCAGAATGACGAGAATCGCGCCTAATGGAATCAAATATGGTCCACACGTCAGCCTTTCTGCCTTCGAGAATCTGAGTAAACCGACCTTCATTGAACATCAATGCGCCTGTAACCTCGTTTGCGGCATTCCGAGCTGCTGCCACCGCAAGTATCTTGTCAATTTCAGACAGTGTATCGAAGGTCAAATCCTCGATGCGATTGCGACTGTGATACGAAAGAGAATAGATCGGCATAAGCGCTTCTATTTGGCTAGCTCATGCACTGATGGCGGCATGGACTGATATGCTATGTGCGTCGGAGCAGCTCTCGCGAGAATCTGAACTATCTGGGCGCTCGATAGCGCTGGATTGAAAAGGAAACCTTGGGCGATAGTGCATCCCTCATGCAACAAGAAGTCTGCCTGCTCCTGGGTCTCAACACCCTCTGCGACCAGCTTCATTTCTAAACTGCGAGCAAGAGTGATCAGGGCACGGACGATTGCCTTGGCGTGAGGCGCATCCTTCATATCGCGAACGAAGGCCCGATCAATTTTCAAAGTGCTAATTGGCAATTGGCGAAGATGGATCAGAGAGCCATAGCCCGTTCCGAAGTCGTCTAGCGCAATGGTGACCCCGGCGGCACTCAGCTGACGTAAGTTGGCCTCGATCAAATCCGAGCCACGGCCGACAAGTGCGTTTTCAGTTACCTCAATCTCAAGCGACGTCGCACTAACGCCGTAGGTTTGCACTCTTTCCAAAAACTGGCGCGCAAAGTGTGATTGACGCAATTCGAGTGGCGTCACGTTAATGCCGACCCGGCCAAAGCTAAAGCCTTGTTCCATCCACGAGCGTACGTCACCAAGAACTTTATCCAATACCACGACGCCGATTGCAGCAGAAAGCTCGCCATCGTCTAGCGCATGCTGCAACACCCCAGGCGTCAGAATTCCTTTATCCGGGTGGACCCATCGCAATAAGGCCTCAAACCCAGCGATTGCACCAGACGTGAGCGTTACAAGCGGTTGATAAAATGCGGTGAACTGGCCATCACGCAGAGCGTTCCGTGCGCTTTCCAGTGCTATCACTTTCTTGAGCATGTTGAGCCGCATCTCTGGTGAGAAGAGGCAGAGCGCACCGCGCCCGGCCGCCTTGGCAGCATAAAGGGCGAGGTCTGCACTTTTCAAAAGCCCTTCGGCATCCTCGTCGTGATCTGGGAATATCGCTATTCCAAGACTGACCCGCGAGTTCGGCGGGCTACTGCTTGTTCCGCGTATGCGTGCTTGTATGGACTCCGCAAGTGCCACAGTATCCAAATCGCTCTCAATATCGTTCAGAATCAGAGCGAACTCATCGCCGCCAATGCGTGCCGCGGTGTCGCCGTCACGAATGGACGCTCCTAACAGTGCGCCGACATGCTTTAGTAGTGTATCGCCCGCTGTATGCCCCTGAGTGTCATTGACGACCTTCAGGTTGTCGAGATCCAACAGAACAAGGGCGACCCGCTTGATTTCTCGTTTCGCTTGCTTCAGCGCGGTGGCTAATTGCTTTTGGAAAAGCCCGCGGTTCGCGAGCCCAGTAAGTGAATCCTGATTTGCCAGTCGCCAGGAGGCTTGTTGAGAAAGTGTGCGGGCGCTGATGTCGGCGACAATTCCGCAGATCCGAGTGGCAACGCCAGAGTCGCGCTCGCATTGACCGACCATCCGAATCCATTTTGAGATACCGGAGGCGCTTATGATCTTCAGCTCAAGATCAAATCGTTCGCTGTCGCGAATGGTCTTAGCAATAGCCCTGTTGAGAGCTGAGCGGGAGTTTGCGGTGAAGAACCGTAGGCTTGCGCGATACTGTGGCGCGGTACCGACGGCGAGGTCAAATACGCTGAAGGTGCCATCGGTCCAGGTGAGTTGCCGTGTCTCGAGATCAAGCGCCCAGCCGCCTACGCCACTGAGGATCTCTGTTTGGACAAGCATAGCCTCCCGTTCCGGCCAGCTAGCGTTGGAGATGCGTAGCGTTCGACCATTCGATTCCTTCAGCGCTGCCTCGAAAGAGGTGGCATAAATCGTTCGACCGCGCACATCGGTGACAAAAATTGTAGGATTAAGACGCCGAACGATATCCTCTGCGTTCAACATAGCCCTGTCGCGGGCGTCAACGTCGCTACAGAGCTCGATCCCATTGCAATCGGAGATGGAGTTAGCGCCATCGGTGAGGCTAAAGAAGTATCGTCGCTTCTTGTCGTCAGAGTCGTTGATGGGAGCTGCAGACGAGTGCATTCAGCGCCTTGTTCGTTAAGGCCGCCTCCGAAATACGGAACTCTGCGGGCAGGTACGGCTCAGACAGTTGTCGGAGTCCGGCAGTGGGTTGCACTGGTACTGTCGGCACTGCCGGGGGCATTCTGCGCCTCGCCCTGAACAGCCATCGTTGACCATACCCGTGCCATTTTCAGGAACTGCAATTGTGATTTGCGGTCGTTGACAGTAGCGGCGAGCTGCATGCACTCTGCCTCTAGGCGCAGGCATTCCAGATCGTGTTCTCTCTGTTGGCCTAGCCTCAGCACAGCGCGCCTCACAATTGTCCTCACTCGATACCATGGCAGCGTTTGCGTCGTCTGTCGGTGGTGTGCACCACAGACGGGAGCGATGCGATCTATGACCCGCGTTGAAGTGTTGAATAATGTTAATGGAGCCATTCGAGCGGCTGCGCGTTTCGCACTGGGCCGGGCATGTAGGTTGGTGTGATGTCGTCTAAGATAAGTGTATTAGTGGTTGAGGACGAGTTACTGATCCGGATGTCCCTTGTTGAGTACTTATCGGACGAGGGATTTGAGGTCTTCGAGGCCGCGAACGCGGATGAGGCCATTTCTATCCTTGAAGCCAATGGCCAAATCCAGGTGTTGTTTACTGACATCGATATGCCGGGCAGCATGGATGGCTTAAAGCTATCTATCGCCGTTCACGACCGCTGGCCGCCAGTCCGGATAGTTGTGACGTCTGGCCATCATGCGGTTGCGCTTACGGATCTTCCCGAAGGTGGCCTGTTTTGCCCCAAGCCTTATGACCATGCTGCGATCGCAACATCCCTGCGCGACGTTCTCTTAAGCTGACTGGTGAGGTGGCAGCCAGGAACGCATTTTGGTCCAGGGCAACACCGGGGCAACACCAAAAACGGCATCCCCCGGAATTTCCGGATAGCAACTTAGGAGCGGAAAGGCCCGTAACAATGAGGCTATTATGGCTCAGGGAAAGTCTACGAATCTCAGGGTTTTGATCAGAGTGGATCAGGAGGTCGGAGGTTCAAGTCCCCCCAGCTGTACCAAAAAAGCGCCTTCGCACGGTGAGTTCCGCCCGACTGGCCGACGGTCGCAGCCGCCAACCTTCCGAGTGGCGGCCCCGCCTACCTAAGAAATTGTGGGTCTAACGAGTCAGGTGACCTGAGCACTCGATTTGACTGGAGTGCTTCATTTTAGCCGTAGCGCCCATCATACCTAAACGGGATGCGACGGAGCAGTCGCTTCGGTTTCCGAAGGCGCAAGCGTGGACGCTTTCTGCGAGGTTTTGTCGCCGAATGCGCGCTGCACGACCACGAAGAAAACCGGAACGAGCAACAGCGCCAGGATCACCACCGAAATCATGCCGCCCATGACCACGGACCCAAGCGCGTGCTGACTTTTTGCACTCGCGCCGGACGCGATCACCATCGGAGCAACGCCAAAGCAGAACGCGAGGCCCGTCATCAGGATCGGGCGGAATCGCAGGTGGCATGCTTCCAAGGTGGCATCGATCAGGCTCTTGCCCTGTTCGCGCAGCGACTTTGCGAATTCGATGATAAGGATTCCGTCCTTGGCAGCGAGTCCTATGATCGTCACCAGCGCCACGGTGAAATACACATCGTTCGGCAGGCCTCGTACCATCGCAGCAGTCACTGCGCCTAGTACGCCAAGCGGTACCGTCAGCAGGACGGCGAGAGGTATTGTCCAGCTCTCGTAGAGCGCGGCAAGCACCAGGAATACCAGCAGGGCTGAAAGGGCCAGTAGCAACGGCGCCTGAGCACCGGATTGCTTCTCCTGCAGCGACTGGCCCGTCCATTCGTAACCGAAGCCACGCGGAAGCTGAGCTGCGAGCCGCTCCATTTCCCTGATTGCATCACCTGAAGTGAAGCCGGGCTTCGCCGACCCGCTGATGCGCACCGACGGATAGTAATTGAACCCCACGATCTGGGCCGGGCCTACCGCCCAGTTTACGGTTGCGAAGGACGACAGTGGGACGAGTTGTCCCTGGGCGTTTCTGACGTAATAGCCGAGGATCTCTTCCGCCTGCATGCGCGCCGGACGATCTGCCTGGACGACGACGCGTTGCATGCGTCCGCGATTAGGAAAATCGTTGACGTAGTTCGAGCCCAGATTTGTTGAAATGGTATTGTTGATCTCCTCGAACGAAACGCCCAGCGCGGACGCTTTCTCGCGGTCGATATTCAGCTGAATTTGCGGTGCCGGCGACAAGCCCTCGACAAAGACGTCCTGCAGGATCGGGCTGCGCGCGGCCGCCTCAAGCAGTTGATCCTTGGCTCGCATCAGTTCGGCATAGCCTCTCTGGCCGCGATCCTGCAGTCTGAAACTGAACCCTGACGAGTTGCCAAGATTGTCGATCGGCGGCGGCTGCAGCGCCGTGATCTTTGCATCCCGTACGGTCTTCGTCAGATGCTCGTTCGCGTCCGCCACGATCTGCGCTGAGGAACTGTTTGAATACCGTTCCGACCAATGTTTGAGCGTAATGAAAGCCTGGGCCGTATTCACACCCTGCCCGAGGAAGCTGAAGCCGGTCAGGAAGGTGACCTTGTCGACGCCGTCGCGTTTTAGAAGATAGTCTTCGGTTTGCTTCACTGCGGCCAACGTGCGGCTGTACGAGGCTTCCGGCGGCGTCTGAACGTCGACGGTGATGAAGCCTTGATCGTCAACGGGGAGGAAGCCGCCCGGCAGGCGGAGCAGCGCCCAGCCAACCGCGATCAGGATCGCAACGTAAATCAACATCACGCGGCCTGTGCGACGCAACAGTTGCGCGACCACGCTGCGATAACCGTCGCGTGCCGCATCCATCCGGCGATTGAACCAGCCGAAGAGGCCTCGCTTGGCATGGTGATGCCCGGCCTCTACGGGTTTCAGAATCGTCGCGCATAACGCGGGCGTCAGTGACAGAGCCAAAAGGCCCGAGAACCCGATTGCAGCAACCATCGTAACCGAAAATTGCTGGTAAATGATCCCGACCGAACCAGGAAAGAAGGCCATCGGTACGAACACGGACATCAGCACAAGAGTGATGCCGACGATGGCGCCGGTAATCTGTCCCATGGCCTTGCGAGTCGCCTCTTTCGGCGACAGGCCTTCTTCCGACATGATCCGTTCGACGTTCTCAACGACAACGATCGCATCGTCGACGAGGATGCCAATGGCCAGTACCATGGCAAACATGGTCAGCAGATTGATCGAAAGGCCCATGAGCAGCAACACGCCGCAGGTCCCGAGCAGAGCGACCGGAACGACGATCGTGGGAATGATGGTGTAGCGGATGTTCTGGAGAAATAGCAGCATCACCAGGAAGACCAGGACGACCGCTTCCGCAAGCGTCATCAGGACCTTCTTGATCGAGGCCTCCACCACCGGCGTTATGTTATAGGGAATCTCGTACTTGATGTTGGCCGGGAAGAAATTGGACAGTTCTTCCATCTTGGCTTTGACAGCGTTTGCGGTCGCAAGCGCGTTTCCCGTCGGAGAAAGCAGCACCGACAGGCCGGCCACCGCCTCTCCATTCTGACGGGTGTTAAATTGGTAGCTCAGGCCGCCGATCTCGATACGCGCAACATCGCGCAGCCGAACAGTCGATCCGTCAGTGTTTGCACGGAGCAAGATTGCGCCGAATTCATCCGGCGCGCTGAGCTGTCCCTTGACCAGCACCAGCGCGGAGATCGGCTGGTCCGACGGTGCGGGTTCAGCGCCTATGGCGCCGGATGCAACCTGCGCGTTCTGTGCAGTAATTGCCTTGATCACATCGTCGGCGCTGAGGTTATATCCGACCAGTTTGACGGGATCGATCCAGATGCGGAGGGATCGCTCGGTCGAATAAAGCGTGACGCGCCCGACTCCCGGGATGCGTCGCAGTTCGCCCAGAATGTTGCGCATCATGAAGTCGCCGAGGCCGACTTCGTCAAGGCTGCCGTCCGTCGATCGCAGCGTAATGATCTGCAGAACCGCGCTCGAGGCTTCCTCGATAAGAATGCCCTGCTGCATCACGGCGCGTGGCAAACGAGCCTCGACACGCTTGATGCGATTTTGGACCTCGACCGAAGCGCTCTCGGTATTCGTGCCGGGCACGAAGTTCGCGATGATCTCAACCTGGCCTAGCGAGTCGCTTGTGGATTCGAAATTCAGGATGCCACTTGCGCCGTTCAGTTCCTCCTCGATCAGCCGCGTGACGCTATTGTAAAGGTTCTCCGGAGATGCGCCGGGATAGCTCGTCGATATCGAGATCGACGGCGGCGCTATGATCGGATACTGCGCGATTGGCAAATTCGGAATCGCAAGTATGCCGCCAAGGCAAGTCAGGATAGCCACAACCCATGCGAAGATGGGGCGGTCGATAAAAAAGCTTGGCATCGTGGCACCCGCTAGCGAACCGCGTTCGCGTCGTTGAACTGAGCGTTTCGCTGCGGTTTGTCAGGGCGCTTTATCCAGGGCTTCGGAGACACCAAGTCGCCCGGCACAAACTTCTGGAAGCCGTCGACCACGACTCTGTCCCCGGGCTTCAAACCTTGCTCGACGATCCAATAATCGTCCACAGCGCGTCCGAGAGTGACAGGCGTTAGGATCGCCCGGTTGTCATCGCGGACGACGAAAACTTCGCTGGTGCCTGCGTCGTTACGACGGACCGACTGCTGCGGCACCGCGATTGCGTCCGGATCGACCCCTTCGGTGATCTGGACGCGGACATACATGCCGGGCAGGAGTTCGTTCTTCGGGTTCGGAAACTCTGCGCGCAACGTTACTTTGCCAGTCGATGGATCGACGGTGGTTTCGGAGAACAGCAACGTCCCCAGGTAAGGGTAGGTTTCCCCGATATCGAGAACGAGCCGAACCCGAGCAGTCTCCGCGCCTACCTTTTCGAGATCACCCTTCTCGAACGCACGCCGCAGCCGTGTGAGCTCGCTGATCGATTGGGTGAAGTCGGCGTAAACCGAATCGATATGCTGAATCGTCGCGACGTGCGTGGCTTCGCCCTGACCAACCAGGGCACCTTCGGTGACCAAGGCTCGCCCGATGCGGCCATTGATTGGAGCTGTGATTTTTGTGAAGTCGAGTTTCAGTGCAGCACGATCCCGATCGGCCTTCCGAGCCTCAAGGTCAGCGCGCGCCTGCATCAACTCCGCCACTGCAGTCTCAACCTGAGCAGGCGAAGCTGTGTTTGTCGATGCGAGCGATTCAATTCGTGACGCTTGGCGCTCTTCGTGGCGCAGGACAGCCTCGGCTTTGCGGACAGCTGCTTCGGCTGCTTTGAGTTCGACCTCATAAGTTGTCGGGTCGAGTGAATAGAGAAGGTCGCCAGCCTTTACGGAACTCCCTTGCTCAAAGGACCGCGACATCACAATGCCGGACGCGCGGGCCCGAACCTCCGCCACACGCGTGGGAACAATACGTCCCGGCAATTCTCGAATATGTGGCCTTGGAGACTGAACGAGCGTCACCACGCCGACTTCAGGGGGCGAGGTCTGGGGAGCCGCCGCATTGGCTCCAGGATCCTCAGTACACCCGATCAGACTCAACGACACCAGCGCGATGGAAGCCCCAGGAAGGGCGAAACGCGAAACGTGCCTCATGGGCGCGGCGGGCATGACGGGAGGCTTCCTTTCTGACTGTTGGTTCAGAACGGGCGTCAGATATCGTAGCCGCGATGAAGTGGAACTCCGACATTATGCCGCAGTGCACAATTAATTGTGACTTACGTCCAAAAGTCGGCGGTAATTCTATGCGGCACTGCAGCGCGCGGCGTGGTGCTCGATCGGCGCGAGACGGGCTCAGCGGCGGCGCGTGCATTCGGCATCAGCGGGACAACTTAGAACCCAGGATGTCGGCTGACCTACGAACCGCTGCCGAAAGCACACGCGCGCTGCTTCGGCCGCGAGAAGCAGTTCTGCAGCCGACCCGAAGCGGACCGGGCGCCTCCGTTTATAATCGCTTTATAACGCCGGCCTGAACCTCAGATCGCTTCTTTACATGGCCGCTTCTATCTCCGCTGCGTGACCGGTCTCGCGGAGAATCTCATGCTCGATATCGCGATGTTGCTCCTGGGCTTCGGCTTTTTCGCCGCCGCGGCGGCTTACGCCCATGCATGCGACCGGCTATGAGGAGGCCTTGATGATTGTCGAACTCTGGCTCGGCGGTCTCGTGACGGCTGGTCTGCTTGGTTACCTCGCCTATGCGCTGTTGCGCCCCGAGCGCTTTTGAGGATCGCATCATGTTGATCGATGGCTGGATTCAAATCGCGATCTACTTCGCGTTGTTGACTGCACTTGTCGTGCCGCTCGGCCGCTACATGGCGCGCGTGTTCGAGGGAGAGCGTACATTCCTGTCGCCGGTATTGCGTCCGGTCGAGACCGCCTTCTATCGCGTCGCCGGCGTGCAGCAAGACAAGGAGCAGCACTGGCTCACCTACACGGTTGCAATGCTGCTGTTCAACGCGGTAGGCTTCGCGCTGCTCTATGCGCTGTTGCGGGTGCAGCATCTTCTTCCGCTCAATCCGGCCGACCAGTCGCCGGTCGCGGCCGATCTTTCCTTCAACACAGCGGTAAGCTTCACATCGAACACCAACTGGCAGAATTACGGCGGCGAGAGCACGCTGAGCTATTTCAGCCAGATGGTCGGCCTGACGACGCAGAACTTCGTCTCGGCCGCGACCGGCATTGCACTGCTGCTGGCACTGATCCGCGCCTTCTCGCGCAGTTCAGGGCAGACCGTCGGCAATTTCTGGGTCGATCTTACGCGCTGCACGCTCTATGTGCTGCTGCCGATCTCGATCGTCGCCGCGCTCTTCCTCGTCTGGCAGGGCGTGCCACAAAACCTCGGCCCGTATGTCGATGCCACCACGCTCGAAGGCGCCAAGCAGACGCTGAGCCAGGGCCCGGCCGCCTCGCAGATCGCGATCAAGCAACTCGGCACAAATGGCGGCGGCTTCTGGAATGCGAACTCGTCCGTTCCGTATGAAAACCCGACCGCGCTCAGCAATTTTCTGCAGGTCTTGTTCATTCTCCTGATCCCGGCAGCGATGACCCACACCTTTGGCCGCATGGTGGGAGACGCACGGCAAGGCTGGGCACTCTATGCGGCGATGTCGATCGTCTTTCTTGCCGGTCTCGCGGTGGTGTATTGGGCGGAGAGCTCGGGCAATCCGAACTTTGCGGCGCTGGGCCTTGATCCCGCGAACATGGAAGGCAAGGAGGTCCGCTTCGGCATCCTCAATTCGAGCCTTTGGGCGACCGCAACCACGGCGGCCTCCAATGGCTCGGTCAATGCGATGCATGACAGCTTCACGCCGCTGGGCGGGATGATCCTGATCCTGATGATGCAGCTTGGCGAAATCATCTTCGGTGGTGTCGGGTCCGGTCTTTACGGCATGCTGCTGTTTGTCATCGTGACGGTATTCGTCGCGGGTCTGATGGTCGGCCGCACGCCTGAATATCTCGGCAAGAAGATCGAAGCGAAGGAAGTGAAGATGGCGATGCTGGCCATCCTGATCCTGCCGCTATCGATCCTGGGCTTCATGGCTGTTGCAACCGTGACGTCGTTCGGTCTGTCGAGCGTACAGGACCCCGGACCTCACGGCTTCAGCGAGATCATGTATCTCTATTCGTCGAGCACCGGGAATAACGGTTCGGCCTTTGCCGGATTCACCGGCAATACGCTCTGGTACAACACGACGGGCGGCGTTGCGATGCTGGTTGGCCGCTACTTCGTCATCATTCCGATGATGGCGGTTGCCGGCTCACTGGTCGCAAAACGCGCGGTGCCGCCCTCGGCAGGCACGTTCCCGACACATGGTCCGCTCTTCGTTGGCCTCCTGATCGGCGTCATCCTGATCCTTGGCGGACTGACCTTCTTCCCCGCGCTCGCGCTGGGACCGATCGTCGAGCACTTCGCGATGATCGCCCGCACGCTCTACTGACGATTTCGGAGTAACGACAATGGAAGCCTCGAAAGTGCGCAAGCGGATGCCCGTCGCCGCGATGCTCGATCCGACGATTGCGATTCCGGCCGTCGGCCAGGCCTTCGTCAAGCTCGATCCGCGGACCCTGGTGCGCAATCCTGTCATCTTCGTGTTGGAAATCGTGACCCTGCTGGCGACGGCGCTGATGGTCCGCGATTTTTTGACCGCCAGCGACAATCTCGGATTCACACTGCAAATTGTGCTGTGGCTGTGGTTCACGGTGCTGTTCGCGAATTTTGCGGAAGCTGTGGCGGAGGGGCGCGGCCGCGCGCAGGCCGATACGCTGCGTCGCGCACGTAGCGAGACGGTCGCCAAGCGGCTTCTGATGCCGGATAACAACGACTTGTATGAGGGAGTCGCCGCTTCCGAATTGCAGGCCGGGGATCGGGTGGTTTGCGAGGCGGGCGACGTCATCCCAGGCGATGGCGAGGTGATCGAGGGCATTGCCTCCGTCAACGAGGCGGCAGTCACCGGTGAGTCCGCGCCGGTGATCCGCGAGTCTGGCGGCGATCGGTCGGCGGTGACGGGTGGCACCACGGTCATTTCTGACCGCATCATCGTTCGCATCACGGCCTCGCAGGGCAATTCGTTCCTCGACCGCATGATCGCGCTGGTGGAGGGCGCCGAGCGGCAGAAGACGCCCAACGAAATCGCGCTCAACATCCTGCTGGTGGGGCTGACGATCATCTTCGTGTTCGCCACCGCTACCATTCCAAGCTTCACGTCCTATGCCGGCGGGTCGATCCCGACCATCATTCTGGTGGCTTTGTTCGTCACTCTCATCCCGACCACGATCGGCGCGCTGCTCTCGGCGATCGGCATCGCCGGCATGGATCGTCTGGTGCGGTTCAACGTGCTTGCGATGTCGGGCCGCGCCGTCGAGGCCGCAGGTGACGTCGACACGCTGCTGCTCGACAAGACCGGGACCATCACCTTCGGCAACCGGCTTGCGACCGAGGTCATCGCGGTGCAGGGGGTATCCGAGAAGGAGGCCGCCGAAGCCGCGCTGCTCTCAAGCTACGCCGACGAGACCGCCGAAGGCCGCTCGATCGTCACGCTGATGCAGGACAAGTACGGCGCAAGACTCGAAGCGGCGCCCGCCGGCTCGACGTTTATCGAATTCTCGGCCGCCACGCGTCTGTCCGGTGTGGATATCGGCTCCCGCAAGCTACGGAAGGGCGCCATCGACTCGGTCATCGCTTTCGCGAGCCAGCAGGCCGGCCGCCCTCTCGGTGAGCCGCAAGGGTTCCGGGCCGCGGTCGACCGCATCGCGCGATCAGGCGGCACTCCGCTCGGCATCGTCGACGGCGAGCGTATTCTCGGTGTCATCCATCTCAAGGATGTGGTGAAACCCGATATCAAGGACCGCTTTGCCGCGCTGCGCCGCATGGGCATCAAGACGGTCATGATCACCGGTGACAATCCGGTAACGGCGGCAGCGATTGCGTCCGAGGCAGGCGTCGACGACTTCATCGCGCAGGCAACACCGGAGGACAAGCTGCGCTATATCCGCGCCGAACAGTCCAACGGCCGTTTGATTGCCATGTGCGGTGACGGCACCAACGATGCACCCGCGCTGGCCCAGGCCGATGTCGGCGTCGCCATGCAGACCGGCACGCAGGCGGCACGCGAAGCCGGCAACATGATCGATCTCGATTCCGATCCGACCAAACTGATCGAGGTGGTGGAGATCGGCAAGCAGCTCCTGATGACGCGCGGCGCGCTGACAACATTCTCGATCGCAAACGATGTTGCCAAATATTTCGCAATCATCCCGGCGATGTTCGTCGCAGTCTATCCACAATTGCAGGCGTTGAACGTGATGCAGCTCGCAAGCCCGCAAAGTGCCATCCTGTCCGCAATCATCTTCAATGCGCTGGTGATCGTCGCGCTCATTCCGCTGGCGTTGAAGGGCGTCACGTATCGGGCGGTCGGAGCGGAGGCGCTGTTGCGCCGGAACCTTCTGATCTATGGCCTCGGCGGCATCGTGGCGCCCTTTGTCGGCATCAAGGTGATCGATCTGATCGTCAACGGGCTCGGTCTGGTCTGAGGAGACAAACATGCTCAAAGAACTTCGTCCCGCTCTCGCGCTCCTGGTCCTGTTCACCGTGCTGACCGGCGTCATCTATCCTTTCCTGACAACCGGGATCGCCTCGGTCCTGTTCCCCTACCAGGCCCGCGGCAGCCTGATCGAGCGGGATGGCAAGGTGATCGGATCGACGCTGATCGGGCAAAACTTTACCGAGGAGCGGTACTTCCATGGCCGCCCGTCTGCGACGGTTGCTGCCGATCCTGCTGATCCATCGAAGACGATCGCGGCACCCTACAATGCTGCCAATACCGGCGGCTCGAATCTCGGCCCGACGAGCAAGGCACTGATCGAGCGCATGACGTCGGGCGTCGAGAGGCTCAAGCCACAGAATCCGGGTGTGCAGGTCCCGACCGATCTCGTGACCACGTCGGCGTCCGGCCTCGACCCGCACATTTCGCCGGACGGCGCCCTGTTTCAGGTGCCACGGGTGGCCAAGGCACGGGGGCTGCCCGAATCCCGCGTCCGCGATCTGGTGGAGCGTCAGGTTGAAGGTCGAACTTTAGGCATCCTTGGCGAGCCGCAGGTCAATGTCCTCGCCCTTAACCTCGCGCTCGACGCTCTGAAGCCCTAAATTCGCCGGCAGAGGAGCCCGATGCCCGCCGACGAACGCCAACGAGCCTCCCCGGAGGCGCTGCTTGCACGTGCCAACAAGGAGAGCCGCGGCAAGCTGAAGATCTTTCTCGGCGCGGCTCCGGGCGTCGGCAAGACGTTCGCGATGCTGACCTCGGCCCAGTCGGCCAAGGCGGACGGCCGCGAGGTCGTGGCTGGACTGGTCGAGACCCACGGCCGGCGCGAAACGGAAGCGCTGACCGAAGGCTTCGAAATCCTGCCGCGCAAGCCGATCGTCTATCGCAACCAGATTATCCAGGAGTTCGATCTCGACGCCGCGCTGGCGCGCCGTCCCAGCCTGCTGCTGGTGGACGAATACGCCCACACCAACGTGCCGGGCAGCCGCCATCCCAAGCGCTGGCAGGACGTGGACGAATTGCTGGCGGCCGGCATCGACGTGTGGACGACTCTGAACATCCAGCATCTCGAAAGCCTGAACGACGTAGTCCAGAAGATCACCAAGGTCAGGGTTCGCGAGACCGTTCCTGACAGCGTGTTCGACCGCGCCGACGAAATCGTGCTGGTCGATTTTCCTCCTGACGAACTGCTCAAGCGGCTGGCGGAGGGCAAGGTCTACGTCCAGGACACCGCCGCGCGTGCGGTAGAAAGTTTTTTCAAGCCGCAAAATCTGACCGCGTTGCGCGAATTGGCGCTCCGCCGCGCCGCCGAGCGCGTGGATGCTGATCTGATCGAGCGGATGCAGGCGCAGGCGATCGAGGGGCCATGGGCTGCGGGCGAACGCATACTCGCCTGCATCGGGCCTGATTCCATATCGCCGGAAGTCGTGCGCACCGCCAAGCGGATGGCCGATCTGATGGATGCGCCCTGGAGCGCGGTGACGGTCGAACGCCCGGGCGGGTACCGGGACGATGCTGGCCGCCAGCGCGTCGACGACGCGATCAAGCTCACCGAGTCGCTGGGCGCGAGTGCCACGCGGCTCGTCGGAAACGACCTGCCGGCCGAAGTTCTGCGCCACGCGCGTTTCGAAAACGTCACACAGATCGTTGTCGGTCGCTCCCATGGCGGATTTCTGCGCGAACTCTTGCGCCGTTCGCTGCCGCACGAACTGGTCCGCCGCGCAGACGACATTGCCATTCATCTTGTAACCGGTGGTTCGGATGCGTCCCGGCCAAGGTCAGTACCGCGTCTGGCAGCATTTCCCTGGCAGCCGGTGTCCTACGCTTGGGCGACGGTATCGGTTGCTATGGCTCTCGGGGCCGGCAAGGCACTGACGGCACTGACGGCGCTTCCCAATCTTTCGATGGTTTTCCTGCTGGCGGTCCTGTTCACGGCGCTGCAATTCGGGATGTGGCCAGCGATCTATGCATCGGCGCTGTCATTCCTGACCTTCAATTTCTTTTTCATTGAACCCCGGTACACACTCACGATCGCGGAGCCGCATGAACTCCTGGCGCTTTCCATCTTCCTGATTGTCGCCGTGACCGCTTCGGCGCTTGCCGGCCGAGTCCGCGAACAGGCTCAGATCGCTGCTACACGCGTTCGCGCGACACGGCGCCTTTACGAGTTTACCCGCCGGCTCTCGGGGCTGGCGACGCTCGATGCAGTCGCCGAAGGTGCAGCCAGCGAGATCAACGCGAGTTTGGCACGGGCGACGGTCGTTCTGCTGGATCAAGATGGCGACCTGGTTCTTACCGCCGCCTGGCCGCCCGAGGACACCCTCGACACCGCAAGCATGAGCGCCGCTCGCTGGGCCTTTTCGCATAATGAGCCGGCAGGCGCGGGCACGGCGACGCTTCCGACCGTAGCTTGGTTGTTTGTTCCGCTGGTGACGGCGCGCGGAGCGATCGGCGTTGTGGGTGTCGCAGCGTTGAAAACCGAGAAGCCGCTCGATTCCGAGGGGAAGGCGTTGTTCGATACGCTTGCCGAACAGACCGCAGCGGCACTCGAGCGGGCGTCTCTTTCCCGCGAAATGGTCGCAACGCGTTCGGCTGCCGAGACGGAACGCGTCCGCAACACACTGCTTGCTTCGGTTTCGCATGATTTCCGCACGCCGCTATCTTCGATTCTTGGGGCCGCTACGAGCCTGCTCGAATACGGCGACAAGTTGGAGCCGGGAGCGCGGCGCGATCTTCTCGACCAGATCAAGGACGAGGCCGAGGCCCTCGACGACATGGTTCGCAACCTCCTCGCCATCACCCGGATCGATGCGGGAGGGCTCGAGCTCCGACTGGACTGGATCGATCTGCGCGACATTGTCGGGCGTGTCGTCAGCCGCGCGAAGCGCCATGGCGCGTTGCAAAATCTTTCAATGCGCCTCCCGGAGAACTTGCCGCTGGTCCGGGCGGACGCGACCCTCGTCGAACAAGCGCTCAGCAACGTCGTCCGCAATGCTGTCGCCCACACGCCGCCGGATACCCGGATTGAGATTGGAGCCGCAACGGGTCCGGATCGCCTGACATTGACAATAGCCGACAACGGACCTGGAATTTCTCCAACCATTCTTCCGCGTGTGTTCGAGAAGTTTATAAGGGGGCACGACAGCGAAGCCGATGGAGGTCAAGGAACCGGCCTCGGCCTGGCAATTGCCAAGGGGATTATGGAAGCACATCACGGGTCGATCGCCGCTACGAGTCCGGCTGATCAAGGTCGAGGAACGCTGATCACCATGGTCTTCCCCCGTGCGGATGCCTCGACATGAGCGCCAAGACCCGAGTTCTCGTCGTTGACGACGAGCCTGCAATCATACGGTTTCTGAAACCGGCACTGGAAGCGAACGACTACGACCTGACCGGCACCGGAACGGTGGCGGATGCGATGAAGCGCATCGCCTCCAGTCCCCCCGACCTGGTGGTGCTCGATCTCGGTTTGCCCGACGGCGACGGCAAGGACGTGATCCGGCAGGTTCGACAATGGTCCGATGTTCCGATCATTGTCTTGTCCGCGCGCGACCGCGAAACGGAAAAGATAGAAGCACTCGACCTCGGTGCCGACGATTTCGTCAATAAGCCATTCGGCGTCGGCGAATTGCTTGCGCGGATGCGAGCGGCGCTAAGACATCGAATGCAGCGGAATGCCGAAAACCCAGTGGCTGTTGTAGGCCCCATAGAAGTGGATAGTTTGCGCCACCGCGTCCTGCGCAATGGGCAAGACGTCAAACTAACGCCGAAGGAGTTCGAGCTCTTATCGTTCCTGTCGCGTCATGCCGGGAAGGTGCTGACGCATCGTCAGATCATGACAGCGGTGTGGGGACCGGCGCACACCGAGGACACGCAATACCTGCGTGTCTATGTCGGACATCTGCGCCAGAAGCTTGAAGACGCGCCCGACGATCCACGGCTTATCCTGACGGAGCCGGGCATCGGCTATCGACTGTACTCCGACTCCTGACGCGACCTGTGGGGCTGACGCTTCATTGTTCCATGAGCCATCAAGGGGAGGAGCGAACCCGGAGCCGGCCTAAGACGTCCTTTCTGCAGCCGCAGTTAAAAGGGCTCGGTTATCCGAAGAAGCAGGTCCAGCGTCGCGTACAAAGCGCGTCGGGAGAGAGGCGAAACCGTAGATGATATTATTGATACCCACTGTCGGCTCTCCCACCTCGATCGTTTCGACTCGCGGGATCATTGCCTTCAAGAGGGATATCATTTCGAGTTGGGCGAGGTGCATGCCGGCGCACGTATGGATGCCTCTGCCGAAACCCAGATGAAGACGCTGATCGCGCGTTATGTCGAAATCGTCAGGGCAGTCGAAAGCACGCTCATCGCGGTTTGCCGCGGCGAACATCATCATGATCCGTGCGCCTTCCGGAATTGTTACCCCTGCCACCACGACTTCGCGTGACGTATGACGGCCGAACGATCTGACCGGCGACGCCATTCTCACGGCTTCGTTCGCGGCATTCCGCGCCAGGTCCGGCTTGGAACGCAGCAGTGCCCACTGGTCCGGATTGCGCCCGAGTTGATAGATCAGTTCGCCTGTTGCCGAGATCGTCGTGTCCAGGCTCGGAACGATATAATCCCTCATCGCATGCGGTAAGAGTTCGGCCGGAAGGTCACCACGCCGGACGACATCGAGCAACCTGTGAGTCCAACTGCCCGGCTTTGCGGTTTCGGGTGTCTGGCTTTGCGCGAAACGCCGCGCCTCCATGAATACCTCGAACGCCGCCTTTCCCCGCTCGTTCTGCACACCGTTGAGGTCGAATGTCGCGCTAGCCCAGCGCAGCATGTTCTCCCTTCCCTGGTCTCCGAAACCGACCAGGTCGCGCACGATCGTGAGAGGCAGATGCGAGGCGAGTTCGCTCATGGCGTCGAAGCGCTCTCGCTCGATCAATTGCTCGATCAGCTGTTCCGCAGTGTCCTCGATCACGCCTCGGATGTCCTCGAGAGCGGCGGGAAGAAGGGGTTGCGAGGTTGCTCGACGGATTAGGCTATGACGCTCACCATCGGAGGCGGCCGAGTTTCCCCGGAGAATTTCGTTCGCGAATGCACAAGCCGCGACGCCCTTGCCGCTGATGAAAGTATCATGATCGCGGAGGGCCTGGGCGAGCACGGCGTGATGCACCAGAGCATAGTTCTCATGCCGGGGGAGCCACACTACCGGTCCCAGATCTCTCATTGCAGCATAATGCGGCCACGGATTCTGGATCGCCTCATCGGTGAAGATGTCGACATCGTAGACAGGTGCACCAGCCATAAAATTCGCTCACTCTTTTTAAACGACACCAACTGGCAATGCCCGTATTTTACCTGCCCCATACGGACCGGCCTCCCTGAGGAGGCGTATTCCAAAGCGTGCCCGGAAATCGTCACTTTGAAAAGCACTGTTCACGCGCTCGGCGAGACCTGCGACCTGCGGCGTTTGGCTTACGCACCGATCAGCAATGCTGCGGATTGCTCCGTCCCCGCTAACCTTCCGCAAACGTAATCCTGATAGTCCCGTCCCATCGTTTGCGGTGTTCATCGCCGCCATGAAGGGACATGATCATGTGTGGTGGATGCGCGCAAAGCGGTTTCAGCCGGCGAGCCGTGATGTTTGGGGCCGCCGGAATGCTGGCGGCGACACAATTCGGCGGCGCGGCGCAGGCGCAGCCGGCGCGGCTCGCGTCCACACCCGACGCTGCGCTGAAGCTTCTGGTGGACGGCAACGCGCGCTACGTCGCCAATCAGCTGCAGCAGCGTGACTTTTCGGCCGGGCGCGCCAGCCGTGCGCTCGGGCAGGCGCCGTTCGCGGCGATCCTCGGATGCGCGGACGCGCGCGTGGCCCCCGAACTGGCCTTCGATCAGGGGCCGGGCGAGCTGTTCGTGGTGCGTGTCGCCGGAAATTTCGTCACCAATGACGGACTGGGAAGCCTCGAATTCGGCGCCGCCGTGCTCGGGACGAAGCTGATCATGGTCCTTGGCCATCACAGCTGCGGCGCGGTAAACGCCACAGTCGAGGCGCTGCAGAAGGGCAACAAACTCCCGGGTCACATTGCCGGTCTCGTCACCGCGATGAAGCCCGGCGTCGAGTCGGTGTTGAAACAGCCTGGCGACGACCTGCAGCGGCGCGCCGTGATCGCGAATGTGCAATACAATGTCGCGCGCCTGAAAAAGGCAACGCCGATCCTGGCCGACATGGTGGCCAAGGGTGACGTCGGCGTTGTGGGTGGCGTCTACGACATCGGCTCCGGCAAGGTCACTCTGGTCTGAGCCGGCCGCCGGCAACCGTCCGCGCAACGCGGCCGGTTGCAGCAATGAGCTGCCGCGGCGTCACGCAGCCGTCGGATTGAGCTTCTCGATGCGGTTCGCTTCCGCCGGGGTCGGCGTATCGGCGAGAAGTTCGATCGCGCGGTCGACAATTTTGCGGAACGCCATCGACTCGGCCAAGCCGAGATGCAGCTGCACGCGGCTCATATACCAGTCCATCTCCTCGCGCGGGCGGCGCCCCGCAATCGCCTGGACCAGCCATGCGGCATGGGACTTCCACTCTGCCACGTCGTTGGCGCCGGGCTGGTAGTCCCACATTTTCGTCATCACGCCCATGACTTTTATAACCGGGTCCTTGACGTCCGGGTCTTTGACAACCGGGTCTTTCACGGCAGGCTCCAAGTTCATTGCTGTCTCCTGTTCTCTGCGACGGTTCGTGTGCTTCGACCGGTTGCATCAGTCGAGCAGCGCGTCCTTCGCTGCGTTGCGGTTGGCGCGCTTGCGAAGGAACATCACGAACTGCAGAACCGCGAACAACAGCACGGCGCCGAGTGTCATGAACATGAGGGTAGGGATAATATCCATTGCGGTCTCCACAGGGCTTCGGAGACCAATCCCCTGCAACGAGGGACGTTCCAGCGCTTAGATGTCAGACTTTTCTGACACTCGAGGCGCGATCAGCTTCTGCTTCGCCGCCGCATCAGCACGAGTGCGAGGCCGACCACCACGCCGATGACGAACACCACCACGGCGACCTGCGTCAGTCCGATTGCGATGGCCTGTTCGACCAGGGAGCCCCAATTCATGACCGCAGCCTCTCCGGAATGGGATGTCGCGGCTATTCCTTCTTCTTCAGCTGCGACTCGTTGGCGGTGATGAAGGCGCGGATCTCGTCGCCCATGGTGAGCAGCTTGAGCCACTGCTCCTGATAGAGCGTGATCGGGAAGCGGCCGAGGCCATAGACCGAAACGCCGCCTTTCTCGCTGACCTTAATCCGGGTGGCGCCGCCCTGGCCTTTCTTGAGTGCGGCGTTCTCGTTTCGCAGCCGTTCGAGTTCGGCTTTCAGGTCTTCGTCCGACATGGCGGTTCCCTTCGCTGTCGCGTCGCTGCCGACCGTAGGCTGCGGCAGGCGGTCATAACCGCCCGGGCCGGAAACAGCAAAGGCGTTCAGAACAGGAAAAACCCGGCCTCGCGGGAGGCCGGGTTTTTCTTTGTGCCCTTCGATCGGGCGGAAATTCTAGTAGCCGTACGACTTGTAGCCGTAGCCGTAGGACTTGTAGCCGTAGCCGTGCGACTTGTAGCCGTAGCTGTGGCCGTACGAGTAGGACGGGGCGTAGTGGTAGGACTTGTACCCGTAGCCATGGCCGTAATAGCCGGCGGAGGCGGTGGTCGGGGCCAGAGCCACGACGGCGAGAGCGGCGGCAGCGGTGAGGCCGAGAACGGTGTTGCGGATCATGGCGAAGTCCCCTGTGTGTCTGTTTCGGGAGCGGGTATCGCGTCCCTGATGTGTATGGGTCGCGTCAGCGGCCGGATCGGTTCGAGCTGGGGTCGGGATTACCGCCGGTCTCACGCGACCGTGAAGCCGCCCAATTCGCCCAGGGCGCGGACCAGCGCAGCAAACGAAAAACCCGGCCTCCTGCGAGGCCGGGTTTCGCTGCCGGGGATCGGCGAAATCTTAGTAGCCGTACGAGCGGTAGCCGTAGCCGTAGGACTTGTAGCCGTATCCATGCGACTTGTAGCCGTAGCTGTGGCCGTACGAATAGGACGGGGCGTAGTGGTAGGACTTGTAGCCGTAGCCATGGCCGTAATAGCCGGCGGAGGCGGTGGTCGGGGCCAGAGCCACGACGGCGAGAGCGGCGGCAACGGTGAGGCCGAGAACGGTGTTGCGGATCATGGCGAAGTCCCCTGTGTGTCTGTTTCGGGAGCGGGTATCGCGTCCCTGATGTGTATGGGTCGCGTCAGCGGCCGGATCGGTTCGAGCCGGGGTCGGGATTGCCACCGGTCTCACGCGACCGTGAAGCGGCCCGTCGTGGGGGCGACCGCGCTCCGAATCCGGTAAAACGTCCGCCATGCCCGTCCGCCAGCTTGCCCAGACCACCGTCAATCGCATCGCCGCCGGCGAAGTGGTGGAGCGGCCTGCCAGCGCGGTGAAGGAACTGGTCGAGAACGCGCTCGATGCCGGGGCGAGGAAAATCGAGATCGTCACCGATGGCGGCGGCCGGCGGCTGATCCGGGTCACCGACGACGGCAGCGGCATGACTCGCGCCGACCTCGACCTCGCGGTCGAGCGCCATGCCACCTCCAAGCTCGCCGATGACGACGACCTGATGGCGATTGCGACGCTGGGCTTTCGCGGCGAGGCGCTGCCCTCGATCGGCGCGGTGTCGAAACTCTCGGTCACCACGCGGCACGCCAGCGAGCCGCATGGCTGGACGCTCACCGTCGATGCCGGCGCGAAGTCGCAAGCTGCACCGGCAGCGCTGACCGCCGGCACCCGCGTCGAGGTCCGCGACCTGTTCTACGCCACGCCCGCGCGGCTGAAATTCATGAAAAGCGAGCGCGCCGAGGGCGAAGCCGTGCGCGAGGTGGTGCGGCGTCTGGCAATGAGCCGGCCCGATGTCGCTTTCACGCTGGCCGGCGAAGAGCGGGCGCATGTGACCTGGCCTGCGGCGCTGCCGGGGCCGGCCGGGCGGCTGGCGCGGCTCGGCGACATTCTTGGCGCGGATTTCCGCGCAAATGCGGCTGAGGTTGCGGCCGGGCGCGAGGGACTGCGTGTCGAGGGCTTCGCGGCGCTGCCGACCTACACCCGCGCCAATTCGCTCGGCCAATATCTGTTCGTCAATGACCGGCCGGTGCGTGACAAGTTGCTGGTCGGCGCGGTGCATGGCGCCTACGCAGATTACCTGCCGCGCGGACGCTATCCGGCGGTCGCTCTGTTCGTCACCATCGATCCCCGCGAGGTTGATGTGAATGTGCATCCGGCCAAGACCGAAGTACGGTTCCGCGATCCGGGCCTGGTGCGCAGCCTGATCTTCGGTGCGCTTCGCGATGCGCTAATGCGCGAAGGCGGCCGCGCGGCATCGACCGGTGGCGATGCGACGGTGAGCGCGTTTCGGACCGAGCCATTGCCGCAGCGCGCGGGCTGGGATTGGCAGCGCTCTCCCGCCGCGCCGTATCCCGCGCAATCTTATCCGTCACAAGGCAATGCCGCGCTCGGCCTCTCCGAAGCCGCGCAGGCGATGTTCGACGTCGGCGCTGCCGGCGCCAGCGCGCGCGTCGAGACGTTGACCCCGTCGCCGGACGCACTCGACAAGCCGCTCGGCGCTGCCCGGGCACAGGTGCACGACAATTACATCGTGTCGCAGACTCGCGACGGCCTCGTCATCGTCGACCAGCATGCCGCGCATGAGCGACTGGTCTATGAGCGACTGAAGGCCGCAGTCGAGCGCGACGGCGTGGCGCGGCAGATCCTGCTGATCCCCGAAATCGTCGAGATGGACGAGAGCGATGTCGAGCGGCTGGTGTCGCGGGCGGAAGAACTCGCGACCTATGGACTCGTGCTCGAAAGCTTCGGTCCCGGCGCGGTGGCGGTGCGCGAAACTCCGTCGTTGCTCGGCGAAATCGATGCCGGCGCTTTGGTGCGCGATCTCGCGGAGCATATGGCGGAATGGGACGACGGTCTGCCACTCGAACGCAGGCTGCTTCATGTCTCGGCCACCATGGCGTGCCACGGCTCGGTGCGGTCGGGGCGGCGGCTGAAAGGTGAAGAGATGAACGCGCTGCTTCGCGAGATGGAGGTCACGCCCAATTCCGGGCAATGCAATCACGGCCGCCCGACCTATGTGGAGCTGAAGCTCAGCGATATCGAGCGATTGTTCGGGCGGCGGTGATTCTTACCTCTCCCCGAGCGGGGAGAGGTAAGGAAGGCATCAGCCAAGCCGCAAAAACAAGATCTCCGTGTCATCGTAATCGCGCCGCTCGATCTCCTCGAAGCCATCCGGCGTCATGAACGCGCCTTTGCTCTCCTCGACCACAATCAACGCATCATCCGTCAGCCATCCGCCCGCACGCGCCGAGACCAGCGCCTTGTCCGCCAGCCCCTTGCCGTAAGGCGGATCGAGAAACACCAGCGCGAACGGTTCGTTCGGATGCACGTCGCCAAGCTTCGTCGCATCGCGCCGGAAGATGCGACTAATCCCCGCCGCACCAAGCGCCTCGACATTCTGGCGGATGAGCGCGCGCGCTTCAGCTCCGTCATCCACGAACAGGGCAGACGCCGCACCGCGCGACAAAGCTTCCAGCCCCAGCGCGCCGGTGCCGGCAAAAAGGTCGAGCACGCGCGCGCCGCTCACCGGGTCGCCATAGGCATGCATGAGAATATTGAAGATCGACTCGCGGGTGCGGTCCGAAGTCGGCCGGATGACTTGCGACTTCGGGCCGGTCAGTGTGCGCCCGCGGAAATTGCCGCCGACGATCCGCATCTAGCGCTTCCGCTTCGGCGCGCGATTGCCACTGCGGTCGCGCTTGGTGCGGCCGGTGGCGGGGCGATCCGATGTCTTGAACCGCTCGCGCAGTTTCTGCGCCTTGCTCTTTTTCGGCTTGGCGGCCTCGGGCTCCGGCTTCTCGGATTTGCCGCGGCCTTTCCGTTCGACCGGCTCGTCTTCCGGTTCTTCGGCCATCGTGATCGGGCCGGTGAAGTCTGCTTCGGCTTGCGTTGCGATGCGCTCGCCGAGCTGTTCGCGCAGGTGGCGCGTGCGCACCTCTTCCACCGCGCCTTCGGGCAGGTCGCCGAGCTGGAACGGCCCGAACGAGACCCGGATCAGCCGGTTCACCCGCAGGCCGAGATGCTCCAGCACATTGCGGACTTCGCGGTTCTTGCCTTCCCGGATCGCAAAGGTGAGCCAGACATTGGCGCCTTGGACACGATCGACCGTCGCCTCGATCGCGCCATACCGCACGCCGTCGACGGTGACTCCCTTGCGCAGCGCGTCGAGTTGCGGCTGCAGGATCGAGCCATGCGCGCGCACGCGATAGCGCCGCAGCCAGCCGGTGGCCGGCAGTTCCAGCACGCGCGCCAGGCCGCCGTCATTGGTGAGCAGCAGCAGCCCTTCGGTGTTGAGATCGAGCCGGCCGACGCTGACCACACGCGGCATTGCCTTCGGCAGCTTCTCGAAGATAGTCGGCCGCTTCTCGGGATCGGCGTGCGTGGTCACCAGCCCGCGCGGCTTGTGATAGAGGAACAGCCGGGTCCGCTCGCGCTTCGGCATCGGCTTGCCGTCCACCGCGATGGTGTCGCTGGCGGTGACGTTCAGCGCCGGCGAGGCGATGGTTGCCCCGTTCACCGACACACGCCCTTCCGCGATCCAGGCTTCGGCCTGGCGCCGCGAGCACAGCCCGGCGCGGGCCATCACCTTGGCGATGCGGTCGCCCGCCGGCGTCGATTCTGTCTTCTGGGCCATAGGCGGCTTTATGCCGGGCATCCGCGGCTTTATAAAGCGCTCATGTCGAAAAGCTTCATGGATCAGGCGCTGGACCTTGCCCGTTCGGCGGCTCTGGCGGGCGAGGTGCCGGTCGGCTGCGTGGTGGTACGGGACGGCGAGGCGATTGCCGGCGCGGGCAACCGGACGCTGACCGACCGCGACCCGACCGCCCACGCCGAAATGCTGGCGATCCGGCAGGCGGCGAGCGCGCTCGGCAGCGAGCGGCTGACCGATTGCGACCTCTATGTCACGCTGGAGCCCTGCACCATGTGCGCGGCTGCGATCTCCTTCGCCCGCATCCGGCGGCTGTATTATGGCGCAGCCGATTTAAAGGGCGGTGCGGTGGACAATGGCGTCCGCTTCTTCGCGGCGGCCACCTGTCATCACCGGCCGGAGGTCTATGCCGGGATCGGGGAGAGCGAGGCCAGTGCGATGCTGAAGGACTTTTTCAGGGGCCGACGCTGAGGTCAGCGTTGCCGTCCGAACCTGCGCATCGACTCGGCCGTGTTTGCCTTCCGCTGCCAGGCAGGCAGACCGGGATCGTCGCGTCTCATGCCGGTGACGGCTGCAATCCACCTGTCTTCCACTCGATCAAGACCGTCGGGCCAGCGGCCTTCCATCTGAATGGCTTCAAGATCGCCCGGCTCGAGAAGCAGATAGTGTCGCCGCAGCCAGTCCTGATCCATGCCGCGCAACCACACATCACCGCACTGCCTGCATCTCAGGAGGTCGATGTCCGGCGTACGATGGAACAGACATTCGGCATGCTGCTCGATGCATTCGTCCACGTAGTACAGGCGGCGATAGACGTTGCGGCCGGTGAAATCGAGTTCGTCGCAATCCATTGGGCTTCGCCGTCGGCAGGAACAGCGGCGCGGAAACATCGCGTCATAGACTGCGCGCATGTCGAGCCGCTCATCGGGATATGTGGCCCACGTCACCAATTCTGCATAACGCTCGTCGCCCGCGATCGCGTGGAGATCGGTCGCCGCGAGGATCGTTTCGGCCTCCGTGCCGGACGGCGCCACCGCAGCCTGCCAGAAGAATCGGTCCCAGAACGCACGGCGGTGAAGCGGGATCGGTTCGACGTCCATCGGATAGACCTCATACCAGGAGCTTGCCCAGTTTCTCCCGCAACTCCGCCTTGACCGGCTCGGCGGCGCGCAGGATCGCGCTGGCGCGCAGGAAATCGAGCGCGCGAAAAATGCCGACATTCGGCCGCAGCACGATATCGGGGGCGCCATGCTTGATCTTCTCGTCGATGATGGTCTGCGCCATCACCAGCACCGTGGCGAGATAGCATTCGAACGAGTCCGGCATCGCGGTGCAGTCTTCCGCCGGCGGACCGGCGACATCGACGGCGATCACGATATCGGCCAGCGCGCGCACGCGATCGAAGGGCAGCGGATTGGTCGCGCCGCCATCCACCATCACGCGGCCTTCAACCATGACCGGGCGGCTGACGGCCGGGATCGCCATCGATGCGGCCACCGCGGTCCGGAGCGCGCCGGAGGAGATTGCCGCCTCGCGCCGCGAATACAGGTCGGAGGCAATCACGGTGAGCGGGATTTGCAGCGCGCTGAAATCGTCCGGCACGCGGTCGGGGAGAAACTGCGCGCAGAATTTTTCCGCATCGATCAGCGATGCGCTGCGAAGTCCCGAGGCGATCAGCGAGCCGATGCTGCCGCCCGCCCGCGCCGCGATGAGCTTGCCGAACAATCCGGAGCGATCGCGCGCCAGCGCGGTGACATGCGCGCGGATC
>JAESFV010000324.1_pt1 | contig 25506 bp, 24 predicted proteins | sample 9269471 | NCBI WGS metagenome assembly JAESFV01 (sample SAMN14502647, study PRJNA617108) | algae metagenome | isolation source: Symplocastrum torsivum CPER-KK1 and co-occurring heterotrophs from... | place: USA: Central Plains Experimental Range, Colorado | collected 2001-01-01
TCTGAGGAAGTCCATTCGCCCCTGCGGTTTCCAGGTGCCGAAGTCGGCAACAGCCGACTTCGGGTGGCGGCATGGATTTCTGAGGACGTCCATTCGCCCCTGCGGTTTCCAGGTGCCGAAGTCGGCGACAGCCGACTTCGGGTGGCGGCATGGATTTCTGAGGAAGTCCATTCGCCCCTGCGGTTTCCAGGTGCCGAAGTCGGCAACAGCCGACTTCGGGTGGCGGCATGGACTTCTGAGGAAATCCATTCGCCCCTGCGGTTTCCAGGTGCCGAAGTCGGCAACAGCCGACTTCGGGTGGCGGCATGGACTTCTGAGGACGTCCATCCAACCGTGAGACGCTATCTAGGGCGCGGCGCAAGCCGCGCCCTTTTTGCTGCGCATGGCCCTCGTCATGCTGAGGCGCGAGCGGAGCGAGCCTCGAAGCACGCAGCCCCTCGCGAAAAGGGCACGCCCCGCCCAAGCCGGCCCGGCGTCATGGCCGACTCGCCCTCAGGTTTTGCACCCGCCCGCCGCCCATCCCGTCGCCCGCCGCTGAATGCCGGCCTGAGAGGACCACGCGATAAAGCCGAACCGCCGACGGGCTCGCCCTGCCCGCTGTGTTGTCCGCTACCTCCGGGAGGTAGCCAGCCAAGCTGATGCGGGCCGGATGGTATTCGAGAACGCCTTCTGTGTCATTTCGGGCGCACCTTCAGGAACTAACGCGGGGGTAGCAGGCCACAACCGAACTCTTTGCCGGGAATGTCATTATCCCGTCAGTGCGTTTACCTGGAGAAACCTCATGAACCGCTCGCTGCTTCTTGGCGCGGCTGCCCTTTTTGCCACCGGCACCGCCAGCCTGGCCGCCGATATGCCCTATCCCGTCAAGGCCGAGCCGGTCGCGGTTTTCGTGCCGGCCTTCTCCTGGACCGGCCTCTATCTCGGCGGCAATGCCGGCTATGCCTGGGGTGAATCCAAGGCCACCGACGTGCTGTTCTTCGACAGCACCGGCGGCATCTACACGCCCGCCCCCGGCCTCTATGCTGGCAATGACGTGAACTTCGGCAATATGGACGGCTGGGTCGCCGGCGGCCAGATCGGCTACAACTACCAGTTCGAGAACAATGTGGTCGTCGGCGTCGAGGCCGACTTCCAGTGGACCGGCGCCGAGGAAAGCATCGCCTTCTATGCCACGCCGGGCGGCCCCTACTACCAGACCAGCGCTGAGCTGGAGTGGTTCGGCACCGTGCGCGCCCGCCTCGGCTACGCCTTCGACCGCCTGCTCGTCTACGGCACCGGCGGCTTCGCCTATGGCAAGGTCAGCAGCTCGACCACCGTCATGGGCCTTACCGACGGCGGCGCGCCGGACTTCACCACCGCGGCCTCCGGCTCGCATGACAACGTCAACACCGGCTGGACCGTCGGCGGCGGTCTCGAATATGCGATCACCGACAACTGGATCCTGCGCGGCGAATATCTCTATGTCGACCTCGGCGAGGCCAACGTGACCAGCTATCTCGCCGGCACCTCTGGCAGCTTTGTCAGCGCCAAGGCCGACCTGACCAGCAACATCGTCCGCGCCGCGATCAGCTACAAGTTCTGATCCACGCCTGACGGACCAAACGGAAAAGCCCGGCGCGAGCCGGGCTTTTTTGCGTCTGATGGGGATAGGGACAGCGGGGAAGACCTCGCCGAAGCCCAGGCGCCCCCGCGTCGGCTGCCTGGCGTCAGAAGCGGGCGGACGCCCAGCGCACCAGCTGCACGAACACCTCGTCCGAGGCCTGGTCGAGCGCCGCGGTGGCGTCCGGCCCGCTGGTGGAGGCGGCCGGGGCGCGGGCGGTGAACACCTGCGCCGCGACGATGCGGCCGGAACTCGCCGCGACGATCTTCACCGACACCTCGACCACCGCCACCGGCCCGCCCTCATAGGTCCGGATGCCGAAGGCACGCAGATCCGAGAGCAGCATGTAGTCGGCGCTCAGCCCCTCGCCGGCCCGGCCGACCGAGCGGGCGCGGTTGCCGTTCTCGAAGGATTCGATCAGCCGCGCCTGGAACAGCGCCGGCAGCCGGTCGCTCCACTGCGCCTTGTCGAGATAGGTGATCTGGCCGGGCTGCGGCTCGACCACGATCCGCTCGGTGTCGAGCACCGCCAGCGCGCTGGGCGGGCCCACCACCAGCAGGCCGGTCCCCCGGCGCGGAGCACTGAAATCGGCCGGCGCGCTGAGATCGAAGGTCGGCACCGCCGTCTCGCCCCCCGACAGAAGCGTGCTGCAGCCGCCGAGCAGCACGGCCAGCGCCGCAACGCCGAGCGCCCCCGCGAGCCTGCGCGAGGAAGAGCCCCGCCCCGGAAAGCCGCGCCCCTGAAAGCTGCGCCCGGCCGCGCGGTCGCCTGTCTCGTCAAAACTCACGCGAACGCCCCTGCCCCCGTCGGTTGCACGACTTCCCATCATATGGCGCCCCATCGCCTAGCGCCCATTGTAGCTGGGTACGTTCGACCCGCCAAAGATGAACTGGCGCGGGTTGCGCTCGAAATTCCTGAAAACGCGCTCGATTTCGCTGAGCGTGCGCCGGCCGTCCACCGCCAGCGCCTCGTATTGCCGCAGGCCCGGCCCGGCGAACTTGTTGAGGTTGACCGTCAGTTCCGCCGTACGGGTGTCGAGATTGGCGGCGAGCTTGCGCACTTCGGCAGCCGCGCTGGAAATCTCGTTGAACATCCCCTTGCCTTCCTCGCTCGTGGTCATCGCATCCACATTGTCGAGGATGACGTTGACCTTGCTGGCCATGGTGTCGAGCTGCGAGGTGAACGCGCTGATGTCGTCCACCGTGCTGCCGAGCTTTTGCGGATCGACGGCCACGACGAGCTTGTCGAGATTGTCGGCCAGCGAGGAGATGCGCCGCGCGGCGCCGCCCATTTCCCGCAGGAAGGTGTCGATATTGCCGGAGTTCTCGCCCAGTGCAGTGGTGAACTTGTCGACATTGTCGATCACCGAGGAAATCTTGGCGTCGTTGGCCTGGATCAGGTCATCGACGCGGATGGCGATGTCGTTGACCCGCCCCAGCACATCGCGGGCGGTCCGCATCAGGTCCTGCACCGCCGAGGTGTCGGCTTCGATGCTCGGCAGCTGGCCTTCCGGCGGCGCCGGCAGCGGCGCGGCCTGGGTCGAGCCGCCGATCAGCCCGACCGAGGCAAGGCCGGTGAGCAGCTGCGAATCGAGCGTGGCGCGGGTGTCGGACTTGACCGGCGTGTCGGGCTGCACCGCGATGCGGGCGATCACCTTGCGCGGGTCCTGCGCATCGAGCCGCAGGGCCGTCACCTCGCCGACCGGAATGCCGTTGAAGGTGACGGAGGAGCCGGTCTGCAGCCCGCTCACCACGCCGCTGAACACGACGTCATAAGAGGTGCGCGGCCCGCGATTGGCCGAGCCGGTGAACCACCAGACAAAGGCGAAGGCCGCCGCGACGACGGCGAGGGTGAACAGCCCGATGATCGTGTAGTTGGCGCGTGTCTCCATGGTGTCCTCAGCGCGCCCCTTCAGATCCGAAGCCGGCGGCGCGCGCCCGCTTGCCGTGAAAATAGGCCGAAACCCAGGGATGTTTCGACGCCAGCATGGTCTCGATCGGCCCAACGGCGATCACCTTGCCGTCGGCGAGTGCGGCGATGCGATCGCACACCGTATGCAGGCTGTCCAGATCGTGGGTTACCATGAATACCGTCAACCCCAAAGTCTGCTGGAGGGTTGCAATCAATTCGTCGAATTCGCCGGCGCCGATCGGGTCGAGCCCCGAGGTCGGCTCGTCGAGGAACAGGATTTCCGGGTCGAGCGCCAAAGCGCGCGCCAGCGCCACGCGCTTGATCATGCCGCCGGACAGCTCGGAAGGCGCCTTCTCGGCGACGTCAGGAGCGAGGCCGACCATTTCCAGCTTGGCGATGGTCAGTTCGTCCATCAGCCCCTGCGACAGGTCGAGATATTCGCGCATCGGGAACTGGATGTTCTGCCGCACGCTCAGCGAGGAGAACAGCGCCCCCTGCTGGAACAGCACGCCCCAGCGCTGCTCCAGCGCCCGGCGGCCGGCATGGGTCAGCTCGTCGAGATTCTGGCCGAACACCTCCACCGTGCCGGCGCGCTTGGGCACCAGCCCCAGAATGGTGCGGGTCAGCACCGACTTGCCGCCGCCCGAGGCGCCGACGAAGCCGAGAATCTCGCCGCGCTTCACGTCGAGCGAGAGGCCCTTGAGAATGGTGCGCTCGCCGAACGCCACCACCAGGTCGCGCACTTGGATGATCGGCTCGCCGGGGGCGACTTCGGGGATGGCGGGGCCGCTGCTCGGCAGGGTGTCGCTTTCGGCGTGCACGCGCGCCTCACATGTCGATCGCGGCGAAGAACATGGCGAACAGCCCGTCCACCACGATCACCAGGAAGATCGCCTTCACCACCGAGGCGGTGGTGTGGGCGCCGAGGGATTCCGCGCTGCCGCCCACCCGCATGCCTTCCATGCAGGCGATGAGGCCGATGATCGCCGCCATGAACGGCGCCTTGATCATGCCGACCTCGAAGGTGTTGAGGCCGATGGCCTCCTGCAGCCGGGCGATGAAGATCGCCGGCGAGATGCCGCCATAGAGCCAGGCCACCAGCCCGCCGCCGAACAGCGCGCTCATATTGCCGATGAAGGTGAGCAGCGGCACGGCGATGACCAGCGCCACCAGGCGCGGCAGCACCAGCACTTCATTGGGATCGAAGCCCATCACCCGCAGCGCGTCGACTTCCTCGCGCATGCGCATGGAGCCGAGTTCGGCCGTGAAGGCGCTGCCCGAGCGGCCGGCCACCATGATCGAGACGATCAGCACGCCGAGTTCGCGCAGGGTCAGGATGCCCACCATGTCGACGACATAGGTGGTGGCGCCGAACTTGCGGAAATGGAAGATGCCCTGCTGGGCGATGATGCAGCCGATCAGGAAGGTGATCAGCGCCACGATCGGCACCGCCCGCAGCCCCGCCCGTTCCAGATGATAGATCATCGAGGTGAAGCGGAAAGTGTGCGGGCGCACCAGCACGCGCAGGAAGGCCGCGACCACCGCCCCGATGAAGGAAAGCAGCCCCAGCGCGTCCTCCGCCATCGCCACCGTGGTCTTGCCGACCAGCTGGAGAGCGCCCAGAACCGGGTTCACATGGCGCCGGCGCGGCGGATTCTGGTGGCTTCCCTTGACGATATCGTCGAGCAGCGGACGGAAGCGGCGTTCCAGCCCGACGATCTGGAAGCGGATATTGGCCTTGTCGAGCGATTGCAGCAGCCGGTCGAGCACCACGGCGCCGAGCGTGTCGAAGCTGCGCACGCCGGAAAGGTCGATCCGCGCCGTCTCGCTGGCGCCGGCGCCGACTTCCGCCAGCGCGGCATCGACGCTGCCTTCCAGCGCGCGCCCCTGCCCGGCCACCCAGCGGCCATTGCCCACGAACACGAGTTCGCGGCCATTGCGGGCGGTGGCCAGAAGCGGCGCTTCAGCAGCTCCCAAGATGACCTCTCCTGCGGGCATGACACGCCAAGCGGCCGCGACACCGATACAAATTCGCAACGCTCTACTTAGCGGCAGGGCCTTCGCCCGTCGAGAGAGCGGCCCGGCGAATCCGGGCGACGGCACCCCATGGACGGCTTAATCGGCGCGACTGTGCTTTCGATGCGACGCCCGGCCGGGGGCGGAGGGCCTTATGCTGGGCGCGCGATTCCCCTCTCCCGGCGGCCTGGCCCATGACCGATCTCCTCATCACCCCGGAACGCTTTCCAATCCGCGGCCGCTTCACCATCGCCCGCGGCTCGAAGACCGAGGCCGCCGTCGTCACCGTCGAGCTGCGCGACGGCGCCCATGTCGGGCGCGGCGAATGCGTGCCCTATGGCCGCTATGGCGAAAGCGTCGAAGGGGTGATCGACCAACTCGCCGCGCTGGAAAAGCTCGTCGCGGAGGGACTTCGCCGCGAGGACCTGATGACGCTGCTGCCGCCGGGGGCGGCGCGCAACGCGCTCGACTGCGCGATGTGGGACATCGAGGCCAAGCGGGCCGGAATGCGCGCTTACGAGATGGCCGGCCTGCCGGCGCCGCAGCCGGTCGTCACCGCCTATACGCTCAGCCTCGACACGCCGCAGGCGATGGCGCAGGCCGCCCGCGAGGCCGGGCACGACCTGCTCAAGCTCAAGCTCGGCGCGGAGGGCGACCTTGAACGCCTTACCGCCATCCGCGCGGCGGTGCCGCAAACGCGGCTCATCGTCGACGCCAATGAGGGCTGGACGGCGGACAATCTGGAGGCGCACCTGGCCGCCTGCGCGCAGGTGGGGGTCGAGCTGGTCGAGCAGCCCCTGCCCGCCGCCGATGACGCGGCACTGGCGCGGATCGCCCGCCCGGTGCCGGTCTGCGCCGATGAGAGCGCGCACGGGCTCGACAGCCTCGACGCGCTGGCCGGGCGCTATGACGCGCTCAACATCAAGCTCGACAAGACCGGCGGGCTGACCGAGGCGATCCTGCTCGCCCGCGCGGCGCAGGCGGCCGGGCTCGACATCATGGTCGGCTGCATGGTCGGCACCTCGCTGGCCATGGCGCCGGCGCTGCTGCTGGCGCCGCTGGCACGTTTCGTCGATCTCGACGGCCCGCTGCTGCTCGCCGCCGACCGCACCCCGGCGCTGCGCTATGAGGGCAGCCTCGTCTACCCGCCCGAACCGGCGCTCTGGGGCTGACGCAGCCGCCCGGTGAGCAGCGCGAGCCCCGTTCCGGCCAGCGCCAGCCCGCTTGAGGCGAGGAACGCTCCCGGACCATAGGCCTGCCACAGCGGCCCGGCGGCCAGCGTCGCCCCCGCCATGGCGATGGCCGTCGCCCACGCCGCCAGGGCCTGCACGCTCGCCCCCCGCCCCGGCGGCGCGTGCCGCGCGACCAGCTCCACCGTGCCGAGATAGGTGCAGCCAAAGGTGAGCGCGTGCAGCGGCTGCAGCAGAAGGAGCAGCAGCAGCGGCGGGTCGAGCGCCATCACCGCGAAGCGCAGCACGCCGGCGAGGCCGCCGAGCAGCAGCAGCTTTTCCGGCCCGAGCCGCATCGTCACCCGCGTGCCGTAATGGAACAGCACCACCTCGGCCAGCACGCCGAGCGACCAGAGAAGGCCGATGAGCGTGCTGGACAGGCCCTTGCCCTGCCACATCAGCGAGGCGAAGGCATAGAGCACGGCGTGCGAGCCCTGCACCAGCGCCGCCGCCGCCAGGCCGACCAGCAGCACCGGCGCCATGCCGGCCAGCGTCGGGCGCCGCGCCGCCGTCTCATGCGGCAGGGGGCGCACCTCGCGCAGCGTCGCCGCCGCCAGCGCCGCCGCCACGCTGGCGCCGGCGATGAGCCAGATCACCGTGTCCGTCGGCACCTTGGCGAGGAACACCCCGCCCAGCAGCGCGCCGGCCAGCAGGTTGCCGCCGATGAAGGCCATCGAGCCCCACAGCCGCACCCGGCCATAATCGATCAGCCCCTCGCGCCGGCGCGCCACCGCATAGGCGTCGAGCACCGGCAGGCTCGGCTGCCAGAACACGGCGGCGAGCCCCAACCCGATCAGGATGAAGGTGGCGCTGGGGGCGAAGGCGATGCCGGCAAAGCACAGCGCCGTGGCGGCAGCATAGACGATGAGCGTGGCGCGCGGGCGCCCGCTGCGGTCGGCCAGCAGGCCGCCGAGCGGCATGGTGACGAGCCGCACCACCTGCGGCACGGCCAGCGCCAGCGCGATCATCGAGGCATCGAAGCCCCGCCCCTCCAGCCAGACCGGGAAGAACGGCATGAACACGCCAATGCCGAAGAACAGCCCGGCATAGACGGCGGCGATGGCGTGGCGGGGGGCGATAAGGGGCACGAGGCGGCTCGCGAGGGAACCCGCCCCGCTTAGCAGGCTCCGCCCCGAGGCGCGAGAGCCGATCCGTCCGCGCTCACCACCAGGCGTGGAAGTGGTGCACCGGCCCGTGGCCCTGGCCGATGGCGAGCTCTTCCGAACGTGCCAGCGCCCGCGTCAGATAGTCCTTCGCCGCCGCCACCGCCTCGCGCAGCGGCAGGCCCTTGGCCAGGCCGGCGGTGATAGCGGAAGAGAGCGTGCAGCCGGTGCCGTGGGTGTTGCGGGTGACGATGCGCGGCGCCGAAAGCTCCAGGAAGCCGTCTTCGTCGAGCAGCACGTCGATACTGTCCGGCCCCTCGCCATGGCCGCCCTTGATCAGCACGGCGCGCGGCCCCATCGCCAGCAGCAGCTGCGCCTGCGCCCGCACGCTGGCGAGATCCTGCGCCGGCGCCGCGTCGAGCAGGGCGGCGGCTTCCGGCAGGTTGGGCGTAATCAGCAGCGCCTGCGGCAGTAGTTCGCGGCGCAGCGTCTCGATCGCCTCCGGCACCAGCAGCCGGTCGCCCGAGGCGGCGATCATCACGGGGTCGAGCACAACAGTCGCCATGGCGTGGCGCCGCAAGCCCGCGGCCACTTCCAGGATCGCCTCGGGGCGCGAGAGCATGCCGATCTTCACCGCATTGACCGCGAGGTCGGACAGCACGGCGTCGATCTGCGCGGCGATGAAGGCGGGCGGCACGTCGTGAATGCCGGTGACGCCGCGCGTGTTCTGCGCGGTCAGCGCGGTGATGACGCTGGCGCCATAGACGCCGAGCGCGGAAAAGGTCTTGAGATCGGCCTGGATGCCGGCGCCGCCGCCGCTGTCCGAGCCCGCCATCGTCACCGCAATCGGTGTGGAGCCTGTCATGCTACGCCTCCCCTCGCCGCGCGGGAGGCGGAGGCGTCGCGACGGGGAAAGCGGCCCCGAGCGCGCGCGATCCGTTCCCTCCGCCGGCATGACCCGGATCAGGTTCGTGGGTTGGCGGCGTGCCCGGCGGCGCGCCCGGCCTCTCGGCCCTGCCTCTCAGCCCGGAGCGCTTGCGCGCCTTGGGCACCCCAACGTGATCGTCCCCGCGAGATAGGCGAGGACGCCCGCCCGCGCAAGCGCTTCCGGGCGCGAGCGCCGCCCGCGCCGGGGGTTGCGCCCTCACCCCGCTTCTGGTTCCTATCGGCCTCCCGCCTCAAGCCGGAATGCCGCGATGGTTCCCTTCTTCATGCAGATCAAATGTCAGCTCGGCCGCGCCTATGAGGTGGCGAACGCCATCGCCGACGCCGAGATCGCCTCCGAGATCTATTCCACTGCCGGCGAGTTCGACCTGCTGGTGAAGTTCTACGTGCCTGAGGGCACCGATATCGGCCATTTCGTCAATGAGAAGGTGCAGCTCTTCCCCGGCATCCAGGACACCCGCACGCTGATCACCTTCAAGGCGTTCTGAGCCCTCACGGGGCCGGCGCGGCCGGCGGCGTGGTCGCCGCCTCCTCGCGCGTCCGGTCGATGCCGAGCTGGCGCTCGCGCCAGATGACGAACAGCCCGGCGGCGATGACGATGGCGCCGCCGAGCAGCACCAGCAGCGGCGGCATCTCGGCGAACAGGATGAAGCCGAGCAACAGCGACCACAGCATGGCGGAATAGGCGAAGGGCGCCACGACAGAGGCCGGGGCGTAGCGATAGCTCTCGGTGAGCAGGATCTGCCCGACCCCGCCGATGAAGCCGATCGTCAGCAGCAGCAGCCCCTCGCGTCCGCTCGGCAGCACCCAGCCCCAGCCGGCGGTGGCGAGGCCGGCAAGCGCGGCGAGCGCCTGGAAGTAGAACACGATGCTCGCCGTCGTCTCGGTCTGGGTGAGACGGCGCACCTGCACCATCGCCCCGGCGGTGAAGGCCGCCGCCATCAGCGCGTACAGCGCGCCGAACATGTGGCCGGGCGTGTCGAACGAGCCGTGCATGTGCGGCCACAGCATCACCACCACCCCGCCGAGCCCGACCACCACCGCCGCCCAGCGATAAAGCTGCACCCGCTCGCGCAGCAGCAGCGCCGCCAGCATCACGGTGAGCAGCGGCGCGGCGAAGCCGATGGCGGTGGCGTCGGCCAGCGGAATGCGCGCCAGCGCGGCGAAGCTCAGCCCCATGGCGCACACGCCGATGGTGCCGCGCGCGACATGGCCGAGCGGATTCGCCGTCCGCACCGCCGCGCCGATCTCACCGCGCCAGGCGAGCAGCGCCAGCAGCGGAAACAGCGCGAAGAACGAGCGCGAGAAGACGATCTCGCCGGTCGGAACGTGATCCGAGACGATGCGGACGAGGGCCGACATGATGGTGAAGAGGAACGTCGCGCCGACCTGCAGCGCGATGCCCTTGAGCGCGTTCATGGGGCCGCCATGGAGCACGGTTCACCAACTCCGGCAAGGGGGCTCGCCAGCCGGCCAAACGGGTTATTTCACGGGAAGGGATGGCCTCCCGCCAGCGCGATACCGCCGAACACGACGAGGATCGCCAGCGCGAGGCAGGCGAGCGCGCGGCCCACCCCGCCCGGGGTCGCCGGCGCCCGGTCGGCATAGCTGGCCGCCGGCTTGGTGCCGGTGATCATGGCGCGGATCAGATTGTCCCGGCCGAACAGCGAATAGGCGAGATTGGCCAGCACATGCAGGCCGATCAGCGCCAGCAGGAACGGGTAGAGCCACTGGTGCCAGGCGGAGGCGCTGCGGATGGTCTCGTCGCTGACCACTGCGGTCATCGGGCCATAGACGATGATGTCGTCGCTGGTGAACAGGCCGGTGAGGCCCTGCGCCGCCACGATTGCCAGCAGCGCCAGCACCATCCAGCCGCCGAGCGGGTTGTGGCCGAGGAAATGCGGCGGCCGGCCCTTGAGCAGGCTGATGGCATAGCGCAGTCCGCCGACCGGGCCGCTGACAAAGCCGGCAAAGCGCGCCGTCGAGCCGCCGACCAGCCCCCAGAGCAGCCGGAACACGATTACCACCAGAATGGCGAGGCCGTTCCACTGGTGCCAGACCAGCGCCTCGTCACCCCAGTAGCGGCTGGCGAAGGCGAGCCCGACCAGCGCGGCGAGGCTCCATTTCGCCAGCCGCGTCGGCAGGTCCCACGCCAGCATCGGCGCCGGCGTGGGAGACGGGAGGGGGGCGCCGGTCAATTTTTCTGCCGGTAAGTGTCGTGGCAGCCGCCGCAATTGCGGACCACGCCGGGGAAGCTGGCCTTGAAGCTGGCTTCGTCGGTGATCGCGGCGCGCGCTGCGGCGGCGTCGGTGCCGAGCTTGGCGAAGCGGGCGTCGAAATCGGCCTTGTTGGTCCAGATCGCCGGCAGCGCCTCGGTGTCGCCAGTGCCCGAACCGGCCGGGAACAGGGTCGGCAGCACCTTGGCGTCCTTCACATAGAGGTCCAGCGCCGCCTGTACCTGCGCCAGATCGAACGGTACGCTGCCGCGCAGCATGCCGCCGATCGGCTTGGTGGCATCGCCGAACTGCTTGAGCAGGGCCTGGCGCTCCTTGATGACATCGGCTTGGGCCGTGACCGCCGTGGCGGCGATAGCGGTGATGATGCCGGCTGCAAGCGCAGCCGTCAGGCGACGAACCATGAGATGCTCCCTCATCTACGCGCCGGGCCCGGCGCGCGGTGCGAGAGTAGTGACCGCCTATGCGATGGCAATGACGCAAACGGCGCGGTCGCGCGCTCGTGATGGGGCGGAAAGCCGGGTATGGTGAATACCTAATGCCTCTTGCGGATCGTGGTTTTCCGCATTTTCATCAAGGGGCAATGTCCTTACGTCAAAAGAACAGCCGCCAGGAGAGAGAAACGCCATGTCCATCCGTACCGTCCTGCTGCACGCCGCGCCCGATTCGGGCTTCAGCGACCGTCTGGCCTTCGCCGCCGGCCTCGCGCGCCAGACCGGGGCCCACCTCAAGGCGGTCTACACGCTCTACCCCGCTGGCGTGCCGCGCGTCGGGCGCGCGCTGTCGATCTATGTGAACGAGCTTGTGCGCGAGGCGAAGGAGAAGGAAGCCACCCTCAAGGCGCAGTTCGAGACCGCTGTTGCCGAGGCCGGCATCAACGGGGTGTGGCAGACCATCGAGGGCGAGGTCACGGCCGCGCTGCGCGATGAAGTCACCTTTGCCGACGTGACCGTGGTCAGCGAGACGCGCTATGGCACGGTGGACGACGAACTCGCCGCCACCCTGCCCGAGCATCTCGCCCTCGCCTGCAACGGCCCGGTGATCGTGGTGCCGACAGGCAAGCCGGTGCCGGCCCGCATCGGCCGCGTCCTGGTGGCGTGGAAGCCCTCGCGCGAGGCCGGCCATGCCGTGCGCTTCGCCCTCCCCGTGCTGGCGCTTGCCGACCAGGTGGAAGTGCTCACCGTCGAGGAGAGCAAGACGGATGTCGCCGCCTCCGGCGCCAAGCTCACCGCCTATCTCTCGACCCATGGCGTCAATGCCACGCACCGCCATGTCCCCGAGGGCCAGGCCGGTGTCGTCATTCCCCAGGAGGCGCAGAAATTCGGCGCCGACCTGCTGGTCATGGGCATCTACAGCCGCTCGCGCCTGGCCGAGATGATCCTCGGCGGCGTCACCGCCTCGCTGCTGGTCGACCCGCCGGTGCCGCTGTTCGTCGCCCATTGAGCCGACGGGCCGCGCGCCCGCCACGGCCCCTACCCGCCGCCGGTCCCGATGAGGGGCCGGCGGTTTTTCGTTTCGTGCCGCCGATCCGCGATTCCAGGTTGCAGGAACCCGGCGCGCGCCCTAGCTCTGCTGCGCCGATCGGGCCCGTCGCCCTGCCGAGGAAAATCCGGTGCCGCTGTCGTCCCAGCTTCTGCCCATGTTCCTGTTCGCGCTCGCCGGGGCGCTGACGCCCGGGCCGAACAACATGATCTCGGCCGGCTCCGGCGCCGCCTTCGGCTTCCGCCGCACCCTGCCGCAGATCTGGGGCGTCACGGTGGGCTTCGCGATCATGGTGGTGGCGATCGGCATGGGGCTGGGCACGCTGTTCATCGCCATCCCCTATATGCACCAGACGCTGAAGATCGTCGGCTCGCTCTATCTGCTCTATCTCGCCTGGAAGATCGCCAATGCCGGCGGGCCGGGGGGCGGGACGGCGGTGGAGCGGCCGATGACCCTGCTGCAATCGGCGCTGTTCCAATGGGTGAACCCGAAGGCGTGGACCATCGCGCTGTCGATCGTGCCGGCCTTCACCACGGTGGGCGGCGAGCATCTGTTCGCCGAGGTGGCGATGATCGCGCTGGTCTCCGGCGTCGTCACCTTTCCCAGCCTGTGCCTGTGGGCGGGGTTCGGCGCGCTGCTCGCCCGCCTGCTGTCGACCCCGCGCCAGCAGCGCCTCGTCAACTACGCGATGGCGGCGCTGGTGGCGTTGAGCGTGGTCCTGCTCTTCCTCTGACACGTCCCAGTGAACGGTGCAGCGCAGCATCGTCATAAAAGGGTGATGCGACTCGGGCTTATGCTTCCCCATGGAGACATTGCCCAGCCCGTTTGAGGGCCTGATCGAGGGGGCTTTCGAGGTGAACGACGCACCCGAGGCACGCCGCTATCGCAGCCTGTTCCTGTCCGACGTCCATCTCGGCACCAAGGGCTGCCAGGCCGATCTTCTGCTGGATTTCCTGCGCTACCACGACGCCGACACCATCTACCTCGTCGGCGACATCGTCGATGGCTGGCGGCTGCGCTCGGGCTGGTACTGGCCGCAGGCGCATAATGACGTGGTGCAGAAGCTGCTGCGCAAGAGCCGCAAGGGCACGCGCATGGTCTATCTGCCGGGGAACCACGACGAATTCCTGCGCGACTATTATGGCAATCATTTCGGCGGCATCGAAGTGGTCGAGACGGCGATCCATGAAGGCGCCGACGGCAAGCGCTATCTCGTCATCCATGGCGACGTGTTCGACGTCGTGGTGCGCCACGCCCGCTGGCTCGCTTTCCTCGGCGATGGCGCCTACACCGCCGCGCTCGGCCTCAACACCTATCTCAACTGGATCCGCCGCAAATTCGGCTTTCCCTATTGGTCGCTGAGCCAGTGGGCGAAGCTGAAGGTGAAGAACGCGGTCAACTTCATCGGCCGCTTCGAGGAAGCGGTGGCCACCGAGGCCCGCCGGCACAAGGTGGACGGGGTGGTATGCGGGCATATCCACCACGCGGTCATTCACGACAGCTTCGGCGTCGAGTACATTAATTGCGGCGACTGGGTTGAGAGCTGCACGGCGATCGTCGAACATGCCGACGGCCGCTTCGAGCTGATCGACTGGGCGCGCCAGACACGGGCGCGGGTCAAGGCGCCGCTGCTGCTCGAACGACCGAAGGTCGCCGCCTGATGCACATTCTCGTCGCCACCGATGCCTGGCTGCCGCAGGTGAACGGTGTTGTCCGCTCGCTGCAGAACACCGCCCGCGAGGCCGCCACGCTGGGCGCGCGGATCGACTTCCTCACCCCCGCCGATTTCCGCACCGTGCCGATGCCGACCTACCCGGAAATCCGGCTGGCGCTGGCCACCCCGGGTCGGGTGCGCCGCCGGATGGACGAGATCGGCGCCGATTACGTGCACATCGCCACCGAGGGCCCGATCGGCATCATGGCCCGCCGCGCCTGCCTGTCGCGCGGGCAGAGCTTCACCACCAGCTACCACACGCGCTTTCCCGAATATCTCTCCGCCCGCGCCCCGGTGCCGGAAGTGCTGTCCTATGCCTGGCTGCGGCGCTTCCACAATGCCGGCGCCGGCATCATGGTCTCCACCCCGACGCTGGAGACGGAGCTGCGCGGGCGCGGCTTCCGCAACATCATGCGCTGGTCGCGCGGGGTCGATGCCGAGCTGTTCCACCCGCGCCCCGAAGCCGAGATGGACGCACTCGTTGCCGCCCTGCCCCGCCCGATCTTCCTCTCGGTCGGCCGGGTCGCGGTGGAAAAGAACATTTCGGCCTTCCTCGATCTCGACCTGCCCGGCTCGAAGGTGGTGGTCGGCGAAGGCCCGGCGCGCGCGGAGCTTCAGGCCCGGCACCCCAACGTGCATTTCCTCGGCCTACGGGAAGGCGAGGCGCTCGCCCGCATCTATGCGGCGGCGGATGTGTTCGTGTTTCCCAGCCTGACCGACACCTTCGGCATCGTGCTGCTGGAGGCGCTGGCCAGCGGCCTCCCCGTCGCCGCCTTCCCCGTCACCGGGCCGAAGGACGTGATCGGCGAGGCGGACCTCTCCGTCGGCGTGCTCAGCGCGGATCTGCGGCAGGCGGCGCTCGGCGCGCTCGACATCGACCGCGCGGCGGCGCGCGCCTATGCGCTGCGCTTCTCCTGGCGCGCCTGCACCGAGCAGTTCCTGCACAATATCGAAGCCGCGCACGCCCGCGCCCACGCCATCCCCGCCGTGGCGGCGGGCTGAGGCTCACGCCACCGCGAGGCAGCGGGCGAAGGTGGAGGCATCCACATTGCCGCCCGACAGCACGAGCACGGCCAGCTTGTCGGTAAGGTCGAGCTTGCCCGCCAGCACGGCGGCGAGCGTCACCGCCCCGCCGGGCTCGACGACGATCTTCAGCTCCTCGAAGGCGAAGGCCACCGCCCGCGCCACCTCCTCGTCGGTGGCGGACACGCCCTCGCCGACGAGGCGCGACGAGATCTCGAAGGTCAGCCGCCCCGGCGTCGCCGCCAGCAGCGCGTCGCAGATCGAGCCGGTCGCCTGGTTGTTCCGCTCGCGCCCGCCCGAGCGGAAGGAACGGGCGTGGTCGTCGAAGCCGGCCGGCTCGGCGGTCAGGACCCGGGCGTCCGGGAAATGGTGCCGCACCGCCAGCGCAATGCCGGAGACGAGGCCGCCGCCCGAGGCATTCGCCACCACCACATCGGGGGTCAGGCCGCGCGCCAGCAGGTCCTCGGCGATCTCCAGCCCCACCGTGCCCTGCCCGGCGATGACGTGGAAATCGTCATAAGGCGGCACGAAGATGGCCCCGCGCTCCCGCGCTATCGCGCCGGCAATGGCGTCGCGGTCGTCGGTTTCGCGGTCGTACTCCACCACCTCGCCACCGAAGGCGATGGTGCGCGCCTTCTTCATCGCAGGCGCGTCGGTCGGCATCACGATCACCGACGCCATGCCCATCAGCGTCGCCGCCGCCGCCACGCCCTGCGCGTGGTTGCCGGAGGAGCAGGCGACCACGCCGCCCTCGCGCTGGTCCTGCGGAATGCGCGAGATGCGGTTATAGGCGCCGCGAAACTTGAACGAGCCGGTGCGCTGCAGCGCTTCCGGCTTCAGGAAGACGCGCCCGCCGGTGAGGGCGTCGAGGCGGGCGCTGGAGAGGAGCGGCGTGCGGACCGCGACTCCGGCGAGGCGTTCGGCGGCCGAGGTCACGTCGTCATAGGTCGGAAGGGCGTTGCTCTGCATCATGGCGTCAGCTTAATCCGGCCGGGTGAGGCGCGCATGCGCTTTCCGCACCCTTCCTCCCGCTTTTTCGCATTGGCTTGCGCCAGCGTGCCCGGGCGACCTAAATACAGGCCTCACAAGCCAAACAGGAGACGGCATGTCGGGCCGGACACGCAGCCTCGACCGCGGCGACATGGATGCCGGGGCGCAGGCGATCACCGGCCAGCTCGGCCGCACCATCCAGCGCCTGCGCAAGGCCTATAATCTCTCGCTGTCCGAGCTTTCCGAGCAGTCCGGCGTCGCCAAGTCGATCATCAGCCAGATCGAGCGCAACGAGACCAACCCGACGCTCGCCACCGTCTGGCGGCTGTCGCAGGCGCTCGACATGTCGATCGACCGCTTCATGGCCGCAACCGACGACGAGCCCTTCGTCGAGCACCTCACCCGCGCCGACACGCCGATCCTGCTGTCGGAGGACGGCAAGTGCCGCCTCACCATCACCGGCTGGATCAAGACGGTGGAATGGCTGCAATGGTTCGACTTCGTCGCCGGGCCGGGCGGCGAGCTGATCTCCGACGGCCATCAGCGCGGCTCGGTGGAATGCCTGTCCGTGCTGGCCGGCGAGCTTCAGGTGGAGTGCGGCGACGTGATCGAGACCGCCCGCGCCGGCGAGACGCTGCGCTACCGCTGCGACCGCCGCCACGTCATCCGCAACCTCACCAGTGAGCCCGCCCACGCCACCATGGTCTGCCTGCTCAAGGCTGCCGTGCTCGACTGACGCGGCCGGAACGCAAACGGGCGCCCGAGGGCGCCCGCTGCCGTGCGTGACGATGGACGTTGACCACCGCGCCTGTGCGACCATCCTTCGAGGCTCGCGACGCTCGCACCTCAGGATGACGTCGCTCCATCCCGGAACCAAACGTCGTCATGCTGAGGTGCCCTGCGCAGCAGGGCCTCGAAGCACGCAGGCAGGCGACGCTCCGCTCCTCGCGCCCACCGGCAAGGCCGGGTCCCCGGGTCACGCCCGGGGATGAGGGGCGGGAGATTGAGGCGCCGGCCCCTCCCTCAGTTCATCTTGCCGATCGCCATGAACTGCGTCTCGCCGGAGGAGCCGTCGACGCCGTCATTGTCGGTGACGAGGAAGCCATTGCCGGCGGCGTCGATGGCGAAGCTCTCGACCTTGTCGAGCACATAGCCGTTCGTGGCCTTGAGCAGCGGCAGCAGGTCCTTCACCTCGCTCTTCACCAGCACCGGCGGGGCGGCCTCGCTGCCGAGCGGCGCCGGCTTCACATCCTTCAGCGACACAAAGGCGAGCTTCTTGATCGCGGCGTCCGCGCCGATCTGGTTGTCGCGCTCGATGACGATCAGGCCGTCCTTGTAGGGCGTCAGCTCGGACAGGCCGACCCAGCCCTTGGCGGGCGTGTCGAGCGGGTAGCGCACCGCGCCCCAGCTCTTGTCGGCCGGCTTGTAGGCGATGAGCTTGGCGAAGCCCTTCGGGTCGTCCTTCCATTCGCGCTGGACGGCGATCCACACCGTCTCGTCCGCGCCCGAGCCGAGGACGGCGACGCCCTCGAAGCCGAAGCGGCCGGCCTGCGCCGCCACCGCCTCGGGAAGCGCGATCTCTTCCGCGATGGCGCCATCGGTGCCGACGCGCAGGAGAAGGTTCTGCGTCGCCTTCTCCTTCTTCTCGGGATTGCCTTCCGAGACGACCCAGAAGCCGCCTTCGGGACGCACCGCGATGCCTTCAAGGTCGAGGCCCTTGGCCGGCGCGCCGTCCTTGGTCAGCACGGTGGCGGCGGTGATCTTCGCCGGCTTCGCATTGGCGTCGACGGTGAGGATGCGCGCCTGCGCATAGGCGCTGTCGGTCACGGCGTAGAGCTTGCCCACGTCCTTGGCGTCGGCCGAAAAGCCGGACAGCGCGCCCCACCAGATCGGCAGCCCGTCGGGGCCGTCGGCGGAGACGATGGTGGGATAGGCCGGCGTGGCGCCGGGCTGGCGCTGGTAGAGGGTGACGACCGAGCCGATGCCGCCATCCTCGCGGTTGTCGGTCTCGGCAGCGGTGACGAAGAGCTCGCGCTTGGGCAGGGCGATCAGCCCCTCCGGCCCGACGCCGGCGGGCAGCACCTGCAGGAATTCCGGCGCGGCGCCGGCGCCCTTGTCACGATAGACGAAGACCAGCGAGCCACGCTCGGAGGCGACGAAGATCAGCCGGTCATCGCCGAAGGTCGCGACTTCAGCGCCCTCCATCTCGATGCCTTTCTTGTTGCGCTTGTCGGGGTAGTGGCCGAGCCGCACCGCCATGTGCTCGGGCACCGTCCCGCTCTCGAACAGCAGCTTGCCGGTCTTGTCGAAAATGGAGAAGCCGCGCGAGCCGCCCTTCCAGTCGCCCTCATTGGCGATCACGAAGCGGTCGTCGTCGATCCACTGCACGGTGTCCGGCTCGCGGGCGACGCCCTTGGCCGAGCCGGAAAGGTCGATCACGCCGTCCTTCTTGGTGTCGATCTTGTCGAGATCGACCGTGCCGGCGGGGAAATGCGAGAGGATCTTGCCGGTCGGCAGGTCCACCACGACGATGTGGTTGTTCTCCTGCAGCGTGACCACGACCTCGTTGCGGGAATTGATGTCGACATATTCCGGCTCCGGGTCCTCCGGCGCCACCGCCGCGAGGCCGGTGAGGTCGATCACCTTGCGGGATTCGTCGACCACGCGGCCATTCTTGACCTCGAAGGTGGTGAGGTTGCCCGCCGGCAGCTGCGGCAGCGCGCCGTCATTGAGATCCTCGTCGCGCTCATTCTCGATGGCGATGGCGAGATAGCTGCCATCCGGGCTCTTGGTGATCGAATCGGGCTGGCCGCCCAGGTCGATCTTGTCCTCCACCTTGCGGGTGGCGAGGTCGACCACGGCGAGATGGCCGGAGGGCTTGGCCTTCGATTCCGAGGTGTTGACGCCGACATAGGCCTTGGAGCCGATCACGACCGTGGTGGTCGGCTCGCCGTCGAGGGCGACCACGCCCGCCGACTTCGGCGCCGCCGGATCGGTGATGTCGATGAAGCCGATGCGCTGGCCGGGGCTGTCGCTATAGATCAGCGTGTTGCCGTCCTCGGTGAAGGTGATGATCTCGGCGGCGGTCGACTTGGCCGCGTCAGCACCGGCGGGCAGGTTGTCGACCACGTTGAAGGTGCCGATCCGGTTGAACACCGCGTCGGCCGCGACGCTCGGCGACGTGAACGCGACGAGCGCGACCACCGCGGCGGAAGCACTGGCGAGGAACAGAGGGCGCATGGCGGGAAACTCCTCTCGGGAAGCGGGCCGGCAGCCCGCGCTGCTGCGGTTCAAGTCCCCGCCGATGACAGACGGATGACGACGCGGCGGCTGGAGCGGGAATTCCACCGCAGCGGCCTTCGGGGGCGGCTCGCAGGGGCCTGTCGCGGCGGCGAAAGGCGGCCCGGCACGCCGGACGACGCCAGCGCCTGCCCACCTTCGACTTTCGGACGAGGGAAATCCTCCTGAAAGCCTGAAATTAGGGCTTGCACTCGCCCCTGCGGCATCGTCTCCTTGCGGCATCGGGACAAGGCGCTGAAGCGCCGCCCGGCGGGCTCGACCCGCAAGGAAACGCCATAGGAGGAACCGCCCATGACCGACACGTCAGGGAAGAGCACGGACGCGCGTCAGGATGTCCGTACCAGCCGCCGCCGCTTCATCGCCACCGCCGCCGTGGCAGCTGCCGGCGCGACCATCGCCGCCCCGGCGGTCCATGCGCAGGCACCCATCAAGCTGAAATTCCAGTCCACCTGGCCGAACAAGGACATCTTCCACGAGTTCGCCGGCGACTATGTGAAGCGCGTCAACGCCATGACCGGCGGGCGCGTCGAGCTGGAAATCCTGCCGGCCGGCTCGGTCGTCCCGGCCTTCCAGATGCTGGACGCGGTATCGTCGGGCATTCTCGACGGCGGCCACGGCGTCGCCGCCTACTGGTACGGCAAGAGCAAGGCGTTCTCGCTGTTCGGCACCGCCCCGGCCTTCGGCTGGGACGCGGACGAGCTGCTCGGCTGGGTGCGTTATGGCGGTGGCCAGGAGCTCTATGACGACCTGGTGCAGAACACGCTGAAGCTGAACGTGGTCGGCATGCTGACCGGGCCGATGCCCAGCCAGCCGCTCGGCTGGTTCAAGAAGGAAATCACCAGCGCCGACGACATGAAGGGCATGAAGTACCGCACCGTCGGCCTCGGCGCGGACCTGTTCAAGGAGTTCGGCGCGGCGGTGACGATCGTTCCGGGCGGCGAAATCGTGCCGGCCATCGATCGAGGCCTGCTCGACGGCGCCGAGTTCAACAACCCCTCCTCCGACCTGATCCTCGGCTTCCCCGACGTGGCCAAGGTCTACATGCTCGGCAGCTACCATCAGGCGCTCGAATGCTTCGAGATCCTGTTCAACAAGACCAAGTTCGACAGCCTGCCGTCCGACGTCCAGGAAATCCTCAAGGGCGCGTCCGACGCCACCTCCTCCACCATGATGTGGAAGGCGCAGGACCGCTATTCGAAGGACCTCGAGGCGATCAAGGCGCGCGGCGTGAAGGTGCTGCCGACGCCGAAGGCCGTGCTGGAAGCCCAGCTCAAGGCCTGGGACACGGTGATCGCCAATCTCTCGGCGGACCCGGTGTTCAAGAAGGTCGTGGACAGCCAGAAGGACTGGGCCAAGCGCATCGTCGGCTTCCGTCTCGAATATGAGCCGGATTCCAAGTTCGCCTACGATCACTTCTTCAAGCCGGCCTGACCTGCCTGCGCGTGCGCCCCTCTCCGGCGACGGAGAGGGGCTTTTGGTTTCGGTAGAGCACGGACGATCCCTGCAACGGACCGTAACGGCGTGCGACGGCGCCGCTGCGTGACCGTGACGTCGGGCGCGTCATCGCTTGGGCTGCCTGAGCTTGGCTTGCCTGAGCTTGGCTTGCCCAGCCCTGGTTCGCCAGAGTCTGGCTTGCCCGCGCGTGCTCTGCCCGATTTGGCCCCGTCTGACCTAGCCTTGCTCGAAGAGGCCCCTCTCCATGCAATCCATCCTACTCGGCGTCGACCGGCTGAACGGCCTCATCGGCAAGATTTTCGCCTGGTGCATCGTCATCCTGATGGCGGCCATCTGCTACGAAGTGTTCTGCCGCTACTGGCTGCGCGACCCCACCACTTGGGCCTATGACGTCAGCCTGATGCTCTATGGCGCGCTGTTCATGATGGCGGGCGCCTACACGCTCTCGCGCAACGGCCATGTGCGGGCGGACTTCCTGTACCGGAAGTGGCATCCGCGCACCCAGGCGAAAACCGACCTGGTTCTCTACTTCCTGTTCTATTTTCCGGGCATCCTGGCGCTGATCTATTCCGGCTGGGGCTATTTCTACCTGTCCTACCTGCTGAACGAGCACTCCTCCTTCAGCCCGGACGGGCCGGTGATCTGGCCGTTCAAGGCGCTCATTCCCATCACCGGCGTGATGATGCTGCTGCAGGGCATGGTCGAGGTGGTGCGCTGCTGGATCTGCCTGCGCGAGGGGGACTGGCCGCAACGCCTGCATGACGTGGAGGAGCTGGAAAAGGTCATTCTCGACGAGGCCGCCGCAAGGGCCGCCGAGGAAGAGGCCCGGCTCAACGCTGTCGAGCGCGAATCCACCACGCGGGGGTCCCTGTGATGTTTCTTTCCGATCCCGCGCTCGGCATTTTGATGCTGGTCGTCTTCCTGATCCTTCTGATGCTCGGCTTCCCCATCGCCTTCACCCTGATGGCGCTGGGCGTGGCCTTCGGCTACCTCTCGATCGGCGACGGCATCTTCCAGCTCTTCGTCCAGCGCACCTATTCGGTGATGGCGAACGACGTGCTGATCTCGATCCCGCTGTTCCTGTTCATGGGCTATGTGATCGAACGGGCGAACATTCTCGACCGGCTGTTCCGCTCCATCCAGCTGGCGGCCGGCTGGATTCCCGGCTCGCTGGCGGTCGCCACCCTCATCACCTGCGCGCTGTTCGCCACCGCTACCGGCATTGTCGGCGCCGTGGTGACGCTGATGGGCCTGCTCGCCTTCCCGGCGATGCTGCGGGCAGGCTATGACACCAAGATCGCTTCGGGCGTGGTCTGCGCTGGCGGCTGTCTGGGCATCCTCATCCCGCCCAGCGTCATGCTCATCCTCTACGGCGCCACCGCCGGCGTCTCGGTGGTCAAGCTCTATGCCGCCGCCTTCTTCCCCGGCATCGCGCTGGCCGGCATGTACATCGCCTATGTCGTCATCCGCGCCATGCTCAACCCCTCGCTGGCGCCGAAGCTGCCGCCCGAGGAACGCAACGTTCCCACGATGACCATCATCTGGGCGCTGCTGACCTCGTTCCTGCCGCTGGTCGCGCTGATCGTCTCGGTGCTCGGCTGCATCATCCTCGGCCTCGCCACCCCGTCGGAAGCCGCCGCCATCGGCGCCGCCGGCGCCATCCTGCTGGCGCTGGCCTACCGCACTTTCAGCATCGAGAAGCTGAAGGATTCGGTGTTCCTCACCGCCCGCGCCTCGGCGATGGTGTGCTGGCTGTTCGTCGGCTCGGCGGTGTTCTCCGCCGTGTTCGCCCTGCTCGGCGGCCAGCGCGTGGTCGAAGAGTTCATCATGGGGCTGGACATTGGGCCGATCGGCTTCCTGATCCTCACCCAGATCATCATCTTCGTGCTGGGCTGGCCGCTGGAATGGACGGAGATCATCGTGATCTTCCTGCCGATCTTCCTGCCGCTGCTCGACCATTTCGGCATCGACCCGATCTTCTTCGGCGTGCTGGTGGCGCTGAACCTGCAGACCTCGTTCCTCTCCCCGCCGGTCGCCATGGCGCCCTTCTATCTGAAAGGCGTGGCGCCCAAGCATGTGACGATCGAGGAGATCTTCTCCGGCGTGATGCCCTTCATCTTCATCGTCGTCTTCGCGATGATCCTGCTCTACACCTTCCCGGGCTTCGCGCTCTGGCTGCCGAACTATCTCTATGGCGGCTGAGGTCCGCGCCACGCCAAACGGAAACGGGCCCCGACGGGGCCCGTTTTCATCTGCGGCAGCATGAATGCTCTCAGGCGGAAAGCGCCTTGGGGTCGCCCGGCGCGGTCTTCCAGCCGAGGGCGGGGAAGCGCACCACCCGCCGGCCACGGAAATCCGCCTCGCAGACCAGATGCCCGCGCTCTTCCATATAGGTCAGCAGCCAGCGCCCGCGCGAGGGCGAGCGGCTGCCATAGGCCTTCGCCAGCGCCTCGTCGGCGGGGGACGGCGCGCCCTCCATGCCGGCGCGCGCCAGCAGCAGAAACACGCCCTGCATTTCCTCCGGCAGCCCGGTCGCCTGCTCGATCGCCCGCGCCCAGCCCTCGTCGCCGGGGCGGGAATCGAGCCCGGCCCGGGCAATGGCCAGCCGGCGGGTGAAGGCGGCGAGATCAGGCACTTTCGAGCCGACCCGCCGCACCCGGCAATGCACGAGGAAATCGGGATAGAGCGCGGCGGCGGAGCGGAACGGCGCTTCCGGATCGGACACGAACTGGCGCACGATCTCCTCGACCAGTGCCTCACGCTCAGCCTCGAACGCCGCCGCGGCCTCAGGATCGACCGGCACCGGCTCGGGCGCCGGCGCGTCCTCCAGCGTCTCCAGTATGGCATCGGTGGCGCGCGGCTCGGCGCGCGGCGGCGGGGCCGGCAGCGGCTCGGTGCCGAGATCGTCGAAGATCAGGTCCTGCAGATCCGCCATGGCGATCTCAGGCGGCGGCAGCAGCGCGGGCCGTCCATTGCGGCTGGCGGTCTCGACATGGCCGATCTTCACCGGCAGCGGCCGGCGCGACAGCGCCGGGCCGAGCGCCACGAAGGAGCCGGTGTTGAGGTCGCGAAAGCTCTCCGCCTGCCGCTTGTCCATGCCGAGCAGATCGGCGGCGCGGGCCATGTCGATATCGAGGAAGGTGCGCCCCATCAGAAAGTTGGACGCCTCCGCCGCCACGTTCTTGGCCAGCTTGGCGAGGCGCTGGGTGGCGATGACGCCGGCGAGGCCGCGCTTGCGGCCACGGCACATCAGATTGGTCATCGCCGAAAGCGAGATGCGCCGCGCCTCGTCGGAAATCTCGCCGCCGCCGGAGGGCGCGAACAGCTGCGCCTCGTCGACCACGACCAGCATCGGGAACCAGTATTCGCGGTCGGCGTCGAACAGGCCGTTGAGGAAGGCGGCGGCCGAGCGCATCTGCGCGTCGGCGTCCAGCCCTTCGAGGTTGAACACCACCGAGGCCCGGTGCTTGCGGATGCGGGCGGCGATGCGCTGGATTTCGCCGGCGGTGCGCTCGGCATCGATCACCACATGGCCGAAACGCTCGGCCAGCCCGACAAAGTCACCTTCCGGATCAATGATCGCCTGCTGCACATGGCCGGCGCTCTGTTCCAGCAGGCGGCGCAGCAGATGCGATTTTCCCGAGCCGGAATTGCCCTGCACCAGCAGGCGCGTGGACAGGAGCTCTTCCAGATCGAGCCGAACCGGCTGTCCGGCGTTGCTGCTTCCGAGCTCGATACCGATCTTCATCTGCGATGACGCATCCCTGGAACGTTTCACCCGACACGGTGAGGGCCGCACTCTGCGATGTCCGGCGCCCCTCGTCGGATGGTCGACCGGAAGGGCACGCCGTCGCCGCCCACGCGGCCCTGCCTTTAGCACGCGGCAAGAGCCCGCGCCGCCGAACGGTGAGAACTCCACAGATTCGGCCGCGCTCGACAAGGCCTTTCATTATGTCCATCTTCCCTCCATGTCGCCCCCGCCCTTCTTCACCATCGGCTATGAACAGGTCTCCTCCGCCGCCGTGCTCGACACGCTGAGCGGGGCCGGGGTCGATCTTCTGGTCGATGTGCGCGCCGTCGCCGCCTCGCGCCGCGCCGGCTTTTCCAAGAGCCACCTCGCCGCCGGGGTGAGCGAGCGCGGCATCGGCTATCTGCATCTGCGCGGCCTCGGCACGCCGGCGGAAGGCCGGCAGGCGGCGCGCAGCGGCCATTATGACGAGCTGCGGCGCATCTACGACGCTCACCTCGCCACCCCCACCGCGCAGGAACAGCTCGACGAACTCACGGCGCTGGTGAAGGCGGGCCGGCGGGTCTGCGTGCTCTGCTTCGAGCGCCATCCCGAGCATTGCCACCGGCAGATGGTGGCCGATCTCATCTGCGAGCGGGTCGGCCTCAATGTCGAGCACCTGATGGCGCCGCCGGTCTGAGCCGGCGCCACCGCCCCCCTGCGACAAAATGCGCCATGCCAGGACGTGTAGCATTAGCCACGCTCGCCCGGAGGTTG
>JAESFV010000184.1_pt1 | contig 25396 bp, 22 predicted proteins | sample 9269471 | NCBI WGS metagenome assembly JAESFV01 (sample SAMN14502647, study PRJNA617108) | algae metagenome | isolation source: Symplocastrum torsivum CPER-KK1 and co-occurring heterotrophs from... | place: USA: Central Plains Experimental Range, Colorado | collected 2001-01-01
ATACAGCCCGTCCAGCTTCTCGCGGTCGCCGCGCCCCTGCCGCCATTCCTTTTCCGGCGCCGGGGTCTCGGTGTGCAGCCACGGCTCGACCGAGGCGTGCTGGGCGTAGAACTGGGTGAGATCCGGCACCAGGTCCTTCACCACGGGCATGTGCGGCAGCGGGTAGATCTTCACCGCCGAGGCATCCACCTCGTCCATGCTCTTCAGGCAGGCCAGCGTGTTGGTGCCGTCAATATTCATGGCGCAGGAGCCGCAAATGCCCTCGCGGCAGGAGCGGCGGAAGGTCAGCGTCGGGTCGATCTTGGTCTTGATCCAGATCAGCCCGTCCAGCACCATCGGCCCGCAATCGTCGCGGTCGACATAATAGGTGTCGACGCTCGGATTCTTCCCGTCATCCGGGTTCCAGCGGTAGATCTTGTACTCGGTCAGCCGGTTGGTGCCGGCCGGCTTGGGCCACACCTTGCCTTCGACAAGCTGCGAGTTCTTCGGAAGCGTGAGCTGGACCATGATGAGTCAGCCTTCGTTTTGCTCTAGAGAGGCGCGCAGCTTTTTCAGGCCAGCCGCAACCAGTGGCATTTGCGCGATGACATAGCGGAAATTGTCGGAACCGCCGCGAGCGGCATGATAGCGGGCATTATCAAGCAGGCTGCTCCACTCGGACGCATCATGATGGCGGCGGCCCAGCCACCCCAGCGCCGTCAATTGCGCGATCTGCTCAGGCTCAAGCGTGCCCAGCAGATCCCATAGCCGCCGATAGGCGGGAGAGCTGAAGGCGGGACCGAATACTTCGACCGAGATAAAGCGCAATCCGCCATCTCCGGACCGCGCCGTCGCCTCCAGAGCGTCGAACGTTTCTTCCATCTTCCGGGCGAGACGCGAAACGTCCTCAGTCAGCCGATCGTCGATACCGTGCTCGTCAACGCGAAGGGCGTGCTCGACAGCCGAGAGAGCGACCGCGAAGGTGCCAAAACCAGCCGCCGCGCATTTCTTGGCGAAAACCTCGTCAGCGGTCAGCAGTTGACCCGTCTGCAGCGAACACGCCAGATAGAAGCAATCATAGGCGGAATGGTCGAGATCCAAGGCGAGACCAAGCGCGGAGCTTGCCAGCTCCGACGACGGGACCACCTCCATCGGCACGTCACGAAGCGCGATCATGGCATCCTTAGCGTGGTGAGGAGTGATCTCCTGCCGGCGCGCCTTCTTTCGCAGGACATTGGCAACCTCGGCGAAGACGAGGTCCGGCGCCATCAGCCTTTCCCCCATGTCGAACACACGCATCGCCTCCGAGCGACCCGGCTCTTCCACCACCCACTTCACGGCGACGGAGGCGTCGACGACGATCACTGATCGCGGTCCTCGCGCAACATCGCCACGCTGTCGGTCTGGCGGATGCCGGCCGGCGTCAGGGCGGCTATCGAGTCCAGACGCCGCCGGATGTCATCCCGCGTTGCCGCGCGTCCCACCGCGTCGCTGAGCAATTCGTCGACCTGATGCTCGACAGTCGTGTGCCGAGCGCGCGCAATCTCTTCGATGCGGGCCAAAAGCTCCTCTCGGACGACGACGCGACCCATGACGGGCTCCTCCCCGGCTCAATACACCCGCTTGCGCGGCTCGATGTACTGGATGTCGTTCGACAGCGTGTAGGTGTGCACCGGCCGGTCGTCGAGGCGCACGGACTGCGTCTCGAAATCCATGAAGGCCAGCGTGTGCTTCATCCAATGGGCGTCGTCGCGCTCGGGATAATCCTCGCGCGCATGGGCGCCGCGGCTCTCGGTGCGGGCGGCGGCGCTTTCCATGGTCACGCTCGCCTGCGCGATCAAATTGTCATATTCCAGCGTCTCGATGAGATCGGAATTCCAGATCAGCGAGCGGTCGGTGACGTCGATGTCGCTGGTGCCGGCGAACACGTCGGCGATCAGCTTGCGGCCTTCCTCCAGCACCTCGCCGGTGCGGTAGACGGCGCAATTGTTCTGCATCACCTTCTGCATCGACAGGCGCAGCTCGGCGGTGGGCGTGCCGCCGTGAGCGTTGCGGAAGCGGTCGAGCCGGGCCAGCGCCAGATCGGCGGAATCGGCCGGCAGCTCGCGCTGCTTGTCGCCGGCGGTGAGAATGTCGGCGCAGCGCAGCGCCGCCGCGCGGCCGAACACCACGAGGTCGGTCAGCGAGTTGGAGCCGAGCCGGTTGGCGCCGTGGATGGAGACGCAGGCGCATTCGCCCACCGCCATCAGCCCGGGCACCACATGGTCCGGGTTGCCGTGCTTCTTGGTGACGACCTCGCCGTGGAAGTTGGTCGGGATGCCGCCCATGTTGTAATGCACGGTCGGCAGCACCGGGATCGGTTCCTTGGTCACATCGACGCCGGCGAAGATCTTGGCGCTCTCGGAAATGCCCGGCAGCCGCTCATGCAGGATCGCCGGGTCGAGATGGTCGAGGTGCAGGTAGATGTGGTCCTTGTTCTTGCCGACGCCGCGTCCCTCGCGGATCTCCATCGTCATGGAGCGGGACACCACGTCGCGCGAGGCAAGGTCCTTGGCCGAGGGGGCGTAGCGCTCCATGAAGCGCTCGCCCTCGGCATTGGTGAGATAGCCGCCCTCGCCGCGCGCGCCCTCGGTGATCAGGCAGCCCGAGCCATAGATGCCGGTGGGGTGGAACTGCACGAACTCCATGTCCTGCAGCGGCAGGCCGGCGCGCAGCACCATGGCATTGCCATCGCCGGTGCAGGTGTGGGCTGAGGTGGCGGAGAAATAGGCCCGGCCATAGCCGCCGGTCGCGAGGATCACGGTCTGGGCGCGAAAACGGTGCAGCGTGCCGTCATCCATCTTCAGCGCGACCAGGCCCCGGCAGCGGCCTTCCTCGTCCATGATCAGGTCGAGGGCGAAATATTCGATGAAGAACTCGGCCGAGTGCTTCAGCGCCGCGCCATAGAGCGTGTGCAGGATGGCGTGGCCGGTGCGGTCGGCGGCGGCGCAGGTGCGCTGCGCCGGGGTCTTGCCATAGTCCACCGTCATGCCGCCGAACGGGCGCTGGTAGATCTGGCCCGCTTCCGTGCGCGAGAACGGCACGCCCCAGTGCTCCAGCTCATAGACGGCGGCGGGGGCGTGGCGCACGAGATATTCGATCGCGTCCTGGTCGCCCAGCCAGTCCGACCCCTTCACGGTGTCGTACATGTGAAAGCGCCAGTCGTCGGTGCCCATGTTCCCGAGCGAGGCGGCGATGCCACCCTGCGCCGCCACGGTGTGCGAGCGGGTGGGGAACACCTTGGTCACGCAGGCGGTGCGCAGCCCGGCTTCCGAGCAGCCGACCACGGCGCGCAGGCCGGCGCCGCCGGCGCCCACCACCACCACATCATAGGTGTGGTCGGTGATCGGGTAGGCGGAACGCAGCGACGCCCCGTTGGCGGCGCCAGTGGCGGAAGAGGTCCCGGCCATGGTCTCAGCCTCCGAAACTGATCTTGAGGACGGCGAAGGCGCCGGCACTGCCGACCGCAATGGTGAAGAACGTATTGGCGATCAGCGCGAGCACCTTCATCCCCTCGGCAGGCACATAATCCTCGATCACCACCTGCATGCCGATCCGCATATGGAAGCAGACCGAGAAGATCAGCAGCAGCAGCACGATGGCGACCAGCGGGTGCCCAAGAATGGCGAGAGTCTGCGCCTGCTCCTGACCCGCTGCCCATATTACGATCGGCAGGGCGATCAGGATCAGCAGAAGATTGGCGAGCGCGGTCACGCGCTGCAGCCAGAAATGGCCGGTGCCGGAGCGCGCCGAGCCGAGGCCGGCAACGCGCCGGCGCGGGGTGCGCATGGAGGAACCCGGGGTCGCGCTCATGGGGTCAGCCCTTCACCAGCCAGATGACGATCCACAGCACCGCGGTCAGCGCGATCGACCCGCCGATGGTGAGCTTGGCGAACAGTTCGCGCGGCCCGGGGCCGAAGCCCGCGCCGGTGTCCCAGACGAAATGGCGGATGCCGCCCAGCGCGTGGTGGATCAGCGCCCAGCTGTAGCCGACCAGCACGAGAAGGCCGAACCAGCTGCCATAGAGCCCGTTCACGAAGGTGAAGGCCCGCTCGGAACTGGCGGCGGCCAGCAGCCAAGCCACCAGCAGCGGCGTGCCGAGATACAAAGCCACGCCGGTGATGCGATGGACGATGGACATCATCATCGTCAGCATCGGGCGGTAGATTTGCAGATGTGGGGAAAGGGGCCGCTCGGCCGCTCCTGCCATGTCGGTGTCCCAGATCACTCAGGAATGTGGAGTGTGCGTAGCGGAAACGATTGCAGTTCGCAATCATTCCAAAGGTGGCGTCTATCGTTCCCTCCGCCGCGCTCCTGTTTCCGGTTGCGCTGCAGCAAGCACACCCTAGCGCAACGAAGCGGCCGCGCGCACCCCCCTTTTCGGCCCGTATCCGGCCCACGCAAGCCCCGCGAAAGCCGACGCTGACGGGCTGTTAACCATCTTTGCCTTTTAATTGACGGAAATCCGCCGTCTGTAGGGGTCTCGCGGAACCCGCGCACCGAGGTCGCCTCGTCCATGCTTTTTGCGAAACCCAGCTGCCTGCCAGGCGCAAAACTGGTGCTGCTCGTCGCCCTGCTCGGCGTTGCCGCCTCCCCGGCGCAGGCGCAGACGTCCGCGCAATCACGGGATTCGCTCCGCACGCTGAGCTCCGGCGGCCTCAGCCGCGACTATATCCTGCACCTGCCGAAGAACGCCCCGCCCGGGCCGCTGCCGCTGGTGATCGCCCTGCACGGCGCGCTGCAGCCGGCCGGCATGATGCAGCGCTATCTCGATCTCGACGCGGTGGCCGACCGCGAGGGCTTCATTGTCGCCTACCCCAAGGGGATGAACCTGCTGTGGAATGACGGCCGCAGCTCCATCGCCGGCTTCATCCCGCTGCTGCACAAGCGCGACGATGGCCGCTTCGTGCTAGATGTGCTGGAGGCGCTGACGGCGGAGGGGCTTGTCGATCCCTCCCGCGCCTATCTGATGGGCTTTTCCAATGGCGGCTTCCTCACCGCCTATGTCGCCTGCAAATACGCCGACCGTTTCCAGGCCTATGCGACGCTGATGATGACGGTGCCGATGGACTATGCGGAAAGCTGCCGCCCGTCCAAGCCGGTGCCGATCCTGCTGATGAACGGCACTTATGACCCGATCGTGCCGGCCTTCGGCCGCCCCACCCCGGGGGCCCGGCTGATGTCGGCCGACGCCACCGCCGCGCTGTTCGCCCGGCTCGACGGCTGCGCGGCGCCCGCCATCTCCAGCGCCCCGCATGCCCGCATCACCCGCTGGAACGACTGCGCCCCCGGCGGCGCCGTCGCCTATTACGAGGTGGCCGGCGGCCACCAGCCGCCTTCGCAATCGACCGATGCGGTGGACGCGCTCGCCTCCGTGCTGCTCGGGCCCCGCAGCAGCGGGCTCGACGCGCCGGAGGAGATCTGGACCTTCTTCAAGCGTTTCGGCGGCGCCCCGCCTGTCGAGATCGCCGGGCGTGCTCCCGGCACCGCCCCCGTCTCGACCCCCGCGCGCCCCGCCTCTTCCGCCCTCGCCTTGGCGCCGGCGCCGCCCGCCGCCCGGGCGGCGAACACCCGCCCGGTCCGGGCCGAGCCGGCCACGCCGGCCAATGCCTGGGCCGGCATCGTGCCGGACGCCGACGGCGCGAGCGCCCCCGCGCCCACCGCCTTCACCGCGCCGGAGCCCGCCCCTTCGCTCACACGGCCGATCGCGCCCGGCGCGCCGCTGCCGCTGCAGGCCGGCTTTGTCCGGGCCGGCTTCGTGCAGGGCACGCAGGTCGCCCCGGCGGCCCCGCCCCCTGCCACCCGGCTGGCGCAGGTGCCGCTGCCGCCGCCCTCGCCGCTGCGCCCGCGCGCCGCCAGCGCCCAATAGGGCGCCGCGCCGCCCGCCGCCCGCCGGCCGCCGGCCGCCCTTGCCACAGGCCGTCGCCATCCTTTTGCCGTGAGCCGGCTCTACATCGGCTCCGCCCGTCGGCGGCGCTGCCGATGGTCAGGTCGATTCGCCGGCGCGGCGGGTTGACGGGCGGTGTTGCCGGCGGCATCGTCGCCTCCCATCCGCGCCGGGGGTATTTTGCAACCTCCGATGCCATCGTGCCCGTCGGGCGCCACAGGAAACAGACGTGCCGACGCCGGTCGTGGACCGCGCGGCGAGCACGTCGGGAAAAGGCGGGGAAAGCCGGTTGGAGACGAGGCGCGGACTGGCAGGCGTGAGGCGCTCCCACCTCGCGGCGTTCGATCTCGGCGACGAGCCCCCGCTCGGCGTCGATGGCGACGCCGAGGAGCCGATCAACCGCCGCCGCATCTCCATTCGCTGGCTCATGGCCACGCTGCTCACCGGCATTTGCGGTGCGGCCCTGATGGGTGGGGCGGTCTATGCCGCGCTCGATGGCGAATACCGCTTCGCCCAGTCGCCGGAAACCGTCCGCTCCGCCCTGCGCGGCGCCCTGGCCGCCGGCGAGCGCCCGTCCAATGTCGCCCGCAAGGGCGACCGCATGTCGATCCTCTCGGAGAGCTTTTCCGCCAAGCAGACGCTGCGCCTGTCCACCACCGTCAAGGATGGCGACCGCGAAGTCATCAAGGTGCGCGCCGTCACCAAGGTCGCGACCAATCTCGCCCAGTCCGTCACCTCCGCCTCGGTCGACGTGCCGCGCTTCAACCCGGCCAAGCTGATCGCCGAATCGACCAGTGACGAGGCCGAGGCGGTGCAGGCCGAGCCCACCGGCGACCTCACCATCGTCCTGCGCGACATCGGCGCGCTGCCCCCCAGCACCCGCTTCGCGGCCGAGCTGCCGATGGAAGACGTGCTGATGAAGGTGCGCGAAACCGCCGAGTTCAGCATCCCCACCGCCGACGCCCGCGCCCCGGCCTTCCCGGGTCTCGGCGTGCTGGCCTATGCGCCATCAGGCGCCGCCGATCCGGTGAACGTGCTGCAGCAGCCCGAGAATGTGTCGGCGGTCGACAAGTCCGCCGACGACGCCTCCGGCGGCAATGACTGGTCCGAGCGCACCGTGGTGGCCAAGGCCGGCGACACCGTCGCCTCCGTGCTGATCGATCTCGGCGTGCCGGAAGGCGCCGCCAACGATGCCGCCCGGGCCTTCGGCACCCGCGAGCTGTCCGGCACGCTCACCCCCGGCCTGCGGCTCAAGGTCCTGCTCGACAACGCCACCGAGGGCGCGATGCCGCTGCGCGTGGCGGTGTTCGGCGAGAGCGGCCATCAGGGTACGGTGGCGCTGTCCGACAGCGGCAATTTCCTGCCCGTACAGGAAGCCGGCGACACCCAGGTCGCCGATGTCGCCCCCGAAGATGGCGACGAGGAAGGCGGCGGCGGCCGCATCACCCTCTATGACAGCATCTGGGAGACCGCGCTGCGCCACGAGGTGCCCCGGCCGGTCATCGAGAGCATGATCCGCGTCTATTCCTTCGATGTCGACTTCCAGCGCCGCGTGCGCGCCGGTGATTCCTTCGAAGTGCTGTTCGAGCCCGACGAGGCCGGCGGCGCCGGCGGCGTGCTCTATGCCGGCCTCACCGTCGGCGGCGAGGAGCGGCGCTATTACCGCTACCAGACCCCGGATGACGGGCTGGTCGACTTCTATGACGATGGCGGCAAGAGCGCGAAGAAGTTCCTGGTGCGCAAGCCGCTCTCCGGCGGCCAGCTGCGCTCGGGCTTCGGCATGCGCCGCCACCCGATCCTCGGCTATAGCCGCCTGCATTCGGGCGTCGACTGGTCCGACCGCACCGGCACGCCGATCTATGCCGCCGGCAATGGCGTGATCAAGAAGGCCGCCTGGACCTCCGGCTATGGCCGCCGCATCGAGATCCAGCACGCCAACGGCTATGTCACCACCTATTCGCACCAGTCCAGCTTCGCCAAGGGCATCCGCGAAGGGGTGCGGGTGCGCCAGGGCCAGCTGATCGGCTATATCGGCTCCACCGGCCTCTCCACCGGCGCGCATCTGCACTATGAGGTGCTGGTGAACGGGCGCTTCGTCGACCCGATGCGGATCCGCCTGCCGCGCGGCCGGGCGCTGGACGGGCGCGTTCTCGCCAGCTTCGAGAAGGAGCGCGCCACGATCGACGCACTGCTCAACCACAGCAATGCCGCGCGCGTCGCCGCCAGCGCCGCCGGCGCCGCCGAGACCAATTGATGCTGGACGGACCCCGCCTGCCCCCTCGCGCCGGCGGTCCCGCCACCTCGCTGGTGGTGCTGCTGCACGGCTATGGCGCCGATGGCCGCGACCTGATCGACCTCGGCGCGTACTGGGCGCCGCTGCTGCCCAACACCGCCTTCGTCTCCCCGCACGCGCCCGAGCCGCTGGCGATCGCCCCGGTCGGCCGGCAATGGTTCGGCTATACCGAGCGCGACGACCGCGAGCGCTGGGCCGGGGTGCAGAGCGCGCAGCGCGCGCTCGACAGCTTCCTCGACGCCGAGCTCGCCCGGCTGAACCTGCCCGGTTCGCGCCTCGCTTTGGTCGGCTTCAGCCAGGGCACGATGATGGCGCTGCACACCGGCCTGCGCCGCACGGTGGCGCCCGCCGGCATTGTCGGCTTTTCCGGCATCCATGTGCTGCCGCCGGAACGGGCCATGGCGGCATTCGACGCCGAGATCATCGCCCGCCCGCCGGTGCTGCTGATCCATGGCGATCTCGACCAGGTGATTGCGCCGCTGGCGCTGCCGCGCGCGGTGGAAAGCCTGCAACGACAAGGGGTCGCGGTGCGCGCGCACCTCTCCAACGGCCTCGCCCACGGCATCGACGCCACCGGCCTGTCGCTGGCCGGCAGCTTCCTGACCGAAGTGCTGGCCTGAGGCCTGACGTCTGCCATCTGCCGCACTGCGGCGAATTGCCGGCCGGCGCTTCACAAGACTGACACGCTCCCTATAGAGTATCGCCGTGCGTCACGCGGCGCCGACTCAAGCGGCCGTGCTGACGCTCCTGACAGGGAGCGAGCGTTGACGGCGACTTTGTCTCCGGGTGCCTGGCCTGCCCTCGTGCTCAACGCCGATTACCGGCCGCTGAGCTATTACCCCCTCTCGGTCTGGGCATGGCAGGACGCGATCAAGGCGGTGTTCCTCGATCGGGTGAACATCGTCGAATATTATGAGCGGCAGGTCTCCAGCGCGACCTTCCAGATGCGGCTGCCGAGCGTGGTCTCGCTGAAGACCTTCATCCGCCCCTCGCGCCAGCCCGCCTTCACCCGCTTCAACGTCTTCCTGCGCGACCGCTTCACCTGCCAGTACTGCGAGTCGCGCGAGGATTTGACCTTCGACCACGTCATCCCGCGCTCGCGCGGCGGCCAGACCACCTGGGAAAACGTCGTCGCCGCCTGCTCGCCCTGCAATCTGCGCAAGGGCAGCCAGATGCCGGAAACCGCGCACATGGTGCCCCGGCAGAGGCCCTACCAGCCGAGCGTGTTCGACCTGCACCAGAACGGCCGCCACTTCCCGCCGAACTATTTGCACGACAGCTGGATGGACTATCTCTACTGGGACACCGAGCTCGACCCGTGAGCCGCGTTCTCACTCTCCCCGTGGGGGAGAGGGCTGGGGTGAGGGGGCGGATGAACCGTCTCTCTCACGCCTTCGCCGACGCGCCCCACATCGCCACAACCATCAGCGCGCCGGCGATGAAGGCGTTGTAGCCCGCCAGCGACAGGCCGAGCAGCCGCCACGCCGCCTCGTCGCAGCGCACCACCCGCGCGCTCTGAAGCTGGCCGAGCAGATCGCCGCCGCCGCCCAGCGCCGGCCCGGCGCCCGAGCAGGTCTCCGGCCCGGCCCACCAGGCCCATTCCACCCCGGCATGATAGACGGCAAGAAAGGCGCCCAGCGCCATCAGCATGCCGCACAGCGCCAGCGCCACCCGCGCCGGCCCTTGCCTGCCGAGAACCGCGAACACGGCACCGATCAGCGCCACCGGCACGGCGATGTAATAGGGAATGCGCTGTTCCAGGCACAGCGGGCACGGCGCCAGCCCCACCACCAGCTGGAAATACCACGCCCCGGCCAGCGCCCCGGCGCTGGCGACCGCCACCACCAGCGCCGCCGTCACCTGGCGGTTGCGCACCGCGCGGCGGGCGGCGGGCGAAGGGGCGGCGGAAGCGGTCATGGCGTTACTCATGCTGGCAGTTCGGAGGGACGGCAGGACGCCATTACTAGCCCCTTGCCCGCCCACCGCAAATGGGACCGAACATCACGTCTGCCCGAGGCGCAACGCCGGCGCGCGGCGGTAGCCGCCTCCCCCATCCCGTCTTACCCACGCACCACCTCATCCTGAGGTGCGCGCCGACGGCGCGCCTCGAAGGATGCCCCGCGCCACAGGGCCTCGCGGCGTCGCCCCTTCACACCGCCAGCGCGAAGCGCAGCGCCCGCGCCATCGCCGCCGGCAGGATCGAGGCATGGTCCTCCCCCGCCAGCCGCTCGAACCGCACCTCCGCCTCCGGCCCGAGCATGGCCCGCGCCCGGTCGGCAAAGCCCTGCGCCCGGTCGACCATGGCCCGCCGCGCCCGCCGCGCCGCCATCTCCCCCGCCTCCGGCCGCGCCGCCTGCCAGGGGGCGAGCGCCTGCTCCCATTCGCCGACCATCATCGACAGGCGCGGCGGCACCGCGCGCGGCCGCGCCAGCCCTTCGATGAGCCGCGCCTCGTCCCACCACAGCGAGGGGCTCACCGCGACATAGGAGCGGAAGGCGGCGCTGTCGCGCGCCATCACATCGAGCGTGAACCAGCCGGCGAGCGAATGGCCGAACAGGGTCTGCCGCGCCGGGTCGAGCGGAAACCGGCGGCAAAGCTGCGGTTTCAGCACCTGCTCGATGAAGGCGAGAAAGCCGTCGCGCCCGCCGGTCGGCCGGTCGCCCCCTTCGGCCCCCGGCCCGGCCGTGTAGTCGAACATGCGCCGCACCCGCGCGTCGTCGCCCTCTGGGATGCCGATGCCGACCAGCAGCATCGGCCCGATGCCGGTCGCCGAGGGGCGCACCGCCCCGCGCCGCAGCACCTCAGTGAGGGTGGCAAAGCCGGCATTGGCATCGAGCATGAACAAAGCGGGATAGCCCGCCGCCGGCGCCTCGCCCTGCGGGTGGGCGAGAAAGATCCGCCACGGCGCCCCGCCGCCGGGCGGGGCGAGGTCGAACCATTCGGCATCGGGCAAAGTGACAGGGTTCATGGGCAGGCGCCGCGGCAGAGGGAACATGGTGTCAGCGCCGGAAGGCTCCGGCCTCCCCTCTTGCCCCACCCGCGCCCCGCCGCCAAGGGAGAGGCGCGCTCGCCTGCCGACAATCAGCGCCCCCCGGCCCCCTCTCCCCGTGGGGGAGAGGGTTGGGGTGAGGGGCCGCCGACGGCACAGGCCTGCATCCTTCGCTGCCCGGCGCTCCCTCGCACCTCAGGATGAAGGAGGATGCGAAAGCCGGAAGGCCGGGGCCTCGCCCGCCCCAGCGGCGCGCCATGGCCCCCTCTCCCCGCCGGCGATCGGATCGGTGCGCCTGCCCCCGCGTGTCATCCCGGCCGAAGCGCAGCGCAGAGCCGGGATCGCAATCCAGTCAACACGTCTGGCGATCCCGGATCGGTCCCGCGGACCGTCCGGGATGACGCCCTGGGAGGGCGTCCGCGTGCTCCCATGGGTCCCGGCGGCGCGCCACAACTCCCTCTCCCCGTCGGGGAGAGGGTTGGGGTGAGGGGCCGCCGGCGGCACGGACCTGCGCCCTTCGAGATCAGGCGCTCGCACGCTTTGGCACGGCCCGGCCCGGTGATACGATTTGCGAATGGACGTGTTCGATTGGTTGACCGGCTGGTATCAGGCCCAATGCGATGGCGATTGGGAGCACAGCTACGGCGTGCGCATCGACACCCTCGACAACCCGGGCTGGACGTTGACTGTCGACCTTTGCGGAACGGACTGCGACGGCCGGACACTCGATCGGATTCAGCATAATTTCGAGCACCCGACGGACTGGTGGACCTGCTGGACGGAAGACAACCTGTTTCGGGGGGCTGGCGGCCCGCTCCATCTTCGTTCGCTGCTGGAAGCGTTCCGCACCTTCGCACTAGAGACGCCTCCAAAGGACCGCCCCACACTGGAACCATTCCAGAAATTTCCCTGACACAGCAGCAACTTGACCCGCCGTTGCCGCTCATGCAGAACCGCCGGTGTCCTTTGGCGCCGCGTGGCGCCGAACGGCCGCCGGAGATCGCATGCGCCCGCCCTCTGCCCCCATCGACGCCGCAGATGCGGCCCCCCACGCCGCCCATGCCGGCGAGCGCGCCGCCTATGCGCGCCTGGTGCGCCGGCGGGTGCTCATCGTCGCCGGGCTCGGCGCGCTGATGGTGATGGCGCTGCTGTTCGACATCGCCACCGGCCCGTCCAACCTGCCGCTTGCCGACGTCGTATCGGGCCTTGTGAACCCCGCCGGGCTCGACGCCCCCTCCCGCGTCATCATCTGGGAGGTGCGCCTGCCCACGGCGCTGATGGCGGTGCTGGTGGGCACGGCGCTGGCGCTGGCCGGGGCGGAGATGCAGACCATCCTCAACAACCCGCTGGCCAGCCCGTTCACCCTCGGCGTCTCTTCCGCCGCCTCCTTCGGCGCGGCGCTGGCGCTGGTGCTGGGGGTGAGCCTGCCGCTCCTTCCTGCCGACTGGAACCTGCCGGCCTTCGCCTTCCTCTTCGCCCTCGGCTCGGTGCTGATGCTGCAGGCCATGGCCAATCTGCGCGGCACCGGGGTGGAAACGCTGGTGCTGTTCGGCATCGCGCTGGTGTTCACCTTCAACGCGCTGGTGGCGCTGGTGCAATATGTCGCCAGCCAGGAGGCGCTGCAGCAGCTGGTGTTCTGGAGCATGGGCAGCCTCTCGCGCGCCAGCTGGGGCAAGCTCGGCGTGCTGGCGCTCGTCACCGCCGCCGTGGTGCCGTTCTCGCTCGCCGCCGCCTGGCGGATGACGGCACTGCGCCTGGGCGAGGACCGGGCGCGCTCCTTCGGCATCTCGGTCAAGCGGCTGCGCTTCTTCTCGCTGCTGCGGGTCAGCCTGCTGGCCGCCACCTCGGTCGCCTTTGTCGGCACCATCGGCTTCATCGGGCTGGTGGCGCCGCACATCGCCCGGCTTCTGGTGGGCGAGGACCACCGCTTCTTCCTGCCGGCCTCGATGCTGGCCGGCGCCGTCATCATGTCGCTGGCCTCGGTCGGCTCGAAGCTCATCGTGCCGGGCGCGCTGCTGCCGGTCGGCATCGTCACCGCGCTGATCGGCGTGCCCTTCTTCATGGTGCTGATCTTCAGCCGGCGGGAGCGGATGTGATGGTGCCGCACCTCACCATCGAGGGCCTGTCCGTCGTCTATGGCAAGCGTCCGATCATCGACAACCTCACTCTACCTCCGGTTGCGGGCGGCGGGGTGACAGCGCTGATCGGCCCGAACGCGGCCGGCAAGACCACGCTGCTGCGCGCCCTCGCCGGGCTGGTGCCGGCGCGGGGGTCGGTCCGTCTTGGCCATGTCGGTCTCACCGCTCCGATCGTCCGCCCAATCGAACTGACCCGCCTGCCGATTTCGCAGCATGCGCGCCATGTCACCTACATGCCGCAGGCGCTGCCGCAGCGGGTGGCGCTCACCGTGTTCGAGGCGACGCTCTCGGCGCTGATGTCGGCGCGCAGCGATAGGGTCCTGTCGCAGACGCAAGCGCAGGCGCGCGCGCTGGAGGTGCTGGAAAGGCTTGGAATCCTTGATCTTTCCCGGCGCGGACTCGATGAATTGTCCGGTGGCCAGCGCCAGCTCGCCAGCCTCGCCCAGTCGCTGGTGCGCGAGCCGACCGTGCTGTTGCTGGACGAGCCGACCAGCGCGCTCGACATCCACCACCAGATGCGGGTGATGCAGCTGGTGGCGGAACTGGCGCGCGAGCGGTCCATCATCGTGGTGATCGTCCTGCACGACATCGCCCAGGCCGCCCGCTATTGCCAGAGAATTGTCGTTCTAGAGCAAGGACTTGTTGCCGCCGATGGCCCGCCGGGACAGGCCATCACGCCTCAAATGCTGGCCCGCGTCTACAAGGTCGAGGCCCGGGTCGAGCCCTGCTCGCAGGGTTTTTTGCAGGTGATCGTCGACCGGGCTGTGTAATTACCCCCGGAGCGTGGCGCCGCCATCGACATAGAGATCGGCCATGGTGACATGGCCGGCACGGTCGGAGAGCAGGAACAGCACCGCGTCGGCGATATCGTCCGGATTCGCCAGTTTTCCCAAGGGGATGCCGGATTTGAAGGTGGCCGGCGTGCCGGCGATCACCCCTGCGGCGCCGTGTTCGTCCGCCCACATGCCGGTCTGCATCGGCGTCAGGGTCGAGCCCGGCGCGACGATATTGCAGCGTATGCCGTGCGGCGCCAGCTCCAGCCCGAGGCAGCGGGTGAACATGGTCGCCGCCGCCTTGGAAGCGGCATAGGCCGCCATGGCGTGGCGCGGAATGCCGGCGGCATTCGACGACACCACCACCATCGCTCCGCGATGGCGCGGCTGCATCACCCGCGCCACCGCCCGCGCCACCCGGAAAACGCCGGTGGCGTTGATGTCGAGCACCCGCTCCCACTCCGCGTCGGAAAGGCCCGTGACCGGCTCATAAGAGAGCACGCCGGCGACATGGGCGAGCAGGTCGATGGGACCGATCTCACCTTCCACGCGCGCCACCAGCGCGTCCACCGCCTCGGTCGAGCGCACGTCGAGCACGGCCGGCATCACCGCCGCGCCCAGCTCTTCGGCCAGCGCCTTCACCCCTGCCTCGTCGCGGTCGGTGGCAACGACGCGCACGCTCTCCGCCACGAGCTGACGCACCACGGCAGCGCCGATGCCGCCGGCCGCACCTGTCACCAGCGCGATCTTCTCCCTCAACCCACTGTCGCGCATCGCGTTTCCTCGCTCAACTCTGTCGCGGCCAGCGCCTTCGCCAGCACCGGAGCGATGGCCTGCACCGCCACCGGCCCGGTGAGGTGAGCGTGCAGGCTCGGCACCTCGATCACCTCGACCGACGCCGCATAGGGCTTCCACTGCGCCGGCGAGAGGTCGCGCCCCGCATGGTCCAGCGCGGCGTGGAAATGCAGCAGCGGGCCGTCGTAAGGGCGGTGAAAATGCTGGCGCACCAGCCGGTTATTGCCCGCCACCACCCGCACGACGCCATCGAGCGCCGCGTCGGGCAACTGGCCGAGCGGGCTGTCGGAGGCGCGCAGGAAGGCGCGCACGCTGGCGCGGTTCAGCGCCAGCGCCGGCAGCCGGTCGGGGTCATGGCCGGCAATGGCCAGCAGCGCCTTCAAGGCACCGTCCTCGCCCGGGTCCGGCTCGCCGCGCCAGACATCGCAGGGGTAGGAATCGAGCATCGCCACCACGCCCACTTCCGCGCCGGCCTCGGCGAGCCGCACCGCCACAGCCTGCGCGAGGATGCCGCCGACCGACCAGCCGAGCAGGTGATAGGGCCCCTGAGGGTACACAGCGCGGATATGCTCCACATAGTGCGCGGCCAGCGCCTCCAGGCTTTCCGGCGGCGCCACGCCCGGCGCCATTGCCGGCGCCTGCAGGCCATACACAGTGCGACGGGGCGTAAGCGCCCGCGCCAGCCTGCCATAGCACCACGAAATGCCGCCGGCGGGATGAATGACGAACAAAGGCGGCAGGCCGGGCTCGCCCTCCACAAGGGTGATGAGCGGCGCGAGGCCAAGATCCTGCGCCGGGGCCTGCGCCTCCAGCAGCCGGGCGAAGCCCTCCACCGTCGGCTGGGCGAACAGCGCGCCGAGGCCGGGATCGCGCCCGAAAGCCTCGCGCACCCGCAGCAGCAGGGCGACGGCACTGAGCGAATCCCCGCCCAGCGCGAAGAAATCGTCCTCGGCCATGACAGCGCCCTGCAGCCGCAGCTGCGCGGCAAACAAAGCCGCTACGTGCCGCTCGGTCGGCGTGGTCGGCAAACGCTGGCCGGCACTGGCGAAGTCCGGCGCCGGCAGGGCGACACGGTCGAGCTTGCCATTGGCGTTCACCGGCAGTGCGTCGAGCGCAACGAACGCCGCCGGAACCATAAAGTCCGGCAGGCGGGCAGCCATCGCCGCCTTCAGCGCCGGGAGGTCGCTGCCGGCTTCCGCCACCACATAGGCGACTAGGCGGGTCGTCCCCCGGTCCTCGCGGGCGAGGATGACGACCTGGCGCACGAGGCCGCTGTCCATCGCCGCCGCCTCGATCTCGCCGAGCTCGATGCGCAGGCCGCGTATCTTCACCTGGTGGTCGGAGCGGCCGAGAAACACCACCGCCCCGTCTGGCCGCCACAGCGCGAGATCGCCGGTAGCATAGATCCGCTCGCCCGGACGGAACGGGTCGGGACGGAAACGCTCTTCGGTCAGGTCGTCGCGGCCGAGATAGCCGCGCGCCAGCTGCACACCGCCAAGGAAGAGATGCCCCGGCACATCAGGCGGCTGCGGCCGGCCCTGGGCGTCCAGCACATAGAGCCGCGTGTTCCACACGGGAAAGCCGATCGGCACCGGGCGCGAAACATCATCCGCGCCGGCCGGCCAATAGCTCACATCCACCGCCGCCTCGGTCGGCCCGTAGAGATTGTGCAGCTCGGCGGAGAGGGTGCGGTGGAAGCGGTCGCGCAGATCCGCTGGCAGTTCCTCGCCGGAGCAGAACACGCGGGCAAGGCTCAGCCCCTTCGCGGCCGGCTCGGCGAGAAAGGCCGACAGCATGGAGGGCACGAAATGCGCCGTGGTGATCGCCTCGTCCCGGATGATCCGCGCCAGCGCCAGCGGGTCGCGATGCGCCTCGGGCGGCGCGACGACAAGGCAGGCGCCTGAGATCAGCGGCAGGAAGAACTCCCACACCGAGACATCGAAGGTCGCCGGCGTCTTCTGCAGGATGCGGTCGGCGGAGGTAAATCTGTACTGCGTCCGCATCCATTCCAGCCGGTTGACGATGGCGCGGTGCTCGACGACCACGCCCTTGGGCTCACCGGTCGAGCCGGAGGTGTAGATCACATAAGCCGCATCCTCCGGCGCCGGCCCGGGGAGCGGGTTGCGGGCGGGCGCTTCCGGCCAGTCGCGCGGATCCAGCACCTCGACCTCGCCCTTGAAGCGGTGTGCGTCCTCCGCCTGCGCCAGCACGAGGCGCGGCCGGGCCGAGGCAAGAATGCGGGCAAGCCGGGCATCGGGCTGGACGAGGTCGAGCGGGAGATAGGCAAGCCCCGCCCGCAGCACCGCCACCAGCGCCACCACCAGCTCAAGGGAGCGTGGCAGCGCCACCGCGACGATGCCGCCCTCGCCGGAAATCGCCAGCCGCTCCGTCAGCGCCCGACTGCGCCTCTCAAGCGTCGCGTAATCCATGTCCTCGCCGGCAAAGCGGAGCGCTGGCGCCTGCGGCGTCGCCGCCATCTGCGCCTCGATCAGCGCGGCGAGCGTGGTGTCAGGCACGGCGTGGTCGGTGGCGTTGAGATCGAACAGATGGCGGCGCATCTCCGCCGGCGTCGCGGTGGGTATATCGGCGAGGCGCGTCGCCGCACTGGCCGCCGCGATGAAATGGGCGAGCCGGGCAGCATGTGCCGCGACGCTGGCGATGCTGTAGAGGTCGGGGTTCGCGTCGACCTCCAGCCGCAGCCCGTCCGTACCATGCAGTCGGAAGGTGAAGGTGATGTCCTCCACCGGCCCGGTCGACAGCACCTCCAGCCGGCAGGTCAGCCCTTCAAAGCGCGGCGTCTCGTCGAAGGGCAAAAGGTTGATGAGCGGCCCGTGCAGCCGGCGCAGACCGCCGACCCGCTTGAGGTCGCGGCGCAGCTGTTCGGAGCGGTAGCGCCCGTGCCGGCGGGCGCGGGTCAGGCTTTTCGCCACAGCGCCCAGATAGGCGTCGAGGTCGCCCCCCTCCGTCACGTCGACGCGCAGCGGCAGCACGTTCATCAGCATGGAAGGCACCCGCGCCGCCGCGCTGCCGAGCCGGGCCATGAAGGGCACCCCGACGATCACCTCGGGCGTGCCGGCGTGGCGCCCGACATAGGCCGCGGCCAGCGCCGTCACGACATCCGGCCAGGGTATGGCCGTGCGCTCGGCTACCGCTTTCACGCGGGCGAATACCTCCGCCTCGATCTCTACCGCGCTGCGGTGGAAGGCCTGCGCGCTCAAAGGGTTGCCGGGCGCAAGGCTTGGCACGTCAGGTGCGTCCGCGAACAGCGCGCGCCAATAGGCGCCGTCCTTTTCCCGCTTCTCGGAGCCGCCATAGGCCGCATCCTCGGCAAGGGCGGCGGCAAGGCCGGGCAGCGGCGCGCCGGGGGGGGTGCCGCGCCGGCGGGCATTGTAAAGCTCGGCCACGCGCTGGGTGAGCAGGATCATCCCGTAGCCGTCAATGGCGAGGTGATGGATGCGTTGCTGCCAGACATGGCGCTGCGGCCCCAGCACGAGCAGCCGCTCGGCGGCGAGTTTGTCGCGCGTCGGGTCGATCGGGGTCGCCATGTCGCGGGCGATCTCCACCTGCGCGGCGGCAAGGGGATCGTCCGCGCCGGAGAGGTCGATCACCTCTAGCACTGGCCGGTTCGCCGGATCGATCAGTTGCATCGGCCCGCCGGGCGCGTCGATCATTCGCAGCGAAAGCGCATCGGCCTCCGCCACCGCCTGCGCCAGCGCGGCTGCAAAAGCGGGGCGGTCCAGCGGCCCGATCAGTTCTATATATTGCCCTGTGTTGAACAGCGGGTTGGCGGGATCGAGCCGCTGCGCAAACCACAGGCCGGACTGCGCCTCGGTGAGCGGATAGGCCTGCGGCTCGACCATGATGTCAGCCGCCCGCGCTCTGCGCGGCGTCGACCAGCGCCCACCAGCCGTCCAGCGTCGGGTTCTCCGCGAAGGCGGCGAAGTCGAGCGCCAGCCCGCCTTCGCTCCATTTCAGCACCAGATTCATCGCCCGCATGGAATCGAGGCCGAGATCGATCAGGCTGTCGCCACCGCCGATCTCCTCGGGATCCTCATGCAGCATCCGCGCAATGTCGGCGCGCATGGTCTCGCGCGTCACCGGCGCGGCGGCAGGGGTTAGGATGCGGCGGATGTCGCCGGGTTCGATGGCCATCACAGCACCTTCAGGATTTGCGCGGTGGTCAGCGGCACGCCGCACACATCCGCGACATAGACCAGCGCAAGGTCGTGCTTGGCGCGGGAGAAATCCGCCAGCGCATCGGCCGCCATGAAAGGTTCGATATCGCGCATGAAGGCATCCGCCGCAGTCAGCGTGCAGCCGATATGGGCGTAGACGCCTGTGATGATGAGTTGGTCGCGCCCGCGCGCCCGCAGCAACGTCTCCAGGTTCGAGCGCTGGAACGCGCTGTAGCGGTGCTTCACCAGCGTAAAATCGCCGGGCTGCGGGGTGAGCGCGGCGAGGATCGGCTGATGCGTGGGAGAGGCGCTCATGCCCGGCCCCCAGAGGTCGGCCTGCAGGCCGCGGTCGCGCCGGTCCTGGTCGCCCTCCTGCGCGGTGTAGAATACCGGCACCCCGGCCTTGCGCGCCGCCTGCGCCAGGGTGGCGATATGGCCGACGACGGTGGCGAGCGGGTCAGCATCGGGCGTGAAGGGGCGCAGGAAGTAGTTCTGCATGTCGTGGATCAGCAGGGCCGCGCGGTCGCGCTCCAGCTTCCACGGCGCGCGCGGACTGGGCAGTTCATCGGCGCGCGGCAACGCGTAGGGAGCAATCGTCGGCAAACCCTTGGCGGTCATGTCAGTCCTCCGCCTGTGCGAGGAAGCGCCGGCGCAGGCTGGCGCGCAGCTCCTTGCGCGACACCTTGCCGACCGCCGTGGTCTCGAAGCCGTCGACGAACACGATCTGGTCCGGCACCTTGAAGTCGGCGAGGCCGCGCGTGCGCATCCACGCCTTCAGCGCCGCCGCCTTCGGTTTCTCCCCCTGCGCGATGATGAACGCGCAGGCGCGCTCGCCGAGAAACGCGTCCGGCAGCGACACCACGGCGGCGTCGAACACATTCGGATGCCCGAGCAGATGGTCCTCGACCTCCTCGGCGGAGATCTTCTCGCCGGCGCGGTTGATGTGGTCCCCCGCCCGGCCCTGCACGACGAGGGAGCCGTCCGGCAGGCGCTTCACCACATCCCCGGTGCGGTAGAAGCCGTCCGGTGTGAAGGCGCGGGCATTGGCGCCATCATTGTTGTGATAGGCGCGGATCGTGTACGGCCCGCGCGTCAGCAAATTGCCCACCTCGCCCTCCGGCACCGGGTGGCCCTCATCGTCGAGGATCAGCACCTCGTCGTCCGGGCTGATCGGCCGTCCCTGCGTCGTGACGATGGTGTCCTCGGGGTCGTCGAGGCGGGTATAGTTCACCAGCCCCTCGGCCATCCCGAACACCTGCTGCAGCGTGCAGCCGAGCACCGGGCGCACACGGCGGGCGGATTCGGCAAGGAACTTCGCCCCGCCCACCTGCAGCACCTCGAGCGAGGATAGGTCGTGCGGCGTCGTCGGCGCCGCCTGCAGCCAGAGCAGCGCCAGCGGCGGCACCAGTCCGGTGATGGTCACGCCCTCGCGGGCGATCAGCGGAAAGGCCGCTTCCGGGCTCGGCGAGGGTGCCAGCACCACGCGCGATCCCGCATAGAGCGCACCAAACACGCCGGGCGAACTCATGGGGAAATTATGCGCCACCGGCAGCGCGGCGAGATAGACGCTGTCGGCGGTCAGCCGGCAGATCTCGGCGCTGGCACGGAAGGAGTAGATATAGTCGTCATGGGTGCGCGGGATCAGCTTGGACAGGCCGGTCGATCCCCCGGAAATCTGCAGGAAGGCCACCTCGGAGGGGTCGGCATCCTCCGGCAGCGTGGCCGCATCACCATCGGGCAGCGCGTCCAGCGCGGTGAACGGCCCGGCATCGCCCACAACCACGACATGGGCGACCTCCGACACCTCGCGACACACCTCCTGTGCCAGTGCGCGATAGTCAAATCCGTCATGGCGGGCGGCGATGATGTAGCCGCGCGCCATGACGGTGCGGGCGAAATGGACGATCTCGACGCTGCGATGCGCCGGCAGCGCATAGACCGGGACCATCCGGGCGCGGAACAGGCCGAACACGACGGAGAGAAATTCCGCGATATTGGGCAGTTGCACCACCACCCGGTCGCCCGGCCGCAGCCCGAGCGCCAGCAGGCCGCGCGCGATCGCCTCGGCCCGCGCTTCCAGCTCGGCAAAGCTCCAGCGCTGATCGCCACCGATCACGGCCAGGCGATCGGGCATCTGCGCGGCACGGGCCCGCAGGAAGGAGGTGAACGTCTCTCCGCGCCAATAGCCCTTGTCGCGGTAGCGGGCGGCGAGCGCCGCCGGCCAGAGCTGCGTCAGCGGCCTCATGCACGATCCTCCGTCACGGGGACGCCGTTCTCGTCGATGCCAAGCGCGGTGAGCAGGGCGGCGAACTTGGCCGACGTCTCCTCCCCCTCCGCCGCAGGATCGGAACCCGCGACAATGCCGGCGCCGGCATAGAGCCGTGCCTCGCGCCCCGAAAGCTCGGCGCAGCGGATCGCCACATGCCAGTCGCCATCGCCGGACGCCTCGCACCAGCCGACCGCGCCGGCGTAAAAGCCGCGCTCATAGCCTTCCAGCTCGGCGATGGCCGCCGCCGCCGCGTTCCTCGGTGTGCCGCAGACGGCGGGCGTCGGGTGCAGCAGCAGCGCGAGGTCGAGCGCGGAGAGCGAGGCGTCGCGCAGGCGACCGGTGATCGGGGTGCCGAGATGCCACATGCTGGCGGTGGAGGTCAGTTCCGGCTCGCCCGGGACGGCAAGATCGGTGCAGTGGGGTGCCAACTGGTCGAGAATGGCCGCCACCACCTCCCGGTGCTCGCGCCGGTCCTTCTCGGAGCCGAGCAGCGCCTGCGCCGCCGCGTGGTCGGCCCCGACCTCGCGAGCCCGGCGGGACGAGCCGGCGAGCGGGTGCGAGGTAACGCGCGCGCCCCGCCTCGACACCAGCAGCTCCGGCGTCGCCCCGACCAGCGCGCGTGGCGCGCCGGTGCTCGGCAGTGGCACGCAGAAGGCGGTGACGCTCTCATCCTGCGCCAGAGCGCGCAGCAGCGCGGTGGCGTCGATCTGCCGGTCGGCGATGATCTTCAGGCTGCGCGAGAGCACGATCTTGCGCAGCCCCTCCCCGCCTTGCGACATCCGCGCCAGCGCTGCGGCGACGGCGGTCTGATAGGCGGCAAGGGGCGGCTCCTGCGTCACCTGCCAGCGCACCGGCCGGACGCTTTCAGCCCGGCGCGGTAATGGCACGGCGGCCGCGAAGCCGCCGCGGCTGGGATGGCGCGACAGCGCCGCCGGCCGGTAGAGATGGGCCGGGGCCGGCGCGCCGAAAGGCAGCGCGCCGACCACGAGAGCGGGTCCCTCCCCCTCCGCCAGCAGCCGGCGCACCCGCGCGCCCAGAGGCTCCGGCCCCTCGGCGACGGATGAGAGCGCGCCCCCCGCCACCAGCGTCTCGCCGGCGCCGACGAGCACGAACGGCATGTCGGACGCCGGGGAGACCGACGGCGCGGCGGCGGCGCCGAAACCGGCAGCCGGCGCCACCTCGGTCGCATCCGTCCGCGCCGCGCCCGCGCGCCGGCGCATCGCTCCGTGGGAAGCCGTCATGAAGGCGGGGCTCCGGCGTTGCCGCTCAGGGCTTGATCAGGGTGACGGTGTCGCCATAGGGGTCGACCATCGGCACCGGGCGCGGGCGGGGAGCCTCGCCGGCGGGCGCGGCGGCCGACGGGGCACCCGGAGCCGCGGTGGCCCCCGCAGGCGGCGTAGCCGGGCGCGGCGGACGGCCGGCGCTCTTCATCTTGTTGGAGACATAGGCATTACCGGTGGCGACATCGACCGCGACCGTCTGCGGCATCGAGCCGGTGACGATATTGGCGACCGTCTCCAGCGTCTTGGTGTCGATCAGCGAGGTGAAGCCGGCCTGCCGGTTGGTGACATAGAGCAGGCTGCGCTGCGGATCGATGGCAAGGCTGAGCGCGCCGGCGCCGGTCGGTATTTCCTTGATGATCTTGCCGTCCTTGGCATCGAGCACCGTCACTTCGCCAGAGCCCTGATTGGCGACGAATACCTGGTCGCCCGAGGCGTCATAGACAAGGTTGATGGCGCCTTCGCCGCCCGAGGGGAAGCGGTTCGTCACCTGCTTGGTGGCAAGGTCCACCACCACGACTTCATTGGCCTGGAGCGCCGAGAGGAAGAGACGGTTGTTCTTGGCATCGAGCGAGATGCCGGCGATGCCGCCCGGGATGTCGTCGATGCTGTCGACGATCTCCTTCCTGGCGCCGTCGACGATCCACACCGCGCTCGGCGTGTCGCGCATGCCGAGGACGGTCACATAGGCGCGGTTGGCCGCCTCGTCGACGGCAACCTCGCGTACATGCGCCTTCTCGCCCTTGGCGAGCTTGGCCACGACCTTGCCGGTGGCGAGATCGACCACCGCGAGCGAGCCGTCGCGGGTCTGCGTGCCGTAGAGCGTCTTCGTCTTGTTGTTGATGCCGAGGCCGAACACCGGATCGTCGCCGAGCGCGATCGTTTCCTTCGTCTCCAGCGTCGCCGGGTCCAGCGCGTAGATGAAGGTCTCGGTGGCCCCGCGGGTGCCGGCGGCGGCGACATAGACACGGTTCATCGGCGCGCTGAACACCAGTTCGTACAGTCCCGCGCCCGGCTTCACCGTCTTGACGAATTCGGGGTCGGCCAGCGCCGCCCCGGCTAGGCCGACCAGCGCGACGGTAGCGAGGGCGAGGGATCGCAGGCGGGGCCGGGCAAAGGTCGCGTCGATCGGCATGACGTGTCTCCGTTGAGTGATGGCGGGATATCCGCGACAGGACCGCCCCCGGCGGGCGTCCCCGTCAGTCGAGGCTGATCCAGTTGGCTCCCTCGACCGGAACAGTGAGGAAACGCTCATTGACCTGCGCCACCGTGCGCTCGACATCGAGCGCGCCGAAGCGTTCGGGATGGATCCACTTGGCGAGGATCTCCACCGTGAACAGGTCGAGCGGCGAGTTGAGCATCTGGTGCGAGAGCCCATGCACGCGGTGGTCGCGCACCGCCGCGAAGCCGGCGAAGCCCGGCCGGGCAACGACGCGCGCCAGCGTCTCGCGCGCCTTTTCGGCGCTGTATTCCGGGCCGATCAGCAGCCCGGCAGTGCCTTCCATGTGGCTGCCGCCGGTGGCGATATAGACCTGCGGGTCCTGGGCGATGACATATTCGAGGTGGAGCTTGCCGAAGGCGCGCGGGATCACCGCCGCGCCGATATTGGTGCCGCCCACCGCCTCGATGATATCGCCGACATTGCCGCGGCCGGGCGAATTGCAGCAATCCGCCGTCATCGCCGCATGCGGTTCGAGAAACACGCGCGGACGCTCACTCGCGGTCAACCCGGCGAGCCTGTCGCGCACCGCGTCGAGATGGCTGCGGCGGAAGGCGAGGAATTCCTGCGCCTTGGCGGAAGCCCCGGTGGCCGCGCCCAGCAGCAGCAGGCTCGGCTCCAGATTCGCCAGCGGATGGGTGAAGAAGTCGATCACCACCACCGGAATGCCCGCCGCCTCGATGCGCGCGCGCGCCTCCGGCGAGGGCTGCGCGCCGAGCGAGAACACGGCGAGATCGGGCCGCGCCGCCACAACCTGCTCGACCGAGACGGCGCCAGCCGAACTCGCCACCTTGGCAAGGGTGTCGATGGCCGGGAACGCCGCCCGGTAGGCCTCATAGGTGCGCGTGCCGATCCGGTTGATGTCGCGCGGCCAGGCGGCCAGCACGCTTACTGGGTCGCGATGAATCAGCGCCAGCGCGATGAGGAATCGCCCGTCATCGATCAGCAGCCGATTTGCCGGCGCCGCCAGCGTCACCTCGCGCCCGGTCACGTCCTTCAGTACGATCTCCGCCTGCGCCGGAACCGCAAGCGCCAGGAAGACGAGAACCAACGCCGCCCGCCATCCCGCCTGGAGGCGGCGCGCGGCGGCAGTCTTGGCGCGATTGCGGTAAAACATGAGCGGAAAATACCAGCAGGCAACGCTATTGATGCGTGCCTAATCCCTCCGCAGCACCGCGCATGTCAACTAAACAATTTGTAATTGCTTGTTTTTAATTAGTCTAATTTCGACTAAATTAGATCAGAGGATATATTTTACTTACCGTAAGGCGTCTTGTCTTGACGTGGCGTCATCACAACGCCGTGGCCGGCGCGGCCAGCTCGTGGTCCGGTGTCGTCCAGCCGACGCAGAAAGCTGGCAAACTTCTTTCCCCTGAAACCACCAGCCGCAATGCCTCTCCAATAAGGGGGGCGTCATTGGCGAAAGGGTTGGAGGGCTCCTGACGGGCGGCAGGGGCCCCGCCGCAACCGGAGTGAGAGCACCCATGCGCGTCGCGATGATCGGTACGGGCTATGTCGGCCTGGTTTCCGGCACCTGCTTTTCCGATTTCGGCCATGACG
>JAESFV010000325.1_pt1 | contig 25285 bp, 20 predicted proteins | sample 9269471 | NCBI WGS metagenome assembly JAESFV01 (sample SAMN14502647, study PRJNA617108) | algae metagenome | isolation source: Symplocastrum torsivum CPER-KK1 and co-occurring heterotrophs from... | place: USA: Central Plains Experimental Range, Colorado | collected 2001-01-01
GTGGCGGCGGCCCCCGCCTCGGCGTGCGCCGCTCCGGTTGGCGCCGCACCGGCAACGGCGACGGTGCTGCGCGTAGTCGACGGTGACACAGTGGACGTCCTCGACGACGCTCGCGGACGTCTGCGCGTGCGCGTGCTGGGCATCGACACCCCGGAGACAAAGCGGCCGGGTTACACCGAGGCCTGCTGGGGCCGTGAGGCCACCGAGTTCGCGACCTCGACGCTGCTGAACCGCCGGGTCGCGCTGATCGCTGATGCGAGCCAGGATGCGCACGACCGTTACGGACGCACGCTGGCCTACGTCCAGACCGACCGCGGCGACTATTCGGTGCTGGCGGCGGGGGCAGGAGCAGGACGCAGCTACGTCTTCGACCCGTCGCACCCCCCGCAGCGGGCACACGAGATCGCCGCAGCCGAAGCGTCGGCGCGCGACGCCGGACGCGGATTGTGGGGACCGCCCTGCTTCGGCGAGACAGAAGCTCAACCGCAATAGCGCGGTGCCACCCGCGGCCGGAATTTTGTGTCTGGGCGGGGGGTCTGGGTCGCTGATACTGGTTTCGTGTCGGTTGGCGCGGTGGTGGCTCAGGTCGGTGAGGTGCTGGGTCGCGCGCATTCGCTGTTCGGTGATCCACCGGCCTCCGGACAGGGCCCGGCCGCAGGCTCGGTGATGAAGCTCTCCGGCGCCGGGGAGATGGTGCGCTCGGGGCAAGCCCAGATGGCACCGCTCTCGGGACAGCTGGCCACCAACTACGCCACCTTCGCCGGCGGCGCGGGCCCGGCCCTGGACACCCTGGCCGGCAACGACCGAGCACTGAGCACCCAGCTCGACGAGGCCGCCCGCACCGACCGCACCGGCCGCACCAGCTCCGGCGGCGTGGTCAACGGCGCCGCCGCAGACACCAACGGATTGGCCCCGCTCACCAACACCCCCGCCGGCCAGAAAGCGCTACTGGTCGCCCTGCGCAACCGCGTCGCCCAACAACAACAAGTCGTCCAGGCCTACAAAACACGCAGCGCCCGCATGGCGTCGATGCTGCAGTCGATGGCCTACGGCGGTGGCGCACCGGTGGGCGGCGGGTCGCCGTTCGGCGGCGGTGGAGCCGGGATGGGTGGCATGTCGATGGGATCTTCCCGGGGAGGGGGGATGCCCGGGTTCGATGTGGGGCAGATCGCCAAGATGGCGAACGTGACGGGTCAGCAGCGGGGACCACAGCGCCGCACCGGAGCTCGGCTTGCCGCCAACAGCGATATCCCATCGACGCCGGGAGCGGCGAACATCCGCGCCGCGATCAATAGGGCCCTCGATCTGAAGGGGATTACCAATCCGAGGGCCCGCCATTACTGGGAGACCGGGATGATGGTGGTCTCCGCTCGGGAGTCTGGCCATAATCCGAATGCGCAGAACAATTCAGATTCCAACGCCGCCAAGGGAACTCCGTCGCAAGGTGCGTTTCAGTTCATCGAGCCAACTTTTCGGGCCTACCACGAGCCGGGAACGTCGACCAATCTGCGCGACCCAGTGGCGCAGGCCGCGGCATTCGTCAACTACGCCATGGGGCGATACGGGGTGTCACCGACCGGGGAGGATCTTGCGCAGAGAATCCAACAAGCTGACCCGACGAGGTCGCCAAGAGGGTACTGATCGCGCTGCTGGGATTTTGTGTCCGGACGGCCCGGTGGGGTCGCTGATACTGGTTTCGCTCGTACTTGTTGCCGACCACGCCGAGTACGTCGAGGTTCCCGTTGATGGGATTGGTGCGCACCGTGGCCCACTGGTCGGGCACCGGCAGCGGGGCGGGTGTGGTGACACCGGTCTCGCTGATCACGGGCTCCTGGGGGACCACCAGCGGCATTTTGCGCACGTTCCAGTTGGCCAGGTGGGCGGCGTGCAAAGCCTCGCGGGCGGTCATGGCGTGGCCGACCTGCTGGCCGAGCTGGTGCCAGGCGTCGGTACGCGAGTCGGCGAAGCTGACTTTGCCTGCGGTCTGATCGAGTTCGTGGGCCATGGTGGGTTCCTTTCGGGAGGTGAGTGGGCGGTGGCCGCCCGTTCTTTTGCCTTCTGGCGCTGGAGATTTGGGCCGGTTTAGGGCCGTGGAGTGCAAGGTTCGGGCGGGGCAGTTCGCCGGTGAGCGCAGCGAACGTTGTTGGGGGACTGGCCCGAGCCCGTGGGCCGGAGCGCAGCGCAGCCGTGGCCTTGCGCGCAGCGGACCGCCGGCCACAATCGGAGGGCCAGAAAGGCAAATCCTGGGCTCGTCGGGGCCCCGCAGGGGCCGCGAATCACTGCGGCGCCGCCAGGCGCTTCCGTCTTCGGTGTGCCCCGCACCGCGGTAGCCTGGGTTCATGTCGTCGTGTGAAAGTGCGCTGGTCGAGGCGTTGACGCGGCCGGTTGCCGAGCCGGTGCCGGTGGCGGTGCTGAACTGGGTGCTCACCGGCGCGTGGGCGCGCCCGGCGATGCCTTTCGATATCGCGCATGCGCGGCCGGGGTGGTCAGACCCGCTGGCTCTGTGACTCGCGCCCACGCGCGGGTCAGAACAGCGCGACATCGCCGGCGACCTCGTTGAACCACCGCTCGAAGTGCGATCTGGCCTTATCGGCGACGACGGCCGGGCAGGCGACGTAGAACTGTTCTGCCCATGGCGGCGACTCGCCTCGGGTCAGGACGACGCTGCGCGTGATCCCATCGCCGCCGGTGTGCAGCTGCCCGGGCATAGCCGCCAGCGCGGCCGCCATGTCGGTCCGAGATCCGCGATCGAGGAGGCGCACCGATCGGGCGATAACCGCTTTGGCGCCCGCGCCGCGCACCTTGGCCACGCGGCGTACCTCGTAGACCCCGTGTTCGGTGTCGTTGAGGCGGCGGTGGAAGTGGTCGAGAACCTCGGTCAACTCGGCGGCGGCGACGTCGTCGTAGAGCCGGCCGGTCGGCCGCAAGGTTTGCTTTTCGTTGATGCAGGTCGCGACGTGTTCGACGAACAGGGCCAGTGCGCCGGCGGCGGGTTCGGTGGCGTAGCGCCGCAACGTTGATTGCACGCCTCGTGCCGAGCTGATCGCGAAAGGGCAAGTTATTGCGAATAAGTGTTACTGCGACGCTCCGGCTTGGTCGTGCTCCGTCGATGTGTAGAAGTTGAGTGTGGAGATCTGAGTAGCATGCGTCCGAGATGCCGATGCGTTGCACCTTCCCTTTCGCGCCCGGGGGCTGCCCCGCCCGGTCTTGCGGGTGTCTCGGTTGCACCCAGCCCACTGGCCGTGGGTGGCGTGGAGGGTGTGGCCACGTACTCCGCGGCGATGTCACGGGTCCATAAGTGCAAGTGCGGCTAGACGATTCGGAGGTTTCTCGGCAGCCCAGCGCCCGGCGATGGGGATGATGGCGAATCCGCCACGCAGGGAACCAGGCCCGATAGTGGTGACGCTGCGCCACCGCAGTGCCCGGTTACCCACCCGGGCGGCGTGAAGTCAAGTATTTCTTTGCGTGGCCCGCGCTGGCGTTGCGGACCGCCGACTCGCGCAGGACGCCGTCATGTGCCAACACCCGGGACAGCTTGAATGGCCCGGGTCGGCGGGCTTCGTTGCCGTAGAAGTCCGCGAGGAAGGGCACCACGTCATCGGTGAGATCCGTCAGTGTGGCGGTACCGCCACACAGCGGTAAGTCGCCCAGTGCCGCGGCAACCTGGCTGCCGCTGCCGCTGGGGTGTCCGGAGATGTCCCAGGACCTCGAGGTGTCTTGAACGGGTCGCGTCGGTGGCCTCTGCTCGAGTGCCTGCGGTCGTTTCGGCCCCGTCGTCGCGGCGGTGGTTGTAAAGACAACCCACACGGATCGCTTTACCAGCCGGGGCATTGATCACATCGTGGGTCTGTCCCGGGGGGACGGCGGTGGCCGAGCCCTTGACAACGCCTCCCGTGACCGTTTGACTACTGTTACAAAGCGGAAGATAACTTCCATAATGCGGAACCGATGAGCGATGCGACGCGGCGGCCGCCGGCTATGAAGTGAAGGGACTGCGCTATGCCCGAGATTGCCTACACTGTCAACTGCTCCATTCTGTTGACGGATATCCCCCTACTGGATAGGCCCCGTGCCGCCCGCGATGCGGGCTTCGACGCTGTGGAGTTCTGGTGGCCCTTCCCGAAGTCAACTCCCACCGACCGTGAAATTGATGCCTTTATCCGTGCAATCAAAGATGCGGGTGTGCACCTGACAGGCCTGAACTTCGCCGCAGGCGACATGCCCGGCGGCGAGCGCGGCATCTTGTCGACGCCTACACGCACCACCGAGTTCCACGATAACGTCGACATCGCTGTCGGCATCGCAAAGGCTCTAGGTACCAAAGCGTTTAACGCGCTCTACGGCAACCGCATTCAAGGGCTCAGCGCGCTGGATCAGGATGCGACGGCTATCAGCAACCTTGGATTCGCCGCCGAAGCGGCCGCGAGCATTGATGCCGTAGTGCTCGTTGAGCCCGTCAGCGGTGCACCCGCCTATCCTCTCAAGACCGCCGCGGAGGCGGTCGCGGTGATCGAGCGTGTGCACGCCGAGTGTGGTGTCAGCAACGTGCGGCTGCTTGCGGACCTATATCACCTTCACGTGAACGGGGATGACGTGTCGGCAGCCATCGACGATTACGCCGGCCGGATCGGTCACGTCCAGATCGCTGACTCCCCCGGCCGTGGTGAGCCAGGAACTGGCGACCTTGAACTCGGCAACTTTCTGGACCAGCTCACCGGGCACGGGTACCGCGGCTACGTCGGGCTTGAGTACAAGTCAACGCGTGCCGACACTTTCGACTGGTTGGATCCCGCGTTGCGCGCCTCTGCCAGAGCGACGGCTCGCTAAAGAACCCCATCGGAAACGTCAACGAGAAGGACTCATTCATGAGCAACATCGCTTTTATCGGCTTGGGAATCATGGGCAGCCCCATGGCCGTCAACCTTGTGAAGGCCGGCCACCAGGTCACAGGATTCAATCTCTCGCCGAATCGCACCGCGCCACTTGTCGAAGCCGGTGGCTCTGCCGCGGAATCTATCTCCCAGGCTGTTAAGGCCGCAGACATCATCGCTGTCATGGTTCCTGACTCCCCTGACGTCGAAGCCGTATTGACTGGCGAAGACGGGGTTTTCGAGGCCGCTCCCAGTGGCTCGCTCATCATCGACTTCTCCAGCATTCGCCCTGATGTCACTGCCACCCTCGCTCAGGAGGCAAATCGGCGTGGCTTCCGGATCATCGACGCGCCGGTATCTGGTGGCGAAGTGGGCGCAATCAACGCGGCGCTATCGATCATGGTCGGTGCCCAGGCCGACGACTTTGAGTTGGCCAAGCCGATCCTGGAGGCGGTTGGCAAGACGATTGTGCATGTGGGCCCCAACGGTGCCGGACAAACCGTCAAAGCTGCCAACCAGCTGATTGTCGGCGGCAATATCCAACTCCTCGCCGAAGCGATCGTGTTCCTTGAAGCGTACGGGGTGGACATGGCCGCCGCGATCAAAGTGCTCGGAGGTGGACTGGCGGGGTCTGCGGTGTTGAATCAGAAGGCTCAGATGATGCTCGACCGGGAGTTCAAGCCTGGTTTCCGCATCGATCTGCACCACAAGGATTTTGGCATCGTTACCGCGGCCGCGCGCGAAGCAGGCGTCGTGGCCCCTCTGGGAGCTGTGGTCGCCCAGTTGATGGTATCGGCGCGGGAGAACGGCGACGGCGGCCTGGACCACTCCGCCCTATTGCGAGGCGTTGAGCGCTTGTCCGGCCGCAGCTCGGCTTTGAAATAACTCACACCACAATTGGAAGAGAAGCGACATGGCACGTATGCGCACCGTCGACGCCGCTGTAAGAATTCTTGAAATAGAGGGAGCCACACAAGCTTTCGGGCTTCCCGGAGCAGCCATTAATCCCTTTTATTCCGCAATGCGCGCGCATGGCGGGGTCAAGCACATCCTGGCCAGACATGTCGAGGGCGCCAGCCACATGGCCGAGGGTTACACCCGCGCCCGGGCCGGCAATATCGGGGTGTGCATCGGCACCTCCGGTCCCGCCGGGACGGATATGATCACCGGCTTGTACTCGGCGATGGCGGATTCCATTCCGATCTTGGCGATTACCGGGCAGGCCCCCGTGGCGCGGCTCCATAAGGAAGATTTCCAGGCTGTTGACATCGCGGCGATAGCCGCTCCGGTCACCAAAATGGCAATGACTGTTCTGGAACCCGGCCAGGTTCCCGGAGCATTTTCGCAGGCCTTTCATCTGATGCGTTCGGGGCGCCCGGGCCCCGTGCTGATCGACCTGCCGATTGATGTGCAGCTCGCCGAAATCGACTTTGATCCGCACACCTATCAGCCCTTGCCGGTCTACAAGCCGGCGGCGAGCCGGGCACAGGTCGAGAAGGCGCTCGATATGCTGGCCGCGGCCGACCGCCCGCTCATCGTGGCAGGCGGCGGGATTGTCAATGCTGATGCGGCCGAGCTGCTGGTGCAGTTGGCAGAGCTGCTGGAGGTGCCGGTGGTGCCGACGCTCATGGGATGGGGGACGATCCCTGACGATCACCGTCTCGCGGCGGGCATGGCTGGCTTGCAGACGGCCCATCGTTATGGCAATGCCACGATGCTGGCCTCCGACTTTGTGCTCGGCATCGGTAACCGCTGGGCGAACCGGCACACTGGGGGACTAGACACATATACCAAGGGCCGAACGTTCGTCCACGTCGACATCGAGCCAACCCAGATCGGCCGCGTCTTTACCCCGCATTACGGGATCGTCTCTGACGCAAAAGCTGCACTCGAACAGTTCGTCGCCGTCGCGACCGAACGCAAAGCCGCCGGAGCCCTGCCCGACCATACCGCCTGGGTGAACGAGTGCCTGGAGCGTAAACGGACGATGCACCGTAAGACTGACTTTGATGACGTCCCGATCAAGCCGCAACGGGTGTATCAAGAGATGAACAGGGTTTTCGGCCGCAACACGCGTTACGTCAGTGCCATTGGGCTCTCTCAGATCGCCGGTGGCCAGTTCCTGCGCGTGTACAAGGAACGCAATTGGATCAACTGCGGGCAGGCCGGCCCCCTGGGCTGGACACTGCCCGCGGCACTTGGCGTCGTTGCCGACGACCCCACCGCCACCGTGGTCGGGCTCTCCGGTGACTATGACTTTCAGTTCCTCATCGAGGAGCTGGCTGTCGGCGCACAGTTCAACCTGCCTTACATCCACGTAGTCGTCAACAACTCCTATCTCGGGCTAATCCGGCAGGCGCAACGGCAATTCGACATGAATTTCTGCGTCTCCTTGGGATTCGACAACATCAACAGCGAAGAAGCTCACTCCATTGACGCCCCACCAGTGCCGAAAGGTTACGGCGTCGACCATCTCCGCGTTGCAGAAGGATTAGGCTGCAAAGGCATTCGTGTCTGCGAGCCCAATGAGATCGCCGGCGCACTGGAGCAAGCAAAGGTGATGGCGAAGGAACACAAAGTCCCCGTGGTTGTTGAAATCGTGCTTGAACGCATTACCAACATCGCCATGGGCACCGAACTCGATAACGTCAACGAGTTCGAGCCTCTGGCGCAATCCGCCGACGAACTTCTCACCGCCGCCCTGCTTGACTGACGCTCCACGTTTTTGGACATGTGCGTCGTGCGCCGCCGCGTCGTGCGCGTTCGGTCGGCATCCGAGTGTCTCGCCGCAGCGGTGCCACCTTCCGTGGCGAGGCGAGTTGTCCGTCTTGCCCGGAGGCCCCCAGCGGGGAAACCCCAGTGAATGGAGAGTGCTTCAGTGGCAGGCCATGTCGTGGTCGCACCCGACAAGTTCAAGGGATCGTTGACCGCCGCCGGCGCTGCGGCGGCCATCAGACGTGGACTGCATAGGATCGATGAGGCGCTAACCGTCGTTGAATGTCCGATCGCCGACGGCGGTGAGGGCACCTTGGAGGCCGCCTTGGCCGCCGGATTCGAACGGGTCGCACTCACGGCGCTCGGCCCCACGGGCGAGCCTGTCACGACCGCGTATGCCAGAAAGGGTCAATCGGCGGTCATTGAGATGGCTGATGTTTCAGGTCTACTTCGACTGGTCGACGGAGTGCCCGCACCGATGGGAGCATCGAGCCGCGGTCTTGGACTGGTGGTGGCGAAGGCGCTCGACGATGGTTGCCGGCACATCGTGATCGGCATTGGCGGAAGCGCCTGTACTGACGGCGGATCCGGGTTCTTGCAGGGTCTTGGAGCATGCCTCGTCGATGGCCGCGGCTACCCAATTCCGGACGGTGGCGGCTCGCTCGGGCAGGCGGCCAGACTGGACCTGTCGGGACTGCATCCGGGACTGCGGGACGCCGAACTGGTGATCGCCAGCGATGTCGACAATCCGCTATGCGGGCCGCACGGCGCTGCCGCGGTCTACGGTCCGCAAAAGGGTGCCCACCCAGACCAAGTGCGCCAACTCGACAACGCCCTGGACCATTGGTCGCACATCGTCGCAGCCGCCACCGGTCAGGAGATGCGTGACTATGCGGGAGCCGGTGCGGCCGGCGGCGTCGGCTTCGCGGGAATGGCCGCGCTGCGTGCCTCGATGCGCGCCGGGATCGACGTCGTGCTGGATCTGGTAGGACTCGAACACCACCTGCGCGGGGCTGCCGCTGTCATTACCGGTGAAGGCTGTTTGGATGGCCAGTCGTTGCGAGGCAAGGCGCCCGTGGGCGTGTGTGTCCGCGCCAGCACCAAACGCATCCCTACGTTCGCGATCGTTGGCACGTGTCAGTTGTCTCCTGCACAGCTCGCCGCCTCGCAATTTGCCGGTGTCTACTCGCTGCAGGACCGGGAGCCCGATATGGCGAAGGCGATGGCGGACGCGGCCGGTCTCGTCGCCGACGCCGCTGGCGACTTGGCGGGCGCGCATTTATCCACCCGCCTCGCGTAAACCGGTGTAAACATGTGGTCGGTAGGTCTGACCGCCTCGGCACGGCGGGCCCGGCAGCCAGGAGCGATCTTGTGCTGCCCGACGCGAACCATTGTCATCGCAGTCGGCCCTCTGACGGTGCAAGTTGACGTCGCCTCCGCGCGCTGTTACCCCGCGTGTCCTACGACTCACGATTGACGGGCGTACCACTTAGCAGGCTCCGCGCGGTCAGAGGTTCATTCTGCGCAAAGCGCGCATCCTTGGCTGGGGGATTCTGCCGCCTGTCTCCAGCGGCCCGTCCGGCGGCACATTGCGTGAGCTATCTTCGAGTGAAGCAGTTCTTCCGCTTTGTGGAAGTGTCGAGAATGTCGCATACGCTGCGAAGCGGAACGGGAGATCGCGAGATGACGGATTCTAAGCCGCCACGTTTGGGTGGAGTCCAGTCGGTTGACCGGGTGCTCGATCTACTCGAAGTTATGGCATCGGCCGGAGGGTCAATGGGACTCACGCAGCTGGCCGAGCGGACTGAACTCCCGTTGCCGACTGTGCATCGGCTGACCCGCACGCTGGTCTCTCGCGGATACATGCGGCAACTGCCTGCTCGCGAGTATGCGTTGGGGCCCAAATTGATTCGACTCGGCGACAGTGCGACGAAGTTGATCGGCGCGTGGGCCGGCCCGCACCTGTCCGAGCTAGTGGCCAGCACCGGGGAAACGGCCAATATGGCGGTCCTTGACGGCATGATGGCGGCGTACGTGGCCCAAGTGCCCTCCCCCCATTCGATGCGCATGTTCACCGAGGTGGGGAGACAGGTGCACTTGCATTGCACCGGCGTCGGTAAGGCGCTGCTTCTGCAGCTGCCGGACGACGCCGTTCGTACCCTTCTCGCCCGCGCCGGTATGCCGAGCTACACCCCGAACTCGCACACCCACGCCGATTCCCTACTCGCCGACCTCGCCGAGAGTAGGGCACGAGGCTTCGCTATTGACGAAGGCGAGCAGGAGGTTGGCGTTCGCTGTTTTGCGGTTCCGATTCACGGCGCACCGGCTCCGACCGCTCTGTCGATTTCGGGGCCCGCCGCGCGCCTCACCATCGAGTCCGCCGACCTCCACGCTCCCCTTCTCAAACGGATCGCTAAAGAACTCTCCACTGAGTTCGGAAAGGACGCGAATATTTGAGCCAACCGGGAGCGGCTATCCGTGGGCCGTTTCACTCGCCCACGGCCCGGGCCTCAAATTCCCCGCTCTCGGGCGTGAGCTCGCGGCGTTGCTCCACTTCGAGAACGCCCAAGGGGTTCACGCCGCGGATCGAGGCGTCGATCAGCTCGATGGGATGAAACAGTGGCACGCCGTCGAGATAGCGCGCGATCTGCAACAGACACCCCGGGTTGCCTGTCGTCACCGCGTCCGGTCGGGTGCTCACGATGTTGGCTGCCTTGCGGTTTCCGAGTTCTTCACCGGCTTCCGGCTGCACCATGTTGTAGATACCCGCTGATCCGCAACACAATTCAGACTCGGGTACTTCCAGTAGTTCCAATTGCGGAATCGTGCGGAGAACTTCGCGGGGTTCGCGACGTATTTGCTGGCCGTGGGCGAGGTGGCAGGCGTCATGGTAAGCAATCCGTGCGGCGATGGGGTGTCGGGGAGCTTGTGGTGCTAAACCGGCAAGAACCTCACTGATATCGCGTACCTTTGCGCTGAATTGCGCTGCTCTGTCGGCATATTCAGGATCGTCGGCGAGCAGCCCGCCGTACTCCTTGAGGGTTGATCCGCAGCCGGCGACGTTCACTACGATGTCATCCACATCGAGGTCCTCGAAAGACTCAATCATGTTGCGAGCCCGCCCCAGACCTTCTTCTTCACGGCCAGCGTGAACGCTCAGCGCGCCACAACACCCTTGCTTGGGAACCACCACCTCACACCCTTCGGCGAGGAGAACCCGCATGGTGGCGGCGTTGACCTGAGCGAAAAACACCTGTTGGACGCAGCCCGACACCAGGGCAACTCGCCGACGCGCCTCCCCGTTGGGCTTGTTGACCCCACGCTGGCGGCTGGCGATGTTGCGAAGTGTTACTTGCGGCATCAGCGCTTCGAGTGCTCTCAGCTTGGCCGGCAGCACGCCCATCAAGCCGCTTCTGTGCATCAGGGCCCTGAGTCCAGATCGTTGGTACAACCATGCGCCTAGCGCGATCAGACGTAGGCGGGCCGGATAGGGGAAGACGGCGAAAATCAGACCCCGGAAGAGTCGGTCATCCACAGTGCGCGGAACAGCGCGCTCGATCTGTGGCCTCACCGCCTCGATGAGCTGGTCATACTGGACTCCGGACGGGCAGGACGACACACACGCCATGCAACCCAAGCAGGCATCGAAGTGGCTAGCAAAAGTGTCGTCGATGGGGATCTCGCCCGCTGTGGCCAGGTTCATCAGGTGGATTCGACCCCTTGGCGAGTCCATCTCCTCACCCCACAATTGGTAGGTAGGGCAGGTCGGCAGACAGAAGCCGCAATGAACGCAGTCCGAAAGCAGCTCTGGTTTGGGCGGATTGTGGTCGTCAAACGAGCTGGGCATGAATCAGTGTCTCCCTTGGATGATGTCAGAACCACGGATGAAAACGACCAGGCCCCAATAGATCTGCGGGGTCATAGGCCGATTTGACTGCACGCATAACGGCTGCGGCCGAGGGTGCGGTCCCCCATGCGTCCACCAGATCGGTAAGGCCTTCAGGCCGCTCGCGCATCGTTAGCGTTCCACCGGCGGCTTCAACAGCCGCCCGCCACTGGCCGACGACTTCAGCATGCGTGGATAACGTTGACCCGGAGACCTTGGCGTCGATGCGCCCGGTCAGCAGTCCGGCTGCCACCGTCGGCAGCGGATCGTGTTCGTGAACGATGCGATGGAACGCCTGCACGACCGAGAATACGTCGGTGGGCCGCACCAATCCCCGAAGAATGGTAGTGAGAGCGGTGTCGGTGGAAGTGCTCGCGTCAGCGTGGTCGGCCCACGCCTCATCCGATTCGTCAGCATCCAGGATACTGCGCTTTCCCGCGCCGACGAGCTCTGCTGCTACGCGTAGGCGCTCCTGTACACCGAAGTCAGTGCCCTCGAACCGCACCAGTAGGCGGCCCGAGGTCCATTCCGCAGCAATAGGATCCAAGGCTGCAGCTGAGATCGCTTCAGCGTAGGCGACCGCCTCGCCAATTCCGGTGTCGAAGCTCAGCGTGCCAGTTGCTGCAGGAAGTGGGTGCAGACGAAATGTCAGGTCGGTGATGACCGCCAGAGTGCCGAGCGAGCCAGACACCAGCCGAGCGAGATCGTAGCCGGCGACGTTCTTGATGACATGACCTCCCGAGTGAGCTATTTCACCGTTGGCCAGAACCAGCGTCGCTCCAATCACGAGATCGCGGGGCCCCCCGAACGCCAACTGCGCCGGACCCTGGTCAGCGGTGGCGAAAATTCCCCCGATCGTTGCTCCTCGACTAATGCGAGCGGCGTCGAGGGCTAGGCGCTGGCCGTGTTCCGCAGTTACAGACTGCAACTCGGTGACAGGCATCCCGGATCCGACCTGAATCGTCATATCGGAGGGCTCATACCGCAGGACTGAATCAAGCTTGTGGGTCCGCAATGTTGCGGTTGCCTGGCAACCCCCACCCCACATCGCGGCGGTGCCACCACCGGTCACGTTAACCGTCCGGTGCTGATGGCGGGCGCTGATAAGGCATTCGGCGACTTCAGCAACGTCGACTGGCTCCCACGCGGCGGGTGCAGAAGGAGCGAACCTAGAAGCGTTCGATGTCACCGGAGACCTCCAGAGCATGGGGAACGTAGACGCCCGGCTTCTCCCCGCACAACCGCGGGGTGGGCAGGAGTTTCCCGGGATTGCACAGTCCTTCGGGGTCGAAGGCGCGGCGCAGCCGCCACATCGCCGCCAGGTCCGATTCCGAGAACATCCGCGGCATCGAACACGCCTTGTCGGTGCCTATCCCGTGCTCGCCAGACAATGATCCGCTCATCTCCACGCATAGCTCGGCAATCTCTCGGGAGAGTTCTTCGGCAGGTTCGAGTTGTCCTGCTGCTTCGCTGTAAAGTACGAGGGGGTGCAGATTGCCATCGCCAGCGTGAAAGACATTGGCGACGCGAAGCCCTGATTGGGCTGCCATCTGTGCAATCCGGGCCAGGATTTCGCCCAGGCGAGTGCGTGGAACGACGCCATCTTGGACGATGTAGTCCGGGCTTATTCGCCCGACGGCGGCGAACGCGGCTTTGCGTCCTCGCCAGATCATCGCCCGTTCTGTGGGGTCTTGAGCGATTCGAATCTTCGTGGTTCCGGCCTCATGGCAGATTCGTTCAACGGCTTCGAACTCGACTTTGGATTCCGCAGCAGGACCATCGTTTTCGACAATGAGCGCCGCGGCGGTATCTAGGCTGTAGCCGGCGCCTACCGCAGCCTCGGATGCTTCGATAGCAAGCGCATCCATCATCTCGATGGCCGCCGGCACGATTCCTTCAGCGATTATGCGGGTAACTGCGGCGCTGGCGGCGGCGATGGAAGGAAAGTCGGCGCACAACGTGTGCACTGTCGCCGGATTGCGCACAAGTCGCACGACCACTTGCGTGACGATCCCTAGGGTGCCCTCCGAACCGACCAGAGCCGATAGCAGGTCATAGCCAACGTTTTCTCGATTGACTCCCCCCAACCGGGCCACCGACCCATCGGGCAGGACGACCTCGAGTTCGAGCACGTGGTGCACAGTGAACCCGTATTTGAGGCAGTGGGCGCCGCCGGAATTCTCCGCGACGTTGCCTCCGACGGTGCAGACCTGTTGGCTAGATGGATCGGGCGCGAAGTGCAGGCCAAATGGGGCAGCGGCCTTGGTGATATCGACGTTGGTGACGCCCGGTTCCACGACGGCGCACAGATTTCGTGGGTCGATTTCGACGATTTTCCGCATCCGCTGCAGAGAGATCACGATGCCGTCCGCCGACGGCAACGCCCCTCCGCTCAATCCGGTGCCGGCGCCACGAGCCACATACGGAACCCCAAACTCCCGGCAGGTCAGCACGGCGTGGCGGACGTCTTCGGTGGTTTCCGCTAGAACGACAGCACGCGGCACCACACGAAACCCGGTTAGTCCGTCGCATTCATACGTGCGGAGAGCTGTGGGGTCGACAATGACAGCGCCGTCGTGGAGTCGGTTTAGCAGGGCGTCAACGAACGGGGGCGCATCGGAAGTTGTCTGCGCGGTAATGGGACTCACGCTCATCTCGGTTGAACCTCTCGGGCACCGAGGTGCGCCGGCAGCGATGGAGGGGGTAGGTCATACCGCACCGGTGTGGCGGACATACGCAGGGGGCTACTAACTTGCGGGATGCTGCGGTCGCCAAGCTTCACTGTTCGGTGTGGCTCAAGCCCAAGTTCTTCGGCCAGCGTGAACGCCTCTCCGATCGAGTTCACTGGTCCAGCCGGTACCCCAGCCCGACGCATCCGGCCTAGTAGCTCCTCGATGCTCAGTGAGGTGGAGGCGGCTTCTAACAATGGAATCAGGTCCCCGCGGTATCGAACGCGTTCGGTGTTAGTGCTGAACCGGGGATCATCTGCGAGCTCAGGAATACTCAACGCGGCGCAGAGATTTCGGAACTGTTTGTCGTTGCCGCAGGCCAAAGCTATTTGGCCGTCTTCGGCGCGCAGAGTCTGATACGGGGCGATGGACGGATGCTGATTGCCCAATCTGCCGGGTGAAATGCCGGTGCCTAGGAACGCGGTCGCCTGGTTGGCCAGGCTCGCCAACAGCGATTGCATCATGGTCACGTCCACGCGCTGTCCCTCACCGGTTTGCTCCCGGTGACGTAGAGCCGCCAGAATGCCGACTCCCGCATGAAGCGCGGCGAGCACGTCGACGAGGGCGACTCCCGCCTTGATCGGACCGCTCTCCTCGGTACCGGTAATGCTCATCAGTCCGCCGACTGCCTGGACCAGTAAGTCGTAGCCGGCGAGGTCACGCGCTGCATCAGAATCGCCGAACGCCGAAATGGAGCAGTAGATGACCTGCGGATTGCTTGCCGAGAGGTGTTCGTAACCCAATCCCATCCGGTCAGCCACACCGGGCCGGAAATTCTCCACCACAATGTCAGCCGAATAAGCCAAGTCCGCAGCAATCAGGGCGTCGCCGGGATCGTGGAGGTCGAGCACGACAGAACGCTTATTGCGGTTGGCGCTCCAAAAGTACGTGGCCTCGCCCAAGGCGAACGGTGGACCCCACCCGCGAGTGTCGTCGCCTCCCGGACGTTCCACCTTGATGACATCTGCACCGAGATCGCCCAGCATCATCGTTAGGTATGGCCCAGCGAGAATTCGGCTGAGATCCAGTACCCGGACGCCGGACAAACTGCCGGGCTGGGCCGCGGCCCAACCGATCTCATCCCGAGCGGATTCCACCATCGAGGTAACTCCTGTTGGTAAGACCATCATGTTAGGTCTTACACGGTAAGCTTTCCGTCGTGACGGTGCAAGAAAATTCCGATATCAGTGGATGGACCAAGGTTCGGCGGTCCCGCGTGCACGAGCTGGTTATTGAGCAGATTGAAGAACGCATCCGTCACGGCGGTCTGCAGCGTGGCGACCGTCTGCCCAGCGAGCGCCAACTCAGTCAGTTGCTTGGCGTGAGCAGGCCGTCTGTGCGAGAAGCACTGCACTCGCTGGAAGCTCTCGGGATCGTTGCTGAGCGCATCACTTCAGGCCCAGAATCGGCCAAGGTCCTGGCTACCGAGCCCTCGGATGCCCTGACCAGCATGCTTCGCCTGCATATCGGACTCAGCAACTTCTCCGAGTTGGAAGTTGTCCAAACTCGGTTGATCGTCGAAGAGTGGGCTGTGCGCGAAGCGGCTGCGATGGCGACCCCCACCGAGGTTGAGGCGCTAGCCCGAACATTAAAGCTGATGGAGCGATCCGACATCGACATTCTGCGCTTCAACGCCCTCGATACCGTCTTCCATACCGGCCTCGCACAGGCCAGCGGCAACCGTCTGATCGCATACCTCACGGGAGCGCTCCGAGACACCGTGGAACGCCACCGGCTAGCAGCCATGCGCTCCCTCGGGCCGTGGCACTCGGTGTCACAAACGCTCCAAATTGAGCATCGAAGCATCCTGGACGCCGTTGCCGCCGGCGACGGCGACGCAGCCGCCGCCGCGTTACGCAACCACTTACGGCACACCTACCCCGACGCCGAACGCCAAAACGAATCCTGAAACTCAGCGGCCCCGGAGGGGGCATCCTCCGGCCTTGCCTTCCTCGACCTTGCCTTCCTCGACCATCAAGTTCACTTCCTCCGACGTTCGGGCCTACGAAACGCCATGAATGATCTTGTATTTCCCTGATGGCCCTGGCGGCGAAACCGGGTGAGGCTACGGGCAAGCGCATGAGCGTCGTCGACGCCAAGCTGTCCACCACGCACATCGGCGCGCCGGAACACGATCGAACCGCAAGCCTCCAAGGCAAAAGGGGTGCACGGCACCGGACCCGTGGTCGCGAATCAGCCGCTCACCTCAGATTGGTCGATGCTCCACATGCCAAGAATCGGCGATCGGTGCTCACGATCGCGCCAGTGCCCGGCCTGACTCCCCCTTCCCGGTGCGTGACCAAGTGGTGCGGCACTCCACCTGTCCCAGGATAGAACTTCCACCATACGAAAGCATGGAATCGCCATTCGATATTGGGGCTTGCATTGACGTGATCCACGTCATAGCCTCCTCAGAGCGCCATGATGGACTGACCATCAGCACGGGATGTCTCTACCGGTAACTCTTGAGAGGCCCTCGGTGGCGCACCAGCCCTTCCCCAGGTACGGCCTGAGGAGATTCTTTCGAGGAGATTGTCGATGACAACGAAGTCGCGTGTCGCTCGGGACTTATCGGAAACGCCGGCGGCGGTACCACCCCGCAAATGGACCGATTACGTTCGAGGAATCGGACCAGGCTTGCTGGTAAGCATGGCTTGGATGGGCGCCGGTGATCTGGTCGACTCCTCGGTGGCCGGGGCCAACTACGGATACTCACTCATGTGGGCGCTCGGTCTGGCCTTACTGAGCCGGTTTTTCTTCACCAGTGCGATCGCCAAGTACGGTCTTTGCAACGCGGTCGGCGACCAAACCATCATCGAAGGATTCGGCGCCGTCTGGAAGAAGCTGCCACTCCTGGTTGGCACCCTCGCATTGGTGAGCGGGTTCATTCTGCAGACCTACATGGTCGCCATGGTCGGCAACGCCCTGTTCCACCTATTCCGCGGTTTCGGTGGAGCCACCTGGGGTCCCTTCATGTGGACCGTATTCGCCGCCGCAATCGGGTGGCTGGTCCTGACGCGGCCAAAGGCGTACTCCATTCTCGAGATCATCGCCCGCATCAAAGTCTCAATTCTTGTGGCCGTGTTCCTGTATGCCGCAATCAAGTCCCAACCGAATCCCCGCGACATCGTGCACGGCCTCGCGTTCTCGGCCCCCCCGGACACCGGCGCGTTCGCCACACTACTGGTAGCCGCCGCCATCATCGGGGCCGTAGGCGGATCCGCAGGCAACCTCATGTATCCGGAGTTCATCCGCGACAAAGGTTGGAAGGGACCGGAATTCCTCAAGATGCAGCGAGTCGACCTGTTGAGCGGCGTCCTCGCCGTCGTGGTGGTCAACCTGTCCATCTGGGTCGTCGGAGCTGAAGTCCTGCGCCCCGCAGGCATTCAGATCGCCACCCTCGATGACCTCAGTACCATGATGACCCTGGCCCTTGGCCCGATCGGTCCATGGCTGTTGTGGCTCGGGCTGATGATGACCGCGTTCTGTTCCTTCACCAGCTACGCGCGCGGCTACACGAAAATCTTCTTCAGCGGAATCAACCACGCATTCCCCTCTCGCAAGAACACCGACATCCCCCTCGACCGAACGCGTGCGTTCCGCGCGGTGCAGCTCGGCCTTATGGTCTGCGTACCTATCCTGTTCGCGCTACCGGTCTTTCCTGATGTAGTTGCCATGACCGTCGCTGGGAGCGCTACCGCTGGAATTATGGCGCCGGTCATCATCGTCGGCACCCTCATCGTCACCAACGACAAACGCCGAATGCTGCCCGGGTACACCAACAAATGGTGGGAGAACGTCATCTTGGTCATCGTCGGCGGTATTGGTCTGTGGGCGGCCTACGGGCTCATCGTCGGCCTGTTCTAAGCAGACAACAAACCGAGCCCCGCTGCCGGGACTCATTACCAAAGAAAGAGGTTAGCTATGGCCACGCAGGATCTGGACTTGCGAACTCGCAAATTCTGGGGGTGGGGATTCGCCGACACCGGTATCACCGACGCAGAGGTGCACGACCTGGGAAACATGATCCGGGACAAGTTTGGCTTCGCTATCCACGACCTTGCCAAAGCGCCGACAATCGACGAAATCGAACTCCGCGAACCACGCGTAACGCCCCCCGAAACCTTGGCCAACATCTGCAAGTCCGACACATGGACCCGTGCCGAGCACACTCTCGGTAAGAATCTGGGTGACTTTGTGCGGGGACTGGAACGCAAGTTCGACAATCCGCCGGACTTCGTTGCATTCCCCACCGATGAAAACGACGTCGTCTCAATCCTCGACTGGGCACATGACAATACTGTCGCGGTGGTGCCCTACGGCGGCGGATCCTCTGTGGCCCAAGGCATCGAACCCATCGTCTCCGGCGACTACCGCGGCGCAATCACCATCGACCTCCGTCATCTCAACAAAGTCCTCGAGATTGACCACACATCACGTTCCGCGCTCATACAGGGTGGAGTCCTCGGGCCCGACATGGAAAATCAGCTGCGCCCACACGGACTGTCGATGCGCTTCTTCCTCCAAGCTTTCGAGTTCTCCACCCTGGGTGGATGGATCGCCACACGTGCCGCAGGACACTTCGCCACCGGCATCACCCAGATCGACGACTCCGTGCAGGCCATGCGGGTCGTCACCCCTTCGGGAACCATGCAAACTCGTCGCCTGCCCTGCGACGGGGCAGGCGTGTCGGCAGACCGCATGTTCATTGGCTCTGAAGGTACCCTCGGCATCATTACTGAGGCCTGGATGCGCCTGCAGGACAAGCCAACCCACAAGGTGGCCACGTCGGTGCCATTCGCTGACTTCACCAAGGCGGTAGACGCGATCCGCGAACTGTCGCAGTCAGGTCTCAACCCCGCGAACTGTCGACTCCTTGATCCCACCGAAAGCCTGCTCTCGGGTGCCTCAGACTCGGATTCAATTCTCGTGTTGGCCTTTGAGTCCGCTGACCACGAGCTCCAGCCATGGATGCAGCGCGCCGCGGAGATCTGCGCCCAGCACGGTGGCCGGGTCACCGCTGAAGCGCTACAGGGCGTTTCGTCGCCCGACGCCGGTCATTCCGGGGCGGCCGGCAGGTGGCGCGACTTCTTCGTCCGGGGACCGTACTACAAAGAGGGCTACACCCGCATGGGCGTCATGCGAGAAACGTTCGAGACCGCATGCACATGGAGCGCATTTCCCGAACTGCACGCCCGAGTAGTGGAAGCTACCACTCGGGCTGCTAAACGTGAGTGCGGTGACGGCGTGGTGGCCTGCCGGTTCACTCACGTGTATCCCGACGGCCCCGCCCCGTACTACACCGTACTGGCTCCCGCCAAGCACGGCGCCGAGGTCGAACAATGGGCGGCAATTAAAGCCGCGGCGTCAGAGGCAGTGCTAGCAGCAGGCGGAACCATCACCCACCATCACGCTGTCGGCCGCTTCCACCGACCCTGGTACGACCAACAGCGCCCCGACCTGTTCGCCTCGGCGCTGCAATCGGTGAAAAAGACAGTCGACCCAATCGGCATCATGAACCCAGGCGTACTCGTCGACCCACGATAACGCCAGCGCCGCGACGGTCTCGCCCAACCAGTCACCCTGATTGGGCGGGACCGTCGTACTGCCAACGCCTGTCAGCACTTCGGCACGCGGTGCCGAGAAGCGCCCACCGAAGAAGTAGGCGAGGCTTCGGACCTACGACTACCAGAAGGGCGACGATGAACATCGCTTTAGACGATCACCTTCCCGATGTCCACGCCACCGCGTGGATCGCCACCAGTGCCGCCGTAATCGGCCAAGTCCGCGTAGGAAAGCAAGCGGGAATTTGGTACAACGCAGTTGTACGAGGCGACTTCGATTCGATCGTTATCGGCGACCGCAGCAACATTCAGGATGGCTGCGTCCTGCACGTCGACGCAGGGGCGCCACTAGTGGTCGGTAGCGGAGTGTCCGTGGGCCACAATGCCATACTCCATTCCTGCACCATTGGCGACGATGTCCTCATCGGCATGGGAGCCACTGTCCTTAACGGGGCGGTAGTCGGGGCGGGAACTTTGATCGCCGCGAACGCTCTAGTACCAGGTGGTGCGGACATTCCACCGGGCTCCCTGGTTGCCGGCGTCCCAGGCAAAGTTCGGCGGCAGATTACAGATGATGAGCGACAACACATTAAAGACAACGCAGCTCGGTACCTGATCGCTCAAGAAGTGCACTCCAGAGCCCGAATCGTCTAGAGCCTGTGATCGTTGGTGGGGGTCAGCTTGGCTCCGATCCGATGCGACCAATCCAACCCGGCCCCGAGGGTAAGGCCCACCGATGAGCACGGCGGCGACTGCGAATTATGCGAGCAGCTGGCGCGCCGTTGCGAGACGGCGCGGGTATGGGGCAGGTTGATGAAATCAGCTGTAGCGAGGTGGGACTCGGCTTTGACTGCCCCGGCGTGAGGGTGGCGGCTCGGCCCGGTCGGGGCGGCGATGCTGTCACGGGCATGGGGGAGGGTGGGTGCTGCGGTGGCCGTGGCGGCGAAGTCACCGGCGGTGCGGTTGCGGTCAGCGGGCGTCTTAGACTTGGCCAGCTCCGTGGCGATCACGCTGTCTCGGCAACCTTCGCCATCTAGCTTTCCTGCGAGCGGATTTCGTCATCATGAGCCCTGGGCAACGACTTCCGCAGCTCGTCCAGTGCTATGAAAGCGCTTGCCACTGTGCCCAGTTCTTCCGGAGTGGGGCCGGCTGGAGTGGGGATCTTCGACAGCCGCTGCGCGAGTTGGGTCAGGCTGTCGCGGTCGCCCTGCAGCGCGGAACGTTCGTCGTCGGTGAGGGCAAGCTGCTCCAGCATGCGTTCAACACCGTGTCTGACGGACAGTAGCTGGCCCGCGCTAGACTGTTTGGGGAGGTAAAACGGGCAGCGAGCGCAGGCAAGGCGGTGTGGACATTTCGCGAAGAAGTCGTAGGTGCAGTACCCGTCGCCGAGGTCGTAGTACTTCCACGGTTGTCCGTCGGCGGCAGCGCCGGTCATGATTGTCTCCCGGTCGATGAGGACCTGGATGGTGCGGACGTTGCGGGCGAAGTAGTCAGCTTTCTTGTAGGCGGCGGTGAGGCGTCGTTGCAAGATGGTGGCGTAGTGCCGGGTGCTGGAGTCGTGCTTGTGGCCCAGCCATTCTCTAAGGTCGACCAGCGAGAGCGGTTCTGGTGCGTTCAGCAATTGGGTGGCGATGGTGGCGCGGGCACGATGGCTGGTCAGGGCACCGCGTGAGTCATGTTCGGGGATACCGGCTTTGCGGCACAGCACGGGGATCAAGTGGGCGTTGAGATAGGACGATCCGATGAGTTCGCCGCGCACGCAGAACAGGAACTGCTGCCGTTGTCGGGTCTTGCGGTCGATGAGGTCAGGCTGAGGTGGGCGGATGGCGCGCCATGCGTCGATGAGTTCACCGACGAGAGGGTCAACCGGCTTGCTGAATGCTCTGCTGGTCTTATTTGCCGGGACGTGCAGGAGGCAAATCGGAAATGGTGCGCCGGTCTTGTCGTCGCGTCCCTCGTCACCGCGGACGCAGTTCAGCTCCAAGCGGCGGATCTCGTCGATGCGTAGGCCCGCGAACAGCCAGACGCCGATCAACGCGCGGACCATCTCGATCGGGTAGTAGGTGCGATGTTCTGAGCTCGCGGCACGGGCAGCAGCGCTGCCATATACCTTGAGATCCGTGGCCTCGACGGTTAATCCGGCAGCCATCAGTTTGGCCCAAGATGCATCGTCGATGATGCGCGGATTCGGACCGAGTTGTGCACGCACCGACAGCGGCCCCGCGAGCGCCTTGCGGGGGTCAAAGCGGGGAGTAATCCACTCCCATTCAATGAGATCGAGGAAGAATGCACGTACGCCGTCGATGCGTTGGACTTTTCCCACCGCGCTTAAAGACTGTCCGGTTCTGCGGGTGTCGCGGTTGCAGCCGGCCCATTGACCGTGGGTGGCGTTGAGGGTGTCAGCGACGTACTCGGCGGCGATGTCACGGGTCCACAGATGCGGTTCGAGGGCCTCGGGGTGCTTTTCGGCAGCCCAGCGCCCGGCAATGAGGATGATGGCGAATCTTCCGCGGATAGAACTGGGTTCGATAGTGGTCGCGTTGCGCCATCGCAGAGCCCACTGAACCCACTCGTGCGGAGCGGAGTCCAGCGTTTGTTGGCGTGGCCCGCGCTGACGGGCATTGCGAGCTACCGGTGCCCGCAGGATGCCGTCGTGCGCCAACACGCGGGACAGTTTGATCAGCCCCCTACGGCGGGCCCCGTTGCCGTAGAAGTCGGCCAGTGCGGCCACGGTGTCCTCGGTGAGATCGGTGAGGGTGGCGGTGCCGCTGCACAGTAGGAGGTCGCACGTGGCCGCGGCGACTTGGCTGCCGCGAGTGTGTTCGGAGACCTCCCACCTGCGCAGGGTGTCCTGGACGTGGGCGATTGCGGCCTCTACAGCGGGTTTGCCGTAAGCCAGCCCGGCGGTGGTTCGTACGGACACCCTAACGTCGTGGTGCAAAGTGCGGTGTCCGGCGACGACGTTGGCGATGGCGGTTATTGGGGCGCCGAGCTTGGTGCTCGAGTCCACGGTCGCCAGGTCACGCCATATCTGTGCGTCCCATTCCCAGTAAGGGCGTTGCTCGATGTGCACGCGTCGCAGGAGGTGGCTGCGTGCCCGCCCGGCAATGTCGGGCCGCCACCCGGTCAGCAGCGGGGACACGGGGTTCACGAGGCGGTGCAACGCGCGGGTGGTGGGGGCGCTGAAATGCGGGCTTCTGTGGTCGAAAAGCCTAGCTAATACGGGGATTTCGTCATCGGTCAGCATGATCACCACATCGAAGCTAGAGCGGCCAGTCGCCGCTCTTGGTCGGCGTGCAGGGAGGCGGAGGCGGCGTGGAACTTCGCGGCCAGCTCGCGGCCGGACAGGTGGAGGTAGGTCAGGGTGGTGGAGAGGTCTCGGTGCCCGGCGTACTGCGCGATCTCGTCGATGTCCCATCCGGCCCGCGCCAAGTCCGTCAACCTGAGGTGCCGCAATGTGTGAGTAGACAACTCGGGCACCTGGGCCCGCCCGGCGATAGCAGTGACAGCTTTCGACCATGCCGAGGCACCGACTCCAGCCCCGAGATTACGGCGGGACGTGCTCAGGAACAGGGCACCGTCGACCTTGCCGAACGTATCAGTGCGCTGGCGCAGGTAGACCACCAGCAGCTGCGCTGAGGTCGCCCCGAACGCCACAGTCCTGGCGCGTTGGGACTTGGTCGTCTCCGCTCGCACGTGAATCAGAGACCACGCCGGCTCAAAGTCACCGATGCGCAGCGACACCAATTCTTCGCGACGCAGGGCCCCGTCGTAGGCCAGGCAGAGCATCAAGCGGTTGCGCAGCGTGTCGGAGGTAGCAGCCTCCAGGATGCGCCCCCACGCGTGCTCGTCGGGAATCCACGGAGCCTTATGGGCCACGCCGACCAAGCCTCGTCGCGGTTGTTTCCCGCGGCGGCCCGCCTGTCCCCGCCGAACCGGGTTACGCTCGCGGAGTTGATCTTCGACGAGGAAGTCGTAGAATCCGCGGACCGCGACGACCCGCTGTTGCACCGTCGCGTCTGACAATCCACACGCCCCGCCGTCGTCGCGGGCGCGTGTGCGCATGTCCCCGATCCAGGCCGCCACGACGTCGCCTCGCGCAGTAACGGGATCAGCACCTGCCGCCACACAGTAGGTGAAGTAATCCTGCAGCGCCCGACCGTAGGCGTCGATCGTGTTGGGGGCGCGCCCGATATTGGCCGTGAACTGTAACCATCGCCGACCCTGCTCATGCGCGCCAACGTCAGCGAAGCGCTCCCACGCAACCTCCTTCATTTCTTCACGATAGACCCCTATATTCCACATAAGGCAGAAGCTACACGCCGATTTCGACCACCGCCGGCCGGTCACCTCAGCGATAAAGTCCGTGCATCGGGCCCGATCCCAATCCCACTCCAGGAGCGGGTACCACCCTGTCCGGCGTTCGGTGTTGAACACCGCATCCTTGGTAGCCCGGGCCCGTTCACCGGCTTCGAATCCCAGCACGTGGCGATACCGGCGACCTGCGGTCACCGACGCGATGATCGGATCCAGGCAGTTCCCCTTCGCGTGGACTGAGCACATACGGGCTCCCCCAAGTTGGGGAAGCGTTCCAGCCGAGAGCATTTCGTCGGACAGCTTGTAGCCATCGACGTACAGCCGCTGCGGTGTGGTGGAGTCGTCGAGCACAACGACCCCCTCCCCGCCAGCTGTCGTCTTGCGCTGCGTGCGGCCGACCTGGATGAACCGCACACCATGGCGGCGGAGCGCGGGCAGCACGGCCCCTTCGACATCGCGCAGAGTCTGCTCGAACTCATCCCCGGTGTGGGCGGTGATGACGATCAAATCCCTGAGAGCGAAGTCCCGGCTTGACGGGTCGGTCAGCCAACGCAGCAAGATCGCCGTGCTTATGTAAACAGTCAAGCTGTCGCAGAAGGAACGGTGTCGCAGGGCGGCGGCGCCTCGGTGGAACCTACCTCGGGATTCTCCAAGGGCGGGCCTGGTGTGAATGGCGATTTTCCAGCCGGCCCCTGGTGATCGCTGCGGAGTCGGAGCTCTGTTCGTCGGACTGATGCCAGTGGCCGAGCGTCGTCGCCGGCGCCGAAGTCCTCGCGTCAGCGCCTCTTCTCTTGGTGGTGGCGATGGTCGGTCAGACCGGCTCGGCCGATCAGAGCGGCAGCGACGAGCAGTGCAGCCCCTGCGGCGTAGACGGCGGTGATCCCTGCCGCATCAGCCAGCCACCCACCCAGCCCGAGGGAGGCCAGGCGGCCGAGTTGCCAGATCAGATCGAAGGCGGCGAAGACCCGGCCGCGTGCGGCGGGTGGGGTTTCGGCCTGCAGCAGCGAGTTGAAGGTGACTGCGCCGGCAGAGGTGCCCCCGCCGTAGCCGGCCAGGCTGCCCAACGCCACCACCGGGACGCGGACACTCGCAAGGACGGCATCTACGGCGGCGCGCAACAGATAGGGTCCGAAAATGAACGCGGGTTTGCGAGGATCGGTGATCAGCCGGGTCAGCAGTAACGGGCCTGCTGCGGCGCCCACG